>PVMK01122523.1_pt1 | contig 22586 bp, 25 predicted proteins | sample 1853481 | NCBI WGS metagenome assembly PVMK01 (sample SAMN08533507, study PRJNA380276) | Marine sediment metagenome, whole genome shotgun sequencing project. | reverse complement strand
GAAGTTGATGCGGAAGTTGTTGAAGAAGTATGGCTTGGCGCCACGGACGATCGTCACTGATAAGTGGCGTGCCTATGCTGCAGCTATCCGTCATTTAGGCCTGATGGCTTGGCACCACCAGGCGAAGTGGAAGAACAATCGGATCGAAGGATCACATGTCAGGATCCGACGACGAGAACGAGCTATGCAAGGTTTCCGATCTCCCGGATCAGCCCAACGGTTCCTTTCGATCCACGCCGCTGTCTATAATCACTTTACAACTCGCCGACATCTCATATCAGCTGCCGAACATCGAAAACTCCGGGATCGGGCTTTTTTGGATTGGCGCGAGGCGGTCGGTGTTGCCGCCTAAATTCTTCTGCTCGACGGATAAAATCAGGCTATGGTCGAGTTTGTGACAAGCCCGTTCGCATTAGACTGACAGCACCGTTTATGTGACAAAGCCGCGATGTCTTGAAATAGCGGAACAGACTTTTCATCCACGGACGCTACGGAACTGGCTTTCGACGCTCAAGCACGTCTTTTGGAACCTTGCGGAGTCGGTCTAGCATTGCCGGCGGCGCGACGACGAAATACGCGTCCCTGTCGATCAGAATGAGATCCTTTTCGACGAGCCAATCGGCGACATCCTCGATGATGGTCTGATGGAAGACCGGGCGGCCGGTGATGTTCTTCAGGTCGTCGCGCTGGATCCTGTAAGCGCCGCTCTGCGCATCACCAAAGGACTGCCGATAAATTTGCGCCAAGACATCGGCGCATTCTTTGGGTGTTCGCATCAAACCTTTCCCCTACCAAATCCATCCCACCGCCCGGTATCCGCGCCGGGACTTTCCGACAGGCTGCCGATCGCCGACTCAGGCGTCGAGCGGCGCCAGCACTTTCGACAGCGCCGCGATTTCGTCTTCCGTCGGCGGCATGCCCGGCTCGCGCAGCGGGCCGAGGGCATAACCACGCAAGTTCGCCGCGGCCTTAATCTCCAGATTGTAAACGCCCGCCCAAAAATGAAGGTTAGCAGGGGCCATCTTGGCCCAAAGCGCCAGCGCTTCACCGTGGCGCCCGCTGGTCAACAGATCGTACAGCGCCACGGTTTCGCGGGGCATGACGTTGGCCGCCCCCCATATCCAGCCTACACAACCGGCCATGATAGCGAAAGGCGCGAGCGGATCGGCGCCCGACAGGACCTTGCCGCCCGTGGCCACCAATGCCTGGAGCCCGATCATATCGCCCTTGCTGTCCTTGATGTAGTCCACGTTATCGAACTCAAGTAGGCGGGAAAATAGGGCCGGCGTCACGTCGAAACCGGAGTGCTGCGGGATGTTGTAGAGTACGATAGGCGTGCTTACCGCCCTTGCGACACGCTCGAAGTGGTGCATCACGCCAGCTTCGCCGGGGCCTTCGAAATAGGGCGGCAGGATCATCAGCGCGTCGACGCCGACGCCCTCGGCATGCTTCGATCGTTCGATGGTCTCGCCCGTGTTGATCGCCGATGTCTGCACCACGACGGACACGCGGCTGTTAATGTGGCGCGTGCAAACCTCGATGATGCGCCGCTTCTCGTTTATCCCGAAGGTAGGCGAATTCGCCGGTACCGGCGCATAGCACGATACCGTGAACCCCGGCCTCGATCATGGCGTCGATGTGTCCGAACATGGCGGATTCATCCACAGTCTCGCCGCTCTCGTCGAACGCTGTGCAAAGCGCCGCCAAAACGCCCGTCAACTCTTTGGTCATGGCCCTATCCTTTGGTTTGCTGGCTTTGTCTTTCCTCGTGGCCCGCCCGCGGCGCGAGCCGGGCGACACCATGGGTGTATAAGCGTGCCTGTTGCGCGGGTATAGCCTCTTTTTATATATTATATTATTCGGCTATAATCATGACTCAGTCAAGAATCACGCATGCGGTCTCAGGCGGGGGCCATCGCGACGGGAGGAACAGATGAGCATCCTGTACGGCAGAATGGTGAGGACGGTGGATTCCCATACAGAGGGAAATCCGACGCGGGTGATCGTCGGCGGCGTATCGGTGCCTCCGGGCGAAACGCTGTTGGAACAGAGCGACTGGCTGCAGCGAAACGACGACGACCTGCGGCGGATGCTAAACTTCGAGCCGCGCGGTTCGGGCTTGATGTGCTCTGTCCTGCTGCTGCCGCCGATCGATAAGGCGGCGGATTTTGCGGTGATCATTTCGGAGCAGGACGTCTATGTCCCGATGAGCGGACACAACATCATCGGCACTGCCATGACCGTGGTGGCCACCGGCATGGTGAAAGCAACCGAGCCCGTGACGCATGTCCGGTTCGAAACCGTGGCCGGACTCGTAGACTGCGACGTCGCTGTCGACAACGGCCGCGTCGGCGCCGTCAGCTTCAATAACGTCGAAAGCTTCCTGCTGCTCGACCAGGTGCGCCTCGACGTCGAAACCCATGGCAGCCTCACGGTCGATGTGGCCTACGGTGGCGATATGTACGCCTTCGTCGACGCTGATGCCATCGGCGTGGAACTAGCGCCGGACAACGATGCCGAACTCATAGAGGTATCCGGAAAGGTGCGCCGCGCTGTCGCCGAGCAACTGGCAATTGTTCATCCCGAACGGCCGTTCATCAACACCTGCTATCAAGTGCTGTTCACTTCGGACAAGAAAACCGTCGGCGACTATAAGCAGACGATCCTCTGTCCGCCGGGCTCGCTCGATCGTTCGCCATGCGGTACGGGTACCAGTGCGCGGACCGCGCTGCTATTCGCGCGCGGCGAGATCGGCCTCAACGAACCCCGCAAGTTCGAGGGACCGCTCGGCACCTACATGGTGGGCGAGGCGATATCCCACGACACCCGAGATGGTGTCAGCTTCATCACGCCCCGAATTACAGCAAATTCCTATTTAACCGGGTTCCATGACTTCGTGCTAGACCCGGAGGATCCGCTGGCCCGAGGGTTCCGCATCGGGCCGACGCCGAAGGACTTCGACTCTTAAAAAATTCGGACGCGGGGATCGTAACATGGACTGTATCGGGTTTATCGGTACCGGAACGATAACGGAAGCCGTGGTATCGGGTTTGTGCACGCTCGCAGAGCCGCCGGCCCGGATCATGGTTTCGCCACGCAATGCCGCTCGCGCTCAATCGCTGTCCGAGCGGTTCCAGCAAGTGACTGTCGCTCCCGACAATCAATCGGTAGTGGATTCCAGTGATGTGGTCTGCATCGCCATTTGCCCGGGAATCGCGAACGACGTTCTGGAGGCGCTCGAGCTTCCGCGAGAACCAAATCGTCGTCAGTTTCGTCGCGACGATTTCCCATTGCCGGGATGCGAAACCTGATTGCGCCGGCGAGGCGTGTCTGCCGCATGGTGCCGCTGCCGCCCGTCGCCGATCATCTAGGCCCAATCGCGCTCTGTCCGCCCGACAGGAAGATCGCGGCGCTGTTCGGTGGCATCGGAACCGTGACCGAGATCGATACCGAAGAGCAACTCCATGCGTTATGGACGGTGACCGCGATGATGGCGCCGTATTTCGGGTTTTTGCAGCAGATGTCGGCGTGGCTCGAGGCGCGGAAACATAGCGCCGCAACGAGCGCGGCGCTATGTCGGATCGATGCTCCACGCCCTTTCGGTCACTGGCAAAACAGGTCGGCGACGGCGGTTTCGCGCAGCTGATCGTCGAGCACTCGACCCCTGAGAGGCCTCAATGAGCAGGCCCTGCGTGAGCTGAACGGCGCGGGGTGGGACACGCTGGTTTCCAAGGCGCTGGACCTGATAGAGGATCGCCTGAACGGCCGGGCGGATTTCGAGAGCCGCATGCAGTAATCGCCAGACCCGGCACACAGCCGACCGGAGGCCAACAGACATGAGCGAAGACCTGACGCAACGAAACGTAGGTACGGTTCCGCGGTTTTCCCATCTCGCGACCTTCATGCGCTCCGTTTACAGGGACGAGCCAAGTGGTTTGGATATTGCCATGGTCGGGGTGCCATTCGATGCCGGCTCCTCTTTCCGCTCCGGCGCTCGCCATGGTCCCGCCCAGTTGCGCGACATGTCGCGGCTTATCCGCAAGGTTAACTACGCGACGCAGGTCGCGCCGTTCGACATCTGCCGTGTGGCGGATATCGGCGATGCCCCGGTCAATCCCTTGAGCATCGACGAAAGCCTCGCCTCCATACAGGAATTTTTCGAGAGCGTCGCGGCATCGGGCGCCCTGCCCCTGGCGGCGGGGGGCGACCATACCATTACCCTGCCGATTCTTCGCGCCCTGGCTAAGGACGGGCCGCTCGCGCTCGTCCAAATTGATGCCCATTCCGACACGTTGGACATCATGCTGGGGGAAAAGTATGCCAACGGCACCCCATTCCGGCGTGCCGTCGAAGAAGGCCTGCTCGATCCCCGTTTGGTGATCCAGATCGGCATTCACGGCACTCTTTTCGATGCCGACGAACACGCCTGGGCAAAAGACGTGGGGATCACGATTGTCGATATCGAAGAATTCCACCGGCTCGGCGTGTCCGGCGTAATCGCCCGGGTTTTAGACCTGATCGGCGACCGCCCGGCCTATCTCACGTTCGATATTGACGCCCTCGATCCGTCGTGCGCGCCTGGAACGGGCAGCCCCGAGCCTGGCGGCCTCGGCATCAGAGACGCCCAGAACCTGCTGCGCGGACTGGCGGATTTGCAATTGGTCGGCGCCGACGTGAACGAATTGTCGCCGCCACTCGACCCGAGCGGCTCCACCGCAGTCGTCGCGGCAAACGTGATGTTCGAAGAGCTTTGCCTACTGGCGCAATCGGTTCAGCGGCGCCGTTCGACACCGAATACGTGAAACGGCGCTTCACGCGTTGTGGACGCGATACACGACCCTATATAATATAAAGTGAAACTTTGAACTCCAATCAAGCACAGTGAGCCTTACCGGAATGGCAAGGAAATCGAACGCAGCACTGACCTACACCGCACGCGTCAAGCACAAGACCATCACGGCTTCAGTTACCGACGAGATACGCGAGCTGATTATTTCTGGCGAAATCAAGGGCGGCGATCCTCTGCGCCAGGAATTGTTGGCCGACCAATTCGGGTGCAGCCTTATTCCCCTCCGCGAGGCGCTGCTAAACCTGCAAGGCGAGGGCCTCGTCGAGTTCATTCCCCATAAGGGCGCCGTCGCCAAGGAGATCACTGTCGGCGAGGTGGACGAAATTTTCGCCCTGCGGGCGCTGTTAGAATGCGACATTCTCGTGCGTGCGATGCCTAACCTGACCGACAGCGACCTAGCGGCGGCCGAGGCCGTTCTTGGGCAGTTCGAAAAACTTCTGAGACCCGGCACGGACCTGCAAAGCTGGGGTAAGCTCAACTGGGCATTTCACAAAACGCTCTACGAACCGGCGCGGCGCCCGTACGCATTTCGGATGATCGAGCGACTGCATACCAATTGCGACCGCTACATCATGCTGCAGATCAAGCTGGACGAGGGGCGGACCCAGGCCCATGCGGAGCACGTTGAAATCCTCACGCGGGTTCGCAAAAACGACACGCGTGGCGCCAAGAAGGCCCTCCGCGAGCACATTCTGATTACCGGCAAAAAGCTGATCCGAAGCCTGTCGGCGATGGGCTATTCCGACGGCTGATTGCGCCCCCGACGGTGTCGGCGGCGTCCACATTCACCGTACGAAAATCGCGATATTACCCTGCGCCGAACCACCCGCCGGGTGTTCCTTATCGCCTGCCGGCATAATTTTTATTGCCTACCATCATGAATAATATATAATATATTTGTAGCGCACAGAAAGAGGCGCATTGTGACGGATGCGCGTGCCCAGCTACAATTTGATGCGGGATGTTTGGGGGCCGCGTTCCACAACGATAAGAGACAAGAGGAGCGGATCATGTCGGATGGGAAAGTGGGATTTGCCATTGCCGGGTCGGGTATGGGTGCCGTGACCCACGCGATCGAGCTCCCGCATATTCCAGACGCTGAACTGGTCGCCATTTCCTCACGTAATGAAGATACGGCAAAAGAGTTCGCCGAAACCCATGGCGCCAAGCGCTACTACACTGATTACCGGCGGATGGTTGAAGACAAAGATGTCGATGTCGTTGTCATCGTCACCCCCAATGCATTGCATCAGGAATATGCTATTGCGGCGGCCGAGGCCGGGAAACATGTGGTCGTTGAAAAGCCGCTGGAAACGACGGTCGAGCGGGCACAAAAGATTGTTGACGTGTGTCGCGACCAGGGCGTCATGCTCTCGGTCATCTACCAGATGCGGTTCTGCGAGGCCGCACAGAAGATCAAGCGCGCCATCGATGATGGCCTGTTTGGAAAGATGATCCAGTGCGACGCAAACGACAAGGAATATAGAGTGCCTGCCTACTATGGCAAGGACAGGTGGAACAGCAGTATGGAACTGGCGGGTGGTGGGTGTCTGACGCTTCAGTCGACCCACCTGGTCGATCTCATGCAGTGGTTCATGGGCCCTGTCGATAAGGTCTTTGCAAAAAAACAAACTGCCGTTCACGACATGGAGGTCGAGGATCTGGTGGTTGCCATGCTCAGCTTTCGGAGCGGCGCTATCGGCACCATAACCAGCTCGACATGCATCTTTCCCGCGCACAAACACCTGCTTGAGGTCAATGGCGTAAACGGCACAGCCATTATGAACGGCGAATACGATGACTTGCTGTTTTGGGAATTGGCGGGATCGGACGAGAAGAACGATTTTCCCCCCGATTTCAAACTCAACGACATTACCGACCCGCACTTCTATCCGACATTGCGGCACCGCTTTCAATTGATGGATATTGTCGATGCCATCAAGACTGGGCGCCCACCCGCGATAACGGGCGAAGAAGGAATGAAGGCGATGATCCTTAAAGAGGCTATCTACAAATCCGCCGCGCTCGGCAAGGAGGTAGAGGTCGACATGTAACCCGCGGTTTCGCCGATGAACGAACCGGCTTTGCCAAGGAACCCACGGATCGATGCAATCGGTCGATAACGACCGGAGTGAAAACTGTAGAGCAAAGGGAGGATCGATATGAAGAAATTGTGGATCGCAATAGCAACAGTGGCCCTCATCGTGAGCAGTGGGGGCGCGGTGTCCGCCGCCGAGTTCGTCTTTAAGGCGGCGCACAACGGCGCCACCGGACATCCGTTCCAGGACGGATACGAGAAATTCAAGGAGGTGATCGAGGCGGCGACCAACGGCAGGGTCGAAGTGCAAATCTTCCCGGCCGAGCAAATGGGCAGCGAGGAGCAGGTGAACGAAATGATCCAGTTCGGCACTGCCGAAATCAACGCCACCGGCTCGGCGGCGGTTTCGAACTGGGTTCCCGAAGCCGAGCTTTTCAACCTTCCGTTCATTTTCCGCGACGTCGACCACATGTACCGGGTCCTCGATGGTCCCATTGGCGACCGCATCGCGGACGACATCGAGCAGAAACTCGACGCGGTGTTCCTCGGTTGGTGGTACTCGGGCAACCGCAACGCCTGGAACAACAAGCGCCCCGTCTTGAAGCCGGCCGATTTCGCGGGCTTGAAAATCCGCGTCATGGGCAGCGCCGTGCTGGTCGATGCATTCAATGCCCTCGGCGCCCAGGCGACGCCGATGTCCTTCGGCGAGGTCTATACCTCGATACAGCAAGGAGTTATCGACGGCGCCGAGACCGACCATATCGACTTGCAGGTGGAGAAGTTCTACGAAGTGACCGAATACGTTTCGCTGACCGGCCACATGTATCTGCCGATCGCCTTTATCTTCAGCCGCAAGGTGTACGATACGCTGCCCAAGGACATACAGACGGCGATTTTCGCCGCGGCGCGTGCCGCCACGCCGCATCAGCGCAAGATGGTCGACGTCAAGACGGAAGAAGCCCTGACGTTCCTGAAAGGCAAGGGCATCAAGTTCTACGACGTCGACGTAGGCCCCTTCCAGGAAGCGGTCGAGAGCGTTTATGAAAAGAACGCCGAACGGGTCGGCGGCCGGGCGGCCATCGAACAGGTGGCCAATCAGTAACCGTCTTTCAGTTCTGCTTTGGCGACAGTGACGTAACATTCCACCGAACACCCCCCGGGAATATCCCGGGGGTGTTCGCGCGACGGTTGTTTTCGTGACGCCGGCGACGGCATGAAAGCGACCCTTGTGAAGCGGGACCGCATTTCGCTACCATTCCAAGGGCGCGAAACACGGTAGCCGACGGGTATCGACAAGGAGGATCCGCTCTGCGGGACCGTTCGGGCAGGCATTTGGCAAAAAAGCTGCTGTGCCATCCGCTGGAGGTGGTTCTCTGCTGCATCCTGGTGGCGATGGTGGCGATCACGTTCAGCCAAGTGGTGTCCCGGTACGTCCTCCACGTCTCGCTTTCCTGGTCGGAGGAGGCGTCGCGCTTTCTTCTGATATGGCTCGCAATGCTCAGCGCGGCATACGGCTTCAAGGTCCGCGCGCACTTTGCGCTGACCATCGTCGTCGACCGTTTCGGGGCAAAGGCGAAACGGACCGTCGGCGCCCTTGTCGTCGTGGCGATGGCGCTGTTGTTGTGCGTGTTCGTCTTCGAGGCGGTCGCGGTGACGCGGAACGCGGTGGGCCGGATCGGCCCGGGAACGCAAATCTCCATGGCCGTGCCCTATTCGTCGACCGTCGTTGGCGGCGTTCTGATGCTGTACTACGTGCTCCGGACAGGGTGGCGGGACTTCCGCGGCCAAGGGAAAGAACCCGGCGCGGGGCGGGATTAGGCGGTCATGGAAACGGGTCTCGTCGTCGCCATCGTCCTCGCGGTCGCCCTGGTCCTTTCCATGCCCATCTCCATGGCCCTCGGCATGGCGGCACTGGTTGGCATCCTCACCCTGTCGCCGAATTTCCTGGTTTTCATTCCCCAGAAGTTCATCGCCGGCATCGATTCGTTCACGCTGCTCGCCATTCCGCTGTTCATCCTGGCCGGTACCATCATGGGATACGGCGGCATTGCCCGGCGAATCGTCAACCTGGCGATGGTTTTCGTGGGACGGCTACGGGGCGGGCTCGGCATGGTTTCCGTCCTTTCGACCATGTTCTTCTCCGGGGTTTGCGGATCGGCCAGCGCGGATACCGCGGCCATCGGCTCGGTCACCATTCCGGCCATGAAGGACAAGAAGTATCCGCCGGCGTTCGCGACGGCCATCGTGGCCTCGGCCGGCGGCACCTCGCAACTGGTGCCACCGTCGATCGACCTCATCATCATCGGTGTCGTGGCGAACATTTCCATCGGCGGGCTGTTCGCGGCCGGATTTCTGCCCGGCGCCGTCAACGCCTTGGCGCTCATGGGCCTGGTCTACTACTACGCCCGCAAGCTGGACCTTCCCCTGGAACCGCGCATCGCATTCCTCGAAAAGCTGCGGCTGATCTGGGATGGCGTCCTCGCGGTATTAATGGCGGTGATCATCCTCGGCGGGATCCTGGGCGGCGTGTTCACCCCCACGGAGGCGTCGGCGGTGGCCGTGGTTTACGGTTTCGTGGTTTCGTTTTTCGTATACAAGGAACTGAAGCTTGAGGACATCCCGAAGGTTCTGTTGAGAACCTGCGAGTTGACGGGGATGGTGCTGCTGGTGCTCGGCATGGCCTCGGTTTTCTCCTTCATCCTCACCTTCGAACGCATTCCGCACGCCATCGCCCAGGCCATCACCGACTTCTCTGACAACTGGATCGTCTTTGTCTTGCTGGTAAACGTCGTTTTCCTGCTCCTCGGCATGGTCATGGACGCCCTGCCGGCGCTTATCATCCTGATGCCCATCCTGGTGCCGGTCGGCCTGTCGCTCGGCATGGAGCCCATCCACTTGGGTATCCTGGTGCAGGCCAACGTCGGCCTCTCGCTGATCACGCCGCCGGTCGGCGTCTGTCTTTATGTTGCTTGCGGTCTCAGCAAACAGCCGATGGAAGCCGTTGTCCGGGCGTTGGTCCCCTTCTACCTGATCCTGGTCGCAACGATGCTCGTCATCAGCTATGTGCCGGAAATCTCGCTGTTCATTCCCCGTCAGCTCGGTTACCTCGACCGTTGACGCCGGGCGCAGCGTTCGACGAATTGCTTATTGCGCCTTGGCGACGGTAGGGGCGTGAGTCTCGAAAGCATTGTCACATTAACCGGTGCATATCTCAGCTTGGCCAGTTCGGATCCAAGTTCAGGCCGTCATGCTCACGCGTTGCCAAGCATCGAACGATATGGTTCGAAGCAGTATGGTCAGAGAAAATGGTCTTGAGCCTGCTGATGATGCTGTGTAGCGGTAGTCGATGCGCAATCCCTTCCGCTCTTTCAACAGCTCACCCGAGGCGACTGGAGAAGAAGGCATGAAGGCGATAATCATCAAGGAGGCGATCTACGAATCGGTCAGGCTGGACCGGGAGATCAACGTTGACATGTGAGCCCATGCGAACCGAGGTCGAGTGCCGCCCTTGGAGAGAGGCTTGACAGGCACGCTGGAGGGCAAGTCGAACCATGGACCAAGAGAGTCTTGCTGACATACGAGAGGACGTGAGTCGGAACGCGGGCCGTCATCTTGATCAGCTTGAGGAGGGCCTGAAGGCCTCCTTCATCAGTTTGAACGCCTTCCAGTCCTGGGTCGCCGAAAGGATGCGGGACTGCGGGCTTCAGGTGGAGGAATTCACTGTCGATCGCAACGAACTGGATTGTCAGCCGGCGTTCCGACGCACGCTCAGTGAGGAACCCTCGGCTCTGCAACAGGGCCCCAACATGGTCGGCAGATGGCCCGGCGCGGAGCCGTCCGGCGGGCTTCTCGTCTACGCCCATGCGGACAAGATTCCGGAGACCTTCCACTGGGGGCGGGAGAATCCGGAGATGGAAGAGAGAAACGGACGCTTGCATGGCCCGGGAATCGCCGACGACGTCTCGGGGGTCACGGGCATGTTGAGCGCCGTTGATACCTACCTTCGGTTGGGGTTCGAGGACCGGGGCAAGCTGACGATAGCGAGCATCCTCGGGAAGCAGTTGAGCGTCTATGGCACCTACGGCCTCATGTCGCGCTATGGACCGCTGCCCAACGCCCTTTACGTACATCCCGCCGAGAGCGGCGCGGGGCTCGGCGAGATCCATATATCGAGCAACGGAATGCTCGAGTTTCGGATCGGGATCCAAGGCAAGCCGCCGAACACCGGCGATGCCTTTCATACGATCTATGAGCGAGGCGTGCTGAGCCCCGCCGACGCGGGCGTTGACATCGTTCAAAGGCTGCACGACTGGGCGGCGCTCGCCTCCCGCCGATATCGCCACCCGCGGCTGGAGGAGGAGACCGGCCGTTCGGTCGCCCTCTTGGTGTCGCGGATTTCCACGGTCGGCGACAATGCCGCTTACCAGATAGCGCGGAGCTGTGTCTTCGAAGGCACGGTTTGTTTCGCGCCGCCGACCGGGCTGGGAGCGATGCGCGAGGAGTTCGAGCAGGCCCTGGACGAGGCGGTCGCCGACCATCCTCGGCTCTCCCCCGCCGACTTGCGCCTGGAATGGGGCGACAACATGGGCGAGGCCGTGCAATCGGACGAGAAGGGCCCGCTTGTGCGCGCCGCCGAGCGGATCCTGGAGGAGATTACCGGCCGCGCGCCCAGCCTCACCTACGCCTACTCCCTCAGCGACATCCGCTATCCGATCCACCATTGGGGCGCCGATGCCATCGGGATCGGGCCGCGTTGCGGAAACCTGGGTGACGCCGACGAGTGGATCGATCGTGAAGAGTACCTGGGCACGATCATGGCGGCGACGGGGATCCTTCGAGACCTGACGTAGTGGGTGTATGGCTGTCCCTCCCGTAAACTCTGTCCGCCGCAGAAATCCTTGGGTTCTTGACGATTGTTAGTTGGCGCAAGGCATTCGTACGCGTACGGTCAGCTATTGCAGGGTGCACGGTCGCCAGGTCGGATGGAATTAATGGAAAGCACAGCCTTCCGGGCTTTAGGCCTCACAGCAGAACATGTCCACAGTCATAGAGCCAACAACAGGGCCGAGAACTCGCATCAGCCGGTTCGACGGCGAGAACGAAAAATGCAAAAGTTCAAGCCACCCGGCTCGGCGCAACGCTTCCTCAACATCCATTCTGCGACCTACAACACCTTCTATCATCAGCGCCACCTCAACCGACGACCCTTTTACAAAGAGCTTCGAGCCGCATCCTTCGATGCTTGGAAAACCGCGAGTGCCGCCGCCTGATCACAGGTCCTTGCCATCCAAATTTTCAGCTGCAAAGTTTATGTGACAAAGCCCCCCATAGCGCCCCGTCCTACCGGTACCGGCCCCATGTTAGCCGCCTACCACCGCCCACGTCACCCGTGATGCAAGGAAGCTCACTGCCGTCGCATTAGATATCCGATCGATGAATCGCACGCGCCCCATCGGTCGGTTGTGGCAGGAACGTATCCGCGGACGCCATGGCCCATTCCACGTTGTACACCCCCTCGATCTCGTCGCCGAGCAGTTCGTTCTCCGCTAACGAAGGATAGATCTCGTCGAAATAACGCTTGGACTCGTCCTCGACTCGACGCCAGATGTGGCGCGGGGCGAGCTTGTCCGGATCGTCGAGCCCCATCGAACCGACCATATCGAAGAACGAGTTCAGAGTGTTTCTCTGGAAGTTAGCCACCCGCTGGTGGCGCGAATCGATGTCCAGCGCCTTGCCGCGCACCGGATCCTGGGTTGCGATGCCGGTCGGGCATCGGTTCGTGTTGCAGGACTGGGACTGGATGCAGCCGAGCGCCATCATCATGGTGCGAGCCGCGTTGACGACGTCCGCGCCGACCGCGATCTTGCTGATGATGTCAAAACCGCTGGCGGTCTTTCCCGAGGCGATCAGCTTGATCTTGTCGCGGACACCGACGCCCTTCAGGCAGTTGTGCACGAAGTACACGCCCTCGAGGCACGGCACCCCCAACCGGTTGCTGTACTCGACCGGAGCGGCGCCGGTACCGCCCTCGGCACCGTCGATGGTGATGAAGTCCGGTAGGGTCCCGGTCTCGACCATCGCCTTGCAGATGGCCATGAACTCGTACAGATGGCCGATGCATAGCTTGAAACCCACCGGCTTGCCACCGCTCAGCTCGCGCAGCTGAACCACGAAATCCAGCAGACCTTTGGGGGTGTTGAAGGTGCTGTGCGCGGGTGGAGACAGGACATCCTTACCCATCTCGACGAGCCGGATCTTCGCAATCTCCTCCGTGACCTTGGCCGCGGGCAGCACGCCGCCGTGCGAGGGCTTCGCGCCCTGCGAGATCTTGATTTCGATCATCTTCACCTGATCGAGCTGTGCGCGCTCCTTGAATGCATCCGGGTTGAAGGTCCCGTCGGGGTTGCGGCAACTGAAGTACCCGGTGCCGATCTGCCAGACGATGTCGCCGCCTTCCTCTAGGTGGTAGGGGCTCAAACCGCCCTCGCCGGTGTTGTGGTAGAAGCCCGCGACCTTAGCGCCACGATTGATGGCTTGGATGGCGTGTGCGCCCAGCGAGCCGAAGCTCATGGCCGAGCAGTTCAACCGCGCCGCGCTATAGGGCTTGGTGCACTGTTCGCCCCCGATGGTGACCCGCTTGGTCTCCTCGCGCACGGTGGTGGGGATGATCGAGTGCGCGGCGCCGTCGTAGCCAGTGGCCTTTATGTCTCTCTCGGTACCGAATGGCATGGTGTCGTCAAGGTTCTGGGCACGCCGGTACACTAGGCTGCGGAGCTCACGATTGAACGGTAGCTCGTCGGTGTTGCTGGCGATGAAGTATTGACGGATCTCGGGCCGGATGTACTCGAGGGCGTAGCGACAATACGCGGCCACTGGGTACAGCCGGTTGAGGGTGTGACGGCTGAAGAACAGGTCGTACAAACCGACGACGGTGTACAGCGAGAGCACCCCGACGATCCAAAAGCCGGGCGCCCAGTACTGGTAAGAGATGAATGCCGTGACCGGATTGACGATCACGGTGATGATCCAAAACCATTTCTGCATGAGAGTCATTGCGAGATACTCCTGAACGCGCGGAAGAACATCGACGGCCGTGATCGGGTCAAGGCAGATTCGCCATGAACTCGTCGCGCCACACCTTCCAGACCTTGTGGTCGCCCTTGATACCGATCAGGCCTTCCTTGATCTTGAACACGCCAAAGCCCCTGATACGTCCCGGTTCCGCCGACGATCCTCCGGCGAACGGAACCCAAAGCTCCGAGGACTTCCTTCGCCAACCGTATCCTCCCGCCTGCACCGAGCCACCCTCCGGTTTTCCTTTCGCCGCATCCCGCGCGGTCGGTGATCCGCCGGCTTAGGTGGATGATAACCTCGACGCCGCGTTCCGGGGTTACCGGGCCATATCCATGAATTTAGTGCATCCGTCGCCGCCTACTCAAAACTTGATCACTGCCATCTTGTCCTGCGTCATATCACGCATGGTATAGCCGATACCCCCGGTGGGCTTTGTCACATAAACTTCGCAGCTGAAAATTTGGGTGGCAAGGACCTGTGATCAGGCGGCGGCACTCGCGGTTTTCCAAGCATCGAATGATGCGGTTCGAAGGTCTTTATAATAGGGTCGCCGGTTGAGGTGGCGCTGATGGTAGAAGGTGTTGTAGGTCGCAGAATGGATGTTGAGGAAGCGTTGCGCCGAGCCGGGTGACTTGAACTTTTGCATTTTTCGTTCTCGCCGTCGAACCGGCTGATGCGAGTTCTCGGCCCTGTTGTTGGCTCTATGACTGTGGACATGTTCTGCTGTGAGGCCTAAAGCCCGGAAGGCTGGCGGATAGGACCGAAGCTTGTCTGTCACGACCCGGCTTGGCGCGAAACCTTGCTTCTTGAGCAGCTTCTTCATCAGCTTTTTGGCGGTTTTCGCATCTCGCTTCCTCTGGACGAGGAAGTCCAGAACTTCGCCTTCATTATCAACGGCGCGCCAAAGCCAATACGGTTTGTGTCGGATGACGATCACCATTTCATCGAGGTGCCAGTGATCGCTGGGTCTAGCGCGGCTGCGACGCAGATTAGCAGCGATGGCGGATCCAAACTTCAGAAACCAGCGTCGGACAGTCTCGTAGGAAAGATCCAAGCCTCGTTCCGCAAGCAGATCCTCTACATCGCGGAAACTCAGCGTGAATCTCGCGTAGAGCCACACGGAATGACGAATAATTTCGGGCGGAAAGCGGTGACGCTTGAAAGAGAGCTGGCGCATTAGCCAAGCCTAATCTCGAGCAGGCTTTCTAGCCACCAAAGTTTACGTGACAACGCCATCGGCGCGCAGCCCCGGCAATTCGCCCGCAGTTTCCAGTGCGAGTTCGATCCCTTTGCCGTTCTTCCTGGTCATTTCCTATCCCCATGCTAGAGTTTGCAAGGGTGTTCCTTGGCTATGGCGATACGCGCTCTGCAATCGATAGGATGCGGTGCATCTCGCGCAGAACCGGTATTTCGATCAGTTTGCCATCGACAACCACGAGACCGGTGTCAGCCTCCGCGAAACCCTGCAGGATCTTTTTGGCATGGGCGATCGCGGCTTCATCGGGCGTGAAAACCCCATTAAGGATTGGGATTGGACCGCCAAATTTGCTACGCTACCGGCGACCGCAACTGGTCATCTGGGAAATCTCGGTTGAATCGCGTGGCAATCAGAAACGAGGGAGGATTGCGCCAGGTGAATCGTCGTTAGGCGCCGTCGCACCACCCGCGCTCGGCCGCCGGCATCGCCGGGCAAACATAACAATGACGAAGTGTAGGAGAATAGGGAGAAGACCATGACAAAGCGAAGAGAGAACCAACCGCCAACGACCGACGACAGGGTCCAGCAGGATACCGCCGCGGTCGAGCGCAGCGACGACTCCACCCCCGGTATCCGGCGCCGGGACTTCATGACCGGAACCGCGGCGACGATCACGGCCGCCACGGTCCTGCCTCATATCCGGTCCGCCAGGGCGCAAACTTCAGGCCCGATCAAGATCGGCCATATTGAGGACCTGTCAGGCAATCTCGCCGTCTACGGCGTTCAGAAATATCATGGGGCGCTGCTCGCGGTTAAGGAGATCAACGAGGGCAAGACACTCAAGGGCGGTTCCGTCGCCTCCGGCGGGCTCGGCGCGATGAGCAGCTTCGCGGTCGCCCCTCCGATCATGGGGCACGGCGACAAGGACCTGAAATTCGTCGACGAAGGCGGAAAGCTCACCGGCTCCGGCGTGGCCTTCATCGAGGACGAGGACGTCCTGGTGGATTCCGGCGAGTCCGGCCTGCTGGGCCGAGAGGTCGAGCTCCTCGGGCCGGACGGACAGTCCAGCAACAACATCTGGCAACAGTTGACCCGGCGGCTAATCCTGGAAGACAAGGTGGACTGCCTGGTCGCTGGATTCACGAGCGCCGAAAGAGAGGCGATCCGGCCGATCATCGACCAGCACAAGCAGCTCTATTTCTACACCAACCAGTACGAAGGCGGCGTTGCCGACTCCAACACCTTCTGCACCGGTGCGATTTGCGAGCAGCAGGTGATCCCCGTCGTCGATTACATGATCCGGAAGTTCGGGCCACGGGTCTACACCATCGCGGCCGACTACAACTTCGGACAGTTGACGGCGGCCTGGACCAAGGCATTCGCGCCGATTGTCGGCGGTGAGATCGTCGAAGAGGAGTTCGTCCCGCTGAGCGTCTCGAACTTCACGACCTCCATCGCGCGAATCCAGGCGGCAAAGCCCGACTGGGTCTTCACGCTGCTCGTCGGAACGAACCAGTCGAACTATTACCCGCAGGCCGCGGCCGCCGGGCTGGAATATCCGATGGCCTCGACGGTCAACATGGCCCAGGGCTACGAACATCGCCGCTTCAAGCCGCCGTCCCTGAACCGCATGTATAACTGCGTCAACTACATCGAAGAAATTCCGACCGTGAGGAACCGTGCGTTCGTGAAGCGTTGGTACGAGATGTTCCCCGACGACCCCTATGTCGGCCAGATGGCGCAGAATACCTACTTCTCGATCCACCTCTATGCGAAGGCGGTGCGTCTTGCCGGAACGACGGACCAGGAGACCGTAAAAAAGGCCCTGGAATCAGGGCTCAGCATCGAGGCGCCGGAAGGTGCGGTCTTCCTCGAACCCTCGACGCACCACTGCTCGCATTACATCCGCCTAGCGACCGCGGATGCCGATCACAATGTGAGCTTCGTGCGCGAGTGGCCGAGCATCCAGCCGTGGTGGCTCCAGCGCGTCGGTGTCAACCTGGTGAGGCAAAAGGAATACAAGCAGTACATCCCGGACGAAGATCCATTCTTCACCATGTTCTCCACGTAATAGGATAGCCCGCATCAGGTGTTGCTCCGGCCGAAGGACCGCTTTGGCCGGAGCAACCGGGTTTTGGATCGCCGGAGTTCGCGATGGATGTACTGCCGCTGGTGCTGAGCCTGCTTTATCAATTTGTAACGGGCGCCGCGTTCTTATTTCTGGCAGCCGTCGGGCTGGTCATCATTCTCGGCATGATGAACATCATCAACCTGGCCCATGGCGAGCTGATGATGATCGGGGCCTACATGGCGACGATCACTTATCACGCCGGCGTGCCATTCTGGCTATCGGTGATCCTGAGCTTCTTCGTCGCGGCCGCATTCGGCGCCGTGCTGGAACTGCTGATCGTCAGACGGTTCTATGGTCGCGAGTTGGGCGCCTTGGTCGTTACCTGGGGCGTCAGCTTGGTGCTCGGCCAGGGAACGCTTCTCTTCTTCGGTCCCTTCTTGCCGTCGATTAAAATCCCCGGCGGCTCGTTCTCGTATGGAATTTTCTCGTTTTCGGCCTATTGGCTGATCCTCGTCTTGATATCCTTGCTGCTTATACTGGGGCTCTGGTGGCTCTATAACCGCACTTCATACGGGCTGCAGGCCAAGGCGACGATGCAGAACGCCGAAATGGCGAAAAGCCTCGGCGTTCGCACACCCCGGATCTACACCCTGACCTTCAGCCTCGGCGCCGGCCTCGCCGGCCTGAGCGGCGCCCTGATAGCGCCAACCGTCACGATCGCGCCCTTCATGGGCCAGCAGTTCGTCGCGCCCGCCTTCATAACCGTCGTGGTCGGCGGGGCCGCTAACGTGATCGTCGGCGCGGTCGCCAGCAGTGCGTTCCTGGCCGCGGTCCAGACACCGATCGGAATGGCCTTCGGCGCCTTCTCGGGGACCGTCGCCCTGCTGCTGGCGGCCCTGATAATCATCCGCATCATGCCAGACGGAATCTCCGCAGCGCTGCAGAAATACTTCATCCGCCGCGCGGCGAGAGCAATGCAGTGAGAACGATCGTTGGCCTGATCTCCGGGGGCGCCGACATCGGCCGGACCCGCGTGTTCTGGATTGGCTTCGGCATAATCGTTCTGCTGTTCCTTCTTTACCCGACGCAGACGTCGGCCTTCCGGGTTTCGAACGTATCCTTGTATCTGCTTTACATCCCGCTCGGTCTGGGGATGTCCCTGCTGTGGGGGTACTGCGGCGTGCTGAGTTTCGGCCACGTGGCCTACTTCGGGATTGCCGGATACGTGTACGGCATCATAGCCGGCAATATGGCGGAAAATTCCTTCGGCCCGCTCGCCGGCGTCGCCGGCGGGTTCCTGGGAAGCGCTTTCGTCGCCGGTGTTTTCGGCTACTTCGTGTTCTACGCGCGGGTGCGGAAGTGGATCATCCCGATCCTGACGCTGGTCCTGACGCTCCTGCTCGAGACGTTCCTCGGCCAGACGGCCGGATATCAGTGGCGAATCGGCTCGGTCCTGCTCGGCGGCTACAATGGGATGACGGGAATTCCCTGGTTCCAGCTGGGCGGGTTCGTCTTCGAAGGCTACTCCTTCTATTACCTCTGCCTCCTTCTCGTCCTGGCCTGCTATTTCGGTCTACGCATGCTGGTCAATTCCAACTTCGGTCATGTCATAATCGCCATCCGCGAGGACGAGCTGCGCACCGAGTTGTTCGGCTACGACATTCGTGCGCGGCAATGGGTCGTCTTCGTCCTCTCGGCTATGCTCGCGAGCCTCAGCGGGCTGCTCTATGTCCAGTGGGGCAACTACATCTCACCCAGCCAGGTTGGACTACTGCAGGCGGCCCTGCCGGTCATCTGGACCGCGGTCGGCGGGACCACGAGCCTGCTGGCCGTCGTCATCTCGTCCTTCGCCCTCAACTGGATCACCTTCACCCTGTCCTCTCAGGGCAATCAGTACGCGATGGTGATCATCGGCGGGCTGCTGGTCGTGACCATGGTATTTTTTCCGCGCGGTATTATCGTCATGGTGGCCGAGCGCCTCGGGCGCTTGATGACGCGGCGCGCGGCACCGTCACAGCCATAGGGTCGGACGGTCATGGAAAGCACCGTCGTCATCGAGACCCGGTCCTTGAACAAACACTTCGGTGGCGTGGTTGCCGCCGACAACGTGAATTTCAAGGTCCTTTCCGGTGAGTTTCGCTGCATGATCGGACCGAACGGCGCGGGAAAGTCGACGTTGTTCGCCATGCTGTGCGGCATCGAGAGCGCGGACAGCGGGCAGATATTCATCTTCGGCCAGGACGTGACCCGCACGCTGGCGTTTCAGCGCGTCAGGCTGGGAGTCGGGCTGACGTTCCAGACCAACCGCGCCTTCCACGAGCTGAGCGTTCGCGAGAACATGACGATCCCGCAAGACTCGGCCAACCTGGGAAACAAGGAGACCGGTCAGGCGCGTCTCGAGTTCGCCCTGGACGCCTTCGGGCTCGACCCGAACGACGGGACCAGGGCCGCGGAACTCTCCCACAACCAGCTTCAGTGGCTGGAGATCGCCATGGTTCTCGTGGGTTATCCGAACCTGATCCTGCTGGACGAGCCGACGGCCGGAATGGCGTCGGAAGAAACCCTGCAGACCGCGAAGGTGCTCAAGCATCTCAACTCGACTGGGCTGACGACCGTGGTGGTCGAGCACGACATGGCGTTCGTCAAGGACGTCGCGCAGACCGTAACCGTCTTGCACCAGGGGCAGATCTTCGCCGAGGGTTCGGTTGCCGACATCACGGCACACGAGGACGTGCGGCGAGTCTACCTGGGTCGAGCTTGAGGGAGGTGCGGCGTGCTGCTCTCCGCCTCTGATTTGCGTTCCGGCTACGCCACCAGCGACGTTCTGCAGGACGTTGGCGTCACCGTGGAGCAGGGCGAGGTCGTCGGGGTCCTGGGCCGCAACGGGGTTGGCAAGACCACGCTCATGAAGACTCTGATCGGCCTGCTCCCGGCGCGCGCCGGCCAAATCGTCTTCCGCGACCAGGACGTGACGAAGTTCAGCGCCGACAGGCGGGCCCGGTTGGGAATCGGCTACGTCCCGCAGGGACGGGGCATCTTTCCGCACATGACGGTGCGAGACAACCTGCGCATGGGCGGCCTGATCAACGCCTCCAAACAGTCACTCGATTTCGATCTGGTCTTCGGCTACTTCCCCTTTCTGAAAGAGCGCCTGAGCCAGAGGGGCGGGACGCTCAGCGGCGGGCAGCAAGCCATGCTGGCGATTGCCCGCGCCCTCATCAGCACGCCGGACCTGCTTCTGCTCGACGAACCGAGCGATGGCGTCCAGCCCAACATCGTCGAGGAAATCGGCGAATTCATCAAAGGCCTGAACGAGGACAAGGGGCTGACCGTGTTGATCGTCGAGCAAAACATCGACCTAATGCAGACCGTGGCAAATCGCGCCTACGCGCTCGACAAGGGTCGCGTCGTCGCCGCGGTCGACCGGAAGGATCTAATGGATACCGAACGTGTGACCACCTTCTTGGCGGTCTGAGACCGAGGGGTCGATAATACCTACCGCCGGGGTCAGAGCCGCCTAAGCAGCGGATGAAAGAAGGCAAATCGAGGGAGAGTGCACCATGGAAATGATCATGCGGAGCTACCCAAATGGTTGGCTCACAGAGTCGATTATGCACCAGAAAGGCGTGGGAGGGGGCTCATCCGGCGTCACCCACGAGTTGACGGAAGAAAAGCAAGGAGACTTTCACTACACGATTGGCCCGTACTCGGAAGCGGTTCTCCACATCAAGCCGGGCGATCAAGTGATCGTAGAAACGCTTGATGCGTTCGCGGGCAAGATCACGAGTGAAAGCGACGTGCCGTCCGAGATCCTCGAGATGCCATGGCTCAATCCACAATGCGGCCCGATCATGGTCGAGGGCGCGGAAAAGGGCGACGCCCTCGCGGTGCACATCGAAAGCATGCTTCCCCGTGGCCCGCAGCCGCGCGGGACCTGCTGCATGATCAAGGAGTTCGGCGGCCTGACTAATACCTACTATACGGCTACGCTGAACGAGCCGCTGCCGGAGAAGGTTCGCAAGGTCAACCTCGACGAAGAGCATGTCTACTGGAGCGACAGGGTCACCCTGCCGTACAAGCCACATATCGGGACACTCAGCTGCTCGCCGCAGATCGATTCGGTTAACTCGCTGACCCCGGACAACCACGGCGGCAACATGGATCTGCCGGATATGGGGCCGGGCACGGTCACCTACCTTCCGGTACGCTCGCCGGGCGGGCGGCTATTCATCGGCGACGCGCACGCCTGTCAGGGTGACGGCGAGGTCTGTGGGGTTGCGGTCGAGTATCCGACCACGACGACGATCACGGTCGATCTTATCAAGGGCTGGGCCATCGAATGGCCGCGACTCGAGGCGGACGATTTCATTATGACGATCGGCAGCTCCCGCCCGCTCGAGGACGCGACCCGGATCGCCTACCGCGAGCTGATCCGCTGGATGGTGGCGGACTACGACTACGATCAATGGGACGCCTACATGATGTTGAGCCAATGCGGAAAAGTTCGGCTCGGAAACTTCGTCGACCCGAAATACACAATCGGTGCGGCAATCCCGAAGAAATACCTGTGACAGGTCTTTGTCACGAGCTCGAAGGCAGCGTGAGCTTATCCTTTGAGGAGGCTTTGTCACGAATCTCGCCGTCTGCTGTTGCACGATAGCGCACTGCCCCGCACAGACTGTCGTTCCCAGAAACCTCATCCGAGCGCAGATTGGCCCAGTTTGTGCCCTGAATCGAGCCGGTATGGGACATGCCCGTAGCAAGAATCAAGGATGACGTAAGATCCTGCCGCCATGCTGATTTCGTTCCTGCGGATTGGTATCGGATCGGCGCAAAGGAAGACAGCGAACCCGTCCCGCGGTGTCGTTCACCCTGGCAAACAGAGGGTTGAGTGTTCAGGCGGCCAGCCGCTCGTAACGGTGATGTAGACCGCCAACCTGTGGGAAGGCAACAATCTTTCCCGTTTCAGCCGACTGGATCGGCCGGCCGGAGGGCGTGTCCTTTTCCAGAGAGAGGTGCGTGCGGGAGCCGTGGTAGTAGTCGACATACGACGCCAGTATCCGCCTCAGGTGCCTTTCGTTGAGGACGATGACATGATCAAGGCACTCTCTCCTAATCGACCCGATCACCCTCTCGACAAACGGGTTTTGCCAGGGCGAGCGCGGCGCCGTCACCACTTCCTCGATGTCCATGGCCTTGACCTTGGCGCGGACTGCCGCTCCATAGACGCTGTCCTGATCTCGGATCATGTATCGTGGCGAGGTGTCCCAGGGGAAGGCCTCGGTGATCTGCTGTGCTACCCAGTCGGCAGTCGGGTTCGCCGTCACACCGAAGTGCACAATCCGCCGGCGCTCGT
>PVMK01118135.1_pt1 | contig 22586 bp, 22 predicted proteins | sample 1853481 | NCBI WGS metagenome assembly PVMK01 (sample SAMN08533507, study PRJNA380276) | Marine sediment metagenome, whole genome shotgun sequencing project. | reverse complement strand
GTCTGGAACCAGCAAATTGATGCCGGCCTTGCGCAATCCTTCATTGATGTGATCAATGAGCTCGGGCTGCCCGAAGATCCAATTCACCAGGCCCTGCACGTAGTAGTCCTGTTCGAAGGTGGGCCAGACACGCAGTACATCTTCGGCAGCGCTCCTTGCCGCCGCCTCATTACCGAGTTGTGCGTGTGCGATCGCTAGTACCATGGGGCTGGCCCAGTAATCCGGCATGTTGATTTTTTGCGCGATTGCCAGCGCTTCAGCGTAGTGGTGCTGGCGATACTCGTTAAAAAAAGTGTTGAAATAATACCAACCTGCATGATGAGGATTGAGCTTCATGGCGCTTGTCGTAATTTCCACGCTGCGTTCCCAGTTACCTGAATAGCCCATCATGATACCCACCATCGCCAGGGTATCGGTGTTGCGAGGGTTGAGTTCGATGGCGCGCTCGGCATGGACATGAAATGAGTCGACATCTTTGAGGAAATAGCGGACCTGGGCCAGTGCGAACTGAGCCCGGGAAGAAGCGGATCGAGATCCACGGCCCGTTGCGCTGCTACGAGAGCACGCTGCAGTGAATTCGGTTGCAGGTTCAAGTTGTTCATGTGCTCTTGTTGATAGATGAGCGACAGGCTGGTCCAGGCATCGGCATAACCCGAATCGAGTTCGACCGCCCTCTCAAGGGCGGCCCTTGTGATGAGGTGGTCTTCGGTGCTGATTCGTTGCTGGAACAGAAAGTATCGCAATACTGCCTCGTACGGCGTCAAGTCCTCGGGAGCCTTTCTGCCGGCCGGTGCTGCCAGTGTGCGTACCACGATACCCGCCGGGTCAGCCACCGTTGCCACGATACGATCCGTGATCTCATCCTGAACCGCCAATATCCCGGCGCTTGTGAGTTCGCGGTCGAAGGTCTCGGTCCAGATCTGCGTACCATTTTGTGCATCCACAAGCTGCGCGGGATCCTTGTGGTTGAGCCCGCCTTGCGCAGCGCGCCCTGCAGCACGTATCGCGCACCCAGTTCCCTGCCTATCTGGCGTATATCAACTGATTCTGCAGCGAGGTTTGCCGTCGCGTTTCGCGACAGCACAAGCAAGTATGAAAAGGCGGACAGACCATTGGTGATGTCCTCGGTCAGTCCGCCAGCGAAGTCTTTGAGTTCCTGATTATCCGCCTGAACTTTGAATGGTAAAACGGCTATCCAGGGCTTTTCATCGGATGCGCAGCAATCGTCTGGGGCGCATCTGTCTGGCTTGCCTCCTTCTCACCGTTGCTCAATATTCCCAGGCCGAGTCCACCGATCGCGAATAGGCCGGCGATAAGCATTAACTCCGGTCCACTGACCCGTTGCCGCCCTTGATCACCGTGATACCAGGCCACAACCAGCGTCACCAAAAAGCCAACGATCAAGACGATGTCCATAATCCGGGCGACGTAATCAGGAACGCCCCAGCGAGTGCCGAGCACATCAACTAATTGCATCAGCAACCAGGCGCCCGTCAGGTATGCCACAGCCCACTGAAAAAGCTTCCGTTGTTTCAAATCAATAAGAATGGACATGTTTGCGCGAGGGCTCACTTTTGGATTTGACGATGGACAGCACAATGGTACGTATAAGTTAATGGAAAGTACAAGGTACTGGTCTTGCGAAAAATTAGGCGTAAAAGCACCTTTACCAATATCCCGTTTCAGGGAGTGCTCAGACCTCAGTGGCCGTCACGCCGAAGGTGCTCTTCGCGGTTCTTATCAGGTCTGAATTGATTTTTCCGAATAGCCGTTCCTGGCCGACAACGGAGAAAAAGAGTACTAAAACAAAGCTCGATTCATTTCCGCTTTCTGGCCAGAACCGGCCATCAACTTACGAAGCCGTCTTCATTCCCTTTCGTCCCGAAACCGATATTTTGATGGGCACTAACCGAAGGTCGAAGTAATTAGCTCGGTATCCATGTATTCAGTTACTTCTGCGAACTTTCCATCACTTATTTTTATAATCCAGCAGTAAGTGTTGTTGTAGGAACGGCCATCAGTGGTCTCGGAAATACCCGATGTCTGGGCAACAACATATTCATTTTCGGCAATCAGTCTATGCACAGTCGTTTTGATGCCTTCCTTTAGCCACCCAAACAGTGGACCCAACAACTTCTCAGAAAGTTCTTCTTTGCCTCGATACGTGCCTGACAGCGACGTCGAACCGATATTCGTCCATGTGATGCCATTGGAAATCAGTTCAAAGCAAGTTTCCATGTCGCCTTTATTACTGGCATCGTAAAATCTCTGGACGATTTTTTTGTTTTCTTCTGCAGACATATAGTTCTCCTTCTATATGCCCATAAGTTAACACAGCGACTGAGGCAATCAATCTCCGCTTTGAGCCAGAAAGCAACCATTCACCGACGGTGATTTTCAGTGCTGCTTATCTTCACTTTCGGAAGAAGCGGCCCACCAATGGGCTTGACCAATAGTAGGCGCTTTACGCCGAGCGCTATACAATAACTGTATAGCTCTGCCGTCAAAGCGTTTGTTTTGCTTATATCTTATACTCGAATAGAGATGCAGATTTATACAAATTGGTTTTGGTACTTTACGGTTTCAATGATGCTGCTCATTGCACCTGCGAGAGTAGATGGAGCACCGCCTCCGCAGGAATTCGAGCTGCATTTCTATGATGGCCAGATTGCCAGCGTGCAGCTCGAACAAGCAGAGTTCCCAGTCTCTCAATTAACCTTGGAAGCCTGGTTAAAACCAGGCAAACTGGTCCAGGAAGCTTTCGTTCTGGGTGAGAACCCCCCATTCAGTACTCTGACGTTCATGTTCGCAACCGACCAATCTGGACACATGGCGTTTAATATCGCAACTGATGAGGGGAATGTTTATGCCGCGTCATCAAGTCCGCTGTCAATAGACGAATGGAGTCATGTAGCAGTTACTTACGATGGTTCAGAGGTAAGGTTTTTTGTCGATGGTGTTCTTGAAACGCAGGCAGCCTTGACCGGCTCAGTGGTATTTGACGAAGGTATTTTCCAGATTGGCAGATTCACAGATGCGCTTTACCACGGTGCGATGCGTCAAGTCAGGCTATGGAATACTGCACGGATACAGACGCAGATTATCGATGCAATGGATCGCTCATTGAGCGGTACCGAAGTTGGCCTGCTTCATTACTGGCCTCTTGATGATGGAAGCGGACAATCCGCCCGCAATCTCACCGGAGGACCTGAACTAACCTTAGGCTGGACGCCAGACCCTGAAACCACTTATGACGAACCGTTCTGGCGCTTGACTGATGTGTATTTCGAGGTCGAAGAGAGTGCCTTCCCTGAGAGCGAGTTTGTCCTGCCAGAACAACTAGGTAATGCAGTTGGTTCTGCAATCCTGGATCTGAATGCAGATGGTTTTCCGGATTTTTTCCATTGTGGATCGAACTTCGACCCAGCTATCCAACAGCCCATTCCCTGTCAGTTGTTCCTGAATGACGGGACGGGACGATTTACCGATGCCACAGCAGCACTGATCGACGGCGCTCCGCCAGCACCAACAGGTACCAACACACCGTCACTGGTTGCCGACTTCAATGGAGATCAGCGTGATGACTTGTTTCTGGCTAACTTGGGCGTCGACGGGGGCGAGTTCCTGGGCGAACCCAACTCACTTCTATTATCCCAACCGGACGGCACCTATCGCACTGTAGACGATTTCGCGCGAGCCAGACCATGCATCGCAAGCAGTCCGGCGTTTCCCGGTCAGCACTGGTGCGCTCTGGTAGATGACGACACTGACACCATAAAAATCTATCCCACCTTAGAGGGATGGGTAGATCCACCAGCAGGATTCTCCCATTTCGCCGCAACTGGGGACATTGATGAGGACGGTGACATCGATATTTACGTGTCCAATACTGGCTCACTTGGTAACAAGACCATGCCGTATTTCCTGATTAACGACGGTAAAGGTGAATTCACCGTCAATTGGGAATACGTACCTGACCATTACATCTGGTCATGGGTTATTGGGGATCCACCCTACCCAACAGTTACGACTTCAAGCGTCTTGACAGTTTCTCTCGTCGACATTGATGGTGATGGTCATCTGGATCTCATGGGCCGCGGGGCAGGCGAGATCTGGTTAGGCTCGCCGAACAGCGCCGTTCACTGGGGAGATGGCTCAGGTGACTATGCCAAGGTTCCTTGGACAGAATTGCCCGAGCCGGGGGATTTTACAACTCACGCTGGCCATTCGGTCACGCAGGATATCGACGGTGATTCCGATGTGGATATTGTCTCTCCGTCTTCTCCGGATTATAGAGGTGGATATATCCAGGTCCTGATTAACCTGGGCGACAGGACGTTTTCTGATGAAACGGTACAACGATTGGCGGGCCAGACCGGGGAAGATGAAACCCACAATACCCATATAGTTCCGGCTGATGTCAACGGCGATGGCTGTGTCGACCTGGTTTCAAGTTATGAAGGCTTTGGCACCCTGTATGGTTCGTTGATACATCTTAACGACTGTAGCGGATCGTTTACGCCAATCGGCAACGTGGTGCTTGGCAAGCCTGCCAAGCCAATACCGCTGGACGCGGACCAGGATGGTGATATCGACTTTATCAGCTACCGGGCCGGTGGTCGCGGTGGGGAGTTCACGCGTGATTGGGCCCTGCTACGCCAAATCCGACCATACACCGATGATGCCGAAATCATTATCTTCGAGAATAGCTTCGAGGGACCGGATCCGCCCTGACTAATCGCAAGAGCGCCGACCTGGGAGACATTTTTTTTGCCAACTCCATGAAGGCCTGTTTTTGGCTGTCTGCTGCTATACGCAGCGTTAGGAAAGGACGTTCCGCTTTTCCCGACAAATCAGTTATTCGTTAGACGTGAATTTCAGTGGTGTGGATAACCGCACTCGGCCAGGAGCCGACGTTCAGATTATTTCCTCAGACTGAAATTACGGGCAACCTTTTCTCAGCGGCAACTGGCGCTTGAGGAAGGGAAGTTTCATGCTCCTTTGACCTGCTCGCATTAAGTGGTTCAGTTGTTATACTGACCATCCGGCGGGTCAAGGGAGATTCTCGCCATTGCTTCTCAAGGATGAAAACAACTGAGGAGGACACCATGTTCAAGATGACAGGAAAGACCGGGACCGCGTTGGGGCTCGGTTTGCTGGCAGCATGTGCCGTTGCGCTGGCGGCGGACAATCATGCGTTGTTCAATGCTGGCGATACAAAGGAATTTGATCTGCCCGATGGCAGCCGCGTCGTGGAAGCCGCTTTATCCGGTTTCAGCATCATGGGCGACACCAGTGATCCATTGCACATGTCCAACCACGAGTGCCAAGGCACAACCGTGTTTGACGCCGATGGCAATACCGTGCAGGGCGGCGGATTCTGCACGATGGCCGACAAAGACCATGAGGCGGTTTGGATCTGGTGGGCGGAGGGCGACGACGGTGGTACCTGGGGAGTTATTGCTGGCACTGGCAAGTATGAAGACGCTACCGGGGGATGGTACTTGGGAGTACAGTGAGAGTGTGGCCCGAACGGCAAGGTTGAGTATAACTGGCGCGGCGAGATCAAACTCAAGTAACGCGCCGTAATTTGCTTTTATAGCACCGGGCAGAATAGGCGCCACAACAGAAACCCCGCCGTGACTCAGGTTGCAGCGGGTTTTCTTATGCCTCAGGGATGGATCTCACAAGTCATTGACGAAGGGATGCTATGGGTCGCAAGGGAATGAAATGACGTAAAGGGATTAATCTCCGGTTACACCCAGAATCGGTAGTGGTCATTGTTCGTTGCCGTTGATTCCTGTTCGATTTTTGTCGACACGTTGTTGCCCATGACTTTCCGTCCCCGTCTTTCGGCGGGTTTACCTTTATCGGTGTTGTATGTGCTAGGTATAATAGTTGAATGGCAATTCGGTAGCCGGTCACCAATGTCCGCCTTGGGTTGCAAGCAGCTATTGGCAACTGCAAGATGCGAAGTTCCGCTTTATCCCCCAAGCAAAAAGCCTCGGCGGGGGAACTGGTGCCACGGCAAGGGGAACACCGTTTCATTCATCCTGCCTGATCCTGCTGGGGTCAATAGATGCTTTTCTCCCGAAAGCGATCCGAGTCACCCGGTTTTGTGTCGACGTACAAAGCGAGGCACTCAGGATTCAGCTTTTGCCTCGTCTACCGATAAACAGTCGTACTCATAGTTGTGCTCATCCTTATATTCGGTCACCCAGAGCAACGGGATGATTACCAGGATTCCACCAACGATCGCGCCGCCATCGGGTTCCTCGTTACGCCGAAAGCTGTAAAAGGCGGGCGCACAGCCAGGTTTTTGAATGGTGACATTATTGTTTGAAAACGCTACTTTCTTGTCCTTATAAGTGGCCTGGCCCGTTCCGACATACTCGTCGTTAACATAGATTCGCGCATCAGGATCTGATGATTTGATCAATGTTGAACTGCTACAAGCGCTGATTGACAGCAATAATAAGCAAATAATAAATTTCATGTAGTACCTCCCTGGCCTCTGTTGCTTCCTGGATCATCTGAAAATCAACCACGGTTAGTATCACTGGCCCTGGATGAACACTGGCTGAATGACAATACCCATCCAGCGTATCGTCGAGGACAAGGTGGCGGCCTGCGAGGCAGCCCAAGCGCAGTAAGCAACTGGTGCCAACCGGGGCAACGGCGAGGGGCTGACCGTCTGATTCAGTGTGCTGGATACAGGTGGGCCTGTCTGTAAGAAATCGACTCGTTTTAGAGTAAGAAAATATATCCTCGGCTACAAAGGGATTACTCTCCTATACTGAATGAAGTCTGCTTCAACCGGAGGTGGGGGAATGGACCAACTAATACTGGTCGTCGGAACAACGGTTCTGCTCGGGTCCGCCCTGGTGGGCGGGATATTCTTCACATTCTCAAGCTTTTTGATGAAAGCCCTAGCGCGCGTGCCAACCGCGGAAGGTATTACCGCGATGCAGTCAATCAACGTCGTTGTGCTCAACCCCTCGTTCCTGGGCGCGTTCTTCGGAACAGCCGTTCTGTCGCTCGGCGCGAGTGGACTCGCCCTGGCAGACTGGGACCGTCCTTCCGCGCCCTTTTTCTTGGGTGGGGCGATCTTCTACGTCGTGGGCACGTTCCTCGTCACCGTTCTCGGCAATGTCCCCTTGAACAACCAGTTGGCCGCCGTGTCCGCTACAGATCCCGGCACCCACGAGGTGTGGGAGCATTATCTGGACCGGTGGACGATGTGGAACCACGTTCGGACGGCCGCCGCGATGGTTGCCTCACTGCTGTACACCTTGGGTCTCATGCAGAACGTGGGCACGTGATGTCGAAATTGACAAAAATGGGGCTGTTCCCGGAACCCAGCCTTTTTAGATTAATCGGAGACTACGATGTTCATCGGACACTTTGCTTTGGCATTTGGCGCGAAGAAATTCGCTCCCGAGGTATCGCTGGGAATTTTGTTCCTCGCTTGTCAGCTGGCAGACATCATATGGCCCAACCTTGTTCTTTTTGGTATTGAGGCACTTGAGATTGAGCCGGGCATTACCGTAATGACCCCCCTCAATTTCTTGCACTATCCGTATTCACATAGCTTAGTTGCGCTGATACTTTGGAGTGCAATCTTCGGAGTGCTGTGCGCGTTACTTCGGCGCTCGGGCACAAAGGCAGCAATGGTGATTGCTGTGCTCGTTCTAAGCCATTGGGTTCTGGATGTTCTATCGCATCGGCCCGACATGCCTATCACACTAGCCGACTCGTCTCGCATCGGCTTAGGGCTTTGGAACTTCCCTGTTGTCGCTGTACCTTTGGAACTCCTGCTTTTTGGTGCGGGCATTTGGCTGTATATCCGCCATACGAAACCACTAGATCGCCAGGGCAGCATTGGTTTTTGGGCACTCACTCTATTTCTGTTGGTGGTCTATGCAGCGAGCCTTCTTGGATCGCCGCCGCCGTCCGCAACAGCTGTGGCGTGGTCCGCCCAGGCACTTTGGCTAGTCGTCGCTTGGGGCTTTTGGGTTGATCATCACCGGGTGAGAAGGAGCGACGATTAGTCTTTACCGAGCGACCTATATGTGCCAGAAAGCAACCATTCACCGACGGTGATTTTCAGTACTGCTTATCTTCCCTTTCGGCCACAAGCGGACGATCATTTAATACAATTTGCAAATTATGGGGTCAGAGCAAAGTGCCAGAATAAATACCTTCGGCACAACATCTGCGGAGATTGCAAAAGACAGGTTTTATTGCACTACTTACTACCCATTGAGTCTTTCCAATAAGTCGCTGTTTTATGAGTTTCATAGCCAATCGCGACAAACACTCCAATGAGAATAACGACCCTGATCCATCCATAATATCCGCTGATTTGCATCCATATCCCGGCCAACAACAAAGTACCAACCATTATAATTTGTGGCACAAAATCCCTGATTGTCGCCGGCGCATACTGATCGAAAAATTCACTGTTCGCGCTGTCTTGTCGAGCACGCCTCATCGCTAGATGTTCAATAAAAACCAGGCTACCAAAGGTGAGTGCCAGGACGATTATCCACAACGCAAATAATTCTGACCCCATGATGTCGATCAGCAAGAATTCAATAAGGCCAACCAGGAAAGGAAAGATCGAATCCATCGTCGTTGGCGTCCATCGAAACCGCATTAGCATCCCTGCGTACATCAGCCAGATGATGATGATCACGTTAAAAGTTGCGGCTAATTGCAGCCAGTCGGGTATCACGGCAACGCTGAGCTCAAATAGGTCGTCTCGCTTGCGTGCATGGTCCCAGAGAAACTCCAGCGCCAAGGCCTGTATGATACTGAGCAACGTCAGCAACACCATGGGAAACATGTCCGCGGAGCGATCGCGCATGGATTTCATTTATTTCTCCCCGAAATCTTGCATTGATCATATTCCATAAATTTGCTATCAGCCATAATTCTGCGATGCGCGGCTACCTTTCCAAAAAGGGGGCGGATTCATTTTTCTGAATGTCTGCTCCTGGCCAATTACAAAGATATGAACGGTACAGCACCTTAGTTCGGTTATGGGACGGAAGGGAATGAAGACGGGTATGACTAGCAGAGGGAACTCGATTTGTACCAGTCTGCGAGATAAAAAGTATAGAATGAGTAGTATGGAACTCGCAGCAATAGCAAAAGCCATGGTAGCAGAAGGCAAGGGCATTCTGGCCATTGATGAAAGCGCCGGTACGTGTAAAAAGCGATTTGATTCAATCGAAGTTGAGTGCACTGCACAAAACCGCAGGGACTATCGGGGTATGTTGCTTTCCACACCCGGCTTGGGAGAGCACATCAGCGGCGCTATCCTTTTTGATGAGACACTGCGTCAGTCCAGCGCTGATGGAATTCCGTTTGTACAGCTGATGACCCAGGCCGGTATCTTGCCTGGCATCAAGGTGGATAAAGGGGCACATCCTTTGTCTGGCCATCTGGGCGAAAAAGTCACCGAAGGCCTGGATGGCTTGCGGGCGCGACTGGACGAGTACCACTCCATTGGTGCCAGGTTCGCCAAGTGGCGTGCAGTGATTACCATTGGTGAAAACATACCGACATCGACTTGCGTCGAGGCCAATACCCATGCATTGGCACGTTTTGCCGCTTTGTGCCAGGAAGCCGGGATTGTACCCATCGTCGAGCCGGAAGTATTGATGGATGGCACGCACAGCCTGGACGAATGTTATGAAGTAAGCGAAGCCACGTTACGTAGTCTGTTTAACCAGATGTATGACCAAAATGTGTTGCTGGAGGGTGCAATTCTGAAGGCCAGCATGGTGATTTCTGGTTCCGGAGCAGAACATCGAGCGGGCGTCCAGGACGTAGCTGATGCCACCGTTCAATGTCTGTTGAATTCAGTTCCTGCGTCATTGACGGGTGTGGTTTTCCTGTCGGGTGGCCAGTCAGATGAGGAAGCAACGGCGCACCTCGATGCGATGAATCGAACAGGCGGCCTTCCATGGCCACTGAGCTTCTCTTATGGCCGGGCGCTGCAGTCCCCGTCACTCAAGGTCTGGGGAGAAAATCCCGCGGCCAACGTTACCGCAGCACAGCATAAACTGGCACACCGGGCAAAAATGAATGGTCTGGCATCCACCGGCAGCTACGAGTCAGCGCTTGAAGTAGCTTGACGCGCAAAGTGCACCTTTATCCCGGCCCTGTTGTGTACAGGGTTGTTGATTTGCATCCAATATTTACCCACTTTTGCATTTAAAAATTGACCCTACCTGATGCGGCTCGAAGTAATACTGTCAAGCAACTTGACTGCCGTAACCGGGGCAATTTGGAATGCAAATATATGCTATTTTTGGTTCAGATTTCGATGCAAATGCACACTGGGTCAACAGCGGCTGTTCACAACCTCCGCCGAGCACAGCCGCTGTGCCTAAATCAGTGGAAATTCAACGGGAGTTTTGAACCGGGCGGCTGCGCCAATCGGTGTTCGGCTGCTTGCACGCCTTGGCGTACAACTTAGGCAACTTCCTGCGCAGCTCGCCTTGCTCGACGAAGAGGGGAGATCGCTATGCAGACTGCCGGATCAGGGCCGGATTCGCCTTCGACCGCCATATTTGTTACGCTACCGGTGGCCGCGAGTGGTCATCCGGGGAATCTCAGTTAAGACGGTTCAGGAGATGATCGAAACCTTGTTTTCTGAGCCACAGATTCATCATCGAAGGGCAATATCCTTTAATTCCAAGGTCCCCACCCCTTCGTGATAGAGGAAAGGATTATGGCTGACGTACCTGCCTGGCACACCAAGGGTGAGTGGTTCGACGTATGCAGATGCAACGTTCCCTGCCCCTGTTCTTGGGCCCAACCCCCCGACGATGACTACTGTGACGGTGTCCTTGTCTGGCGCATCCGAGAGGGCCGTTACGGTGATGTATCACTGGACGGACTCAACGTCGTCGCATTTGCCAGTTTCAAAGGCAACATATGGGAGGGTGGTCATTCGGAACCCAAGATGGGTGTCGTGATGGACGAGCGCGCGGACGAAGGACAGCGTGAGGCGCTCCAGATGATTTTCGGTGGACAGGCCGGTGGCTGGCCCGCCCGCTTCAACGAGATGTTCGGCCCCGAGATGCTGGGACTCGAGTTTGCGCCCATCGAGGTGGAGATTGCTCCAGACCAAACCTCCTGGCGCGTAGTCATTCCGGGTCTCGTGCGTGCGGGCGGGCCAAGGCCCTGTCAGGCCCAACGAGCGAAGGCAAGCCACCTCGGATGGAGAACCTTCCCGGGTCCGAAACGGGACCCGGACAGGTCGGCACTCAGGGCAAGGCAACGGAGGACAATGTCAACGCCTTCGCCTACAAGTGGGACCGCGCCGGGAACTCTAGCAAGCACATCACCTTCGACTGGAGCGGTCCCGACGCGGCATGACCGTCTCGGCTGAGGCGCGCGGTGTGACATCGCGATAAGCGGACATCCAGTCTTGGAAGTGTTCCCCACGCCACTCGCGCCCATGTTGCGCCAGCCTGGGGGGGGGGCTCCCATCGAGAGCGTTCGGACTTGACTGGAGAATGACCGATAAATGCTCTTTGCAGCCCCCGCCACGACCGGCCTGGTATCACATTTGCGTGAACTGGCAATGGATGCTTTCAATTCTACTTACTATTGCAATGCAATTTCTTTGGGCGCCGAAATTGCTGAGGAAGCCACAGAATTGCAGCTCTCGGCCATTCATGTTATCGAAGATTCATGGGCTCATTTTTGTGTTCACCACTTCAGTCAGGATGGGTTGATCCGCGAAAGATCAAGGCTCACAGCATGGCTTGGCGCGTGACCTCCGTAAGGAGCCGGTTTCGACGTAGCGCAGACAAGCCATACCCCGAATTCAGGGAACATGATCGGGTGAAAAGAGAATGACGGTGCCCGTCGACGCCACACTTGAGGCAGTGGTCAGGCACGATCGCCTAGTCGTCGTTACTGCGCTTATTGCAGTTATCGCTCTGTCGTGGGCGTATCTGCTGGCCGGCGCCGGCATGGGCATGTCGGCGCTCGAGATGACCCGCATGTCGCAGCTCGAGATGGCCGGGGGCATGGCCGGCATGACGATGATGACGCCCGCGGTCTGGACGCCCGGCTATGCAGTCCTGATGTTCTTCATGTGGTGGGTCATGATGGTGGCGATGATGCTGCCCAGCGCGGCGCCGATGATCCTTTTATTCGCAACGGTCAATCGCAAGCAGCGCGAAACCGGCCATCCCCATATCGCAACGAGCATATTCGCGGTCGGCTATCTCGCTACTTGGGCTGGCTTCAGCCTGGGCGCGACGATCCTTCAGTGGGGGTTCGAGAGGACCGGTATCCTTTCACCGATGCTCGTCGGGACCAACGTGATCTTCGGCGGCGTCCTGCTGCTCGCCGCAGGCGTCTACCAACTCACTCCGATTAAACATGCTTGTCTTCGCCACTGCCGATCGCCGCTTGCCTTCCTTATCACCCATTGGCGGCGGGACGCCCGTGGCGCGCTACGCATGGGCCTTGTGCACGGCGCTTTGTGCGTCGGCTGCTGCTGGTTACTGATGGGGCTCCTATTTTTCGGCGGGGTGATGAACCTCTACTGGATCGCGGGCCTTGCCCTGTTCGTTCTGTTCGAAAAGACTGTCCCCGCCGGCCACTGGCTCGGCTACGTGACCGGTGTTGCTTTGTTCGTCTGGGGTGTCGGGATGCTGGCGCTCGCGTTCTGAGAGGGGCATGCAGGCATCACGCCGCCTGTCTAAGAGCGGGCCGACTGGGGGTCTACGACGCATTACAGGTCTTGTTTGCACCTGCACAGACCACTGAAGCCCGTCCTCTAGCCTTAAAATGTAGTAAATCGGTGGCAGTTTACCACTTGGATTTTCAAATTTTGCATTTTCACACAGCCTCGACCCTTTGCAGAAATTGGTGTGGTACAGTTTTTAAGGGCGGCAAATAACCCAAAGCAGACCATCGGTTCTTGGTCTATCTTTCTTGAAGATATAGTCGAAATCGACACGACGATGGAGGATAGCGGTATGAATGCAAGATTCGATACCATTTTTCTAGTCGCTCTTCTTGCGCTGGTTCATGGTGGCTGCAGCCTTGCGTCAGATTCCGTAATTCATGCCGGATTTAGGCTCAACCTCTCCGGGCCGGCAAACTCTCGCTGGGAATAATTCCATAGGGCCCGTAACTGACAAAGGTGATCGCGGCAAAACGCTTTTTATGTGCGTGTTCCAGTTCACCTTTGGCCCAAAAGTCTGCACTCGCCATTTCTGCCTCGCGAAACTCGAACCCATCGTGTGCACAGATTGAAATGTAGTGCTTATCACCCGTCACCGGGTTGCGAATGGGCTCTATATCAGCACCCATCACACCGTCGACGACAAAACGCCCGCTGCGCCCTTTAATGTCCCATTCGAACTCAATGTCCGCATAGATGGGATCCGGTTCGTGGGCCACCGTGGAGCTATAAATGGCAAATCCGGTATTCGGTTCCTGCTCCTCGCCGCCGAAGATCTTGAACATCGCCTCCACCTGTTGTTCCGAAGCAGATTTATCAATGATGCTCCACCAGGTGCCATTGCCTTCGTGCATGCGGCCGGGCCAGTGATAAACGCCGGCAATGCGCAGGCCATCAAGCCGGATGTCGTCGAAGTAACCCTCGGTGATTTCCATCGCCATCACACCTTCACACGGCAGGCGAGTCGGTGGCGCATTAAACTCGCAGGGGCAACCGTAGTCACAACTGCAGGTGCCAAGTTGTTTGGTTCGGATCATCCAGTCTACGTAAGGCATAAACTCGCTCCCATGGTTGGCAGGTAAAAGGAGAATATCACTTTGGCAGAGCAAGGCGGGGGATTGGCGAGTCAATATTCATATTAAAATTCAAACAAGCAAAAAAAGCAGTACTGTTCGCGAAACGAACTCTCGAATGGGCAACTGATTCAGTCCGGGGCTTGAACCCAGCTGGCTGCTGGTTAATTCTTACCTCAAAACTACCTGGGCGGAGAATTCCGTCTCGGCATTGGCATTGCCTATGGCCCGATGGTGACGGGTGAAATCGGATTTCCCTCGAAGCGTGAGTTCACTGCTATCGGCGATACGGTAAACATCGCCGCTCGGCTGGAGTCCGAAACCCGCAGGAGCCAGGTCGATCTGCTGGTTTCCGATTCAGTCAAATCACACCTGATGACCGATTGGTATGAGCTGAAAAACTCTTTCGAATTTGAGCTGAAAGGAAAAACTGAAAAGGTTGTGGCCCACGAAATTGTAGTCTGCAGCTAACCCATAACAGGAGCGGAACCTCGCGGTTAGTTATTTTGACGGCCTCGCATACGCCCTATTCGGGTAGCGTCACCTTGAACTCGATAGCAGCCAGTTGCTCGGGTGACTTGCCGATGCTTTCCAGAAACGGTAGCCAGCGCGGGTCGTCGTGGATGTTGGCGAAGAAGGGCGCACCCAGGATTTGTGCCAGGCCTGCATCTTTAAACTGTACCGCTTTGTCCAGCCATTCGAAGGCACGGTCAGCCTCACCGCGATAAGCCAGCACGTAAGCTATATTATAGGCCGCACCCTGTTCATACTGTTCAATCAACTCCGCCAGTGCGGCATCGGACTCGCCCACCCGGCCCAGTGCGTGGTAGGCCAGCGGTAAACCGATCATGCGCCAAACGGAATCATCCGACTGCATGGCTTCCAGCGCAGCATTCGGCTCGCCCTTGAACAGCAGCGCCATGCCTATGTGGTACTGCGTACCGCTACGATCCGGACTCAGCGTCAGCGCAGTGCTGTAAGAGACGATGGCCTCATCCCAACGTCCGGCAAAGGCGTAAAGCACGCCCAGGCTGCTGTGAGCAGAGGGGTTGACCGGATCGCGGGCTACTACAAATTCAGCCAGGGCAGTGGATTCATCCAATCGGCCGAGCGACGCGGTCAGGTTGGCAGAGTTGGCGATAATGTCGCTATTGGCAGGCTCCAGTAACAACGCACGCTTGAAGTGCTGCGCCGCTGCGGCCAGGTCGTTGTCATAAAACATCGCGATCAAGCCGAGGCGGCCGTACGCCGGTGCAAATTCCGGATCGATAGCCAACGCTTTGTTAATCGCCTCGCGAGACAAGGTGTAGCTTTCGTCAATGGGCCGCAGGCCAAGGTTCGCCTGGTATGGGTACACAGCACCCAGCTCTACCCAGGCCGCTGCGTAGCCGGGGTCTATGGACAGTGCCTGCTGCAACAGCGCCAGGGCATGCTCACCCGCCCCGCCCGTTCCCTGGCGGCGCAGATGACGGCCCTGCAGATACAGCGCATAGGCTTCCGGATCGGTCTCCCTCACCATGGGCACATCCCCCAGCAGTGCGACCTTCAGTTGTGCCACTACTGCTGATGCGATCTCGTCCTGGATGGCGAAGATATTGTCCAGCGAGCGGTCAAAAGTCTCGGACCACAAGTGGACATCACCGTCCACCTTAATCAACTGTGCGGTAATCCGCACCTGGTTACCGGCCTTACGCACGCTACCTTCGAGCACGTTACTGACGTTTAATTCACGGCCAACATCCGCGATCTTGAAGTCCTTGCCCTTGTAGGAAAATGCCGAGGAGCGTGAAGTCACCCGCAAGCCCGGAATCTTGGCCAGCAAGTTTATTAGTTCTTCGGACAAGCCATCGGAAAAAAACTCATTGCTGGCATCGTCACTCATGTTAACGAACGACAGCACTGCGATGGATTTATCGGATTCCCCGGATGTTTCTTCGGTGGCAGCCCGTTCAGACACAGCCTGTGTGGTCGCTTCGACCAGGGCAGTATCACGCGCAGAGGAAAGCACTAATTTGTCATAGGCAAAATAACCCAGCGCCACGACCAGCACGCCGATAATCAGGAAATCCAGCTTGCGGCCGGTATGCGTGGTGATGGATTGGCTGTGGTCCACGTCGTTTTCACGTTTGAGACCTTCGGGTGTGAGTTCAAAGGCCCAGGCAAAAAACACCGCAAAGGGAAGGCCAATAGTTAGAAATAGCAGCAGGGCGTGGAATATCCAATCCGGAGCAGTAATGTTGTTCAGGATCACATCGGCAACCTGCATCACCAGCCATGCCATGACGATGTAGGCAATTGCTACTTTAAAAACATTTCGACGCTTGAGTTCATTGAATAATGACAAGGCTGGCTTCTGGTTGGCCGATGTTGCCATCAAGGGTAGTCGCTTGTTACTTGAATGCCAACAAATGCTTGTTTGAGAGTAATGTCTGACGGAAGCTGAGGGGCTGCGTCGGGTCGGAAGCAGCTATTCACGCGGGCCTTTATTCGTAAAAAACTTCAAGCAGATCGTGAAAGCTGTCCAACGTCATGTAAGTCTGGATACTGCTCATGTCAGGTACATGCTCCATTAAATGTATCCGGTCCCTATATTCAAAGGCTACGAATCAGGTCGATCTCAATGCAGTCCTCAACTTTGGTATTACACCCAGGCGCGTTTGGCAGAGAGAAATAAGGATATCAAGCAACGTATCGAGGAACACTGCCGCAAGTGGAACTCAAAAGCCTACCGCAACAAGTGGCGGCGTAACGCCAGGGAGAAGTTTGGTGACTGACCCCTGGGGGGGAGCGGGACCAGCGGCGATTTCTTCTGAGACCTGACGAACTCGATTTAAATTTAGTTCAAGCGCTTCCGTGGCCACATATCCTTGCCGGAAGAGGGCGCTCGGTAATTCCCTAAATAACAAGGGTTTGATCAATTTACACGCTGTAATTATTTTGAAAAGAGCTTATCAAATAGACTCGTGTCGCCGGTATGTTTAGGATTGCACAATAAGAAAAAAGAAAAATTTCAATTCTGTTTCATTTTGTGAGGTTTCGAATGCGACTGCCTGGATTAGTGCTGCTGTGAAAAAGCCCAATGTTGTTCTGATCTACGTTGATAACCAACCAGCCAAAATGCTGGGGTGTGCCGGTAATGACGAAATACATACACCGAACCTCGATATGTTGGCATCGGAAGGAATTCGGTTCAGCGACGCATTTTGTCCAAATGCTATGTGCTCACCTTGCCGTGCGTCAGTCCTGACCGGGCTGATGCCTTCCCAACACGGTATTCATACCTGGATCGATGACAGCACCATTGAATCCTGGCCGCAGGGCTGGAACGCCCTCGACGAATTTAAAACCATGCCCGAATTACTAGCGAATGATGGCTATGACACCGCGTTAGTCGGGAAATATCACCTCGGAATTGCAGACGAACCGCAAAACGGCTTCAAGCATTGGGTGACCTTTCAGGTTGGTCATGTGCTGTCCTTCTATAAAAATAAAATGATCGATAACGGAGACTGTTTGACCTACGACGGTCATTCAGTTGAGTTTTTTACGCAACGCGCCGTCGATTATGTACAGGAGCGCCGTAATTCCCCTGACCAGCCTTTTTTCATGTTCCTGACCTATCCGGCTCCTTATGGTCACTGGCCGTCAATCAAGGGAGAACCGGATAACAAATTTGGCAGACTCTATCAGGACACGCCATTTACATCGGTGCCCCGGGAAGGTATCAGCGACGAATTGATCGACTGGGTACTTATCCGAAATGAAAAGGGACTAGATGACGATTTTCAGGACTACCGGGATTTCCTTCGGATTCCCAACGATCTGCCGACGCTGAGAAACTATTATTCTCAAATGAGCATGGTTGATGAAGGAGTAGGGCGGGTTATTTCTGCGCTGGAGCAGACTGGGCAATTGGAGGATACGCTTGTCATTTATACCTCTGATCACGGCATGTCTCTCGGTGAGCACGGCTTCTGGGGGCATGGAGAAGATACCTGGCCCTCAAATACACACCGGGAAGCGAACAATATACCTTTGATAATAAAGGCCCCCGGAGCTGTCGAAGTTGGCCGGGTTGATGACCGACTTGTCGGCACTACGGATATTTTTGCGACGGTGATGGATTACGTCGGCGTCGGCATTCCGGGTGATTTTCGCAGGCGGGCAAGAAGTCTTCGCCCGATTATCGAGAATCAATCGACAGATTGGAGCAATGCGGTATTCATGGAGCAGGAGGAGACCCGTGCGATCCGAACTCAGGAGTGGTTGTTTATGAAACGATTTGGGCCGACGTCATTCAACTTCAAGGATGAGTTGTACGATTTGACCCGCGATCCCGACGAGCGAAAAAACCTGGCAGAAGACCCTGCTTTTCAGGAAACAGTCGAAATGCTTTCCATTAGGATTAGCGATTTCTTTGACACACATTCCGTAGCAAGATGGAATCTGTGGGAAGGTGGTATCGTAAAATCAAACTCGACGCGACCCTTTTTGTGGAAGGAAGTATGGGGTGAAGAATGGGCGCCTGGATTCTAGTCCACAGTCGTGTGGTAGCGATTATCTGACTGACCGCTATTGATGAAAACAGTCATTCGCCGATCTAAATAGTCTCTGGAACTGCCTCCCGCAATTCTTGTGACGTGGTTCTCACTTTGGACATCAATAGCTGCTTCGGGTCCAGACTGTGTGAAAACTATTTGAATTTTTTCGCAGGTGGGATAACACTGTATTACAGGTCTTGTTAGCACCTGTAACGACCACTGAAACCCGTTCTCCAGCCTTAAAATGCTGTAAATCGGTGGCAGTTTACCACTTGAATTTTCAAATTTTGCGTTTTCACACAGCCTCGGTCGAAAGGGAATGAAGGTGGCTTCGCAGGTTGATGGCCGGTTCCGGCCAGAAAGCGGAAATGAATCGAGCTTTGTTTTGGTGCTCTTTTTCTCCGTTGTCGACCAGGAGCGATCGCTCATCCTTAAGATGTGAACGTCTACTTTACGGCCTACGAACTTTCCGCCGACTACGGTTCCTCCGGAAGCCTCGTTTCGGTCAACCAGTCCGGTCTTTGAGCCTTACTCGGCTCGCCCGTACTCATGTCTACGCCTTCCGGAGGCTTTGGCGGTGGCACAGGCCACGCGAGTGGGTCGGCCTTGGTTTGCCGGACAACAATGTAGTCAGACGTGACGTTAATGGTCGTCAGGTCCTGCATCAGCAAACACGGGACCATCGTAGGTTGTGCGCCAGCGCTGGAAGAGCGGGTCGATAAGATCTTCGTCCAACGTGAAGTGCGATCCCACGCCTAATCGAGGCTTGGCGATACTGTAAACACGACCCAGCTCTGCCGCCCCGGTGTGTTCTGCCATGACGCCCTCGGCGGCTTGAATCGGCATGTGGTTATAGAAGGCGAACTCCTTCGCGGACGGCATGATCTCATGTATGAATACGTCAGCTCCCCTGCCCTGCTCGGCCTCAAAAGTACTCTGCTTACTGTCAGCGGTGTAGACAAAAGTAAGTCCATTCCACTCCAGCCGGTAGCCCATTGATCCGGCAAGGGCGTGAATTACGGGAAATGCATAAATCTTCACACCGTTCTCGTCATAGGCAAGTTGGCGTGGATGCTCGGGGCTGAACTTTTTGTAGTCAACCTCGTGAGGAATAATCGTCATTCCACCCCTCGGAAGGATGCTCTGCTTGTTCTGAATGTGCCACTCAGCGGCTTCCCTGACCCTCTGCGCGAACGCAGTAATACCCAATTCAGGCGTATAACCTGAAGATCCCCACAAATGGAGGGGGGTATTGCGCGCCCAGCCCATCGCATCATAGAGAGGGAAGATGCCACCCACGTGATCTAAATGATAATGCGTAATAAAGACCTTATCCAGCTCAGCGGGATGCACGCCCAGTGCGAAGAGGTTCCCGACCGTACCGCCTCCTATATCGAAGATAAATGTATCACCGTTGCCAAGTTGGACCAGAATGCAGGATGTGCCCTGACCAATTCGTATAGGAGAGGGCACCCCGGTACCACATGCGGTGATTCTCATCTCGCTCTCAGCAAGCGTTTCTTTTCCGGGGATATAGTGCTCTGGGTAATTTTTTACATCCACGCCGGGTTTCGCTATTACCGGAGTCTTAGTGATAGGTGTACCAGTCAGTGGTAGGGGGTAGCCATCCTCCGTGGTTCCCGGTTCCCTGGGGAAACGGTAGTCCTCCGCTCCGGCACTCGCCATGATGGGCAGTGTCAGCGTGAGCATAGTTACGAGCAGCGGGTTTCTAATGAACGATTTGCAAAGATTCATCGTTGGTTCTCCGAATTGATATTTATCTTCTTGCCTCTGAAAAGAGTACAGCAAGAAGTGTATTTCAAATGTCCACTTTGTGTTGCCGTTCAAAACTTTATCACACCAGCTTCCGCTGTGGGTTGTGACTTCAACCGGTCGTTGCAACGACCGGTTGAAGTCACAGTCGACAGCAGAGAAATGCGACTCAAGTAAATCAAGTCTGCTTACTGCCAGAAAGCGGAGCTGACTCGAGTTTTGGTTTAGTGCTTTTTTTTTCTCCGTTGTCGGCCAGATGCAGACATTGATGGCGACAAGTACAACGCAGCGTTAGGCGGCGCCTTCTACTGTCTTCTGAACGTCATCGAGATGTTGGCAAAACTCATTCGGATAGGTGGTTTTGATTTCAGACCAAATTACTTGGAAACCAGATTGTTTGAGATAAAAACGTTTCCAATCGCGGTCAAAGGTAGCGTTGTCATCCATTAAACCGTTCTGAACTTGAGTAAATGCAGAATTAAAAAGAGACATTTCAGATGACACGACCTGCTCAAAAACGACTCTCTCGTCATCATCTAGATCTAAAATATTCGCGCAGCCGCGTCTGTAGACATTGGCATACTGAGCCTTTAGCGCGAAGGTCGTTATCTCCAATTCCAAGATTGCCTGAATCGACGCACCTTCGACTGACTTCGAATTTTTTCGGATCTGTTGTGCGAGATAGATCAGAGTAGCGACCGTCGCAATTGCCGCGATCAAATCGCCGAGACTACCCAGATCTTCAATTGTCACGTAAGCCGCCTAGCATTTAAGTTAACTTTATTTCAGCTTATGGCGCGGTTGATGTGGATGCAAGAACCGTGTCATCAGCCAGAGTGCCAGTGCCGGGTATTTCGTATAGTAATCATGAGTCTCAGGTCTATGTTAATGCAGCATAACTTGCCGATATCCATCAAAACGCGAATGTCCGCTTTGGGTTGAAGCAGACAGTTGTTATTTCGTTATACTGCCATAATTCAGGCAAATGATAGGAGGGCGAATAGTGAATTGGGATGCAATAGGAGCAATCGGCGAAATTCTGGGCGCCGTGACAGTAGTAGTAACACTATTCTATTTGTCGTTGCAGATACGCCAAAACACTAAGGCCCAATCCATATCGACGTTCGAGAGTGCAATGTCTGGGTTCAACGAAGTACTCCGGTATTCATTCGGAGATACTGAACGAGCCTCAGTGTTTAGGCGCGGGATAGCCGACCCAGATAGCCTCGACGAGGATGAGAACATCCTTTTCAATTCAATGACTCGCCACTACACAAATCACGTATACAAATTATTTCGTCTATACGAGAGAGGTGTGTTTCCAGAATCCGAATGGATAAACACCGTGGCGGAAACCAAACAAATTTTCGAGAACAACGGACTAGCCAAATTTAGAGCTGAAAATAGCTACTATTCGGACCTGTGGGCCGAAATGGATCGTCGAGATACTACAAGAATCAGTAGCTTTGGATTTGAGTCAACCGAAAAGCACGAATGACGCCTTTGGGTCGAAAGGGAGTAAAGATGACATCAGGGGATGGATCTCCGGTTACTGCCAGTAAGCGTGTATTCGATAGGTGTAAATCTCTAGCCCCGCTTTTCTCTGCACTCGGCCAGGAGCAGCCCCTCGTGTTTGGCGGTTTGGACAGCCTGCCAACACTTCCTATGCGGCCATATTTTATTAGGGAGGACACGCTGATTCAACGACCGCTTTATCGTCACTGTCAGGCCCCATAAATCGCGTTCTCACAGCAACGTAGTAGTCGTAGCTGTTTTTGACGGTTTCTTCGAGTTGTTTGTCGACATAATTAACGAAATCGTCTGCGAAGAAATATTGCCCTTCCTCGTGCCACCAGGCCCGACCAAATGTGTTTCCTATATACCAGCTGGTGTAGCCTTCCACTGATTCCTGCCAGTCCTCCTCCGTGAAAATACCTTCCTGTGCGAGTTGGTAGTTTCGATACAGTAAATTCATGCCAGTAAACAAATATGCATCCATTGCAAAGAAATCGGAGTAAGACATAGCCTCAGGGCATTCAAAGGCCATACCGATCACCTTTGCCGGGTTCTCACCCATTAAGTTCGCATAGAACTGATTGCTGGCGACGTTACCCTCGTTAACAAGCGTCATACGAGCCAGTTGTGAGTTCTGATTGATCTCGTATGCCACCAGCACCATTCCAGCCAGTAGCCCAACATTCGCGAATAAGGTTATCCAAGATTTTGGTTTCGGTAAATTCAAGATTTCCCTCTATTTGGTAGGAGTGAGCGCGTCAAGAAGTCGCTGGTACAAAGTGTCAGCTTTGGGTCGGAAGCTGGTGTTCAAAACTCTACCACACCAACGTCCGCTTCGGGTCGACTCCGGCCCATCGTCATCCCATCATGCAACGGTCCGCTTAACTCCACATAGCTGCTACTCAAAGGGCGCAAAATTCAACGGCGCTTATAGCAGTTGTCGGCCAGGAGCAGTCATTCGTG
>PVMK01116964.1_pt1 | contig 22587 bp, 27 predicted proteins | sample 1853481 | NCBI WGS metagenome assembly PVMK01 (sample SAMN08533507, study PRJNA380276) | Marine sediment metagenome, whole genome shotgun sequencing project. | reverse complement strand
CTGGATAGATGCGGGCGCCGACGGCGTGTTCGGCCATCACCAGCATCGCCTACAGCCGCTTATCTGGTACAACGGCAGGCCGATCGCACTCGGCCTTGGCAACTTCGTTTGGCAGGCGTGGCCAGCCGCAGGCAAGATCACCGCAATCGCACAGTTCGTTTTCGAACCCGACGGGAGCATCAGTGCCTGCCTGGTCCCGGTCGTCATCGAGCGCCACGGCCACCCCGTCATCCAGGATCCAACCGAGCCTCTGTGCGCCTCGGACGGACCCCAGTAGCGCTCAACTAGAATCGACGCATGGCCCAGGTCATCGCGGTAGCGAACCAGAAGGGTGGGGTCGCCAAGACCACCACCGTCCACACGCTTGCAGAAGCGCCCGAAGACCTTGGCAAGCGCGTGCTGATGATCGATCTCGATCCTCAGGCGTGCCTCACGTATGCGACGGGAACCGACCCCGAATCACTTGATGAAACGGTCCACGACGTGTTCATGGGACGCACGTCCCTGGCGAACGTCATCATCAAACGCGATGGCCCGGACATCGTCCCCTCGTCGATCGATCTATCGGGATCTGAGATCCATCTGCTCACGAAGACGGGGCGCGAGTTCGTACTCAGGCGTGCGATAGGCGAGGTTCGCGAGGAGTACGACGTCACTCTGATCGACTGCGGGCCGTCGCTCGGGATCCTCACCGTGAACGCACTTACAGCGGCCGACTCGGTTCTCATTCCCTTCCAGGCCGAGACGCTCAGCGACCGCGGCGTCGGACAACTGCTCGAGACGATCGACGACGTACGGAACTACACCAACGAGGATCTGACCGTGCTTGGCGGCGTGGCGACCATGTTCAACGCACGTACTCGGCTGGGGCAGAAGGTTCTCGCCGAAGTTCAGGAGAACCACGGACTCACGATCATCCAGCCCCCGATCCCCCGCTCGGTTCGGGTTGCAGAGGCGCCCGGCGAGGGTGTGTCGGTGTTGACGCACGCACGAAGGTCCAAGTCCGCTGACGCGTATCGAGATCTGGCGTCGAACGTGGTGAGCTTGCTGTGACTGGTCGCAAGGATCCCGACGGGAAGCGAGCACTGTTCGAGTCACCCCCGATCGAGATCGACGACACGCTCCGCGACGATCCCCTCGTCGATAGGCATGACGTTGACGGACATGAAGCGATCTACTCGGCTGGCCACCGCGAGGATGGCACCGTCGTCATCACGTGCTCCCGCTGTTCCGTGCGATCCAGGATCACCCTCGTCGAGACCGCTGTGAGGATCCTGTACATCTCAAGGTGGTCCCCAGGAAAGCCGTACAGCCGATGGATGCAATGTCCTGCCTGTCAGACACGGTCGTGGTGCAAGATCGACTGGCTCGGCTAACGAGCGCTGAGGTCCTTGAGGAATCGGTCCCTGTCCACGATGAATCGCGTGTGGGTACCACGGGCAACCACGCGATCGCCCTCCGATACCGACACTTCGAACTCCAGTCGTCGTCGATCGACGGTGACCACGACCGCCGAAGCAACCACCGAACGCCCAACCGCCGTCGGAGCGAGATGGTCGAGTGCAATGTTGGTGCCAACGGTCGTCGTTCCCTCGTCAAGAGAACCAGCTAGCGCCGCAACAGCGGCCTCCTCGCACAGAGCTACAACCTTCGGTGTGCCGAGAACCGGTACGTCCCCGGACCCAAGGGCAACCGCCGTCGTGAACTCGTCTACGACGAAGCTGATGTCTCCTGTGGCGCCCACGTGGATCATGCCACCAGCCTACGACTTGCGCCTCGCATCGGGTGCACGGACATCGCCCCGGGAGACTCGCCGGTGGGCCGGCCCTGCACTCGGTACGCTTCCAAGGCACACGATGGAAGACACTGAGACCACTACATGAGCACAACGGACTCAACGGCTTCGGCGCCATCGTCAAGTGAGTCCGCGTATCGTCTCGCCGTGTACGGCACCCTCGCGCCAGGCCGCACCAATCATCACCAGCTGGCCGGTTTGTCTGGGCGGTGGATCGAAGGGACGGTTCGGGGTCAGCTGCATGAGGCCGGGTGGGGCGCCTACCTCGGGTATCCCGCCATCGTTCTCGATGACGACGGACCCGAAGTCGGCGTTCAGCTCTTCGAGTCATCAGACCTCCCCGAGCACTGGGACAGATTGGACGCGTTCGAAGGAGCGGCGTACCGGCGGGCGGTAACGGCGGTGAGCACCGTCGAAGGCGATCTGATGGCGTCCATCTACACACTCGCCCTCGACTGATCCTCGAGGAGGGCGTTCTGTCGTCGCTCGCCTTTGCCAAGACCGCGGGCACCGATCGTGAGCCGAATCGCAATGCCGGTGATGAGGATCGACCGCCAAACGCCCGGGGCACACTCAAGGCGGGGGACCGGTAGCGTTGCCGGATGGACAAATGGCAACTGACCCGTGACGGCGACGTGTTCACCCTGCGGATAACCGACGGGGAGAACAAGCTTGGGGCAGTCGCGCTGAGCGAATGGAACAGATCGCTCGACGCCGTCATCAAGACGGGATCCGACAAGGTCCTGATCATCACAGGAGCTGACCACTACTGGTCAACCGGTCTTGACCTCGCTGAGGTCGAGCGGATGAGCCACCTCGAGAAGGAGGCGTTCCTGGCTCGGGTTGACGCACTGCTCGCCAAGATCCTCACGGCACCGTTCGTCACGATCGCGGCGCTCAACGGACACGCATACGCAGCAGGTGGCCTGCTGGCTCTCGCACACGACTATCGGGTCATGCGTACAGACCGCGGCTACTTCTGTCTCCCTTCGGTCGACGTCGGGATCCCGTTCACCGCAGGTATGGCTGCACTCATTGCCGACAAGATCCCCCAGCCTGCGGCACACGACCTCGTGATAAGCGGACGGGAGATCGGTGCGGACGAAGCACTTGCATCAGGCATCGTCACCAAAGCCGTAGCCGCTGACCAGGTTCTGCCCGCGTCGGCCGAAATGGCCCGAGGGCTCACAGGCAAGGATGCCGCCACGCTTTCGACGCTGAAGCGTCGGATGTATCACAACTCGATCAGGCTGCTTTCACGCTCCACATGATCCACCCCATTGACAGGATCGGGGGGCTCACGGTCGCGAAGGGACCGGAGCGACTCAAGTTCTTTGCCGAAGGATGGGGCGATCCTGAAGCGTTGGAACCACCGGATCTGAGCATCGCTGCTGCCGACCCGATCAGCCCGAGGTGGTTCGTCGACGACGTCGTGGATGGCCGGATCACCAGCCACGGCGTGTATCGGAGCGTCGTCGACGACCTGCCGCTGCGCTCCCAGCACGGCTCTGTCATCTCGGTCGAGCCTGAGGGCGATGCGGATCGCACAGTGATCCTCATGGCGGCGTGGAACGAGCACGACCCGAAGATCCGCGTCGCTTTGGCACACAGGCTCACGGAGAGGGGCATCCGAAGCCTCATCCCTGAGAACCCGTACTACGGCTCGAGGCACCCCGATCCCAGCAACCACCAACCCATCCGAACGGTCGCCGACTTCATGCGGATGGGCTTTTCTGCGGTTATCGAAGCGAGAGGACTGCTCACCGGACTCCGGGATTCAGGGCACACCTTGGGCGTGTCCGGCTACTCGATGGGTGCGAACATCGCAGCCATCGTGTCTGCCACACTCGAGTTCCCAGTCGCAACAGCGCCTCTCGCAGCATCCCACTCCCCTGGGCCCGTGTTCCTCGATGGCGTCCTCAGGCACGGCATCGCTTGGGATGCCCTTGGTGGCGCGGAGTCAGAGTCACGCCTCAGGGAGATTCTGAATTCAGCATCGGTTCTCCGCGCCCCGCCCGCACCGCACACCGAACACGCCGTCATCGTCGGTGCCAGATCCGACGGCTACGTCCCTAGACAGGCCACCGTCGACCTCGCAGACCATTGGCCGGGAAGCGATCTGCGAATCCTCCCTGGCGGGCACGCCACGTTGATCTGGAACCGCAAGCGGCTACTCGTAGACGCCATCGAAGATTCGTTCGACCGCCTCGACCGGGCGTCTGCCTAACAGTTCGCCTCTGTTCCGCTTTCAAGGGGAACGGGCGAGCAGAGCGAGCCAAGGGGATGTTGCAGGTCGGATTTCGGACTTCGGACCTCGGAGATCCGTAGTCTGCCTCCATGGCAACAGAGACCCATATCGATGCCGATGGTGTTGCGGTTCGCATTTCGAGCCCTGACAAGATCGTGTTCCCCGAGCAGGGCTGGACCAAGCTCGATGTTGCCGAACACTTCGTCATGTGCGGCGCGGGCGCGCTTCGGGGCGTATACAACCGCCCGACGATGCTCAAGCGTTGGACGAAGGGCGTTGCCGGCGAGCCGTTCTACATGAAGCGCATGCCCCCGTCTGCACGGTCGACTGTGGACGTCGTGTTCCCATCGGCACGTGCGGGCACGATGTTCCTCCCCGTCGAGTTACAGGATGTGGTCTGGCTCGCTCATATGAACTCGCTCGATCTTCATCCCTGGAACTCTCGCGCATCGGACATGGACCACGCCGACGAGTTGCGCATCGACCTGGACCCGACAGACGAATTCGGTTTCGACGCCGTGATCGACGTCGCACAGACGATCCATGAGATCCTCGACGAACTTGACCTTGTCTCATGGCCCAAGACGTCTGGTAGCCGCGGCATCCACATCTACCGACAATGCTCAAGCGTTGGACGAAGGGCGTTGCCGGCGAGCCGTTCTACATGAAGCGCATGCCCCCGTCTGCACGGTCGACTGTGGACGTCGTGTTCCCGTCGGCACGTGCGGGCACGATGTTCCTCCCCGTCGAGTTACAGGATGTGGTCTGGCTCGCTCACATGAACTCGCTCGATCTTCATCCCTGGAACTCTCGCGCATCGGACATGGAGCATGCCGACGAGTTGCGCATCGACCTTGACCCGACGGACGAATTCGGTTTCGACGCCGTGATCGACGTCGCACAGACGATCCATGAGATCCTCGACGAACTTGACCTCGTCTCATGGCCAAAGACGTCCGGTAGCCGCGGCATCCACATCTACGTTCGGCTCGAGTCGCAGTGGACGTACTACGCGGTCCGAAGGGTGTGTCTTGCAATCGCACGCGAAGCGGAACGGAGAAACGATCTCGCAACCACCGCATGGTGGAAGGAAGAGCGATCTGGCGTCTTCATCGACTACAACCAGAACGCACGCGACAAGACCGTCGCATCGGCGTACTCGATTCGTCAAACGGGCTGGGTGTCCACGCCGTTCGTCTGGAGCGAGGTCGATGACATGCGCTCAGACATATTCGACCTGATGACGTTCAAGGACCGCTGGAACGACGTCGGCGATCTCACCGACGGCATAGACGATTCACCCTGCCATCTCGGAAAGGCCATCGAGTGGGTAGCTCGCGACGAGGACAACGGGATCGGTGATGCCCCCTGGCCACCGCATTACCCGAAGATGCCAGGCGAACCACCAAGGGTGCAGCCGTCGAAGAGAAAGATGGAGTAGCAGCGGACCACGGACCAGCATTACTTCTGTTCCCCTTTGAAGGGGAACGGGCGAGCGGAGCGAGCCAAGGGGATTTCTGGTCGGACTTCGGACTTCCGACTTCGGAATTCAGCCTAGATCGTAATCACGGTCTTTCCCCGGGCATGGCCCTCGCCCTGGTAGCGGAGCGCCTCCGGGACATCGGCCAGGGCGAAACGCTGGTCGATCACCGGGGTTACCTTGCCCGACTCGAGAAGCTCCTTCACTGTGAGAAGGTCTTCCTTCTTCTGCTTCGCCAACATCGATTTCATCTTCTAGCTTCTGAACATCGAGCCAAGGGCCAACTTTCCGAGGTCCGTGAGCGGGCCGATCCAATCTCCCATGTCCACCGATCCGACCGACACGAAGATCCCTTCCGGTTCCAGCACTCTCCTTAGGCTCGCCTGACCGTGATTCCCGACAGTGTCGAGGATGAGGTCGTACCGGTGACTGCCCTTCGTGAAATCCTCCTTGGAATAGTCGATCACATGGTCCGCTCCGATCGACTCGACCATGGCCACGTTCCTCGTGCTGCACACGCCGGTTACTTCAGCGCCAAGCGCCTTGGCGATCTGGACAGCGAACGTGCCCACACCACCGGATGCGCCGTTGAACAGGACCGTCTGCCCTGCCTCAAGCGATCCACTGTCACGCAGAGCTTGCAACGCAGTCATCGCGGCGATAGCCACTGATGCCGCTTGCTCGAACGACATGTTCGACGGCTTCAGGGCGATCTCCTTCTCCTTCGCGCACACGTATTCAGCGAACGATCCGGTGCTGCCACCGAAGACTTCGTCACCTGGTTGGAACTCCGTGACGTTCCTCCCCACGGCCTCAACTTCCCCAGCCAGATCGACTCCGAGCCTGGTGTTCTTTGGGGCCCTCATGCCGGCCTGCATCCGCAGGAGGTACGGCGTGCCGTTGAGGAAATGCCAGTCAAGAGGGTTCACCGATGCCGCACGGATTCGTACCAGGACGTCGTCGTCGCCCACGACGGGCATCTCGACATCCCTCAGTTGGGCAACATCCGGTGATCCGTACTCGTCATAGACGATCGCCTTCATCAACATCTCCTGATCCCGGGGCAGTTCTGGCAACAGTAGCGACCGGGCATCCGCTGATCGGTGGCCGTGCATCGGGAACGGACCGTTTGCGTTACCTTCCGTCGGTGACAACAACAGCAACACAGGAAGCGACGCGCAGTCGCCTGATCTGGACGCTGTTCAGTGGGAACGCGATCGGCTCGATCTCGTACATCGGCATCGCGACGATCGGTGCGCTGATCGTCGACGAACTGACGGGGTCAACATCGCTCTCCGGCCTTCCATCCACTGCGGGAACGTTGGGCGTCGCCGGAGGGGCCGCTGCTCTGTCATGGATGAGCTATCGCAGAGGTCGAAGACCGACATTCACCTTGGGCTATGCGTTCGCAGTCGTGGGTGCCCTGCTCACCGGCGTGTCGATCCTGACCAGCAACTTCGCCCTGGTGCTCGTCGGGATGCTGGCGATCGGCTTCGGGAGAAGCGTCGGACAGCTATCCCGTTACGCCGCAGGCGACATGCGGAACGAGAAGCGCAGGGCATCAGCGATCAGCCTCGTCATCTGGGCGTCCACGATCGGCGCCGTTGTCGGGCCGCTTCTCATCGGCCCCATGGGAGACCTCGCCACCAACGCCGGGTTCAATGAACTGATGGGCCCGGTGGTGATCGCGGTCGTCGGATTCTCTATCGCATCGGTCCTCATGTTCACGACGCTTCGCCCGGACCCGCTCACGCTGGCAGTGGAGGAAGGCGACGGTGACACGGAGCGTGAGGCGCGCCCGATCGCAGAACTCATGCGATCTCGCACCGTCCAACTCGCCATCGCCGCCATCGTGACAAGCCAGGTCGTGATGGTTCTCGTGATGGTGATGACGCCGGTTCACATCAAGGCCAACGACGGAACGCTCACGACGGTGGGCTGGGTGATGATGGCCCACACGCTCGGCATGTTCGCCATCGCTCCGATCACCGGCATCCTCGTTCGCCGGTTCGGGTCGAAGCGGATGATCGTTGCCGCCGCCACAGTGTTCGTCGGCGGATCGTTGCTCGCCGCCACAACAGCGAACAGTGGCGTCGCTGCACTGGCTCTGTCGATGTTCTTCATCGGCATGGCCTGGAACTTCGGTTTCGTGGCAGGCAGCACGCTGCTCCAGCATGGACAACCTGTCGTCGATCGCCTGAAACTTCAGGGTTTCGCCGACTCCTCAGCATGGATCGCGAGTGCGTTCGCTGCAGCGAGTGCTGGAGTAATCATGGCGGCGTCGTCGTACGGAACCCTTGCGATCATCGCGGCGTTCCTTGCCCTCGCCCCCTTCGTCCCGATCTATCGGCTCCGCACCGCCTAGCCGGAGCCAAGCGCAGAGCCTCCCGGTTCGACAACAATGACGCCAATGTTCAAACGATATCTACGGGGCGTTGACGCGGCTGTCGAGAGCACGCCGTCGCAGCGGAACCGCGTTGTGGACGGCTGGCGCGTACTCGCGCTGTTCTTCGTGGTCTTCGGCCACTGGATCTCTGCATCCATATGGGTTCTTGAGGACGGGACGATCCGTGCGCTCAACACTCTCCAGTGGATCCCTGGCGCTGAACATTGGACATGGCTGTTCCAGGTGATGCCGATCTTCTTCATCGTTGGTGGCTATGCGAACGCGGTCGCTCTGCGCAAGGAGGGCGTCGACCACAGGAGATGGATCGTCGGGCGGGCCCGGAGGCTTTACACGCCGGTGGTTCCGTTGATCCTCGTTTGGGTACTTCTCGTGCTTGCACTTCGCCCGCACATTCCGTCCAACGTTCTGTACACGGGGACGCTGTCAGCCACGATCCCGCTCTGGTTTGTCGCCGTCTATCTCGCGGTCATCGCGCTCGCACCGATCACACACGCTTGGTGGGAGAGGTCAGGACCTGTGAGCGCACTCGTCCTGGCGCTCGCAGCCGTGGCGGTCGACATTGCACGCTTCACCTCGGACATCGAGGCGACCGGATGGGCCAACTACATCTTGGTGTGGGCGTTCCTTCACCAACTCGGCTACTGGTGGGCAGACCGATCGCGGAGTGGGCTGGGCGCGTCTCCGTCCGCCGGTGCACTCATGATCGCTGCCGGGCTCGGCGCTCTTGTGCTTACGACCACGATCGGCTGGTATCCGGTCGCCATGGTCACGATCCCAGGCGGTGGCACGACGAACATGATTCCACCCACGTTCGCCAACGGACTCTTGGGGATCGCTCAAGCTGGCTTGATCCTGGCAACCCTCGGTGTGGCGCACCGGATTTCGTCCAAAAGAGCCGTATGGCGCACCATCGTTGCCGTATCAGGCTCGATGATGACGATCTACCTGTGGCACCTCACCGCACTGTCATTGCTTGGGGCAGCGGGCATCTTCCTGTTCGATGGATGGCTCTTCTCCTTCGAGCCCGGGAGCGTGACGTGGTGGCTCATGAGAATCCCGTTCTTCATGGGACTGGCAGCGGTGACCCTCGGTCTCATCGCGATCTTCGGACGATTCGAATATTTGATCAGTGACTCACCGAGGCCACGGTCTTGGGCGGCAACGATCATCGGACTGATGCTTGCGATCGGGGCAGCCTCGGCGATGGCGTTCGTCGGGATCGTGAACCAGGAGGGCACCATCGCTTGGGCGACTCCGGTGGTCGCGATTTCAGGTGCCATCGTGCTGGGAGCGGTCCCTCGGAAACGGGATCGTCAGTCGAAGATCGAAGAGAAGCCCGGCCCTTCGGGAAGCTTCAGCTGAGAGAACGTGCAGTCCTCCGGGTCCTTGTCTGGGCGCCAACGCTCGAAGCGTGTCGCATGACGGAACCGGTCACCGGTCAGCTGGTCGTACGAGATCTCGATCACAACGCCGGGTTTGACCGGCACCCATGACAGATCCTTGCCAGCGGACCACCGACTCTCCCCTCCGGGAGTCCTGACATCATCGCCGAACGATGCGACGTCCTCCAGAGCTGAGAACCGCGTAAGCAGTTCAGCCCTGTCGTGGTTGGAGAAACCGGAGCAATGCCCGATGAAGGCGAGAGAGCCGCTCGGTGCGTACAGACCGAGGAGTAGAGAGCCGATCTTGTCCCCATCTTTGTGAACCCGATATCCGCCTACTACGCAGTCGACCGTGCGGCGGTGCTTGAACTTCAACATCTCACGCTTGCCCTCGACATACGGGCCGTCGAGTGACTTTGCGACGATCCCATCACACCCTGCCGCTTCGAACTCGTCGAACCACCGCAAGGCGACGGACACGTCGTGCGTGGATGGCGTCAGTCGCCACGCCGGATTGAGGGCAGGCATGAGCGCCTCGAGCCGTGCACGGCGCTCGGTGAACGGCTGTCCTCGCAGGTCCTCACCGCGGTCGGCGAGAAGATCGAAGGCGACGAGCGTGCTCGGGATCTGGCCGGAGAGAAGCGTGATCCGACTCTCGGCAGGATGGATGCGTGACTGCAGCATGTCGAAAGCCAGGGCGTCCTGGTCGACGACAACAACCTCACCATCGATGACGGATCCTTCGGGCACTGTGGCAACGACATCCTCCAACTCGGGGAAGTAGCGGAGCAACGGCTTCTGCTTCCTTGAGTCGAGTCTCGACGGATTGCCTGAAGCGATCGCCCTGAAGCCGTCCCACTTGGGCTCGAACGCCCAGCCTTCGTCAGGCCAGGCAGTCCTGACCTTCGCCTCCATGGGGACGATCGGCAACTCGAACGGGATCATCGCCCCGACAGTACTGCTTGTCGAACCGACGGCCCAACAAGCGTGTCATGCTGCGTCGTCTACGCTCGTTGGATGTACATACGCCTTCCCTATGCCGATCCGTATGAGATGGGGGTCTCCGGCTCCGAGTTCGTCGACCTCTTCGACGATATCTCTGATCTGCCAGACACGACAGCCATGTGGGCTCTTCCTGGCCTTGCCGACTGCCACGCACACGTGAGCATGACCTCTCTAGCGGACTTCGATGCGATCACCACCGTCTCGATGGCTTCTGCCACACGTTCGAATACGTGGGCCCACCTTGAACACGGAGTGATGCTCTTGCTCGACAAGGGGGGCAAGACCGACGCAACCCTGATGATGCTCGACCACGATGCCGACCTGCGGCCGCACATCGAAGCCGCAGGCGCGATGGTCCACCCGATCGGCGGCTACTACCAAGGATTCGGCGCAGAGGTCGAACCGGACGAGCTGATCAGCTACATTCGCAACTCAGCATCCCTCCAGGGCGGGTGGCTCAAGTTGGTCGGTGACTGGCCGAGGAAAGGGCAGGGTCCGGTCAACAACTGGCCGCTCGACGTCCTCAGGGAGGCGGTCCGCGTCACGCACGCCTCAGGCGCAAAGGTCGCCATCCACTCGATGGCACACTCGGCGTCCGAAGCCGTTGCCGCCGGCGTGGACTCGATCGAACACGGGCCGTTCCTGACCGAGGAGGACCTCCGGTCGCTTGCTCGCCGAGGCGGCGCCTGGGTTCCGACGATCGTGAACATGCTGCACCTGCGAGACATGCTCGGCGCAGATTCGTCAGGAGGGCGAATGTTCCAGGATGGACTCGACCGCATGCGGACGAACCTTCCGCTGGCGGAGGGCCTTGGCGTGACGGTGCTCGCTGGCACCGACATGGCCGTGTCGCCCGGACAGGTCGCCACCGAGGCCGCACTGCTTCGAGAGTACGGACTCAGCGATTCAGCCGCGGCGCGGGCCACGACCACCAATGCCTTCAGCTACATAGGCAGATCGGATCGGCCGACCATTGGCGCAGAGGCAGATGCTGTGTTCTTCGACGAGAACCCCTTCGACGATGTTGGCGTCCTCGCTCGGCCGAGCCTGATCTTGCGGAGAGGCAAGGTCGTCGGACCGCACGATGACTGATGCTCTGTATCTCCGAAACGATGACGGGTTCGTCCCGAACGATCTCACCATCGGGCCATGGAGTCGTGACCACTGTCACGCCGGACCGCCGGCAGCCCTGCTGACAACCGAGATCTGCAGACTCGCCCCCGACATGGGCATGACACGGATCACGTTCGACATCCCAAGCGCCATTCCGAAACTTCCATGCCACATCGAGACCGAGACCCTGCGAAGCGGGAGACGTATCACCCACATCGGAGCCAAGCTGGTTGGAACAGACGGGACCCCCTACATGCACGCCTCGGCATGGCTCATGCGCAAGCTCGACGATGGCTCGCCCAAGACAGAGCGCCCTGGCAAGCCGCCGCGCCCGGTTGACCAGTCGGATCCGTTCCCGCTCGACTTCTGGAATGGCCTCATCGACTACAGCTCCCACGGCATCGAGATGCGGGTCGCCGCAGGGTCGCCGTTCGGCGGGGGACCATCGACCTGCTGGCTCCGCCTTCTCCATCCCGTGATCGACGGCGAAACGACGAATGTCTTCGCGCGCGCCGCCGCTCTCTGCGACTTCGCTAACGGGGTTTCAGCAGTTGAACCGTTCACCGAGATGGTCGCAATCAACACGGATCTCACCATTTACTTCTCCCGCGCCCCTGTTGGCGATTGGGTCGCTTTGGACTCCAAAACAAATTCTTCAGGATTAGGGCTAGGCATGACCGATTCCTTGGTATACGATGCGTCGGGATTCGTAGGAACCACCAACCAGTCGATCTTCTTCGACAGGGTGGAACCGCCGGGAACCAATACATGAGTTCTGAGCGTCTTAATGACGAATCCACTTGAAGGACCACCAGAACCTTCACTGCGTCCGCGGAGAAGCCGTCGACACACTGAAGACAGAATCTATGTGAAGGAATTCACAACATGACCGCAAGAACAGCAATCACACCTACGGAGGTCGGCGACAGTCTGACCACGTACCTCACAGACATCGCCAACCACGAGCTGCTCACAGCAGACAACGAAGTCGAACTCGCCCAGGCGATCGAATTCGGTCGTGAGGCTGAAGAGAAGCTCGAAGAGGGCGGCGTCAGAGGGGCCGAAAAGGTCAAGCTCCAGCGTCTCGCTCGTAAGGGCAAGGAGTCGAAGGACCGCTTTGCGCAGGCGAACCTGCGTCTCGTCGTCTCACAGGCCAAGCGCTACCGCAGCCAGTACGGCATCGAATTCGTTGACCTGATCCAAGAGGGCAACCTCGGGCTCATCCGTGCAGTCGAAAAGTTCGACTGGCGCAAGGGTTTCAAGTTCTCCACCTACGCCACGTGGTGGATCCGCCAGGCAATGCAGAGGGCCGTTGCAGAGAAGTCGAGAACCGTAAGGCTCCCGAACTCCCTCCACGACACACTGCTCACCCTGAACGGCACCCGGAACCGTCTGCTCTCCGAGCTCGGTCGTGAGCCGACGTCGGAAGAACTGTCGGAGGAGTCGGGCCTCAGGCTTGACCAGGTCCTCGAAGCGCAGCTCGTTGCAGACTCGGTGTCGCTCGAAGCCCCTGTGGGCGAAGACGGTGCGGTGCTCGGTGACTTCGTTGCACACGATGACGAGGACGATCCGGTTCGTGAGTCCGAGCGCCTCTCAACGATCGGCGCTCTCCGCGAGGCTATCGATCGCCTTCCAGAGCGCGAGGCCTACATCCTGTCGAAGCGTGTTGGCTTCGAGGATGGTCTCCCCCGTACCCACGAGGAGATCGGCAAGCATCTCGACCTCGGCCCCACACGGGTCCGCTCACTCGAGAAGCAGGCTCTGTCCCGCCTCCGCCACCCGGCCTTCGGCCTCAGGCAGGAAGCAGACTTCTAAGAGCTGCAACCCGAAACAAACGACAAATCGAACGAACGACCGTCTTGCGAGGCGGTCGTTCTTCGTTGGGGCTCAATCGGTTGCGTACGGGCCCGGGCCGAGATCGAGTATGGCGTGCATGGCGCCCATGCACGTGTCCGAGATGAATGTCAACCCTGCCTCTTCAGCAATCTGGCCCGCCTCATCAGAGACAATCCCTTTCTGGAGCCACAGCACCTTGGCACCGATCGCCACTGCCTGTCGTGCGATGTCCGGGGCCTCGGTACCGGGTCGAAACACCTCGACCACGTCAACCTGGTCGGGTACGTCATCGAGCGACGGATAGGACTTCACCCCATAAACCATCTCATGGTTGGGATTGACGGGAACGATGCGGTACCCGACTTCCTGCAGGTAGGAAGGGACAACGTTCGCGGTCTTCGTGTCGTCCGGAGATGCGCCTACGACGGCGATCACCTTCGTCTCCGCATAGATGCGGCGTATGTCGTCGAGAGGTACGTCAGTGGTCATGCTGAGCAGGGACGTTAGCTGCAACGCCCATGCGAAACCCGCGGGCACCGTGGTGAGCCGCTCGGGCGAATCGAGACCAACGGATTAGCATCTCCCGATGATTTCACTCTGGCAGCGGTTCACCGGGTTCCTTCTCTCCATCGGTGAATACCCCGAAGAGACGCAGGAGCAGCAGGGGAAACGAAGGATCTTCGTCATTGCCGCGTCGATCGGCGGTCTGGGAACTCTGCTCTTCATGTGCGATAGGGATCTTGGCGACTGATATCTGGAGTGCCCGTGGCGCGGTTGAGGCGGTAGCAAGTGCTACCGCCTCAACCTGTTCCCATGCGAGAACCCGGGTTCAATTGGTATACGTCCGGGCAAGGCCTCTTGGTGACAGCCATAATTGGATGTAACCAGATGGGACGATCCGGACGTAAGCAAGATAGGAGAGTCCCACGCGAGGCAGGACGTGACATCAGATACGCTCAACAGCGCTCGATTCGATCAGATCTTCTCCGAGTATTACGAATCGGTGAGCCGGTACTGCCATCGCCGTCTTTCGCCCGAAGACGCCAACGATGCCACAGCGGAGGTCTTTGCCGCGGCCTGGAGGAAGATCGAAAAGGTGCCGCAGGGAGCTGAAGCCCTTCCATGGCTCTACGGCGTTTCCCGCAACGAGGTCAGCAACGCTCGGCGTTCGATCAGGCGGAGCGGAGCGTTGCGCGCCAAGCTCGGCGGTCAGGCGAGCTACCCAGGTCCTGGTCCCGAGGTCGTCTTGGTGCGCAACGCAGAACAAGAGCAGCTGGTGGCTGCACTTGAACGGTTGAAGCCGAAAGACCAAGAGGTGCTCCGCTTACGGGCATACGAGCATCTCACCCTCGCCGAAATCTCGATCGTGTTGGGCTGCAGCGTTCCCGCAGCCAAGCAACGATCAGCCCGTGCGATAGAGAGGCTGCGCCATGCAGCCGACTGGCCCGATGCGCAAAGTGCGACACCGGGTACCCGTGCGATCCAGAAAGGAGGTGGCGAATGAACGACAGTCAAGTCCTGACACAGCTCGCCGAGACAGACGCGTATGCGCCTGGCACCGCGATGCCGACAGCGGCATGGAGTCGCGAAACCGCCCGCTCCGAGATCGAACGGAGGATGGGAATGGACACAAGAGATACCACCAACGACACGGAGGCTTCACTCGGAGTCACCGAACAAACCGAGCCTGGAGCCACCAGCACGGCGAATGACACGTCGACGAAGCAAACGGGGAAGCGCAGATGGTCGGGAGCGCTCGTCGCTGCCGCGGCCTTTGGCGTCGTCGTCGCCATTGTCAGCGCCACGGTTCTTCTGACCACTGTGGACAGCGACGACGCCGTCACGTCTGGAGCGGGGCCGATCACCTTTCGGGCGAAGATCAACTTGAGCGACCCGCCTGCCAGCGGGACTTTCGTGGTCGACAACGGCGCTGATGTCCTTGGGTGTTCCGGCGGAACCGTGGTGCAGCTGGCCAGCTCGGAGTTCTCCATCGGGAGCAATGTCATGACGTGCGATTCCGGACCAAATACGGGGACTTTCACCGTCGATCACGGCAGTCAAGACGTGTTCGTCTGGAATGTTGTGGAAAGCTCCGGCGACTTCGCCGGTCTGCAAGGTGAAGGGAGCTGGGACTTCCTCTTAACCGACGCAAGTAATGTCGTGGAGACGTTCACAGGCGAAATCGAATACACCCCCTAAGCCGCCCAAGCCGGTTGACCGACAGGAACGTCCAGACAACGGCACATGCGTGCATGTGTCGTTGTCTGGCGCCACGGCGACCGTGAATCTTGAGAAGACTCGGCCATGAGACACGCCAATCGGCGCTGTCAGAAGTTCGCGATCCGACGTTCGGTCGCGTGTACGTTTGGTGACAGTACGTGGGACGCAAAAGTGGCCCACGAGATGGGAAACGAACTCGTAGGAGGACTTGATGTACGCACGAGTAGTCACATTCACTATCCGCGACGGCGCATGGGACGAAGCACTTGAAGCACTTGCTCCGCTCTCGGAGCAGATCGCAGCGTTCTCGGGCCTGAGGTCATGGACGAACGTGGGCAATCGCGAAACGGGCGTGGGCGTCGCCATGGCAGTGTTCGACAGCAAGGAATCGATGAACGCGGTGACTGACCAAGTCAACGAGATGCTCAGCGGGTTCGCAAGCATGTTCACCGGGCCTCCAAGTATCCACGTCGGTGACGTACTCGCTCACGTCGACAACTCGTGACGACGCAGACTTGCATCTGAACGCTCCCGGTTCGAGGGGTTCGCTCCGCACATCACGACGTGCGTGGCCAGATGGGCATAGAGTTTCCGTGATGGACAGCATCTTGGAGGCGACGCGATGATCACACGAATCTGGAGGGGATGGACGCGCCCCGAGGACACGGATGCGTATGCCGCATACATCAAAGCGACTGGGATCGTCGCATACAAGGCAACCCCTGGCAATCAGGGTGCGTATCTGATCAGCAGGCCTGATGGTGACCGAACCGAGTTCCTGACGATCAGCTTCTGGGACACCATCGAGTCGATAGCTGCGTTCGCCGGCGATGACATCGACAGAGCGGTCTTCTACGCCGAGGACGACCGGTTCCTCATCGACAGAGAGACCACCGTCACGCACTTCGAGGTTCACTGACTTCTGCGCTCGTCGGAGCCACGGCAGTTGGAATGGTGAGACGTCTGCCACCGTTAGAATATTGAGCGCTTACTCAAGAATTGGAAGTCACCAGCATGTCCACCTCACAGTCGGTACGGAGGGTTGCGATCGTCGACGGACTCCGCACGCCGTTCGCCAAGTCAGGAACCGTCCTCCAAGGCGAAACCACCCTCGAACTCTCGAGCGCGGTCGTCGCCGAACTGCTTGCACGCTCAGCCGTCGACGCCTCCGACGTCGACCGAATCGTGTACGGCTCAGTGGTACAGGACGTCGACTCCCCCAACCTCGCACGCGAGATCGTCCTCGCCGGACCGTTCCCACAGTCAACGGATGCCTACTCCATCACTCGAGCGTGTGCGACCTCCGCACAGACGGTTATCAGCGCATCCCAGGCGATCGCACTCGGAGAGGCAGACATCGTGATCGCAGGTGGAGCAGATTCGCTGTCACGGCCTCCGATCGGATACTCGGACCGCTTCGTCGAGTTGATGATGCAAGCCAACGCCGCCAAGGACACGCCAACGAAGATGAAGATCTTCTCCAAGGTGCGCCCCAAGGACCTTGTACCCAATCCGCCAGCGATCGCCGAGCGTTCGACGGGCGAGACCATGGGCGACTCCGCGGAGAAGATGGCAAAGGAGAACGGCATCACACGGCAGGCACAGGACGAATACACCCTCGAGTCCCACGCGAAAGCCTCGGCGGCATGGGCTGAAGGCATCTTCGACAACGAGGTCATGCCGTATCGGTTGCCACCGAAGTTCACAGACACGGTCGAGCGCGACACGATCGTCAGGGACGATTCGACGATGGAGAAACTGGCGTCGCTGCGCCCTGTGTTCGACCGCAAGTACGGGTCGGTCACTGCAGCGAACTCCTCCCCTCTCACGGACGGTGCCTCAGCCGTGATGCTCATGGAGGAGTCCGTTGCCAAGGCGATGGGCTACGAACCACGGGCGTACATCCGCTCGTATGCGTTCGCTGCGCTCGACCCGAACTGGCAACTCCTCATGGGGCCCGCCATCACGACGCCGATCGCGCTGGAACGGGCGGGGATGACGCTCGCAGATATCGATCTGATCGACATGCACGAGGCGTTCGCTGCCCAGGTCCTCTCCAATGTGCAGGCCTTCGAGTCGGATGCGTTCGCAAAGGAGCGTCTCGGGCGTGACAAGGCGATCGGCGAGATCGACCGCTCGAAGTTCAACATCTACGGTGGCTCCATCTCGCTCGGACATCCGTTCGGCGCAACGGGAGCACGCCAGATCCTGACGATGGCGAACGAACTCGACAGGCGAGGCGGTGGCACCGCCCTCATCACCCAATGCGCAGCAGGTGGACTCGGCGCAGCGATCGTGTTGGAGCGATAACCATGGATCTCAAAAACCACCACTTCGAACTCACCGACGACGGTGTCGCCATCCTGTTGATGGACAGGCACGACGAAGGGATGAACACCCTCGGTGAGGAGTTCGTCCGTGAACTCGACTCAGCCGTCGATCGGCTTGAACAGGACGATGTGAAGGCGGTTGTGATCGGGTCGTCGAAACCGGACTTCCTCGCAGGCGCCGACATGCGGATGTTCGCCGAGTTTGCGTCAACGGACGAAGCGGTCGATGCACTCACGGCTCTCCATTCGATCTACGGACGGATCGAGGCTCTGCACGTGAAAGCGGGCAAGCCGGTCGTCGCTGCCATCAGCGGCGCATGCCTTGGTGGAGGACTCGAGTTGGCGTTGACAGCATCGATGCGCATATGCACGGACATCCCACGAACGCAGCTCGGCCAGCCAGAGGTTCAAAGTGGGGTCCTTCCTGGCGCAGGGGGAACACAGAGATTGCCCGCTCTGGTTGGCCTCCAGACCGGACTCGAGATGATCGTTGGCGGTCGCCCCGTCAGGGCCCGCAAGGCGAAGAAGATCGGATTGGTCGACGAGGTCGTCCCGGTCGAGGTGTTGCTCGAAGTCGCCACCAGGCGGGCAACCGAAGCAATCGGCGCAAGCCCGAAGAGGGCCTCCTTCCTCTCGAAACTGAACCTTGGAAGTGCGCAGAAGCTCGCGCTCGAGAAGAACCCTGCGGGACGGAAGCTGCTCTTCAAGAAGGCAACGGAACAGATGATGGCCCAGACCCATGGCCACTACCCAGCTCCTCGCCGGGCGATCGAGGCTGTTCAAATCGGGGTCGAACAGGGTCGGGTCGCCGGATTCGCCGCGGAGATCAGGTTCTTTGCAGAGCTCGTTCAGACCCCGGAATCAAGGGCGCTGCTCTCGCTGTTCTTCGGCTCCCAGGAGCTGAAACGAGACTCGGGGATAGACACAGACACCCCACCCCACGCGGTCGACGACATCGCTGTCATCGGTGGAGGACTCATGGGAGGTGGTGTGGCAGCGGTCTCGACGCTCAACGCCAATGCGTCCGTGAGAATCAAGGAAGTTGACAACGCTGGTGTCGGGCGGGGCCTCTCCTACGTTAACAGGGTCGTTTCAAAGCGAGCCAAACGTAGGCGGATGAGCGAGTTCCAGGTCGATCAGATCCTCAACAGGGTCACCGGATCGACGACGTGGCATGGATTCGGATCCACCGATCTTGTGATCGAAGCCGTGTTCGAAGATCTCGACCTGAAGCGCTCGATCGTTAAGGATGTCGAGGCGAGTACAGGTCCAGAAACGGTGTTCGCATCGAATACATCGTCGCTCCCGATCACAGCGATCGCCGAGGGTGCAAGCCGCCCAGAGAACATCGTCGGCATGCACTACTTCTCGCCCGTGGAGAAGATGCCGCTGCTCGAAGTGATCACCACACCACAGACAGCCGACTGGGTCACGGCAACGGCCGTTGCCGTAGGCAAGCGTCAAGGGAAGACCGTCATCGTTGTGAACGACGGTGTCGGCTTCTACACGACCCGGGTTCTCGGCCCGTACACGAACGAGGCAGCCTTCCTGCTCGAAGATGGAGCATCCGTTGAGGACATCGACGGGGCCATGACTTCGTGGGGCTTCCCTGTCGGTCCGTTACTTCTTGCGGACGAGGTTGGCATCGACGTCGGTGCCCACATCGCCGTGATCCTGTCCGATGCTTTCGGCGACAGGATGAGCGGCCCTTCGCTGATGGCCGGACTCATCGACGACGACCGAAAGGGACGCAAGAACGGAAGAGGCTTCTACCGCTACGAGGATGGAGAACGCAAGGGTGTCGACGAGACCGTCTACGAAGCGCTCGGACTCGGGGAGAGGAAGTCGATTCCCCGCGACGAGATTCAGGATCGGCTGACGCTGGCGTTCATCAACGAGGCCGCACTCTGTCTCGAGGAGGGGATCCTGCGCTCCGCGAGGGATGGCGATATCGGTGCAGTGTTCGGACTCGGGTACCCGCCGTTCAAGGGCGGCCCGTTCTGGACAGTGGACCACATGGGTGCTGACGTCGTCGTGAAGAAGCTCGAAGCGCTCGCTGAGAAGCACGGCGACCGTTTCGCACCAGCGCAGATCCTTAAGGATCACGCCGAGAGCGGCGCGAAGTTTCGCTAGAGCGATAGCCCGCATCACCGACACGTTCGATGCGACGTCATCATCACCGCTTCTTGCTAGCGTGCACTGTCACGGATCCCGATTACGGATCCCGATTACGAATCCCGACGGAGGCTGATTCTCAACGACCAGTGAAGGCGGAACATCAGGCGGAATCAGCGTTTGGATCTGGGTGGCAATCGGAGGGGCAGTCATCTTGGCCATAAGCCTCGCCATCGCCCTGTCCAGCAGCGGAGACGACGAGGAGTCGGCAGCTACGACCTCGACGACTCAGGCCACGACCACGACAGCGGCAGAGACCACAACCAGCACTGAAGCGACAACCACCACGACCGAAGAGACTACGACGACCACCGAGGCCGTGACGACCACCACCATCGCAGCTTTCCTGGTACCCGAGACCACGATCATTGGTGTGCTCGCACCGTATAGCGCTGAGTCACCGGTGCCATGGGCGACCGAGGCACACTGGTACCAGAACGAAGGCAGCTACGTCGTGCTCTACCGTGGCTTCGATGCGACTGGGTCGATCGCAATCTGCGCCGGCAACTCGCTCGGCCAACCGGGCCCACCGTGGGTCAACGTCAGCAACTCGCCATATCTCGCTGGAGCTGATGAAATCTGCGTCAACGTTCCGAAGATCGCGGATCCGCCTGCTGGCGTCTTCGCCTGTGGCTCACTGCTGTACTACGCACCGAGACACCCGTCGAGGGCGAAGGTGTTCTGTTCGGCACACTCGAAATCGGAACGGCCAACGGATTCGAAGGCGAGACCAGCCAGGCGACCACCGACATCGCAAGCACGCCCATATTCGTACCCGGCCAAACGGCATACCAACTCCCAGCCAGCGGCGTAGACGCCGGTGGCCTGGTCACCTGCGGCTGACCCCGCCAACAACCGACGCTCGCGTTCTTCCGTCCCCCCTTCAAGGGGGACGGGCGAGCAAAGCGAGCCACACTTCCGTCCCCCTTTCAAGGGGGACGGGCGAGCAAAGCGAGCCAGGGGGATTCCGTAGTCCGTGTGGTCCCTCACTACTCTTGCCGTCATGTCACATGAGTTTCGATTACCGGACATCGGGGAGGGCCTCACGGAGGCCGAGATCGTCACGTGGCACGTTGCGGTTGGCGATGTCGTTGAGGTGGATCAACTGATCGTCGAGGTCGAGACCGCCAAAACCGTTGTGGAAATCCCGTCGCCGCACGCAGGAACGGTCGTCTCGCTCGGAGGCAGCCCGGGTACGGTCGTCGAGGTCGGCGCTGTCCTGTTCGCCGTCTCTTCCGACGACGCTGACCTATCTGATCCAGCCGAACTGCCTGTCCAGCCCGCTTCGGGATCGCCTGATGCCACGGCAACCGAGGCACCTCAGCCTGTGCCATCGGTCTCGCCGAGACAGGAGGCACCAACGGAGGGGCCCCGAGCGATGCCTGTCGTCAGAAAGCTCGCAGCCGAGCGAGGTATCGACCTTGCCGACGTCGCCGGGAGCGGCCCCGGGGGCTCGATCACGCGCAGCGACATCGAGAACTTCGAGGTCGCAGATGCCCCCGCTGGGGACCTCGTGCGGTTGACTCCGACACGGCGCGCTATTGCCGAACACATGGCGGAGTCGTGGCGGACCATTCCTCATGTAACGGTGCAAGCGGAGATTCGAGCGGAAGCGCTACTGGCGGCTCGAACAACGTCAGAGAATCCGCTCTCCATTGAAGCGATCGTCGCTGAGCGCCTGCTGCCCACCCTCAAGGAGTTCCCAGAATTCAACGCAACGTTCATGGGAGACAGCGTCTTGCACCGCACCGAGTACCACCTCGGATTCGCTGTGGACACAGATGCCGGGTTGATCGTGGTCGTCATCGATGACGCCGATGACATGACGACCGCCGAGATCCACGACGAGTTCACACGGCTCGCCGCGGCAGCACGGGACCGCACGCTCACGATGGATGAGGTCACGGGGCAGACGTTCACCATCTCCAACATCGGTGCCCTCGGCGGAGGACACGGAACACCGATCATTCCCGTAGGCACGACGGCGATCATGTCGATCGGTCGAGCGAAGTCACAACCCGTAGTCGTCGAGGGCTCCCTCGAGGTAGGCATCGTCGCACCGATCGATCTCTCATACGATCACCGAGTGATCGACGGCGGCCTAGGCCAGCGCTTCCTCGGAACGCTCACCAACGCCCTCGAGCGATAAGCAGATCCCCATCGTCTATTCGTACGCCTCCATCGGGGGGCAGTCGCAAACGACATTGCGGTCCCCGTAGGCGTTGTCGATCCGGCTCACGGGTGGCCAGTACTTTCCCGCCCGCAGGCTGTGGACGGGGTACGCGGCCATCTCCCTCGTGTATGGCCGATCCCACTCGTCACCGAGAAGGTCCTCGGCAGGGTGGGGAGCATTGCGTAGGGCGGAGTCCTCCACAGCGACCGCACCCGATGCGATCTCATCGATCTCCTTGCGGATCTCGATCATCGCCGTGATAAACCGGTCGACCTCCCTCTTCGACTCGGACTCGGTTGGCTCGATCATGAGCGTTCCGGCAACAGGGAACGACATCGTCGGTGCGTGGAAGCCGTAATCGATCAATCGCTTGGCGATGTCCTCGTTCGTCACGCCGGTATCGACCTCGATCTGCCGGATGTC
>PVMK01143510.1_pt1 | contig 22591 bp, 22 predicted proteins | sample 1853481 | NCBI WGS metagenome assembly PVMK01 (sample SAMN08533507, study PRJNA380276) | Marine sediment metagenome, whole genome shotgun sequencing project. | reverse complement strand
CGGCATATCCTTTTCGGCCCTGGAACTGGGGCTGATGTTTTTACTTCTGGCGCTTCTTTGCACCTGGTATAAAAAGCGGACAGGCTCACCGGCCAACCCCCTGCTGGTCTTTGGCCGCACCCCGCTTTTCTTTTACGTGATCCATGTGCACCTTCTCACAGCTGCTGCCTACTTGCTTGGGATATATAAAACCGGAGGGCTGAAAGAAACCTTTGCCGCCACCATCCTGACGTTACTCGTACTCTATCCCCTTTGCCGCTGGTACGGGCAAATCAAAAAGACCCGGTCATGGGGGATCCTGCGTTATCTGTAGATTTTGGGAACTATAACCAATAAAAAGCTGAATCCCAAGTTTTCTAAAGTCCTTGAGTCTTGCGGTCGTGGAGTAATGGAGTGATGGAGTATTGGAGTGTTGAAAAAAGATATCCACCTTTTAACCATTACTCCAGTACTCCAATACTCCAACACTCCGAAATTAATTAAAAATGAAAACCACCCGGTGGATTAGCCTTCTTTTCGGTCATTGATCCGTAATTTTTTAAAGATGCCATTGACATTGCTACATTGTGGTATTATCTATCAATGCATATATGATAAGATCAGTGCGGCAACCTCCGTCGACCGTCCAAACAACCACACCTTCTCAATGATTTTTCTGCGGTTGCGCTCACGATTGTAATCATCGCTAGATTTTTTCTGATTAAGTTATAGGAGGTAATAATCATGCCAATTGAACGCAGAAAGAACCGTCGGTTCCAGGTTAAGGATAATGCCTTTACGGTGATTAATTCGGATCCCGTCAAAGTGGTTCCGATTATAGATATCGGTATGGGAGGGCTTGGGATTTATCTGGATGACGGCGCTCGATGGATGGACACATCGTCCAAATTGGAAATTATGGTGGCGGATTGCAGTTTTTACCTGGAAAAACTTCCTTTTCAAATTGTTGCCAATGTCCGGGCGTTCCCGGACAATACCGCCAACCTTATGGATGGACGCCGTTACGGTATAAAATTTGGTAACCTGCGACCCGCTCAAAAGGCCCAGTTAAAATATTTCATTCGCAATTACACCGAAGGCGGTCTGATCCTGCAGTTTCAGCAAAAAATCAACCAATGGCTGCACCCGATCTGGGCAAGTAAATACGCCAGTGACAGCTGTAAAACAGGAATCTGGCAAAGCCTGCACAGGTCCTCAGTTTAAATTTGTCCTGATGACGGCCTGATTTAGCGCCCCTTCCAAATTAATGATAACCCCGTTTCTCTTTGTGAGAGCGGGGTTTTTGTATTATACGGTCCGTAGAAAATAAGAAACATCCGTGGTTCCTCAGGAATAATATTGCTGTTATTAGTAAAAGGGCCTAAAATACGGTTACTATTATTACCACTGATTCCGTTCAGAAAGGTGATATTTTACAGATGGGCAGATATGATCCTGAAAAGCGGACCGTTTTAGCCGCTACCCACTGGTTGGCCGAGCATGGGTATCTGGGAAAGAGAAGCAGCGGGGGAAATGTTTCCTTAAAAATTGCCGATCAAGACGCGGTTGCGATAACGCCTTCGGCAAGACCGTATCTTAAAATGGCAGTCGAGGATGTCTGTGTCGTTGATTTTGACCGCAAATCCCTGGACAGCAAGCTGAATCCTTCCATTGAAGCCGATATGCATATCGGCGTTTACAAGCACCGCCCTGATGTGAAGGCTGTTATTCACACCCATCAGACCTATGCCAGTGTGCTTTCGATCATCAACCGGCCGATCCCGGCTTTATTTGATGAGATCATCGTTGAAATCGGCCCTGTGGTCGAGGTCATACCCTATGCCTTTTCGGGCAGTGCCGAGCTCGTGCAAAATGTGGTCGGCAAACTGGGCAACCAATGCCACTGTTATCTGATTCAAAACCATGGCGCGTTGAGCCTGGGGGCCGACATGGAGCGGGCCCTGAAAAATGCCGAGCTGCTGGAAAATGTGGCCCGGATATATTATCATGCCCTGGCCACCGGTCTGGATATTGATACCCTGCCCCCAGATGCCATTGACCATTTTGCTGAAATGAGGAAATTGCGTTTTAGTTAGTAGCAGCTGGTTGCAGGTCACTGGTTGCTGGATATAAATGGTATAGGGTCTAAGGTACAGACCTCATAATTTACTATGAAAACAGCTCTTTTTTTTGGACATTATCAGACGCAGTGAAGCCTTTTCGGAGAATAGGTTTCAGGTGTCGGGTGTCAGGTTTCAGGCCAGCTCTCACTTTTTTACTACTGACACCCGACACCTGAAACCAGAGTGCCAGTGTCCAATTATTTTGCAAATATGGGACAAATCCATATTTACAACCACTTAACCAACCAACTAATCAACCAATCAACGATATCTGGAGTTAATGACGGGGGCTGTAATCACTATCTTACCTTAAACCTTATACCCTTAACCCTGTACCATTTATATCCAGCAACCAGAGACAGGAACCCAGTGACCGGCGATAAACCTGATACCCTGTTAGAACCCTCCCGGAAGAAAGCGCTCAATACCGCGCTTCGCATTCTTACCCCGAGGGACCACTCCAAATATGAGCTTGTTCAGAAACTCAAACAGCGCGGTTTCAGCAGAGAAGATATCGACACTGCCATCTCATCCTGCGAACGATTCGATTATATCAATGACGATCGAACGGCGCAGGTGTATATCCGGCAGCTTAAACGCAAAGGGTACGGCAAAAAGCGCATTCAGCTTGAACTAAATAAGAAAGGCCTAAAAGGTACCCGCATACAGAGCATCCTGGATCAAAGCGTTTCTGAGGCTGATGAACGGGAAGGTGCCGAACACCTTGTAAAAAAGAACATCAAGCGCTTTAAAAGAGAAAAAGACCCTTTTAAGCGGCGGGATAAAATTTATCGTTTTCTTCACGCAAGAGGATTTTCGCAAGGGGTTATTGCGGAACTTGTGAAGCGGTATAGTTGATTGTTTCAATGGTTTAGCAGTCTAACAGAACATAGAGCCTGCCGATGATATCATATCTGGTAGATTCCTTATTTACTTTAAACTAGCTCTGCAAGATCTATCCAAAATCGCGGGCGTTTAATATTTGAAAAAATAACAATTGGTTAAGATTAGCTGCGGCCTCACAACCGGTTAGAAGTGGATTCAGTGAGAAGTGCCCCGGCCCTTGACTTTAGTCATACGGGTTTTACACTAGGATTAGTTTCAGATTCCACGAAAGGGGTCAGACCGGCACTTTTCCAGACTATTTTTTTGAAATGCGAGGCGATATGGATATTTTAAAAATAAATAATAACAAAATCTTATGGGCAGGCGCGCTGGGAATTATTATACTGACCCTGGCTGCCGGTTGTTCAGCCAAATATGGAAGTTACCGGCGCGATCCCGGGGTGCAGCAATCCTTTGAATCCAATCAGGTGCCGACTGATTACAAGTATTATTATTACCCACTGGGCAACGAAACCATTGTGATTTTTGGCGTTGAAACAAAATATGAAATGAATTCCAAAATGTGGAAGGAAGCGACTCCGGATACGTCGGAGTTTCAAGAATTGACCCGCTGGGTTTGGGAGGACTACGAGTACTATAAATTCGGCGCCGACATTCTGGATCCCAATGGAAATAAAGTCGGGGTTCTTTATACCGCGATTAATGGAACCACCATAAAATTTCACGGCGACAACCAAATTAGCGTTATCCCCGGCACCCCTTTTCTCTGGGGACCGGATGATGGTAATGGTGGCGTGAGGGCGCGGTAGTACTTTAATGTTATTCGCTTTTTTGAAAAAGATTTTTTAAAAGGTTCTGGACACCGTTCTGCAGGTTTTTGCGCAGGGCCTGCTGCATCAGGTCGTCGATAGTTTGCTGAAACGCGGTTTCATCGATCCGGGGTTGGGAGGTCGTACCACGGATGGGAACTTTGATGGTCATCCCCTGCAGGAATCGGTAGGCATCTTTGCCGACCATCTTTTTTGTGACCGGAATCCGGGCGATAAAATCAAGGGTTTGGTCAAAGCCGATGGATCCGTGCATCTTCAGTTGATAGCCTTCGGCATTCAGTGTCATGGGTGACAGTGCAATCCGGCCATTTTTAGCCTCAAAATCTATGTCCTGATCAGCCAAACTTAACTGCCGTTCGCTGATACCAATCATGTTCAGAATTCCGGCTATAAAAGGCGTGGAATTAAGCAGCACCCCGTTTAATTGCAAGGTCCCGGCAAAGGTTGCCTTGTTCCTTTCTTTTTCTGAAAGAGGCCAGCTAAAGTGTTTCATGTTCAGGCCCAGCAAGCCGTTCGGAACGACGGCATCTTTAAACAGGGGATGAATGGCGGCCAGCAATCCATCGATCAAGCCCTGGGTAATCTGGACATCCTTTAATAGATCTATATTTTTTTTAAACGATAGAATATACGGTTCCTTGCGCATGTCGATAGTCGGCTGAAAGTCCAGCTGACCACCGTTGGCCGGGGATTCCAGTTTGGCGCCGGCCGTCGCTCCGGCAATCCGGACCGGCACGTCATTGGGGGTTAATTTCAGGCCGTAGGCTTCGATGGCCGTTACATGAACCGCACCGGAAAAATCCAGGTGTTTGAGCGGGTCCTCCCAGCGGTCTCCTTTAGAAACCAGTTTGATGGTAAAGGGGGTTGCTCTCTTTCCTGAAAAAGCCACCTGGGATTGTCCTGATTTTTTCAGGTAATCGGATACCAGCTTTAAATCCGGCGCCATGGTCCCCTTGGCATTGAGGACCTTATTTTTTCCGACCTGATTCAGGGTTCCGGTGGCCTTCAGCGACAGGGCATTAGAATTAAGGTCAACTTTGTTGATGGTCACATTCCTACCGTCCGGGCTGCGGGTCAGATCCACATTTAAGGTGACTTTTTTTTCGGAGACCGTCGGCAGGGTTTTGGATACCAGTTTGAAGGGCGCCACATTTCCCCGCAATTTTAAATACTGTTTTTTGGGATTGGAAAAGTCCACATCAAAATCAAACCGCCCGGTTCCGGAAATGTTTGTTTTTTCAGGGAGTTGTATAAAATCACCGTAGCCCTGGGCCAAGCGATTCAAATCCAGATCGGCGTGACCGTTTATTTTCATATTGCTTTGAGCATGGGTCCAGTCGGCAATAGCCAACTCCGGGATGTGGACCTTGCCGGCCTGGCCCTTGATATCAACCGGCGCCAGTCGCAGGGATTGGTTATTTAGATCGATACGCCCGCGGGTGGTGAGGATGATGCGCTGTTCCCGGAGGGTCTTTTTATCCTGCCGGTAAAGAAATTTTTGGGTGTCAACCCGGGTATTATCCAAAACGAGCAGCCCGTCTTTTAAATTTCCGCTGGCTTTAACAGTAGATTGACCTGCCAGCAGGGTTCGAGGAGAGAGAATGTTCAGGTTTTTGAGCAAAGATGACAGCTGCTGCAGGTTGATATTTATATCCAGTTTTAGATCCGTTGCATTCGGAAAAGAATTTGCGGCCGTGCCTTCCACCCGTTGTGCCGTAACCGTTCCCGATGCCACCGAGGACTGAATATTCAAAGTCGGTTGAAGCAACCTGCTGTTGACCATAGCATCCGCCATCTGAACATCGGTGGACACATCCGCGCGGATGGTCTGCCTGACCAGGATCGGACGCCGATTGCGGCTCAGCACAAAGTCATCAATGCTTAATTTCAAAGTGGCGTGATTCAAATTCTCCGTTTTTGCGTTAAGATTAAGGTTAAGCTTCAGCTTACCGCTGCCATCCCATTGTTTAATCCGGATAAATTTTCTTAATTCAGCCAGAGCTGCTTTCAAATCGGCCGACAGGTCAACACGCATATTGCGCATGTCGCCCCGGCCGTCGGCCTTTAAAAAAGAAGAGCGCAGGGATAAATTCTCCAGCTGCAATCCCTCCCGGCCCATTTTCCCCCGGGCGTTTACCGTCACCGGTTTATTCCAGGATATTTTCTTACCGGCGCTGATTCCCTGCAAGCGGTCGATGCGGGCGTCACCGTCAAAGGAGGTTCCTGCCCGGGTGGTTTCTATGTTGGCGGAAAGCGCCATCTTGCCTTTTGTTATTTTCGTGCCTTCACGCAGTTTAAGGGTTGCCGGAAACTGGCTAAACACCTCCGCCAGGTCAACATCGGCCTGGCCGCCCAGACGCCTTTGATCCTCACCATCAAACCTTCCCGTGGCCGAACCGTTGGCCAGTGAAGAGTGAAACGTAAGGCTTTTCAATGATAACGAGTTGTTGTTAGCGACGGCATCCAGGTCGATTAAAATGTCTTTAACCGTGGGGGCGTCGGATCCCAGCGGGCCGCCTCGCAGCTGAACCTGCGCCATGGCCATCTGACCAATTAGATGGAGGCTTTCAGCACTGCTGCCGGTTAATGACACATCGGCATTCAAGCGCCCTTTGGCCGACGGAAATCCGGCCCGGGCGGCGAGAATGTCAAATACATCTTCCACCGGCCAGTTATTGATGCTCAGTTTTGAATCCGATTGGAATTTTTGCGTATTAAGGGGATCATCAGCATCCAGCACCAGGGTGCCCTCACCGGAGGCACGGCCGCTGCCGTCGCCGGATTCTGTAGAAAAACGGTAGGTTATCGGGGTTTGTGGACCGGATGCATCCAGTATTAGGTCCAGGTTTTTGACGACTACTTTTTCGTGGCCGTCGGCCCTGGCGGTCAATATGGAACCGTTGGTGATTTTTAATTTTCCATAAAAAACGGGGATAAAGGCATCTTTTTTTGCGGAAGGTATTGATTCCGGTGAGGGGGTGGCCGGTGGGGTCTTTTGTGGATCCGGGGCGCCGATCATATCTGAAAGATAGAAGACCACCGCAGGATCAATTATCCCAACAGCGCCCAGTTCGCCCCCGGCCATAATCAGGCCCAGAAGTCCCTTTTCGGTTTTTATTTCAGATACCTGGATAAGAAGGCCATCCGGTCGGTTGTCATAGACAATACCCTGACCTTCGACACTGCCAAACCAGCTAACAGACCATGATTCCAGCTGCAGCTGACCGGGCAGTTGCTGGTTTACCTTCTGGATCACAAACGGTTTCATCATGTCGCTGGACACAATAGCCGGCAGCAGGGCAATGATTATCAACGCTACCACCAGCAGGCCGGCAGTGAGACTGAGAACAACACTTGATTTTTTCATGGCATCACACAGAGATCACTTCTAATCCCGTCCTTTCTATACATGAAGCTTAAATTAGTATGAAACTGTTACTACAGACCTCGTTGAAATCTGTATTAGGTGCATTGTAAGCATTACGACGCTGAATCTCAAACAAAAATTATAGCTAATGTATGTCCCATAAATATAATAAACAAATAGTAATGGATATCTAACAAAGTACAGTTGCGTTCATCTATATAACCAATCCGAGTTTTGTAAAATACATAAAGGACACAATCTAGACGTCCGGTTTAATTTGTACCAGGCAGCTGTTGCAGGCAAAAGCGCCGCCGGGCGAACTCTCATCTCTGGTCAGCACATTCACACAGCCGCCGTCATCAATACCCTCGGAATCAGGATTGTACCAGGCGCCGGAATCCAGGCTGGCAACACCGGGCATGATGCGGTCGGTGACCTTTGCAATCGACCGCAGTTTTCCGCGGTCATTGTAGACGATCACCCCGTCGCCGTCGGAAATATTGCGATGACGGGCATCGTCGGTATTTATCCAGATTTTATCGTCGCTCTTTTCCTTTAATCGGGGGATGTTGTCAAACTGGGAGTTGACCCGTGTTTTGGCGTGGGGGCTGACCAGTTGAAGGGGGTATTTTTTAGCCCGTGAATCATGCGGGCCTTCCCAGGGCGCGATATATTTGGGGATGGGAGGAAGCAGGGTATTGTTCATGTCGGCGATTTCCTGACTGTATATTTCGATCTTGCCCGACGGTGTTTCAAAGGGATTGCTTTGCGGATCTTCTATCTGTTTGCGAAAGGCAACCCAGGGGGCCTTTAATTCCGAGCGGCAGGCATCCGTTTGCTTGAATTTTTCGTATTCTGGTAGAGTGGGAGTATTCGCCACCATTTCTTTGAGATATTCATCTTCGGATTTGGGGTTGAAATTTTCAATCCCGAGCCGATCAGCCAGCGCCGAAAAGATGGCCAGATCCGAGCGGGTTTCGGGCAAAGGATCAATGACCCGGTTCATGTAGATATTGTAGGGGCCGCCGGTCCAGGGCGTTCCAATATCTTCTTCTTCCAGAAAGTGGGTAACCGGCAGCACAATATCCGCGTATCGGGCCGTGGGGGTCATAAACAGTTCGTGGACGACGATGAATTCGGGGGCTTTTAAGGCCCTTACCCCCTTGTTGATGTTTAGAAACTGATTTAAAAGATTGCATCCCACAATATAGACCAGCTTAATGTCGGCCGGGTAACCACCGTCTTTTCCTCTTAACAGCGCATCGTAAATATTGGCCACATGGATTTCCGGGTTGCGTCGCCGTGTTGTCCGAAACGAATCGGCCAGTCTTCCCAGCTTCATAGCTCCGGTTCCGCCGGCTACATGCCCTCCTTTTAGGCCGATGTTGCCGGTCATGGCGGCCAGGATAATTGCGGCGCGATGGTACTGTTCACCGAAAGCACTGCGGCCCGGCGCCCACGAAGCCCACAATACTGCCGGTTTACTGGCTGCATATTCCCTTGCCAGCATTTTGATGTCATCTTCAGACACGCCGCTAATATTTTCTGCCCAGCCAGGCGTTTTGGGCACTCCGTCCTCATTGCCCATCACATATTCTTTAAAGCTTTCAAAGCCTTGGGTATAGGTTTCGATAAAGTCATGATCATAGAGGTCTTCGTCAATCATCACCTGGGCCATGGCGATCAGCATGGCGGTGTCGGTACCCGGTTTGATGGCAATCCACTTTTCAGCCAGCGCTTTTGCCGAAGCACTGCGGCGCGGGTCGACACAGATTATTTTTGCTCCCCCTTTTTTGGCCAGAGACAGGTAGGAGGCCGTATCCGGCCCGAAGCGCGAGATCAGCGGATCCCATCCCCACAAAATGATCAATTTAGAGTAAAGCAGGTTGTCGCGGCTGCTGCCGGTAAATTGGGAACCCAGCGTAATGATCGACGCAAAAATGGCAGCTTCCAGGGAAGTGTTGCCCGTTACAGCCGTGCACCCGTCAAACAAGTTGAAGAATCGCTTGGCGGCCTTTCGAGTTGCATGCAGGGCGCTTTCGTTGGCGAAATAATCTATCAGAAAAATGGAATTGCCTCCGTATGTATCTTTAATTCTTGTAATTTCACCGGCCACCGTTTCCAGGGCCTCCTCCCATGAAATGGGTTCAAACCGGCCACTGCCCCGCTCACCGATTCTTTTCAAGGGCCGGGTTAACCGCTCCGGTGAATACACCACATCCTTCTGGGACAATCCCCGGATGCAGGCCTTTAACCCGGGCCCCGGCTGACTGTCCGTCCCAATCCGTGTTATCCGGCCGTCGGCCACATGCACCTTCAACAGGCACCGTCCCCCGCAGTCAAATGAGCACGTCGTGGTGATTATTTTTTGATTGCCTTTTATTGTCATGCGTGTTTTATCCCTGAAAATTTCTAAAAAATCAAATATATTGATTCGTACTTGCTGAAACAGGATTCGGCATTATTATTTGTAAGATTCCTCCGGCTTCGGCCGACTGATATTAGAAAACAGATTCAACGAAAGTACCCAGATATGATAACTTCAATGGATGACACGAAATCGAACCGCAGAGAAAAAGAACGCATCGGTATCGAACGCAGGCAATTTTCTTACACCCATCACTACCCGGAACGAAGAGACGGAAAAGACCGTCGCCGGGATGACAACAGTAACCACGCTTCTGAAAACAAGAAATAACAGCCCCGGGTCTATGATCCGCCATAAACCCTGTTGCCTCCCCGATCCCCTTACATTCCGTTTCCAATCTTGACATTAAGACGTTTTGACGATATCGCATTTTGAGCGGCACGAGATCAAAGAAGGTGTGGTTTAGCAAACCCCAAAAGGTAAAAAAATGGAGAATTCAGAGCCATGGCAAATTTCAGCAGGGCCGAATGGAACAAAATCAACCGGTTGGAACCGTTAGAATCTTTTGGATTGCCGGAGCGGCGTTCGAAATCCGTCGTTATCGGCACCTTTAATATCCGCAAGCTCGGCACTGTAAAAAATCGCAGTCCGCAGTCCTGGACATTCCTGGCACAGATTTGCAAACGCTTTGATCTTCTCGCCGTTCAGGAAGTAATGGACAATTTGGAGGGGCTGCGCCATCTGCACAAAGCCCTGGGGGATGACTACGGTATGGTGGTCTCGGACGTAACAGGAGGAGTTTTCAATCCTAAGGGACGTTATCCGGGGCAAGCGGGGCAACAGCGAACGGCTGGCGTTTTTATTTAACTGGAAGCGTATTCGCCGTACGGAACTTGCTTCGGATATTTCCTATGATCGTACGGATATCGTCAGCAATCTCTTCCAAAACCGGGTCCAATACTCCGAGACCTGGGAAAAACACCACCATAATGTCGGCAAGTGGGAGGAAAAGTGTGAACAGGCCAAAGCCGGGGGCAAACGCAAGCCCCAAAAGCCGCCGATCGAGTTGCCGGTATTTCTGACGTTTATCCGCCAGCCTCATTGCGCATCGTTTGAGGTCGTACCCCGGGCAGCAGCAGCGCCTTTCCGCTTTCTCGGCGTCAACGCCCATTTGCTATACGGGACCAACAGTGACGAACGGCGCTGGGAGTTTGAAGCTCTCATTGCCTGGTTGACGATACGCGCCCGGCATGCGGAGAGGATGTATTATCCGAACATCGTTTTACTGGGTGACTGCAATCTGGAGTTTGAAGCATTCGACTGGACACGCCAGAAAATCAATGCCGACTTGAAAAAGCTCAACACAAATGCGCTGAAAAGCAAGAAAGCCGCCAAGGTGAATTTTCCCCTGCTTACGCCGCATCCCGTGCATGGCGAGCTGCGCACCACCGCCCGTTTGAAACAAACCTACGACCAAATAGGAATCTTCGCCCACGATAAGCACTGGCCCCTATCCGAGGCCAATGATACCGCGGGCCAGGTCGGCCCCGACAATTTCGATTACGGTGTTTTTAAATTTACTGAACTCTTCGCTCAAGCCCTAAATGGCAAAAGCTTCACGGATCTGACCAAAGGCCAGAGCGCTAAGATAATCAAGCAATGCGAATTTGACGTGAGCGACCACCTGCCGGCCTGGTTCCGGCTGCCGATCCCGGGAGCTGATTAGCAAGCAGGTATTTGCCGGGAAGGAACAGATTGGGAAAAAATTATGGATGAATGGGGCCGGGATCCTTCGGTAAAGGCCATGAGAAGGATCTTCAAAGCGATGGAAACATCTCTGAATGATCTCCTTGAACAGCTGAATATTTCCCCTTTTGACCCTCGAATTAGGGGCTGGCTGGAGGCGGCGCTGGCCAAATATGAGCGGGTATGGGGTGAGGCAAGCCGCATGGGGGTTCCCATGGATGAAAAAATGGCCCCTGCCGTCTATGTCCATTGCCTTGTGAAGATCGTCGGCTCGGAGGGAATTAAAATCCCTGAAGGCCTATTAGCCATAGAAAAAGATGTAGAAAAACTAATTTCAGACTTTGTCATTTAGCTTGGGAAAATACCTGTGACTCTTTAACTGTCGTGGGATTGAATGAAAATTGGACACGGGTCACAATTCCTAAATTGTTATACCCTAAATTCCCCAATTCGGCGTTAATAAATATAAATAGTGTCCAAAAAACTGGCTCATTATTAAAGTTAATTACGAGGTCTGAAATTATGATGATCCGTTTGCGTTTATTCGGCCGCTGTCGTATTTATCATGATCCGGTAAGTCCGGTATTAAAATCGCCGGCCCAAATCGGGTGGGACGCCCGGTTTCGCACCATTGATCTCGTCACGCCGAGGAGGCTCAAGGGTCGGGAGCTGCTTATGCGGACCCGCGGCTGGTGGACCGTTGAACCTCCGGATGTCCTGAATACGGTTGAAGCCCATGGCAAGCTTGTACTGGGCGAAAAAGGCGAGTTGATGGTAGAGTTTACCGACCAAAATGCTGTTGATAGCCTCTCCTCTTCACTCACAGAAAGATTTGGCGATCAGGTGCTCCTTGCTCCCTGACGTCAAACCGGATACCATTCTCCAAACCAATTCATAGGATAACATTTTGACGATCTACTCAGCCATCGGATTTTCAGTGGCCATGTTAATTCTGGCGGCCAGCCCGGGACCCGGGGTTTTTGCAACGGTTGCCAGGGCCCTGGCCTCCGGCTTCCGGCCGGCCCTGGCCGTTATATGCGGTATTGTTCTGGGAGACATCATTTTCCTGCTGTTTGCCGCCTACGGGCTTTCCATGGTGGCCCGGCTTCTAGGGGATTTATTTTTTATCGTCAAAATCTGCGGCGGCACCTATTTGGTCTGGCTGGGTATTAAAATATGGCTCAAGGACCCGGAGCCTGTCTCCGGAACTCAGGATTCCGATACCCGACCACAGTGGGGAAATTTTGTCAGCGGTCTTGTTGTCACATTGTCCAACCCCAAAGTAATTCTTTTTTATTGCGGCTTTCTGCCGACCTTCCTTGATTTGTCTACCCTTACAGTTTTCGATTTGGCAATTGTGGTTGCCATCATTACCGCGGTTCTGGTTGGTGTTCTGGGGACCTATGCCTATTTGGCCAGCCGCGCCCGCAAAATGTTTACCAGTAAGCGCTCGGTGCGGCGACTCAACCGGCGGCCGGCAGCGTAATGGTTGCGGCCGGGTTGCCATTGCCGTTCGATCGTAACTGAACCCATCCGGCTGAACCAATCCAATAAAAATTTCTGGCAAAAGAGGGTGTGAAGTGGTATTTGCAACATTCTAGTTGATGACCGATTTCTGTACCAAAATGGTGCGCTTCTGAAGGTGAATATGAGAACTGCGATTCTGGATCTGGTTTATGTCGGGTTGGGTGGTTTTATCGGCTCTATCGGTCGTTATCTGGCCTCCGGTGCGGTGCATCAGATTTTTTCTAACGTCTATTTCCCGATTGGTACGGCTGTTGTTAACATCAGCGGGTGTTTTTTGATCAGAATCCTTACCGGTCTTGCGGAACTTCGCAACCTGCTCAGCCCGGAGATGAGGATGTTTTTACTGATTGGTTTGCTCGGGGGATTTACGACATTCTCAACCTTTGGCCACGAAACCGTAGCTTTTATGCGGGACGGTGAATTTTTACATGCCGTTGGCAATGTCTTGATTCAGGTCATCATTGGTTTGTCGGGCGTCTGGCTCGGCTATAACGTAACCCGTTATATTTGAGGTGCGCAATGACTTTACCGGAAGAGGGCCAGCTACTCCGAATCTTTATAGGAGAAAGCGACAAATACGGAAGGCAGCCTTTGTATGAATGGATTGTCCGCAAGGCGCGGGAATTCGGGCTGGCCGGAGCCACCGTGTTTCGAGGGTTGGCGGGTTATGGCGCCCACAGCCGGGTCCATACCGCTAAAATCCTCAGGCTATCGTCGGATCTTCCCATTGTTATCGAAATTGTCGACACCTCTGAAAAAATCGAGCAATTTATGCCCATAATTGATGATGCGATCAAGGAAGGTCTGGCGACCCTTGAAAAAGCGACTATCCGGTTTTATCGCGGCGGCAAATGATGACTATTATTGTTGCAGAGTTTACGATTGAAGCCTATGAACAGGTTTATAGCCTGTGGGAAAATTGCGATGGAATCGGCTTGAGCAACGCTGATTCACGGACCAGCATCCGGATGTACTTGGAGCGCAATCCCGGGTTAAGCCTCATCGCCTTTGACGATCAGGAAGTCGTCGGCACCATATTATCCGGCCACGACGGCCGGCGGGGCTATATTCATCATCTCGCCGTCCGGCCCGATTATCGGCGTCAGGGGATTGCTCGCTTACTGGTTGATAAAGGTCTTGCTGCCTTGCAATCATCCGGCATTCAGAAATGTCACCTTTTCATTTTTAACGATAACACCGGCGGTATTGACTTCTGGGAGAGCATTGGCTGGGCCTATCGACAGGATATTGGTGTGGTGTCAAAAATAATCGAGTGATACAGCAGGGGAATATACCATGATTACCGTCAAGACAATCGACAGCACAAACTTTGAGGTTATTGTTGAAGGCAATACGACAACCACCCACAGGGTTACGGTTACCCATTCATATTATCAGAAGCTGACCAATAATCGGGTAACCCCTGAAATGCTGGTGGAAACATCGTTTAAATTCCTCCTCGAACGAGAAAGCAACACCAGTATCCTTTCCCGCTTTGATCTGCCGATAATCGAGCGCTATTTTCCTGAATATGAAGAAACGATAAAAACCATGTTAAAATAGTTTCAAGGAATGGATTCTAAGTAGTTGTAAATCTTCACAATATATTATCCTTAGTTTTACGTACAAAAAATTAAAGAATCATTGACAGCAATCCTTTTTAATGCCAAAGTACTATACAAATGTTTAGTACAGGCAATCTAACACCCAGACAAGCTGAAATCCTTGAATTCCTCCATGAATTTCGGCGCAAAGAAAAAATCGTACCCACATACAGGGAAATCGCAGACAATTTTGGTTTTAAAAGTACGAAAGCAGCGACGGATCATGTCTATGCTTTGGAAAAAAAAGGATATCTGCGCCGTCATAGTGGACGCTCCCGTGGCATAGAATTGCTAACTTCCACGCAGCTTTCGGCTCCAAAAGCTATTGCCGTACCTATTTTGGGGGATATCCCGGCCGGAAATCCGGAACTAAAAGCTGAACATCGGAACGGAACACTTGCCGTTGATCCAGCGATGCTCGGCGGCGTTGCACATCACCGACTATTTGCACTGCAAGTTAAGGGCGATTCCATGGAGGAACGCGGTGTCCGTGAAGGGGATTGGGTAGTTGCAGATGCGGATGTCGCCCCCCGCGAAAACGATGTTGTAGTGGCTTTAATTGATGGCGAAAACACACTGAAAACCCTTGCCAAGCAGAAGGGGCGTTATTTCTTAAAATCAGAGAGCCCCAATCACCACGATTGGATCCCTGTCAATGAACTGGTAATACAGGCCGTTGCCAAGGTTATCCTAAGGCGGATATCGTGACGATATGACAACCGCTGCAAAAATATCAGACCTTATACAGGCACATGAGTCGCCACCAGCGGGGATGGTTTTCTACAACTCCCTTGAATCGGCTCGAAGTGATGTCAACCTACTGGGATATGTATCGGTTATTGAGCGCGCTTGGAAAGAAATGAAGATCCATGGTGTTCTCTGTCTGGATACTCGTCCCGTCCTGTATCTGAAAGAACATGGCCGCCCGTTCTCTTCCCGTGAACGAATCCGCCTGCAAAAGCTTTTTTGGAATCAAGGCGTGGCAAATATCCTCGTTTTGGCCGATCCGACATCGGTTTACCTTTACTCTGGTCTGACAACGCCACAGAATGAACAAACGATTGAAGATAAAGAGGAAAACGCCCTAGTTGAAACGCTGTCCCTCGCCGACTACACACAACGAATCCAGACACTGTTCCATGATCTGGCTACCGGTCACTACTACGAGAAAAAACGGTCTTGTTTCGATCCGGATCAAACCGTGGACTCATGGCTTTTGGATAATCTCCGGGCTTTGCGTAATGCGCTAATTCTCGGCGATAAAGGGCTCAATACCAAAGAGGCCCATGCATTTATCGGCCGCGTGCTTTTCCTCTGCTATCTGCTTGATCGGAGAATTGTCTCCATCGGAGCGCCGGACCCAGGATATAGCGCAGCCATGCTGCTTTCCGAATTATTGGAAGGTTCCTCCTACGACTTCCAGTTGGAATCCCTTTACGGGCTGTTCAACGACCTTAAGGACCGATTCAACGGTAATATGTTTGATCAGGATCTCGATGCTGAACGTCGTCTCATCAAGCCCCTCCACCTCAACAAGCTGATTGATTTCCTCGGCGGCCATGAGGTGAAAAGCGGGCAGCGCTATTTGGGTTTCTGGCCTTATAATTTCAAAATGATTCCCGTTGAAACGATCAGTGCCATTTACGAAGATTTTTTAACGGCGGAGGACCCGGAAAAGAAACGGGGACGGGGGCTTTTTATACACCGCGGTTTTTAGCGGAAATGGTCGTGGATACCGCGGTTCGGGACGAACCGAATATCCTGGACGGGTCTTTCCTGGACCCGGCTTGCGGATCTGGCATTTTTCTGGTCATCCTGTTCAATCGGTTGGCAAATCGCTGGATTCACACACAGGCTGGACGCATTAATTACATCTCCCAAGCCAAGGCGCTCCAAGATATCCTCACCCTCCAAATTCGAGGGGTAGATATTGAGGAAACAGCTTGTCGTATCGCCTGTTTCAGCCTTTATTTGGCATTTCTAGATTTTTTCGATCCGCCTGACATCCAAAAATATATGGAGCGAACCGGCCAGCCATTGCCGAAACTCCTGGATTATGGAGATACTCCCGACCGGCCTGCTGCGGATATTCCGGTCATACTCAAGGCCGATTTCCTTGCCGAAGAGACGCTTTGTGGCGAAACATTCAATTGTATTATTGGAAATCCTCCGTGGGAGGGCCGCCAAAGCAAGTTATCTGCTAAAAAGTATTTGCAAAAGGCACCACTTTTACTCAAGGAAGGAGGAACTGGCTGTTTACTGCTGCCCGTCAAAATCCTTCAAAACAAGACGGATGCTTTTCAGGCCGAATGGTTAACTCAAGTGACAATGGAAAGCGTGTTGCAGTTGGCAGACTACAGATTTCTATTATTCCAGAACGCGTTATGTCCGGCATTCATTGCTCGTTTTAAAAATATTCCTCCGCAACTGGCTCAACACTTGGTCGAGTTTGCCGCCCCCAAATTTAACCGGGCCGGACTCCGGCAGGGCGTTGTGACAATCAACCCTTCATCACGAACTTGGCTTCAACTGGATGATATTCTTGCCGCTACTCAATCAAAAACCGCACCGGTTGTATGGAAACGACGGCTTTGGGGGACACTCCGCGACCAAAAGCTGCTCGATATGCTTCAAACGTTGCCTGCATTGAAGGAAAATGTTGATGTACTGAGCGAAATAAGGGTTCAAAGACGGGAAAAGACAAAAAGGTGGATTACTGGGCAGGGCGTTAAGCCGTGGCCCCAAAAAAAGACGAAATCTGATCGCTCACCTAAAACGCTCCAATGGCCTCTCGATATTCCTTTTGTTGAAGCGAGCCCATGGAATAGTGATTTAGTATTGTTGGATAGCGATACGATCACCTTAGACAAGAGATTGAAAAAGAAACGTTACCGCACAGATGTTTTATACAGCCAGCCGCCGTCAGAATTGTTCCGCCAGCCAATGGTCCTCGTTAGCCAAGGTTTCGGCAAGATTGCTTTTTGTGAATTCGATGTTCTTTTTCAGCATTCATTGCAGTCTATCGCCGGCCCGCAAGAGGATACCGATCTGCTGATATTCCTTACCGTCTATTTACGGTCAAAATTGGCAAGATACTTCCTTTTTCATACTTCGGCGAACTGGGGTAGCGAAAGAGACAAAGTTCACCTCAGCGAATTGCTGCGAGTACCCTTTCCGTTGCCGGGCCATGAATTCGTTTCACCTGAAGCTGGTCAAATTGTAAAGCAGGTGTCCCAAAAATTCGGCAAACTCCGCACTCGGTTACAAGATACCCTTAACGATTTGAAAACGGATGCAAGACGATCGTCACTGTTTGATGATGATGTAGATATCAGCAAACAATGGCAACGAGAACGAAAAAGGCAAATCGATGCGCTGCAAAGTGAGCTCGAAACGCTGATTTACAGCTATTTCGAACTTACCGAACAGGAGATTGCTCTTGTCGAGGATACTATTCATGTCTTCGAACCCAGCTCCACACCGACGACTTGGAATACACCCAAAACCGTTACCCTTGATCCATTAGAAAAAACGAAGATAGAACCATACGCGAGCCAGGCTTTAGGAGCGTATGCAAATACACTGACTAACACGTTGAATACCTGGGCCGAAGCCGAAGGTTCAAGCTATCGCGTCCGCGCTGAAGGCGGAACCGACGAACAAACTGGCCTATCTATGGTTACTGTAAGTCTGTCGAGCACAGATAGGCCATTTCAGCAAAAGCCGATCTCACGGAATCTGGCGGGAAAATTAAAGAACTTCCATCGACTTGCTCAAATGGACCACGGAACCCTAATCTACCAACGTGACATTCTGCTTTTTCAGGATCGACAAATTCATATTGTTCGTCCTAACATTCTCTTGAATTGGACGCGCACCGCCGCACTTAACGACGCAGCAAGGATTTATGGCGAAATCGCCTTTGCCCATGGGGAATTGTAATGGGCAGTGAAGCAAGGGTGTTCAAAGCTCTTTTTCCGAAAAGACATATACCAACTGTCCTGGTCAGCATTCTTCAGGCCGGTGAAAATCTTCGAAAAAAAACAGCTAATGACTTGGAAGACTGGATTTCCAGGAGGCTTTATTGGCGGCTAATTCGAATTTACCCTTTTCGGGACGGTCCTCTTGATATCAGGCTGCAACCTGAAATCGTCTCGGTCGATTCCGATGAAAACGCTTCCGCCGGTAAGATCGATTTTGTTGTGTCTTGTGGCCTTGGGGCAGAAATATATTTTGCAATTGAAGCAAAACGATTGAGAGTCCGATCGACCAGTGGAAAAATGGATGCAGGAAACGATGATTATGTCAATAATGGCATGATGCGGTTCGTTACCGGTCAATATGCACCTTTTATGAAGACTGGTGCAATGCTCGGATATGTATATGACGGTGATACTGAAAAAGCATGCTCAGGGGTTGCAGGTTATATTAGCAGCAAGGTGAAAGAACTCAAGCTTATATCACCTAAGCAGCTCACAAAAGCTTCAATAGTACCCGACAAGCCTATTTATGAAACCCGGCATGGTCTAAAGAAACGCTCTTTTCTTATTTATCATATTTTTCTCGCTGTTTAGTCTACGCGAACAAGGGGGGCGAGTAAACTTAAAATAACTTTTTTACTTCTTCTTTTAACACCTTACCCATGGTGTTCCGGGGCAGTTTTTCCACACAAGCCATCTCCCTGGGGCATTTCCAGTCTAAATCAATAAGCTCCCAATATATTGCCTAACCGAAATCATTGTGGATAGGATCGAGACGCAGGATTCTTCACTGACCTGAGATGAAGGTATGGGGTGCGCCGAAACTGTTGTTCGGCATTCACTACTGTGGCCGATATTTCAGTTTAGCGCAAAAAAAGTCTTGACAAAGTGAATTACATTCTGTATTCAAAATTTGTGTATAAAATGAATTATATTCGAACCCCCCCGATTGGAGCATGCAGATAAAGAAAAAAAACGACAACCACCCCAACGATGAGAAGAATCTGACGCGGGAGGCCTACCAGGACATCCGCAGGATGATCTTTTTAAAAGAGCTCAATCCGGGCCAGAAGGTGGGTTACAGGAAAATGGCAGAACGCCTGGGCATGAGTCTCACGCCGGTAGTGCAGGCCCTAAAACATATGGAGTTTATGGGACTGGTTCGGCATGAACCGAATCGGGGCTTTTTTATCGAACATATCTCGCCGCCGGCGATTGAGGAGGCGTACCAACTGCGTGAAATGCTTGAGACGAGCCTGTTGCCCGGCGTCATCAAAGGTCTTGATGATAAAGGCGAAAAAGAGCTCAAACAGGCTTTGGACGAATATCTTGCAGCCAGCCGCAGCGGCTCACTGAATTTGAGGCTGGCAAAGGATATCAATTTTCACATGACATTGGCCGGCCTTTCAGACCAGCGCCTTAGCATCTGGATTTTACGGTATCTGTTCGATTTTTTGTACCTCAGATTCGGACAGGAACTGATCTTTTCACGTCCCCAGGAAAGCGCCGGTTTGGAACATCAGGCCATTTTCGACGCGGTGGCTGCCCGGGATGTCTCGGCGGCACGCAAGGCAATGCGGCGACACATACGCAACATACGCAACAACGCTCTGGAAGGGATGCAGAACCGACTGGCGGAAGCGGACCAGATTGACTTCTAAGTAACTCCACAGCTTGGACCGCCGGGTGCCGGGATTCCTCCGGAGATGATCAGCGCATAATGAAAGTTGACAGGAGTTCCCATGATTGGCGCACAGGCTGTGGTCGAAATGCTTCTGGCATACGGAGTTGAGGTCGTTTTTGGCGTTCCCGGCGATACCAGCCTGCCTCTCTATGATGCCCTTTATGAAACCTCTCCCCGCATCCGGCATGTGCTGGCCAGGGATGAGCGCTCAGCCGCCTTCATGGCCGATGCTTACGCTCGCCTGACTCATCGTCCGGCTGTCTGTGAATGTCCCAGTGGGGCCGGCGCCCTTTATTCGATACCGGGTATCGCCGAAGCGAACGCATCATCGATCCCCGTCCTTCTCCTCACTTCCGGCGTATCTCTTGCCGGCGAAGGCAAAGGCACCATCACCGAACTGGATCACCACAAACTTTTTGAACCGGTCACCAAGTGGTCCAGCTTTTTAAAACATACAGACAAAATCCCCGAGACCTTAAGACGAGCCTTTCGTATCGCCACCACCGGCCGTCCGGGGGCCGTCCACCTGGCCTTCCCTGAAGAGGTCATGACCGGCCAGATGAACGGCGGCAAGACGGCTATTTATGCCGAAGAGGAATGCCGCCGCTATCCGGCCTACCGCACCCGCGGCCACGCGGAAAGTATCCACCGGCTGGCCGATTTGCTGGTCACAGCCCGAAAGCCGGTAATTATCACCGGCGGCGGAGCGGTCCATTCTCAAGCCGGCGATATGATCAGAAGCGTGGCCGAGCAGTTGTCCATCCCGGTGGCCACCACCATTTCAGGCCAGGGGATCATGCCCGATGATCATCCCCTCGCTTTAGGGGTGATCGGAGATAACGGCTATCACCCCCACGCGCACAAAGCCGTCGATGAAGGCGACACACTGCTTTATGTAGGGTGCAAGATGGGCTCGGTCTCCACCATCAAGTGGACCAGACCCTCTCCGAGGCCGGGGGTGAAAATTCTCCAGATCGATATTGATCCCACCATGCTGGCCAACAACTACGACAACCACCAGAGTGTGGCCGGTGATGCCAGGCTTGTTTTGGAGGACCTGTACGCACTTCTCAGGCAAAGAGATGATCAGCGTCCGGAGTCCGAGTGGGTACAGGAACTGAATCGACATCGGTACGCCTTCTGGAGCAGTTCCTTGAACCAGCTGGAATCCGAGGCGGTTCCGATCAAGCCCCAGCGCGTGATCCATGCTGTCAATCGCAGACTGCCCTAATCGGCCGTGGTTATCGCTGACGCCGGAACCCCGACACCCTACATCACCCAGTTTCTCAGGCTGAGAGGCGGCGGGTCCCGTTTCATCATTCCCCGGGCATACGGCGGGCTGGGATATGCCATTCCGGCCGTTGTTGGCGCCTGGCTGGCCCGGCCGGACGCCAGAGTTGTGGGCCTGTTCGGGGACGGATCGCTGGGTATGTCGGCCGGTGAACTGGAGACCCTGGCCCGGCTTAACGTCCCGGCCGTGCTGATCCACTTCAACAACGGTACTTTCGGGTGGATCAAGGCCCTTCAGGCCATTCACTCGGGCGGCCGTTTTATGTCGGTGGATTTTACACCCGGTGACATGTCGGCCGTGGCAAGCGCTTTCGGGATAAAGAGCTATCGTGTTACCACGGCAGATGAACTGGAGAGCGCCCTGGACACCGCCTTCAGTCATGATGGACTTGTATTTCTGGATGTGGTATCGGAGTCCGAGGTAGCCGAGCTGCCGCCGGTCTATTCCTGGCAGCAGGCGGCAAGGAAGGTAATGTCGGCAGACAGGGAATCGACAGTAGATTAAAAAGCTGTGGTTTTATCACCTAACCCGGATAAAACGGAAATTCCAAAACACAAATACCAAATTCCAAATAAATCACAATGACCAAAATTCAAAATTCCAAATGCGTATATGATCTTAAGAAAGAACGTTTCAATTCTATGTTTTGACGGTCTCGTAAGAAGTCGTTACTCTGGGGAAAACCGGAGTCCGAATCCTCTGTAAGTGTTCAAAAAGACTGAATTCCGGCTTTCGTTGGAATGACAGAAAGAACGGTTTTTGACGTTTGGTAAGTTCATCTGTTTTGGTCATTGGATATTGAAGTTTGAGATTTATTTGTAATTTGGTGCTTGGTATTTGAGATTTTTGCAGTTTGTGCTTGTGTATTGGTTTTTGCATAAAATGCAAAGAAATAACAATTAAGACTTTAATGTGTCCTACGGACTCTCTGCTCCCTGGAGCGGACACAATTGGCAATAACCATTTATTCTTAAAGGAGGGGGAAAATGAAGACAGGAATGAAGATTGGAAAGATACTGATGATAGTGGCGGCATCTTTGATGCTTTTTTCCTTATCAGTTTCAGCAGGAGGCAAAGATGAGCTCAAGATAGCCACCTGGGAAGACATCAATACCATGGATCCCGGCTGGCTGACCAGCGTCGAGCGGGAGCTGACTATTATGAACTGCCTTTACAACGGGCTGGTCAAATACAAGGAAGGCACCTGGGAGATTGTTCCCGACCTGGCTGAATCCTGGAAGATGTC
>PVMK01114051.1_pt1 | contig 22603 bp, 28 predicted proteins | sample 1853481 | NCBI WGS metagenome assembly PVMK01 (sample SAMN08533507, study PRJNA380276) | Marine sediment metagenome, whole genome shotgun sequencing project. | reverse complement strand
GGTCTGAATTAGTCACAATTTGTCCGTGGACATACCTGGGAGCTCAAAATCAGCTCCTATCGGATCACGCAATGTTGATTTTGCCAGCCAGAACGCTGGGTTTTAGCTGTTTTGGCCTTTCCAGGACACACGTCTCCCGCATCAGGTCCATTCGTATCGCTCAGCGATCAGAAGATTTGTAAACCCTAACAGGAGACTGATTCGCTCCGTGTTCTTCGCCAGTCCCCGGTAACGCACTTTGTGGTAGCCAAACATCCGCTTCACATAGCGGAACGGATGCTCAACTTTTGCGCGTACACTCGCCTTGGCCTTTTCTGCCCGCCCCGCTACGCTGCGTGGATTGAGCTGCCTCCTTTTGCCCGGCCTCATCGCGACCAACCAGTCAACCTCACGACCTTCATGTTCACGGCGTTTGTGGACCCCCTGATAGCCAGCATCTCCCCACACACAGTCCTCCTCACCATGCAGCAACTTGGCCGTTTCCGTGATGTCATGGACATTAGCTGGCGTGGTCGTAACGCTATGAACGAGACCCAACGCTTCATCGACCCCAATGTGCATCTTCATCCCAAAATGCCATTCATTGCCCTTCTTCACCTGGCGCATCTCCGGGTCGCGCAACCCGTCGCGGTTCTTCGTAGACGTCGGCGCGGCAACAATACTCGCATCTACAATCGTTCCTTCCCTCAACATCAGGTCGTGATCAGCCAGATGCCGATTAATCGCGTCGAACAATTTGCTGCCGAGCTTGTGCTTTTCCAGCAGGTGGCGAAAGTTCAGTATCGTGGTCTCATCAGGGAGGGGGCCGCTGAGCTTCAGTCCCACAAATCGTCGCACCGACTCGATCTCATAGAGCATGTCTTCCATCGCTGGATCGCTGAGGTTGTAAAATAACTGCACGCAATGAACCCGCAACATCACCGACAACGGATAGGGGGGACGACCGCGGCCACGCTTGGGATAGTGCTTGCGAATCTTCCGCTCTAGCTTCTCCCATGGAATCAGTGCATCCATCCGCTCAAGAAACTTCTCCCGGCGCGTCTTCCGCTTCTTGTGGTCGTATTCAAGATCGGAAAACGTCACTTGATCCATCGTCTTTCACCGCCAAGCTGAGATATCCAATTATCCCATTTGTTCGCGACTTATTCAGAGATTCCTTAGGACACCTACCTGGCGCACACGGCGGCGTTGGAGTCCTTCGCCGTCCCCCCTAAAACGCTCCGCTTCTCTAACCGCTGGACCCGGTTTAGTGTCCGCTCCCCGCCGATGCTCACCGAGTCACATTTCCAGTGTTGGGTGAAGAAATTCGGGCAAACGATAGCGATATCAGTTCTCGTTTTGCGACAAGCTTGGCATTGGGATAGATGTCGTTACGACACACTAGGGACGGCCCAAGTTTTGGTAGGGCGATTGCACCGTAAAAGGAAAATCCGGTGATGGTGAGCAACATTAGAAATCTAGACGCGAAGCTCACTGCGGCGCGGTCTGCACTGCTCGTTTTGAGCCTCGCGTTTGCTTCGACGGCGATCGCGCATGGCCATCATCCCAATGCAAGCGCGTGTAAAGAAAAGTTCAATGAGAAAAACGGGCACTATAAGTTTGAGTGCAAGGGCCATGGCTACAAATACGAGTACAAGGTGGGTCGCCACGGCTTCAAGGAAGAGGTGAAAGGGCATCCACCGCGCTGGATGCGATCCCATGCACGAGACCATTATGCACGCCATGTCCACCCGTCTGATTCCCACGACGTCTATTGGCCCGATGACCTACCTTCGCCCGAGTACGTCACGTACGTCGAATGCAACCGTGAACTGATTGGTGGAATCATCGGCGGCATCGCCGGGGGCGCTTTAGGTTCCACCGTCGGAAAAGGCGATGGGCGCAGAGCTGCGACCATTGGCGGGGCGCTGGTTGGTGTGCTGATTGGGTCATCGATTGGCCGTTCTGTCGATCGCGCCGATGCGCGTTGTACTGGCCAAGTGCTTGAGCACGCGTTTGACGGACAGACCGTTGCGTGGTCGGGGGTTGAGGGAGAGCACTATACGATCACGCCGCTACGTACGTTCGAACGCACCAGTGGCACCACGTGCCGCGAGTTCGAACGCCAGACGTTCGAGAACGGTCAGCCCAGACGCACTCAAAGCACTGCTTGTCGAAACAAGGTCGGCCATTGGGAACCTGTAGCAGTCGCGACCACGCTCACAAGAAGGTAAGTTACCGCCCGAAGCAGTGTTGCCTTCGTACCGGAACCGGCACATTTCAGGAACGCGGACAAACCAATTCGGCACCAGTGCCGATTCGACCTGAACACGGCCCCTTTTATGAGAAAGCGGACTGTCAGGTAGGGGCAATACGCTGGTGTCGACCGTCTCTGAACGGCCAACTGCGGACGTAGAGATCCTGAGTTTCCGAGTCTCGAAGAATGCTAGAAATAAAATACCCCTGTCATCTTTTCAGAAACGTCCCACAATTTTGCAGCAACGTCATCTTTCTTGGCACGCTCAGCGGTTTCTACCTTTTTGGGATAACCACTGAATTCTTGAAATCCACTAGGACCATAATAGTCATTGCCTTGCACATCAGCGGCAACCGCCGCATAGAGGGTAGGCAGCGCGCCCATTTCGCTGTTTTGAACGAACAAGCTCAGTACTCTGAAGAAGGGGCTATGCCTCGATAGCTCTGAAGCGGCCCCACCGGGATGAGCTGAAGCCACAATAACGCCCGAAGATTGACTATCTAGTCGTTTTTGAAGTTCATTGGTGAAGAAGAGGTTCGCCAGCTTGCTATCAGCGTAGGACCGCAGCTTTTTGTAACGCCTCGTTTCCCAATTGAGATCGTCAAAGTTCAATTTTCCAATCTTGTGAGCGTTACTGCTGACATTCACAATACGACTGTTAGGTGTTTTTGTGATCCAATCAATCAAGAGTCCTGTCAACGCGAAATGCCCTAAATGGTTGGTTCCAAACTGCAATTCAAACCCGTCTTTGGTTTTGGTGTAGGGAGGAGTCATGACCCCAGCATTGTTAATGAGTAAGTCTAGTTTTTCGAATTTTTTCTTAAAATTTTCGGCAAACTTATGAACCGACTCCAAATTGGCCAAATCCACTAACATCACTTGTATATCCGCATTCGGATTTTCTACTTTGATCTTTTCAACAGCGGCATTACCCTTCAACTCATTACGTACAGCTACAATGACTGTGGCATGTTTGTTAGCAAGCACCTTCGCTGTTTCATATCCCAAACCACTACTGGAACCTGTAACAACAACGACTTTGCCTTTTTGATCTGAAATGTTTTCACTATCCCATTTTTGCTGCTTCATGTTCTCTCCCAAATGATGAAATAATATTGAGCGATATAGCCCAAATTTGATATCAGACTAGCGCTGTTCTCGGTCGGCTAACATTGGTACGTTTAGGAAATCGAGTACGGCGGAAACCATGACGCTATTCGAATACCTGTCCGTTGCCTTTTCCATTGTGCTCTCGTTGGCGGCAGTACGACTCTTGAGCGGCATTTCCGTTAGCTTCGTGCCTGAACGGCGGTACTGGCCACACGCAACCTGGATCGTGTTCGTACTGCTCGCGTCCGCGATGATCTGGTGGAACTTCTGGTCCTTCAAAGACGTACACTGGAACTTCCTCGGGTTCCTGCTCATATTGGTTGTTCCCGCCGTGATCTTTCTGCAGGCAGTCGCACTGGTGCCTGAGAGCCCGGGTACCGTCCAATCGTGGCGCGAGCATTTCTTCGCAGCACGGAAGCGGTTCTTTGTAGCCCTCGCCGCTCTTTTCTTGCTTACCGCGGTAGATGCATGGCTGCTACTCGATTTACCCATTCTCCATCCGGTTCGTATCAGCGAGGCATTGGGTTTCGGGTTGGCGCTCAGCGGTGCTGTGTCCACGCACAAAGGTTGGCACCAAGTGCTTCCCGTCATCTTCCTAGCGCTGTTATCGATTGCCGCTCTGGCGTTATTTCTTCAACCGGGTTCAATGGCCTCCCAAACGTAGACTTTCCATCAGACGTGAGGCGACACGGCAGAAAAAAGCGTACATAGAACACTCACTCAACGCTCTCGGCCAGCGAGGTGAACTGATCCCCGAAGCCGCTGTCGTCGTCTAGTCGACGTTTCGCGGCCTCACTGAGTTTATGAACTCCTCTTGCCACGTTGTGAAATCGATCCGTGGTGAATCCTCAAACCCTTCGAGCATCTCATTCACAGCCGAGTAGGTTGTGAAACCTCGCCCCGTCGTATTCCACGATCTTCTACCCCCGCGTGACGAAAGGAAGAACGTCACGTATCGCTGGGGCTAGGTCGAATCTTCAGGCAGCCATGGCCTCGATGAGTGCGGGACGCGCGTTGAGCCGTTCGACGTACGCAGCCAGATGCGGCATTTCGTCGGTGATGAGACCCAGCCGACCGCACATTACGCAGGCATGGCCGAGCATGATATCCGCGGCGCTGAAGTCGCCGATCAGGTAGTCCTTGCCTTCCAGGGCTTTATTGATGGGCGCCAGAGCCTTGCCCACCAGCCGCTGCGCCTGACCGAGCACGTTTTCGTCACGGCGTTCCGGGGGCAGGATCACGCTGTGCACCATGATCGTGTTGATACCGGGCATCACCATGCCTTCGCAGAAGTGGAACCACTGCAGGTAATCGGGGAACTCTGGGGCGTCCACCGCTGGCTTCAATCCGCCGTCGCCATAACGGGCCAGGATGTACTCGACGATTGCACCTGATTCGTAGAGGCGCACGTCCCCGTCATCCAGCACTGGCACTCGACCCAGTGGGTGTCGCGCCCGATGTTCATCGGATTTCAGGTCCTTCGGATGAAACGCCATGGCATTCAATTCGAAGGGCAGTCCCAGTTCCTTGAGCAGCCAGATGATTCGTCCGGAACGACTGTTCGGCGCGTGATGTAGTTTCAGCATGGTCTGCCCCTCAGTTTTGAACGTCGTTATAACACGCTCTGACCGAGCCAGAGCCGTGGTAGGCTCGAAGGGCAAAAACGGGGCACCAACATTGATCGACTACAGTCAGCAGGACAATATCGCGGTTCTCACGCTGGACGATGGTAAGGCTAATGCCGTCAGCTATGCCCTGGTGGATGCGGTAAACCAGGGACTGGACCGGGCGGCACAGGATGCCAGGGCCGTGGTGATCGTGGGACGTCCCGGCATTCTCTCGGGTGGTTTCGATCTGAAGGAGCTCGGGAAAGGGCCGGAAGCGGCAATGGCGCTCGTCGGCACGGGTGCAGCCATGCTGCTGCGCATCTTCGCTCATCCTCAACCGGTGATCGTTGCCTGCACTGGACACGCGATTGCGGCAGGGGCTTTCATGTTGCTTGCGGCCGATACCCGGATCGGTGCACAAGGCGATTTCAAGATCGGCCTCAATGAGACCGCGATTGGTATGACCCTGCCCACATTCGGCTTGGAACTGGGCAAGACTCGACTGTCCAAACGCTATCAGACCGCGGCGGTCATCCAGGCGGAACTCTTTGACCCTGCGGGCGCGAGAGACGCAGGTTTTCTGGACGAGGTCGTCGAACCCGATGCGGTTCTCAACACCGCCGTGGAGCGGGCCACCCTGCTCGCCGGATACCCCAGCGACGCATACGCAGGCAACAAACTGGCCCTGCGCAAGGACAGTATCGCGGTCATTCGCGAGAGCCTCGAACAATCATGATCGAGCTCTATACCTCGCCAACCCCCAATGGTTGGAAGGTCTCCATGAGCCTCGAGGAGATGGAGATCGAATACGAACCCCACATCATCAATCTCGCCAAAGGAGAGCAACATACGCCCGAGTTCCTGCGCATGAACCCCAACGGTCGGATCCCGGTCATCCGCGACCGAGCGGCCGACATCACCGTGTTCGAGTCGGGCGCGATCCTGCTTTACCTCGCCGAACTATCGGGCCGCCTGCTGCCGAGCGACACGGTTGGCCGGTTCGAGGTTATGCAGTGGCTGATGTTCCAGATGTCGGGCATCGGGCCGATGCAGGGTCAGGCCGTAGCCTTCGTTCGCTATTTCCCGGAAACGGTGCAACCCGCCATCGACCGATACATCAACGAAACGCGACGGCTCTACGAGGTGCTCGACGGGCGCCTCGCGCAGCGCGAGTACCTCGCCCGGGACTACAGCATTGCCGACATCGCCAATTACTCTTGGATCCGCAGCCACAAGTGGGCTCGGGCTCCGGTAGACGGGCTGGAGCATCTGCAGCGCTGGATGACCACGATGGCCGATAAACCGGGCATTCAGCGCGGCTGTGAAGTGCCACCGTCACCGGGTAAAGCCGAGCTGGTGAAAGCGGGCGGGGCCGCCATCACCACGCAGTAAAACGGTGAGTGGGCGAAAAAAATAGTTCGAAAACGTAGGCTCCTAAAAGCTCCCCTAGATCACCAGGTAAATGCTTTGGAGCAGCTACAAATGAAAACACCGCACTCACTAGCATGCTGGATCAATAGCCCGACACGAAACGTCCGCTATTGGCCTATCCTGTTGAAAAAGTCGGTTCCCAATCGAGCATGCTCTGTCCCGGAGAGATTTCGCGTATGAGAGATGCGTGGAATCGATTGGTTGACCCGGGTTGACCCGCAAAAATGAAAAGCAAGCCACTCTCATGCTTGTTTGTTTTTCGCTCAATAAGTTTTCAACAGAATAGCGTCGGAAGCAGACCCCTCGCAGCGCAGCTGAATGAGGTTCAATCCGCGAACAATCCGTCAGCCTGTACGTCCAGTAGCGAATCGCGGAACACGCGGATCAGTTCGTCCACGTCCGTGTCGGTGTGCGCGGCCGTCAGAAATGCACGCTGTGTTCCCGGCACGAGCACGCCGCGGTTCAGGGTATGCAGGTAGAAGGCTTTCTCTGCGGTCTGCTCGCGCGCATGCAAGTCTCGTGAACTGTCGATCTGCTCGCGCTGGAAGAACAGGTGAAACATCGAACCGACATTCTTTACCTGCACCGGCAGTTGGTGCTCCCGGCAGAATCCGTTGATCTCGCCCGCGAGTCGATCGCCAGCGCCGTTCACGCGCGGGTAGATATCAGGATGAGCCTTCAGGTGGCCGACCATGGCGGTGCCTGCTGCCATGGTGAGCGGATTTCCCGAGAATGTGCCACCGGAGAAGATGCCGTTCGTTGCGCCGAGCCCGGTGAATGTCTCCATGATGTCGGCGCGGCCGGTGATCGCGCCAATCGGCAGCCCGCCGCCCAGGATTTTTCCATAGGTGGCCAGATCCGCTGTTACGTCGAACAGGCTCTGGGCGCCACCGTAGCTGACGCGAAAACCAGTAATTACTTCGTCGATGATGAGTAGCACTCCGGTGTCGCTGCAGACCTCGCGAAGCAGGCCGAGGAACTCACCGGCTCCCGGTTGCGGGTTGGAACTCTGCACGCCTTCTACGATCACCGCGGCCAGTTCGTCCTTGTGGGCACGAATCTGCTCGATTGCAGCCAGGCGTCGATAAGGGAGCATCAGAACGGTTTCCGCAACCTGGGCGGGGATGCCATGTCCCATTGGGAGCGGTGTCGGGTTGTTGGGTTCGCTGGCCGGGTCGGCGACGAACATGCCGTAGTCGTGGGCGCCGTGGTAGCAGCCATCGAACAAACCAATGCGGGTCTTGCCGGTGAATCCACGAGCCGCGCGCATGGCGTAGAAGGTCGCCTCGGTACCCGTATTGCAGAACACCACCCGCTCCGCGCAAGGGCTTGCTTCGGCCAGCAGCTCGGCCAGAGCGATCTGCGTGGTGCTGTGGATGCCGAACATCCAGCCTTTCGTCGTGCGCTCGCGAATTGCCTTGGCGATCTCCGGATGTGCATGGCCAAGCATGTGCAGACCGAAGCCGACGGAGGTGTCGATGTACGAGTTGCCGTCTGCATCGACCACCCGGCAACCGGCGCCTGATTCCAGGAAAATCGGGTGGGGCATTTCCAGGTTGGCGGCCAGCCCGGAGTTCAGTATCTCGGCGCGTTCCTCGGAGATTTCGCGGCAGCGTGGGGTCTTCGCCAACAGTTCGGCGCGCGCTGCGGCCAGACGAGGTGCCGAGTCGCTCAACTTGAATCGCTCATCTTGGTTCGCTCATCTATTTCGCATCAACGATGCGCTACCGATTCGAGCACCTCGAAGTAGTCCGGAAAGGTCTTCGACACGCAGTTGGGATCTTCAATAGTGATCGGCACGCCGCCCAGTGCGGCGAGGGAGAAACACATGGCCATGCGGTGGTCTCCATAGCTGTCGATTCGAGCGGGTTTGAAGGCCTCGGGTGGCGTCACCGTCAGCGAATCTTCACCTTCGTCTACTTCAGCACCGAGTTTGCGCAACTCCGTGGCCATGGCGCTGAGGCGGTCGGTCTCCTTGACCCGCCAGTTGTAGATGTTGCGTATCCGGGTCGGTCCGTCGGCAAACAGGGCGAGGATCGCCACGGTCATGGCCGCATCGGGTATCGCATTCAGATCGAGATCGACGCCGGTCAGCGTGTCACAGGTCACTTGGACGTAGTCCTCGCCGATCTCGACAGCCGCGCCCATGGTTTTCAACACATCCAGGAAATCGAAGTCGCCCTGGATGCTGTCGCGGCCGATGCCTTCGATCCTCAACGGTCCGCCGCGAATCGCCGCCGCGGCGAGGAAGTAGGTGGCGGCCGATGCATCGCCTTCCACAAGGACCGTGCCCGGAGAGGCGTAGCGGCCCACTGGCACGTCGAAGCGTTGGTAGTTGTCATGGCTTGCGTGGATTCCGAACCGGGCCATCATCGCCAGGGTGATGTCCAGATAGGGCTTGGACACCTGGTCGCCGTCGATATGCACGGTAACCGGAGCTGCCGCGTACGGCGCGCTCATCAGCAGGGAGGTGAGAAACTGACTGCTGATGTGGCCTGGCATGGTGACCTCGCCACCGACGAGGCCGCCGCCGGTGACCCGCAGCGGCGGGAACCCGGGCTCGCCAAGGTACTCGATGCGGCCGCCGAGCGCGGTCAGCGCATCCACCAGATGACCGATGGGACGTTCGCTCATGCGAGCGTTGCCGGTCAGCTCGAATACTCCAGCGCCCAGACATAGCGCGGCCGTTAGCGGCCGGTAGGCGGTGCCGGCCATTCCCAGATAGAGCTCGATGGGCTCGTCCGTGGAAGCCTGATCTATCAGAGGTCCCCCTCGGCCCACGACCAACACATCGCCACCGTCGCGTTCGACAGCTATGCCGAGGCGCGCGAACGCATCGAGCATGTATCGGGTATCGTCGCCGACCATGAGGTTGCGCAACCGGGTGGTGCCATCGGCAAGCGCCGCCAGCAACAGGGCGCGGTTCGAGATGCTCTTCGATCCCGGCAGACGGACGGTGCCGCGGACGTGGTCGATGGCGGCGACGGTGAGTTGTTCCATAGGTGCCGCGATTTAACGACAAAGTTCGATAGAAACCAAATGATTGGCTAGGATGAGCCTATGAGTGATCCGACCACCGAACATCCGCTGGACGCTGCGCTCGACGATTTCGTGGCGCGTTACCAGGCCGCATTTGCGGAACTCCACGAACCCTTCGATCCCGAGTGGCGCTCACCCTGCGAGCTGGGCGAGCCCTTTGCGGGGGATGGTGGCGCAACGCTCACCCGCTGGCAGCCGTTGCGCAGGTCGAGCCTGGAATCGCCGGACGCAGCAGGCGATTTCGCCGCGCTTGAACGTGCGCTCGAGTTCGAGATTCATCCGGACGTGAAGCGCTACTACGCCAGGTACTGGTCCGGGGGCCTGGAAGCGACGGCCAGCGACGGGCATGTCAGTTTGATCCTGTTGTGGAATTCGGCGGACGCGGATCGTCTGATCGAAAACCTGATCGGTCATGCCTTGGCCAAGCGCCGCGCGCGTGCCGGCTTCAGTGTGTTCTTTGCCTGCACTGAGGCGGATTCGGAACTGTTCTTGAGCATCGACAACGACAGTGGTGCCGTGATGCTGGAAAAACCCGGCTACAAGCCGATTCGTACCGTCGCAGATTCCGTGGCGGCGTTTATTGCGACTCTGGAGCCGGCGTCGCCGGCTCTGCATCCGGAGCGGCTGGGCCGGGTCGATTTCTGAAGTGGCTGTCCGGCCCCCGCGCCGGCCCCCGCGGCCGCGAACTGTGATGCTGCCCGCGCCGATGCATTCCTTCAGCCAGCTGCGCGCGTTCAGCGGGATCGAGTTGTGAAGCCAGCTCGACCAGTGCTTCGTGGGACGCGACCTGGGTTTCCATGAGCTGCTCGCGGGTGCGCGCCAGTTCGACCGTCAGCGCCTGCGCATCGAAGGGTTCCGCGGTTAAAGCGGCCACAATCGCACGGTTCTGATCACGGATGACGCGTATCTGCGGGCGCAGGATCGCGAAGTGCTCGCGCAGCAGTGGTTGCAGTTGTTTGCGGCGCGCCGGGTCGAATTCCCGCACCATTCGGAACAGCCCGGTGGTCGGGTCCGGGTGTGCGCCCAACAACGGGTGGGTCGCGCTCAGGCGCCCGGCGAGGAAGCCCCCGAGTATCAGGTTGAGGGTCACGGACACGACCAGAAGTACGTTCAACCAGTTACGGCGCATACTCACCTCCTTCTGCCGAAACATTCAGGGACTCGTCCAGGTAAGTGCCCTGATCGAACGCCAGCAGGCTCACCGCCGCGAGGAGATCGTCCTCCGCGGCAGGCTCGGGAAACCCGAGCCCCAGCACGAACCCCAACCCCAGGGGTAACAACGCGGCCATCAACGGGCGCAGCAGCGGGCCGCGATCGAACCAGTCGGTCAATTGCTGCCACCGTCCTGTGGACAACCGCCCACGAATATCGGCGCGCATTCTCGCGGGCGCGGGGCTTGGCGCGGGCAGCGATGCGCCGAGCAGTTCTTCCAGTCCGCGTGCTTCTTGCAACAGCCGGCGAGCGGTCGCATCGCCTGCCAACAGCCGTTCGGCCGCTTGCGGCTCGGGCCATCGCGACGCCTGCGCACCGTGCCGGTCGAGCATCTCGGCGAACGCGCGGACAGTCATTTCATTGGTATTCATGGCAAGGCCTCGCCAGAATCCTCGTGGGGATCTTCGAGGGAAGGCATGAGTTGAACGAGTTGCTTCTTCAGGGTGCGTCGGGCACGGCCCAGCAACGATTCGACGGCCGCCACGCTGATTTGCAGGATGTCTGCGACCTGCTGATTGGACATGCGGTTGAACTGGCACAGCAGCAGCGCGCTGCGCTGGCGTTCTGGAAGTTCGGCGACCGCTGCCTGGACGGTTTGGCGGCGCTGCTCTTCCTCGAATGCATGGTCCGGTGCGCCGCGCGGGCTGGCTGGCTCGCCCGGCATGTCTAGCTCGGTGCGTCCGTCCGGAGCGAGCGGGCCGTGCTTTCGATACTGATCGATGCACAGGTTGCGACCGATGCGAAACAGCCACGTACTGAAGCGGGCGCGCTCCGGGCGCCATCGCGCGGCGTGTTGCCAGACGCGCAGGAAGGTTTCCTGACACAAGTCATCGACATCCGGGAGATTGCTGTTCATGCGATACAGGTAGCCGTGCAGCGCCCCGACATGCCGATCCATGAGGCGTTCGAGCGCGCCGCTGTCCCTGGCCTGAACCCGGGCCATGAGTTCCTCGTCAGTCGTCTCCTGTTCATCTGACGGGCTCAAGGCCAGTGCTCATTCCTCGGGCACGTCACCGCCGCGCGAGGGCAGCTCATCGGGTGTGATCACCCCATCCCCATTGCGGTCCAACCGCTGAAACATGTGCTCTTTCATCAAAGCCCTTCGAATTTCGTGGAGGGCGGCGAACTCGTCGCTGGACACGCAGCCGTCGCCATCGGCGTCGAGGGCCTCGAACAACGCCTGTTGATGAACGGCCTGCTGCTCAGCGGTTGGCTTGTTATCCATGCCGGGCCGGCCCATATGGGCGCGTTTCCTGTGGTGGAGCGGTTCTGCGGCCGCAAATTCTTCTTCGGTGATTTCGCCGTTGCCGTCTGCATCGAGGTGTGCAAAAGCGCGCTCAGGGTTGTGTCTGCCATCCTGTGCAACGACACCCAACGCGGCGAGGCTGAGCCCGATCATGGCGAGTACGGCGATGATTCTGACGTTCATGGAATTTCCTTGGATTGGATGATTCTGATGTTTATACGGATGGCGTGGCGATTTCCGTCGCGCTCGAATCACGATTTGCCTGAAGGGTCGCCGCACGGATCGTCGTAACGTATGGAGATCACCTCGAGCGAGCGGGCTCCGTCGGGTCCTACCACTTCGACGGCGTCGCCGACCCGTTTCTTCAGCAAGGCCCGGGCTACCGGCGCATCGACGCTGATGTAGCACGGTTCACGGTCGAACTCGTCCGGGCCAACGATTCGATACTCATGAGTCTCGCCTTGCTCGTCATGTACCTCGACCCACGCGCCGAAGTAGACGCGCTCGGTGTCGCTCGGTGTGCGCTCCACTACCACCAGTTCGTCGAGTCGTTTCGACAGGTATCGGATGCGGGCGTCGATCTCGCGGAGCTGCTTCTTCCCGTAAATGTACTCTGCGTTTTCCGAGCGATCGCCCATGGCGGCCGCCTCGGCAACTTTAGCGGTGACCTCGGGGCGCTTTTGCTTCCACAAGAACTTCAATTCGTCCGCCAGCACGCGCTGACCTGCCGGGGTCACGTAGGGCGTCGATTTCTCACGTGGTGGTCGATAGCGGCTCATGGTTCACCTGAGCACCTCGAGTGTGTCCGGGTAGGGTGGCCCGAGCAATCCGCGATCGGTGACGAAGCCGGTCACGAGTTCGGAGGGGGTGACGTCGAAGCCGGGGTTGCGGATTTGAATGTGCGCGGGAATCTTAAGGCCGCCAAAGCTGCGCACCTCTTCCGGGGGACGCTCTTCGATCTCGACGTCGGCGCCTCGAGGGGTTGCAGGATCGAAGGTCGAAGACGGACACGCGACGTAGAACGGAATGTCGAAGTGGTGGCACAGAATCGCCAGGGTAGAGGTGCCGATCTTGTTCACCACGTCGCCGTTCGCGGTTACCCGGTCGGCGCCGACGATCACCAGATCCACGTGACCCCCGGCCATCAGATGGCCGGCGGCGTTGTCGCAGACCAGGGTTACGTCCAGGCCGGCGCGGTCAAGTTCCCAGGCCGTCAGCCGGGCGCCTTGCAATACCGGCCGCGTTTCGTTGGCAAACACGCGAAACCGGGTACCACTGCGGTGGGCCAGGTACATGGGAGCCGTCGCCGTGCCCAACTCGGACACGGCCAGAGCTCCGGCATTGCAATGGGTCATGATGGAGCTGCCTTCTTCGATGAGATCAACCCCGGCAGCACCAATGGCGCGGCAGATGCGTCGATCTTCAGCGTGCAACGCTTCCGCCTCGGCGCGCAACCGTAGATAGTTGGCGTTGGCATCGAGGGCGGGATCGAAGTGCGCCATGACGCGCTTGACCGCCCAGGCGAGGTTCACCGCGGTGGGTCTGGTGGAGATCAGAGTGGCCGCGGCGTCCGCGAGTCGCTGTCGCAGGATATCGCTGTTCTCGGCTTCCCTGGCCGCCAGCACTATCCCGTAAGCCGCCGCGATTCCGATGGCCGGTGCGCCCCGCACGCGCAACTCGCGAATGGCTGTCGTTACGCTGTCGACGCCGGTCTGTACGTCGTAGTGAATCGTTGAAGGCAGCAGCCGCTGATCGAGAATCTCCAGCGTCTCGTCCAGCCAGCGAACGGGTTCGGGAACCGGCTTGGCAGCGGGTCCATTGGGGAAACCTCTGGTGCCCTCGGCTGCTGGCATGGGTGTAGAATTCCGGTCCCGTCGTTCGCCGAAGCATGCCACTTCGCGGTGCGAATCGCTGGAGTATTTGGATGCAGATTGAAAAAGCAGCCGGCGCGTTGGGCGCCTATTTGAGCGGCGTCGATGTTGCCGATGCGGTCACCTCCGAGGATGCATTCGCGGCGATCCGAGCCGCGCTGATCGAATACCAGGTTCTGTTCCTTCGGGATCAACCAATCGCGCCGGAGGTGTTGTACGAGTTTGCGAGCCGGTTCGGGCCCATCGAGGGACATCCCGCCTATGAAACGGTCGAAGGGGGTGGGCGATGTCCAGATACTTGAAAGCACCGCGGAGAACCCCTCGAAAATCGAGAAGTGGCATTCGGACATGACCTTTCGGGATACGCCGCCGATGGCCACGGTTTTGCACGGCAAGGTGATCCCGGAATTCGGGGGCGATACGTTGTTCGCCAGCATGTATGCGGCCTATGAGGCGCTGTCCGAACCGATGCGCGAACTGCTCGACGGATTGGTGGCGGTGCATGATTTCAGGCACGGATTCGCCGAAAGCCTGGCTGAACCGGGGGGTGCTGCGCGGCTGGCCGATGCGGTGGCGGCCAATCCACCGGTGCAGCATCCGCTGGTGCGAACGCATCCCGAATCTGGCCGCAAGGCGTTATATGTGAGCCCCTTGTTCACCACGCGGATCAAAGGCTTGGCGCCGGCGGAGAGCAGGGCACTACTCGAATTTCTTTATTCCCACATGGTGACCGAAGAGTTCACCGTGCGACTCAACTGGCAACCGGAGACGATCGCCATCTGGGACAACCGTTGCACCCAACACAAGCCCGTCAACGACTTCTTTCCACAGCATCGGCTGCTGCACCGGGTAACCGTGGCCGGCGACCGTCCCCCATTGAGCACGGCTGTGCGAAGCATGCGAGGCGTTGAGCTGCGGCCGCTGTCCGGGGCGCTCGGCGCCGAGGTCCTGGGCCTGGACGTGACCCGATTGGATGCCGGGGGAACTGCCTGGTTGCACGAGGCGTTGCTGGAGCATCAGTTGTTGGCGATACGCGGGCAACAACTCGAGCCCGGGTCGTTCAGCGCTTTTGCCGGCTTGCTCGGCAAGCGTGAGGTGTACCCCATTCAGCCAGCCGATACCCGAAGACCCGTTCGTGGTGCCAATCGTAAAGGAGCCGGATGATCGGGAGGTGTTCGGCGGCATCTGGCATACCGATAGCAGCTATCTCGAAAAGCCACCGAGTCTGACGCTGCTGCACGCCGTGGAACTTCCGGCACGCGGTGGCGACACGCTGTTTGCCAATATGTACGCCGTGTTCGAGTCGCTGTCCCCGGGGCTGCGCGACACCCTGTCGCGGCTGGTCGGGACCTACACGCCCGACCTGGTGCACGATTCGTCCGGGGAGTTCGCCGCAGCGGCGGGGGCCGACCGCAATCGGCGGGAACCAGGCGATTTGCCGGCGGAGGTTTCGCACCCTGTCGTGCGCACCCATCCGCAGACAGGTCGCAAAGCGATTTACGCCAATCTGGCGCACACCCGTGAATTTGTCGGGTTCACGCGAGCCGAAAGCCTGCCGCTGCTCGAATATCTTGACCGGCTCGCGCGTCTGCCCGAATTCGGCGCGCGCCTGGCCTGGCAAGCGGGCACGCTGGCGATCTGGGACAACCGCTGCGTGCAACACTATCCCGTGAACGATTACCCTGGCGAACGCCGCGTGATGCACCGGATTATCATTGCGGGCGAACTGCCGGTCTGAACGGCCCATCTGAGCGGCCCATCTGAGCGGCAAGAGGAGAGGAACTGGTGGCAGACAAGCGGCGAGCACTGGGGTTTGAGACCCGAGCCATTCACGTCGGGCAGCAGCCGGACCCGACGACCGGCGCGATCATGACCCCGCTGTACCTGAGTTCTACGTTCGCGCAGTCCGAACCCGGCAAACACCTGGGTTTCGAGTACTCGCGCAGCGGCAATCCGACCCGGCAGGCCTATGAAACCTGCGTGGCCGATCTCGAGGGCGCCCGCTACGGCTATGCCATGGCGTCGGGTTGCGTCGGGGCCACCACCATCGTGCATCTGCTCTCGACGGGCGATCACGTGGTTGCTTGCGATGACATGTACGGGGGTACGTTTCGCCTGTTCGACAAGGTATTTGCGCGCCAGGGAATTCAGTTCAGCTACGTGGATCTCACGGACCCGAGCGCGCTGGAGTCTGCGCTGCAGCCGTCGACGAAGCTGCTCTGGCTGGAGACGCCGACCAACCCGCTGTTGAAGATCATGGACATCGCTGCCCTGGCGGATATCGCGCATGCCCGTGGCGTGCACGTGGCGGTCGACAACACCTTCATGAGTCCGTACTTCCAACAGCCGCTGGCGCTGGGAGCCGACATCGTGCTGCACTCGACCACCAAATACATCAACGGTCACAGCGATCTGGTCGGTGGCGTGGTGATCACCGATGACGATGAGCTCGCCGAGCAGCTCGGTTTTCTGGCGAATGCCCTGGGTGGCGTGCAGAGCACTTTCGATTCGTACCTGTGCCTGCGCAGCCTCAAGACCCTTGCGGTGCGGATGCGGGCGCACGAAGCGAACGCGCTGCAGATCGCGAGCTTCCTGGAGGCGCATCGCTGTGTAGACCGGGTCATCTATCCGGGTCTGCCGAGCCATCCGCAGCACGATCTGGCGGCGCGCCAGATGAGCGGCTACGGCGGCATGCTGGCGGTCTACCTGAAAGGCGATCTCGAGACGGCTCGGCGGGTGCTGAGCGGCGTTGAACTGTTCACCCTGGCCGAGAGTCTTGGCGGTGTCGAATCGCTGATCGAACATCCGGCCATCATGACTCACGCAAGCGTTGACGAGGCGCAGCGGCGTGCGATCGGTATCGACGATACGCTGTTGCGGATCAGCGTCGGGATCGAATCGGTGGATGATCTGATCGACGACCTCGATCGGGCGCTCCTTAAACCATGAAAGACCACGATGATAAACGCGCGATGAATGGGACCGGCGCATCGGCCGATGTCATCGACGACATCGATCGGCACATGGGCGAAGCGGGATCCATAGCGCGCGCCGCCGGCCCGTTGGGTGTCTACCTGGCGTGGTGCGCAAACCTGGACCTGCTGTCCGACGAGTTGAAGCAGGGCATCGCGGGCGAGGTGGTAAGGTTGCGCATGCGCGACCTCAGACCGGTCGAATTTCTGATCAAGGCGACCGCCGGCTCACTGCGGCGCGAGCACCTGAACGAGGTGGGGCTGCAATTCACCGAGCGCTACTACGCGGAATATCTCGACGATTATGCAGCGGCCTTGAACCTTGAGGCCTCGTCGGTTTACGACGTCGAGGACAGCTGGGCAAATTACGATCGGGTCGCACCCGAACTGACTCGTCGGTTGTACCGGCGCGGCCGCAAGCGTGCGAAGCACTGGTGGCAACGTTTTGGAGGGCGAAAGCATGGCTGATACCAGTCCGCAGACGGATCACCCGGAACTCAGTGCCGAGAACCGTGAGATCTGGAATACCAACGCCAAGTGGTGGGATGAGCGTGTGGGCGATGGCAATGATTTCCAGAACTATCTCATCGAACCCGCCAGCGAAACTTTGCTGGAAATCAAGCCTGGTGAGCGCGTGCTGGATATTGCCTGCGGCGCGGGGCGCTTCACCCGGCGCATGGCCGAGCAGGGGGCACACGTGACGGCTTTCGATCAGTCCGATGCGTTCATCGAGCGGGCGCGGGATCGTTCCAGGGGATTCGAGATCGACTTTCGCGTGCTGGATGCAGGCGAAGATGAAGCGCTGGAGCAGTTTCCAGACGGCGGGTTCGACAAGGCCGTATGCACCATGGCGCTGATGGACATGCCCGATGTCGAGCCGCTTTTCCGGCATTTGAGGCGGCTGTTGCGACCAGGTGGCTGGTTCGTATTCACCGTCACGCACCCGTGTTTTCATTCCGCCGGCGTCGCCAGCGTGGCGGAGCAGTCCGAGAATGCCGAAGGGCGCCTGACCACGCGCAGCGGCATCAAGATATTCCGCTATCTCACCCCGTTTGCGCGTAAGAGCGAGGGGATTCTCGGCCAACCGGTGCCGCAGTACGTCTTTCATCGCCCCTTGCAAGTGCTGTTGGGGTATGGATTCCGGCACGGAATGGCCGTGGATGGGCTGCTCGAGCCGCGCTTGCCTGAACTCGAAGCGCTGTCGGATGTCAGTTGGAAGCAGATGACTGAACTGCCGCCGGTAATGGCAGTGCGGATGCGGCGGATCTGAGGTGCTCGAGCGAACGGCCGAGGTGCAGCAGGCGCGCGACAAATGGCAATGGCGAGGTCAGGCGCGACCGGAGTTTGCCCATGCCACCGGACACGGCGAGGAATCGGTCTGGGACTACCCGAGACCACCGATCATCGCGCCGGATTTTCGACACGTCCTGGTGCGCGCCGATGCGACGGTGATTGCGGAGACCGATGACGCCATCCGGGTACTGGAGACGGCCGGGCCGCCCACGGTGTACGTTGCGCCGGAATCGGTACGAATCGCGCACCTGGTGCCCAACGGCTCGCAATCGACGTGCGAATGGAAGGGGATCGCGGAAGAATTCGATCTGGTGGTTGGTGATCTGACGATCTCCTCGGTGGCCTGGTGTTACCGGGAGACGTTCCCGGAGTTCGATGCGTTGGCTGGCTGGTTCTCGTTCTACCCGGCGTTGCTCGACTGTCGGCTCGACGGCGAGATCGCTTATCCGCAACCCGGTACGTTCTACGGTGGCTGGGTGACCCGGGAGATCATCGGTCCGTTCAAGGGCGAGCCGGGCAGCGAATCCTGGTGACGGACTTCAATCCGCGCGCGGCGCACATCGTGCGTCCGTACGAAGGCGAGTACCCCTGGGAGCTGCTGCTGGAAGCCGACCCGTCGCGTGCCCGCGTTGAGGGTTACCTCAGCGACGAGCTGACCCGGATCGCGAAGGTGGATGATGTCGCGATTGCTGTGTATGCGCTGGCTCGGCATGCGCCCACGCACTTTGAGCTGATGAATATCGCGGTCCGGGAGGACTACCGGGGTTGCGGGTTAGGCCGCCGGTTGATCGGCCATGCGCTGGGGCTGGCCGAATCGAAAGGCGCGCGGGTGGTCGATGTCGGTACTGCCAACTCGAGTCTCCACAACCTCGCCTTTTATCAGCGCAACGGATTTCGAATCGTCGGCGTGGAGCCGGACTTCTTCACGCGGCACTATCCCGAGCCGATCTTTGAGAACGGTATCCAGGCGCGCGATATGATTCGTCTGCGCTTGGAACTGACGCCGGAGTGAGGGATCGGGCGGGCCCCGACCACTAAGGCATTACGCCGATGTAACGCGCTGCGGGTCGGATCAAGCGGTTGTCTACGCGAGATTCCATGAAGTGCGCCAGGTAGCCGAACACGCGCGCCATGGCGAAGGTCGCGGTAAAGAAGTCCGCCGGCAATCCGGCGGCTCGATACACGATGCCTTTGTAAAACTCGAGGTTGGCGTAGAGCGATTTACCTTTCTCCAGCATGCGCTCGCGGAAGCGCGCCTCGATAGCCTCCAGCGTAGCAAAGGTGGCCTCCTGTTCCGTGCCGGATGACAGATCGCGAGCGAGATCTTTGACAAAGCGGGCCCGCGGATCGAGCACCTTGTACTCGCGGTGACCCATGCCCATGATTTTGCGTCCCGCGGCCAGGCACCTGTCCACGAAACTGGCCGCGGCGGTGGGATCTCCCACTTCGTCGGCCATCTCCAGCGCCGCTTGATCGGCGCCTCCGTGCAGCGGTCCGTGCAAGGCGGCGAAACCCCCGGCGAGGCTGTTCTGAACATCCGCGAGCGTACTGGCGATGACTCGCGCGGTGAACGTACCGGCGTTGAAGCTGTGCTCGATCTGCAGGATCTGAGTCACGTCGAACGCTCGGCGCAGTAAGTCGTTCGGCTCGGCGGTACCGGCCTGAATCAGGAAGCGGGCGTTGAAATCGTGTTCGTCGATTGGATAGTCGATCATTTGCTTGCCTGTGCGCAGCCGCAACAGCCCTGCGATCAGTGCCGGCAGTTTCGCGGCCACGCGAAATCCTGCGGCGGCGTCGCCGAAGCGCTCGAAGCCGGTTCCGTCGCCGTCTCCGACGTTAACTCCGGCGTTCAGGAGTGGGGTCAGCCCCATCAGTACGTGCATGGGATGGGCGCTGCTCGCCTCCGCATTGCGCAGCAACCTGGTGTCCTGCTCGGTGAGTGCGCCGGCTGCGCGCAACTCATCAGCGAGCGCCTCGGTATCGTCGCCAATCACCAGGCTGACCACGTCGACAAAGGGTCGCTGCACCAGTGTCTCGATCAGATGACCCCGGTAGGAGAGCTGGCCAGCAGTTCCGTCCACCAGACAGATTTCCGTGTCGTCGACTTCCAGACCCTCGAGGCCCTTGACGATGTTGTTCATTGCGCGTGGTTCCTGGTGCTGTTTGGGAATGAAAAGGCTAACGGCAGCAACCTGCGTGAAGAACACCGACCTGCTTATTCGTTGACCGCGGTGCCTTATCCATCAGCCGTACTGATGGAGCGATAAGCGCGAGTGTTGGCGAGTGTGGGCCGGCTGTGTAAAGGTAGATCAGGGAGCGAGATCGGGCCAATCGCATGCAGATCGAGCGCAACGAGATTCGCGTGTTCAGCGCGGTTGTCGAAGAAGGTGGCTTCAGCCGCGCGGCGGAACGATTGAACGTGTCGCAATCCGCGGTTAGTCAGACAATCGCCAATCTGGAGCACAAGCTGAATGCGCCTCTGTTGCTGCGGGGGCGTAAACCAACCCTCACCGAAGCCGGGATTCGCCTGCACAGTTACGCGCAGAACGTCATCCATGAGGAGGCGCTTGCGCTCGAGGATATCCAACAAATTAAGACAGGGGCGCTGTCGACCCTCAACCTGGCCATGAGCAGCGTGATCAACCGGTTTCATGGTACGCAGCTGATGCTGGAATTCTGCGAGCGCAACCCCTTGACCCGGCTGAAACTGGATGTCGCACCCAGCCGCGAGATTGTGGCGGGTGTGGATGAGGGCCGTTGGGAATTGGGTTTTGGACCCTTTCAGCAGCAGATGCCGGGTCACTTCATCAGCCGGGGGTTCTTCACCGAGCAGCGCGTCCTGGTGGTGCATCGCTCGCACCCCAAATTCGAACTGCTCATGTACGACTCCAATCCGACGCTTGCTGACGTATCGTTGATCACCTCGTATCTCGATGATGCGGCCAAGCGACCGGGCCTGGAACGGTTGCGGGACATGTTCGGTAGCATCTGGGAGGTGAGCCACCTCGACCTGCGGCTGGCGTTGGTGGGTGCGGGCAAGGGCGTTACCTTCGTTCCCGATACCCTGCTCTCCGAATTCGATGAACTGGTACCGGTTCCGAACCTGAACTTTGGCACTATCGAACGGACGGTGGGCCTCTATTACAAGCGACACCGACCGTTGTCGGAGGGCGCCAAGCGATTCGTCGCGATCTGCGACGCTCGGTTTGGCGCGGCCTGACCGCCGCGCAACCGAGCTTCCAGCAAATGCAGTTTCTCAAACCGTTCAAGATTGCCATCGCCGAGGGCCGCGTCACGGTCTCGTTCCGCCACTGGCGGGCGCCCCAGGCGAAGCCGGGGGGTCGCTACCAGATCCGACCGTATGGGGCGATTGAGGTCGGTGCCGTCCAGGCGACCACGCTTGATGAGATCGACGCGGCGGATGCCAAGCGGGCAGGGGTTGCCGACCGCGCCGCATTACTTGCCGAACTGGAGATGCTTTTGCAGAGCTGACGGCAAAGCTCGCGCGAATGCGAGGCAGGCTACCGCCTCAGCCCCCGCGCCCACGACTACCTCACCCGCCTACCCTAGAATTGGACATCCATCAAAGTTGATGGATGTCCAAATTTTGTGTGGGTGTCCCAAACTTTGATGGATGTCCAATTCCTGGTTTGCGGAGGTAGGATGGGGGACCAATGACGCGACGGGAGGGGTCATGACGACACAGGTAGATACCGGTACGGACGAACTGCTGTGCGCGCTCGATGGGCACGTGGCGACCCTTACGCTGAATCGACCCGATAAGCGCAATGCGTTGTCGGACAACCTCACTCCCGCACTGCGCCAGTCCCTGCTGAATCTGGATACCGACCCGGCTGTGCGCTGCGTGGTCATCACCGGCGCGGGCACGGCGTTCTGTGCGGGCGGGGATGTGTCGGGCATGGCTGCGAATCGCACCGCGACCGCAGAACCTGACGCGCCGCGACCGAGTCTCGACGATTCGATCCGCGTCCTGCAACACAAACAGGAAACGCTGACGGTCCGTTTGCACGAGTTGTCCAAACCAACGATTGCAGCACTGCCCGGCGCGGCGGCCGGCGCCGGGCTCTCGATCGCGCTAGCGTGCGACCTGCGCATTGCCGCGGACAGCGCCTTCATTACCACCGCCTTCGCCAACATTGGCCTGTCGGGTGACTATGGCTGTAGCTGGCTGCTGACTCAGTTGGTCGGCTCTGCGAGGGCCAAAGAACTGTTTTATACGGCGCGGCGGGTGGGCGCTGACGAAGGAAAGGCGCTCGGCATCTTCAACGAGGTGGTGCCTTTTGCCGAGTTGGGCGCGCGCGCCGCGGAGCTTGCCGCGACCATTGCGAACGGCCCGCCGATCGCGATTCGTTACATGAAGGAAAACCTGAATCGCGCGACGGGCGCGGACCTCAGGGCCTGCCTGGCCATGGAGGCGGATCGAATGGTGCGCTGCACGCGCACCGAAGACCATCGTGAAGCGGTGCGGGCGTTTCTCGACAAACGACAGCCTGAATTCAAGGGGGTCTGAGGGTGTCTGTGGTGCTGATGGCCGATCAGGACGCTTCGTTTGCCTGGTACCACGC
>PVMK01116908.1_pt1 | contig 22606 bp, 18 predicted proteins | sample 1853481 | NCBI WGS metagenome assembly PVMK01 (sample SAMN08533507, study PRJNA380276) | Marine sediment metagenome, whole genome shotgun sequencing project. | reverse complement strand
TACCTTTCCGCATCGTGTCGATGTACCTGACGATGTGGGCCTCCCCGTTAGTCATCGCAGAATCGTTTTTGTACCTTTTGAATCTTGACGGATTGAATACCAGACGAAAATAGGGGCCTTCCAGTACGGAGTACGCGGTATACACGATGGACAAGGTTTGGGGATTTCACTAAATTGGTAGATTGCTGTGGATGGGAGAGCGATATGCGACGAGAGTTAATCGAAGCACTTAACTATCCGAGGTTCCTGGTGCAGGAATTAGTCGATCAAAGAGACTGCCACCACGACAAGCTGTTCGAGGCAACGAGTGAGCGCTGCCACGAATGCGAGCTCAATCGGGATTGTCACTGGGTCCGGTGTCTAAACGATTTTGCGGGCTTCGACGGCAAAGCGACGCACCCAATCAATGCATCCCTGCGCTACGGTATGAACCTGGTCGAGGCACTACGCAGCGAATTGCGTCACGATGCATCCTGCACGTGCGAGGCCTGTGACTGGACCAGGGACTCACAGCGCCTGTCAGAGGCTTATGAGGAAGGTTTTTCGGTAAACAGCTACTGTTAACTTTAGTCAACTACCCGTCACCGCCTGAGCGCGAATTCGCCACATACAAGTCTGCTACAGTCGGCAAATGCGCAACCGATTCGTTCTGACCGCCGCCTGCTTTTTTGTTGTTGCATGCCCCTCGAATAATCCAGCATCGCCAGAGGCAACAGTCGATACAATACTCATCGACAACGTGCTGATTGTCGACGGCAGTGGTGATCCCGGATACAAGGGAAGCGTTCGTATCCGTGGCGATCGAATTCTGGCGGTAGGCAATCTCGCAGGAATCGGTGGAGAGAATATTTTTGACGGCGCCGGCCTGGTCCTGGCGCCCGGCTTCATCGATACACACAGCCACGCTGACAGCCTTATATTTGAGCATCCCGACGCGCTGGCGGTGGTAAGCCAGGGCATTACGACCGTAATCGTCGGTCAGGATGGAGACTCGCGATACCCGCTCGCAGATTTCGTACGACAACTCGAGAACATCGGAACAACGGTCAATATCGGCACCTACGTTGGCCACAACACCATCAGGGAACAGGTTCTTGGTGAAGATTATCGGCGCGTAGCGACCAGCGAAGAATTGGCAACCATGGGTGAGATGCTAAGGCAGGAATTGGCGAGCGGTGCGATGGGGCTATCCACCGGCCTGGAGTACGACCCCGGTATTTATTCAGACACAGACGAAGTATTGGCCCTTGCTCAAATAACCGCGGAAGCGGGCGGCCGTTACATCAGCCACATTCGCAGCGAAGACCGGTGGCTCGAGGACGCAGTGGACGAGATCATCGAAATCGGTCGGGTCACCGGTATGCCCGTGCAGGTATCTCACATCAAACTGGCGATGAAGAGCCTGTGGCATCACGCATCTGAATTGGTGGCGAAACTCAATGCCGCACGCGAAGAAGGTATCGACATCACCGTGGATATCTACCCTTACGAATACTGGCAGTCCAACATGATGGTGCTCCTGCCGGAACGCGACCCGACAGACCGTGAGGCCGTGACATTTGCGCTCGAGCAACTGGCGCCACCCGATGGCCTGTGGATGACCCGGTTTGAGCCACAACCAGAATACGTCGGTAAGACGATGACAGAGATTGCAGCGCTTCGTGAAATCGACCCGGTTACTGCGTTCATGCAGCTCGCGGGCGAGTCCCTGGAGATGCGCAAGGAAACCGGGCGTAGCGCCGACGCCATCATCGGCACCAGCATGATTGAAGATGACATCAGAAAACTTCTGTCGTGGGAGTATACGAATGTATGCACCGATGGTGGCTTGATGGATCTTCATCCACGAGGCAGGGGATCCTTCCCGCGAATTCTGGCACGCTATGTGCGGGCTCAAGGGATAATAAGCCTGGAATCGGCGGTGCGGAAAATGACCGGTCAGGCAGCGGACAACATGGGATTTACTGACCGGGGCTACTTGCGCGAAGGCCTGGCCGCGGACCTCGTATTGTTCGATCCTGACACCATTATGGATCGCGCCACTCCGGCAGAACCGTTTGCGCTGGCGGAAGGAATCGTTTCAGTCTGGGTCGGCGGTGAGCAGGTCTATGACCGCGACTCCGTTACCGAGGCTCGCCCGGGACGCTATCTGAGTCGCAAACCTTAGTTGCAGTCCCGATCCCATGATGGCAACGGTAGGTGATCAAAGTATACATCCACGAACTGTCTGCGATTCTATAGACTAGAGACACACGGCCCAACAAGCGGCGACCTGGCAGGAACCATGGACACATTGACGATAACAATCGGCGTCAGTATTTTGATTTATGTTGTGGTTGGCAGTTATGCCGGGCGCAGCATAAAAAAACTGGATGACTATTACGTCGCGGGACGGCGAGCACCTACGCTTTTGATTCTGGGCACTCTGGTTGCCAGTGTGATGAGTACGGCCATATTCATGGGCGAGGCGGCGTTTACCTACGATGGACAGTTTGGCGCCTACTTGCTATTTCCCGGCATTGCCGTAACCGGCTACATGCTTGGCGCACTGTTCTTTGGAGTCTATTTGCGGCGCAGTCGTGCACCAACGGTGGCCGACTATTTTGGACACCGCTTTCAGAGTCGACGTTTACAACAGTTTGCCGGGTTCACCATTATTCTGGGCCTGGGTGGCTACCTGCTGATCGTGACGCAAGGCGCAGCAATTTTGCTGTCCGATCTCACAGGCTTGCCTCTTGTCACAAGCCTGATCACCGCCTGGTTCAGCTACACGATTTTCACGATGTATTCCGGATCCAAAGGGGTAATCATCACCGATACATTGATGTTTCTTTTGTTCATGACCGCAACGGTCGTTTTTGTTGTGTATATCGTCGATGGTTTTGGTGGTATTGGCGCCGCGATCACTGATATGGCGCGACTGGAAAGCAAGGCGGGCATTGCTTCCTGGACGGGCATTATCGGTGAAGGCACCGACTGGCCAACACCGCTGGATTACGTGATTTGGGCGGTGGTCATGGATATTGCCTGGGCCCTTGTTTACGCCGTCGGCCCCTGGCAGGCCAGCCGTCATTTGATGGCTCGTGATGAACATGTCGTATTGCGTGCTGCCATCCTGGCCTGTTTCTGCGTGATTGTCCTGCAAATGCTGGTCTACGGCATCGGTGGGCTGATGAATCTGGCGAAAGCGGATATCACTCCGTCTGAAACCGTCCTGATATGGGCCGCGAAAACGATGGTGCCCGAATTGCTGGGTGCTTTCCTGCTGGCAGGCATAGTGGCCGCTGCCTTGTCCTCAGCATCCACGTTTCTTTCGCTGGTTGGGTTCAGCGTCAGCAACGATATGGGCAGTAAACCGCTGGCGCTTACCCTAAGCGCAACCCGTAAGATCATGCTGATTACCAGTTTGATCGTGCTGGTCTGTTGCTACTTTTTTCCGCCCAATATTTTCTGGTTCATGTTGTTCATCGGAACAGTTTTCGCATCCAGTTGGGGGCCGGTGGGCCTGATGAGCATCTGGAGCAAACGCATCACAAAAGACGCAGCTTTCTGGGGAATGGTCTCAGGATTCTTCATGAATGTGGCACCGGCAGCCATTAATTATCTGGGCATTTATCATATGCCGGAATATTATCCCACAGTCATTGGCGCCGTTGCAAGCATAGCTGCCATCTATATTGTGTCGGCGTGCGGCAAGGTCAGTCGTGAAGAAAAAATATACCGCATGCGCCTGCATCGTCCGCCGCCGTCCGATATTGACCGGGCCAAAACAATGAAAACTTTGTTGGCGCCGTTGGGCTTGATAGTTTACGGAACCGCGATGCCTTTATTGTTGTTGAAGTACTATGTGATCCCTTATCAAATTGGAACCGGCGAGATTCTCCCCGATGGGTCGCTGAACTGGAATACGACTGAGGCACTGATTACGCCGACCGTCTTCATGCTGCACGTCCCCCTTGCCCTCATGGCCATGAAGGTAATTTGGGATCGCTATAATCCGCAGACCAAGAGAAACCAGCAAATACTGCGTCGGGCGCGTTTGAAGGACAAGACTGGAAAACGATCAAAGGCTGGTTCCCCGAAAATCGAGACTTATGAATCCACCTAAGCTTGGGCTCAACCGGTCAACGCAACACTCTCGTTGAGTACCTCTGCTGGTGTACGAAAGCCCAGTGTTTTTCGCGGCCGTTAGTTCAGTTGACGCGCAGTCCGATTCAAGTCTGCTTGCGAGCAAACGGACAAGTCGGTGCCCTTCGGGAAGTACTGGCGGAGGAGGCGGTTGGTTCTCTCGTTGGTCCCTCGTTTCCACGGGCTCTGCGGGTCGCAGAAGTAGACCTTTACGCCTGTAGCGATCGAGAACTCCTTGTGAGCTGCCATCTCCAACCCGCGATCCCATGTCAACGATCTCCGTAGCTCCGCAGGCAGGCGTCGAACTTTTTTGGTGAGGGCCTTCACGACAGTCTGGGCGTCTTTGCCGTTGACTTTCACCAGCCATCGTGAACCGAGACTGGCGCTCGACCAGTGTCGCGATGTGCGTGTTGTGTGAACCCGCGAGGAGATCCCCCTCCCAGTGGCCCGGAACCGCGCGATCCTCGACCTCGGCAGGGCGCTCGCGGATGGAGACGGCATCGACGATCTGGCCGCGCCCCTGACCGCGCGTGCGGCCCTGCTTGGACCGCCGGATCACCCGTCGCGTTCTCAGATGTCCAACGAGTTCCTTCTTGAGCACGCCTCGAGCCTGAACGAAGAGGCTTCGGTAGATGGTTTCGTGTGAGATCTGCATTTCCTGGCTGCCCGGGTAGCGCCGCTTCAGCCACCCTGCAGTCTGCTCTGGTGACCCATTCAGACTCAGCTTCTTGGCCACAATCTTCTGCAGTCTTCGGCGAACCGCCAGTCAACACGTTTTCGGGCGACGGGCGCTGTCCCAAGCCCCCTGATCGGCTTCGGCCGCTCGATAGCTCGTGCGACCGCAATGGCGTCCAACCTCTCGGCTCACCGTGGACGGAGCGCGCTGGATCGAGGCTGCGATCTTCCGCATCGACTGGCCTTCCGCGAGGCCACGTGAGATCTCCTCGCGTTCGAATAGGCTCAGCGCCAGGCGAGAACGGCGACGAGCTGAAGGCTGGATGCCGCCGTTGGTTGAGAGTACGAAGTGGATCGAGCCACGCTGCTTCGCGAGCGCTTGAGCAATGTCGTTCATCGACTACCCGACCTTTCTAACTTGCGGGGAACCCGACATTTCTTCCATGAGAAGGCCAACCGTGTCAATGTTTCGTCGTCTTTTTCTCCACGATATTCCCGTGTCGTCATTCATCCTGTGCTCAAGGCCCCCACCACGCTTCCATCCGCACTCTTGGTGATCTCTTGTTGAGATCGGTGCACTCTGAGGTTCGTAGGCGCCGGGCGCTGCAATCTACTTATCGACCTCTCTAGGGCGAGGGTCTAGAAATGTGTCGCAGTCCCCCGAACGCGGCGTTGTTGAGCCTCATAAAGTTACGCAGCCTCCTGCGCCGACTGCCCGTAGCCGATCTCTTGATATTCCTCGCCGGTGACCCACAAGCGATGCAGAAGCACGGAGAGCTTGCGCGCTACAGCGATTACCGCACGCTTCTTCGCTGCTTTACCGCCCCTGCTTGCCAACTTCAACCCGAAGCGACGAAGCTCCGTATCCGGACCAAAAGGCCCGAGAATGTACTGCGCTGCACCCACCATGTAACGACGAAGCAGCACATCGCCCGCTTTGGTGATCCGAAGCTGAGGTTGCTGCTCCCCCGACTGTCTCAAACGAGGCCGAAGGCCAAGATAGGCGCCCACAGTCCGGCTCTTCGCGAAACGACTCGGGTCTTCTAGCGTCAACACGAACCCCAGCGCGGTCAACGCTCCAACGCCCTTCACTTGCCGAAGCGCTCCTGTCTCTGGATAGTGATCTTTGCACAGCTTCTCCGCCTCTTGATTCATCCGGCGGATCTCTTGTGTCAACCGATCAATCATCTCCAGCATCACGGACTGTCCCGGGAAGAGATCCTCGCTGAACTGCTCGCGAACTCGCCGAGGGAACGCTTCTGTCGAGCTCGACGGCATCCGATGACCAAGCGACTTCGCAAAGCCACGAACCTGGTTGATGAGCTGTGTGCGCGAACGAACCAAACCATCTCGAGCGAGGAGCAATATGCGATCATGCTGCGCTTTTTCGCCCCGATGAACGATCGGCTTCAACAGCCCAGGATCCACGCGACCTAGACGTGCCAACAACTCCGCATCCACTTCATCGGTCTTTGAATCATTCTCGGCAATCAATCGCACCCGCCTCGGGTTCGCGATGATCACTTCGTGTCCCGCTTGTTCCACCAGACGACTGATCCACGGTGAGTGCGTTCCTACCTCCAAAACGACTCGACAGGGCTTGAAGCCCGCCATCGTCCGGCCCAATGCCGACATCGTCGTCGCCACGCGGAAAGTCTCCTCCACCGCGCCCGAGCCCGTCAGAACGCACCCCACAGTGTGTAGGTCACCCAGATCCAGTCCGATCGTCAATCCACCCCATGTCGTGATATCCTTGCCCATGCCAGTCTCCTCTTTGGGCCCCACTTCGTGGTGAGCCCGCATTTGATTGGAGATCTCACGATACTCCGTTGAGGAGGCTGGCCTTCTCATCTCATCTACTTTGCTGCGACATAGCGACTCAGGCGCGCGTCAGGTCCCAGAGGGGCTGACCTTCGTGAGCATTGGTGTGATCACCGATTTCAGAAAGCTGGCCGAGTCGCGCTTCGGGAGGATGGTCGGGGTCTACTTCGTGGCACTCTTCGTATTCGTGATCCCCGTGGCGGTCGCGGTCGCCTGGATCTTCCACCACGGTATGCAGGTGCCCGTCGCACAGTAGTCACGCGCATGGCCGTGGCGATTCGGGCTCAGAACTCGACCGAGAGGCTGGTCTGAAAACGGGTGGAGCTCGAGTATCTGACGCCTCCAGGCGAAAGTCCCCCGCACCAAGCTGCGCGGGCGGGGGTCGCCAACGCCCCGGGCGCCCGGTACATGGCACCTCCTCCCATCCTCCGCCAACCGCTCTCCTCGGCGCACCGCTCGCGGGGATTTGACATAATCTGACTGCCTCGGACCCGGAAAGAGGCTTTGCACTTCCTATCTCGATCTTCCGTTGGGGGAAACGGGCTTGAGTACGATCTCGAGGCGATTGTGGCCGCGCTTGACGCGGAAGAGCCTGCCGATCCTGGATCACCGCTGCTCAGGACGCCTCGCGTTGTCCGTGGCGGTTATCCCTGTTCGGCGCTGGCCTCACTTTACAGCCGGCGAGCGCCGACGCCGAGGATCTCGCTGAGCTCGGCGCCGGCATCGTGTTGTCTCAGCTGTCGGTAGAGCAGGGCTCGCAGGTCGCTCGTCTGGCTCGCCTGCTGCCGGACGGTTCTCTGCGGATCCTTTCCGAGGGCTTCCACAGCGCGCGTGATCCGGACGTGTCCTTCGACGGCAAGCGAATCCTGTTTTCCGGCAAAAAACGGCCAACGAGCCACTGGCAGATCTACGAGATGGCGTCTGACGGTTCTGGTGTCCGGCAGGTCACCGACGTGCCAATGGATTGCCGTCAACCGATCTACCAGTCCACCATCTACGTGATTACCAGCGACGAGCCGTGGCATCAGATCAGCTTCGTCGGCTCGACCGACGATCAGCATCCGAGCCTCTATTCAGCAAAGCTCGACGGGACGACCATACGCCGCATCACCTACAACCCGTACGGCGAGACGGATCCGTTCCTGATGCCCGATGGGCGGATCCTCTTTGCGGGCCGGCAGAGCAACAGGCTGGAGCCGGGAGACAGCGACCGCGTGGCGTTGTTCGCAACGAACCTGGACGGGACCGACTACGCGATCTTCGCGGGCGACGAAGGGGCGCGCCTGAAACGCATGCCGTGTGTGACCGCGCATCGGCTGGCGGTGTTCGTGGAGAGCGTGGAACCGACGTGGGACGGAGCCGGGCGCCTGGCAGCCGTGAGCTTGCGGCGCAATCTGCACTCCTATCGCGAGCTGACGCGCCCTTCGGAAGGCCTGTATCATTCTCCCGCGCCGTTGCCCAGCGGTGAGATCCTGGTGTCTCGCCGACCCCGAGACGGCAGCGGCAGCCACGGTGTCTACCGCCTCGATCCCGCTTCCGGGAGGACTGCATTGATCTACGACGATCCGCGGCGGCACGACATCCAGGCGAGATCCCTCAGCCCGCGCCCCGAACCCGACGGGCGCTCCTCCGTCGTCAACGAAGAGGATCCTACCGGCATCCTCTACGGCCTCAATGTCTACACGACCGACCTGGAGCAGCCGGACTGGTTGCCGCCCGGGTCGGTGAAGCGGTTGCGGGTCCTCGAGGGTTTGCCAGAGCGGAAGCCGCCGGCGAGCGGGTCCCCTCCCCTCCCCCGAGCGCTCGGCGAAATCGATGTCGAACAGGACGGATCGTTCAACATCCGGGTGCCGGCGAACATTCCCATTCGTCTCCAGTTGCTCGACGAAGACGGCCTGGCGCTCAGGACGTGCGAATGGATCTGGGTGAGGAACAAGGAGTCCCGTGGCTGCATCGGATGCCATGAAGACGCTGAGCTGACACCGGAGAACCGCATGGTCGAGGCGGTCACCAAGCCCTCCATTCCCCTCACGCCGCCGCCGGAAAGCAGGCGCACGGTCGACTTCAGCCGTGATGTGGCGCCGATCGTGTCCGACAAGTGCGCAGACAGTGGCTGCCACGCCGACCGCGGCATCCGCCGCTCTGGGCGGCAGGAGCTGGCGCCCTATCTCGCCCGCACGGCGCGCACGAGCCCGCTCGTGTGGCATCTGGTCGGTCACGACACCTCGCGCCCGTGGGACGAGACCGCGGCGGGCTCCCCGAGCCAAGCGATTCCCCCTGAATGTTCGGCGTCGGTCGCCGAACAGGAGAAGAAGACCATCATCGAGTGGATCGATCTCGGAGCACACTGATGGCGCGTTGTTCGACGAAGTGGATGCTCGCAGTCGCGTCTTCGACCCTGCTCACGACGGGGCCGAGCAGCGCGGCCGAGCTCCCGATCTTCACGGACGTTACCCGGCAGGTCGGCATCGGATTCAAGCACAGCTACGGCGATCTCGAGTTGGACAATATCGTCGAAAGCACCGGAACCGGCGCCTGCATGTTCGACTACGACAACGACGGTTTCCTGGACATCTATCTGGTCAACGGCGCCTGGACCGATGGAATAAGCGATAACCGGGCGCGGCACCTCCGAGGCGAGCTTCGCAACCACCTCTACCGCAACAACGGTGACGGCAGCTTCACCGACGTGACCAAGGAAACCGGCACGAGCAGCAATACCTTCGGCACCGGCTGCTCGGCCGCTGACTACGACAACGACGGCGACGTCGACCTCTACGTCCTCAACTACTCCACCAACACACTCTATCAGAACGATGGCAATGGCCGATTCATCGACGTTTCGGAGCGCTCCGGACTCGGGCTCCCGCGCTGGAGTGTTCACGCCGTGTGGCTCGACATAGACAATGACGGCTGGCTGGACGTCTACGTCGCCAACTACCTCAAATACGACGATGGTGTGTTTCGCGAATTCTTTGCCGCTCAGGGGTATCCCGGTCCACTGAGCTACGGCGGAGAACCCGACTCGCTGTTCCGCAACAACGGAGACGGCACGTTCAGCGAAATCACGGAACGGGCGGGTGTCTTCAAGCCCGACGGCCGCGCGATGAGTGTGGCGGCCGCCGATTTCAACAACGATGGCCTTCCCAGCATCTTCGTCACCAACGATGCGATGGGGAACTACCATTTCGAAAACCGCGGCGGATTGAGTTTCTCCGAGAATGCCCTCGAATGGGGATTGGCCTACGGGGAGAACGGCCAGAACGTCTCGTCCATGGGCTCGGCGATCGGTGACATCAATCGAGATGGCCGTCTCGACGTGTTCATACCCGACCTGAACTACTGCGCCCTGCTCGTCCAGGGTGAGCATGGTTTCCGGCACGAGATTAAATCATCGGGGCTCTCGGTCATGATGGGCCAGTACACCGGTTGGGGACCGGTCCTGTTCGATTACGACAACGACGGCTGGCTCGACCTCTTCACTTCTCATGGCAATGCACACCATGAGTATTCGGAGGAGGACACGCTGGCTCGAAACACCGGCGACGGCACCTTCGCGGATGTCTCGCTCCAATCGGGACAGTACTTTCGCGAGAAGTACGTCGGGCGCGGAGTCACCTACGGCGACTACGACAACGACGGGGATGTCGACCTTCTGGTGGTCAACCTGAATGACGTTCCGAATCTGCTCAGAAACGACGGTGGGAATCGAAATCACTGGCTCAGGGTGGAGGCGCGGTTGAAGTTTCCGACTGGCACGCGCCATGCCATCGGCGCGCGAGTCACCGTGACGACCGGCGACCTCCGGCAGATCGAGGATCTCGTGCCGACAAGGGGCTACCTCGGCCAGGCCGATCCACGCCTGCATTTCGGCCTCGGTGAGGCGGCGGTGGTCGATGTGGTGGAAATACGCTGGCCCGACGGGGTGGTGGAGAAGCTCCACAACGTGAAGGCAAACCAGGCGTTGAAACTGACCCACGAGCCACAGCCGGCCGAGACCAAGCCATGAGGCTCGCGCGCGTGCTGTTCGGCCTCACCCTCGCCGTGCTGTCGAACGCCATGCCGGCCGGCGCGCAGCAGCGGAGCCCGGTCTACGTCGGCGCCCGCGTCTGCGCCCGTTGCCACAGCGGACCGGAAGCCGGGCACCAATTCAGTCGATGGCTTCTCGCCAAACACAGCATGGCTTACGCGACGCTGGCCAAGCCGGAGTCGAAGAAGATCGCCGAGTTGAGTGGCATCCGGGTGGATCCGCAGGACAGTTTTACGTGCCTTGGCTGCCACTCGAGCGGCGCCCAGGCCGAGGATTGGGAGAAAGACGACACCTTCCGCGTCGAGGACGGCGTGCAGTGTGAAACCTGCCACGGCCCGGGCAGCGAATACATGGGCGAGGACGTGATGTCGGATCGTCAGGCCGCCGTGAAAGCCGGCCTGCGCACGCCGAACCGCGATACCTGTCTGCGGTGCCACAAACCCAAAGGCACACACGTGGCCGTCTTGCGCAGCCCACAGCAAGACGTCGTCGAAGCGATGGCCCGGATCGCCCACCCGCTGTCAGGCGATTCAATACTCGAGAGCACCACCGACGCCAGCGGCGGCGCCGGCGAGAAGAGGACCGGTCCGAAGTATCTAGGCTCGGCGGTCTGCGGGGACTGCCACAGTGGACCCGATAGCGGCTACCAGCACAGCGTGTGGCGCATGAGCGCACACGCCAGGGCCTGGGCGACGCTGGCCACGCCGCGCGCTCGCGAGCTGGCCCGAGAGCGCGGCGTCGAGGGCGATCCGCAGAAATCGCCCGATTGCCTGAGCTGTCACTCGACCGGCGCTTCGGAGGGGCCCGAAGCGCAAATGGCTTCGTTCAGTCCCGATGAAGGAGTGGGCTGCGAGGCCTGCCACGGCGCCGGCAGCGAGTACTCGCTCGAAGAGATCATGCGGGACCCGCCCGCCGCGAAGTCCGCCGGCCTCAGGGACGTCGGGCCCAAAACCTGTACACCCTGCCACGAGGATGCCCACGGCAAGCCCTTCGCCACCCGGCTGCAGGAGATTGCCCATCCCACCAGGCTGCCCGAGCCGGACGCCGCCGCTCGCTACAAGACGCCCCTGAACCTCGCCCTGCGCCCCGACGGGAAGGAACTCTACGTAACCTGCTCTGCCTCGGATTCCGTGATCGTGGTCGACCCCGAACGCCGCGTCGTGGTCGCCGAAATCCCGGTGGGCAGGCAACCGGATGACGTCGCATTCTCGCCGGACGGCAGCCGCGCCTTCGTCACCAACATGTTCGATGACACCGTTTCGGTGATCGACGTCGCCACCCGCGAGGAAATCCGCGTTCTGCCGGTGGGAGACGAGCCACATGGCGTGCTGACGGACAGCGATGGAAAACACCTCTACGTCCTCAACGCCGCCTCCGACGACATCTCCGTCTACAATGCTGTCACGCTCGAGTGGATCAAGAACCTCAGCGCCAGCCGGCGACCGTGGTCGTTGTCGCGTTCTCCAGATGGCGGCTCGCTGGTGGTGACCCACGCTCTCTCGCGCTTCGTACCGTTTCGAACGACGTCCGAAACGGAAGCGACTCTGATCGACACCGAAAACGCCGTGGTTGAAGATCGCTCCGTGCTCGAAGGAGCCAACCTGCTGATGGGAGTCGATTGGCACCCGTCCGGTGATTATGCGCTGGTTACACTGAACCGTACCAAGAACCTGGTGCCGATGACGCGCCTTCTGCAGGGCTGGACCATCACCAACGGCCTCGGGATTCTCTGGCGCAGCGGGGCCGTCGACCAGGTGCTCCTCGACGAGCCGGACATGTCCTTTCCCGACCCGACCGACGTCGCCATCACGCCCGACGGTCGCTACGCCCTGGTAACGAGCTCGGGCACCGACCGCGTGGCGGTGGTGGATCTGGAGAAACTGACGGCGCTCGTCCGCCGATCATCGGATTACGAGCGACAGCACGTGTTGCCCAATCACCTCGGCAAGCCGACGGAATTCGTCGTCGCGCACATTCCCACGAGGGACAGTCCGCGCGGCGTACTCGTGATGCCGAATGGCAAGATGGCGTTCGTGGCGAACGCGCTGGATGATTCACTCACCGCAATCGATCTCGAGCGCCTGGAAGCGGTTGGCCGGATCGACCTCGGTGGCCCCAAGACGATCACCCAGGTGCGTATTGGTGAGCGACTATTTCACAGCGCGGACATCAGCTTTCACCGTCAATTCTCGTGCCATACCTGCCACCCCGATGGCCACGTCGACGGCCTGACCTACGACATCGAGCCCGACGGCATCGGTGCCAACCCGGTAGACAACAGGACGCTCCGGGGCATCCTGGACACGGCCCCTTTCAAATGGGAGGGCACGAATCCGAGTCTCCAGCGCCAGTGCGGTCCGCGCCTGGCGGTGTTCTTCACGAGGGTCGAACCGTTCACGCCAGACGAACTCGTGGCGCTCGAACATTACATTTCCACGATCCCGCGACCGCCGAACCGCCATCGCCCGCTGGGAGCGGACCTCACCCCGGCTCAGCGCAACGGCAAGCGTATGTTCGAGAGAACTGTCACCAACGACGGGCGGCCGATCCCCCCCGAGGGCCGCTGTATCACCTGCCATTTTCCGCCCTATTACTCGGACCGCTCCATTCGCGATGTCGGCAATCGGATGTTTCTCGACCGGGAGACGCAATTTGATGTGCCGCACCTGAACAATATCTACGATTCCGCACCGTACCTGCACAATGGAATCGCTCACACTCTCGAAGAGATCTGGACCGTCTACAATCCCCATGACGAGCACGGCGTCACGAACGACATGACGAAGGACCAGTTGAACGACTTGATCGAGTACGTGAAAACGTTGTAGGAGGATCTTATGGCACGCATCGCGAAAATCGCTTTCCCCGTGATGCTGTGCGTTCTTTTAGGTGCCCCGGTATCCGCCGAGCAATTGCCGTACGTCTACACCCGGTGGAAGCAGTTCACTGTCGCCGACGGCCTCCCGAATGATCACATCTTCGCGGTAAAGGCCGCCGGCCCACACGTATGGGTGGGCACCGAAGACGGTCTGGCGCGAATCGACAAACGCACGGGCGACATCGAGACCTGGCGAGAGGCCGACGGGCTGCCGTGGAAGGTCGTCTCCGCCATCGACGTGAACCGCAAGACTGGCGAGGTCTGGATTGGAATGTTCGGCGGCGGTCTCGCGCGCTTCAGCGGCGGGCGCTTCGATCACTTCACGCAGCTCAACAGCGGTCTGGTGAACGATGTCGTCTATGGCGTCGCGATCGAGAACGACAACGTCTGGGTGGCGACCACCGCGGGCGCCAACCGCTTCAACACCCTCACTGGAGAGTGGTCCATTTTCACCGAAAAGAACGCCCCGATGGAGGAGATCTGGAACTACGCCGCCACCTACAACGATGGCAAGGTCTACCTCGGCGTCTGGGGCAGCGGCGTCTTGGAGTTCGATGTCAAGAGAGAGCGCTGGAAGGTCTACCTCGATCCGGACGGCGAGATGGAGATCGACCTGTATCGCGACGACGGCCTCGTGCACGTGATCACGACGGGCGTCAGCTATGTCGACGGAATCCTCTGGGTCGGGAGCTATTTTGGCGGCTCGCGCTACGACGGTCGCCACTGGCGCGGCTACTTCAATCAGGACTCCGGCCTGCCGAGCGACTTCATCAACTTCGTCGAGGGTCGCAGCGCAGATGAGGCGTGGTACTGCACGGACAAGGGCGTCGGCGTGGTGGCGGATTTTGCCACGAACACCTGGGTGGTCTACACGCGAGAGCCGGGTTCCAAATTCGGTAAGGCCGTCGTTATGCGGGACAGAGAAGTCGTGAAGACCATTCGCACAGGTCTGAACATCCCACACAACTACACGCTGAGCGCCGACGTCGACGGCGACGACGTGTGGATCGGAACTTCCAAGGGGCTGGCGTGGGGGATCGGCGACGACTATTACGCCGGCATCGGCGGCCCCATATCGGAGGCGTCGGAGGCCACTGCCACAACGGAGGTCGGGAAATGAAGGCTTGGATCCTGTGCATTTGCGCCGTGCCGCTTCTGGCCGGCTGCGTGAAGGCCTTTCCCGCGCAGCGAGATCAAGAGATTGAGGCGAAACTCGAAGTGCCGGTAGATCCCGACACGGCGGACGTGCTGCGTCGGATCAATTCGGTCGACGCCTACGAAGTGCCCGAGTTGGATCTGAAGGTGGAGACCGATTATGCCCATACATCGGAGGATGTGGCGCCCTTCGGTGGCGTAGAGCCGTATCGGGAGCACTTCCTGGAGCAGATGGAATACACGGGTCCGGGTCGGGCGGTTCCCGAGCCCACCGATCTCGAGACGGTCAAGCTCGGCTTCATCGGTCCGATCATGGCGACGGTGTCGGTAGCCACCGGCGGGCGGAGTCACGAGGAGGTGCTCGGAATCAAGATGCTGCAGGGCTCGAAGTTGGCGATCGAACAGGCCAACGCCCGCGGTGGATACCTGAAGCGCGAGATCCCGTTCGAACTCGTCGTCAAGAACGACAACGGATTGTGGGGCGCGTCCGGCAACGAGATCATCGATATGGCCTACAGGGACGAAGTCTGGGCCATCCTCGGCACCATCGACGGCGCCAACAGCCACATCGCCATCCGCGTCGCCCTGAAAGCCGAAGTGGTCATGATCAACAGCGGCGATACGGACCCGACGTTCATTGAGACGAACATCCCCTGGGTTTTCCGCAACATCGGCGACGACCGCCAGCAGGGCTACCTGCTGGTGGACTACATGATTCGCAAGATGGGTTACGAGCGGATTGGCATCATTCGGAGCAGCAACCGCTACGGCAGGTTTGGCGTGCGCGAGATCATGGACAGCGCGCGCAGGCTCGGGCATCCCGTGGCGCTGGAGATGGCTTACGCGCTGGGCAGAGACGATTACACGCTACAGCTGGAGCGATTGAAGGCGGCCGACGTAGAGGCGATCGTGCACTGGGGCGATGCGCGAGATAGCGCGGTGATCTTGAACCAGATGCGGAGCATGGGCATGCAGCAGCCCTATTTTGCGAGCGACCGCACCATCTCCGAGGAGTTCGTGGAGCTGGCGGGCGCCAACGCCGAGGGCGTCATCAGTGCCTCTCCCTGGGACCCGAGCAGAAACGACGCCCGATTGAAAGCGTTTGGCCACGCCTTCCGCGAGCGATTCAGCGAGGAGCCGGAGACCTTCGCGGCGCACGCCTACGACGGAATGAACATGCTGATCTGGGCCGTACAGATAGCGGGGCTCAACCGGGCGAAGATCCGCGACGTGCTGGCCCACAGAAAAGAGCCGTGGCCCGGCGTGACGGGTGACATTCCGCTGAGCGCTGCTCTGGACGATATGGGGGAAGTGTTTCTGGCCCGATTCGAGAACGGTGCCTGGAACTATCTTTCGCGCGAGGACCTACAGATCACGAGAAGCACTATTCCGATCAGAAGCGGTAGCGGCGGGGATACGGCGCCTCTGACAGGCGAATGAAAGCCTTCCGCACTGGCGAAACCGCCTGCACAACAGTGGCAGTTCGCGTGACTTCGAAGCCGTGCCGGAGGGTTTCGTCCGCCTCGACCTGGGGTGGCGTGCTCGCCACGGCGCTTCGTGCGAGCCTCGCGGGTGCGCTGCTCGTTTGGATGGCACCGCAGCGGAGCAGCGCTCAGGAGATTTCCGACGACCTTCGCGAAGTCCGCATCGGCTACTTTGGGCCGGACGACCCCGATCACCCCGTCGGTGGTGCCATCTGGAAGGGAGCGAAGCTCGCCATCGAAGAATCCAACGCGGCCGGGGGCTACCAGGGGCGGCCATTTCGACTGGTGCAGGACTGGGACGAAAATCCCTGGAGCGGTGGCGCCGCCAGCGTCGTCCGCATGGTGTATCAGGAGAGGGTCTGGGCCGTCATCGGAGGCATCGATGGGGCCTCGACCCATCTGGCCGAGCAGGTCGTGGCGAAGGCGCGACTCGCCCTCATCGATCCCGCGAGTACGGATAGGACCGTCAATTCCGCCAACGTGCCGTGGATGTTTTCCTGCATGCCAGCCGACCGCGTCCTAATGGCCAGCATTGGCGACGCTCTGTTGGCGAGCCGGGGCCGAGAGTCCTTCATCCTGGCCTCGGCAACGGATCACGACTCCCGCATCATGACGCAGGCGTTCCTTTCGTTCGTTCACCGCAAGCACAGCGGACCGCAGCGACATCTCGAGTTCCAGAGCGGGAGCTACAGGCTTCCGGGGCTGGCGAAACAGATCGCCGAATCCGAGGCCAAAGCCGTCGTGGTGCTGGCAGGGGCTTCCGATAGCGCCGCGCTGGTGCGGGAGCTACGCACCGCGGGCGCCGAGTCGGTCATCTTCGGCGGGCCCTCGCTGGGACGGCGAACCTTCCTCGATCAGGCGGGATCCGCGGCCGAAGGAGTCCGCGTGCCATTGACTCTGCAGGAGTCCGATCTCGCCGCGGAGTTCGGCACGAGGTTCGGGGCCCGCTGGAATGTGGCGCCCGATTACGCAGCCTCTCACGCCTACGATTCGACTCACCTGCTGGTTGCCGCCATCCGCCGAGCTGGCCTGGACCGCGCGAAAATCCGTGCTGCACTCGCGGAGCTGTCGCCGTGGAAGGGAGTCTCGGGAACGATCCGCTGGGATGAGATCGGGCGAAATTCGCGGGGCGCTCGACTGGGAACCATTCGCAACGGCCAGGTGCGACCGGCCAGACGGTAAGAGGACCGCTCGATCAAAACGCCGGCCAGCGCGAATCCCGGTTTGCGACGAGCGCCACCCCCTCCATCTCCACCAACCAAGCGGGACGACACACGGACGCCCGGACGATGATGAAGGGCAGACCTGGCTGCGTCGCATCGAGGTGAGCCACCACTCGCTGGGCGTCGGACGGATCCCGCAGGTAGACGATCATCTCGGCCACGTCATCGAGCGATCCCCCCCCGGCTTCGAGCAGCGCGGACAGGTTCTCGAGTGTGCGGTCCGTTTGGCGCAAGACGTCTCCGGCGTGGACGATCTGGCCTTCCGCGTCGATGCTGGCCGTTCCCGCCAGATAGATGCGGCTTCGATCGGCGTGATCCAGGCGGGCGGAACGTTCGAACGTCACACCGTATTCGTCCGTCCGATTCAGGTGATCCAGAGCGTCGATGAAAGCGATCTGCCCCCTTTCGAGCCCCAGCATCGCCAGCGCATCAAAGGTGATGAGGCTCTGCGGGCGCGCGTTTTGCCCCTCGATCCCGGTGGCCACGATGTAGTGCGTCTCCGGCGTCAGCCCCTCGCTCGCAAACAACTCTCGGCGCGCCACCACCATTCCCGCGTAGTGCATGTCCACGTTCTGCACGAAGACCCACGTGCGCAGCGCGTTCTCGAGCAGGGAAGCTCCCTGCGAGCCGAGGTGATCGCGATAGGTGGAGAACAATCCTCTCGTCTGCTCGAGCGCACACCGGGTCTCCTGAACGGAGCAGGCTCCAGACGAAGCCTTGCGGCGCGAAGTCATCTGCGTAGTCCACAACAGCGTGCGCTCCGGCCTCTTCAGCGCGAGTGTTCGCGCGTAACGGCCGGCTTCCGGAATCTCCAACATTGTTTTTTCGTCCGGCTCGACGCCTCTCACGTGGTACGCCAGAAGAGCGATCTTTCGGTAGTAGAGGGGAGGCTGCTCGATGCAGGAGACCGCGGCCGCTTCCGCAGGGGAGATCCCGAATCCCAACGCAGAGGCCATGACGCCGTGGATCTGGTTCGCGGCATCGCTGAGAAAACAACGGCGAAACACTGCAGTATGTCGGGGAAGATCGAGCGATTCGAGAGCCGCGTGATACTGTGTCGTCACCTGCTCCAGCTGGTGCTCGAAGCAGCCGTCCTCATACGGCTCCACGAACAAGTGGATCTCCTCGCTTTGCTCCCGCGGCCCGAATCGGGAGATTCGGCAGGTCGGAGAGTGTTGTTCGCGGACAACGCGCATTGGCTCATGGACGCTTCTCAGGCGAGGATTTTGCGCCCCCTCTTGCATTTCTCTTGCCCTCGAATTCGGTGCGGGCACGGCCGCGGGTGCTCTGGACCCGCTGGCCGCTCATGACATTCGCCCATCTAGTCGCGCGTAGATACGTCTCGGCAATCGGCTTCCGAAGCTGAAGAGCGCCTTCCCCAGTAGGATAGGCGCAGCGGGTCGCCGGTTCAAAACCGCGTTTTGACCCCCGAAGAGGATAAGCATCATAAGGGTATGGCGCCTGCGAGCAGCGACATAATCCCCTGGAATCGAGCAGGTTGGTGCCTCCCGGCCTCATCGGACATCCTCGAGTTGGAAAGTCAACGATCCCCAACGAGAGGAGGCACCGATGGAAAGGTACATCGGCATGGACGTACACGCCGCGAGCTGCACGCTGGCGGTGATTTCCGAGAAGGGCCGGAAGCTTCGGGATTTTCCGGTCGAGACGAATGGCCAGGCGCTCGTCGAGGCGGTGCGGATGATTCCCGGGCACAATCATCTGGTTTTGGAGGAAGGGCTGCAGAGTGCCTGGTTGTACGAAACGCTGAGCCCACACGTGGACGAGCTGGTGGTTGCAGGGATCACGCAGAGCCGAGGGCAAAAGAGCGACAAGCGCGATGCGTATGCCTTGGCCGAGAAGCTTCGCATGGGAAACCTCGACAAGCCGGTCTTCAAGGCACCGCGCCAGTTCACACGCCTTCGCGAGTTCTCGCGGACCCACATGACGCTGGTTGGAGACGTGGTGCGGACACAGTCTCGGATCAAGCAGGTGCTCGTCAGGGCTCCCAGCAACGGGAGCGGAACTTCTACGAGCGCTTTCTGCGATTCGACAATTTGGAGGTGGTCAGACTTCTTGGCATGCTTGGGCATGGTGGCTCCTTCGTGGTTTAGTCACCCCCTCCGTACCACACGGAGGGTGAAGGAGCCGCCGCTCTATCTTCCTAAATCAACACGTTCTGGGACATCCCCGAGTTTTGGCACACTACGAGGTCCGCATGTTCTTCCGCGACCCCGACGGTCACTTCATCGAGATCAGCGGGGCGTCGGGTTGATTTCTCGGTACTGATTCGCGTCGCCTGCCGCAAAAGAGTAGGCTTCACTGGGCGATCCGAATGTCGGGGTGCCCACCACCGATCGGTTCTCGCATTCGTTTCGGTGGTCACACCAATCTCGCGAGCCGCAGGTGCACTGACATGGCTGACAAATCTCCTAGGAAACAGAACAAGGGGAAAAAGCTCTCCGCCAAGGAAAAGAAGGCGAAGAAGAAGGCCAAGCAAGACGCGAAGGGGACGCCAACGATCCCGAAACCGCTTGGCAAGTAAGGCCGAAGCAGTCGGCAATAGGATACCCACGAATCCAGGTGGTCCACACACCGAGCAGGCTATCGTGGGCAGGGTGAGCGAGTTGCGAACAGGCGACGGCGCGCCTCCATCGTCAGACGAGTCTTTCCACCGGGTCGACAAGTTGTTCGGGGGGCCAGGTATCTCGGCGATCTGTCGTTCGTCAATATCCTGTTCGTTATCAATATCAGCCGAGCGGAGGCCAGCCATCACGCCGCTCGGCAATCGCCTATGACGCTGCGGCCAATATCGCAACGACGTTGGGGATTAACCGCTTACCCCGTGTAGCCTCCAGACTCATGCGTTGACACTTATCTAAAGCTGGGGGTCAGCCGCTGAAGATGAATGATTCCAATGCAATTATTCAAGGCTTGCGCCGGGTGCGCACTGGTAGCGCACAGTCGAGTTTGCACAATGGACATCACGCAAGTCTTCGAAGCCACAAAGGAAACAAATGGTGACCCGGGCGCGATTCGCGCGGTCGGCTGCGCCGACCTTAGCTGAACCCCGCCCCCCTTAGACCGTGGGCACATGGCTTCGGCGATCGCGTTGCTATGCGAAAGAAATTGTGGTGACCCGGGCGCGATTCGCTGGGCAGCTTCACTGCCTTGCGCTTGCGAAGCTCCGCTTCGCCGCGAACGCGCGATCCCCAGCTTCGCGGTGAACCTTCGGTTCACTAGCGCTTGGCCAGCCCTGCTGGCCCGCGGAGGCTGTTCCGAGAATCCTGTAACCTACTGGTGTTGTTTCGCTACTCGGAAAACTTGGTTCGGTCCGGTAGTGCCATGAGGTGCCAGGAAGTGCCATAGGGTGACACAGCCACGTAGGGCGGACGCGGGAGTCGAACCCGACGCACTGTGAATAGTTACAGATACTTAGGTGGGCCTAACCCGCGGCGCGGGTGCGGCGCGATCCGCGTTACGACGAGTCGAATGAACAGAGGCGCCGGGGGCGGATAGGAAAAACAGGTTGGGTTTTCGAAGAGTCGGATAAGGGGGTTATCGGGCCTTGAGAAAACGCAGCTTGTTTTTCCTGCACGATCCGCTTGAATTTCCGATTCTATAATTGGGAAAAAGCCCGCCCGGCTGGGCCTCAAGACTTACGCCCACGCGATCCGCAAGAAATCTGTTTTAATGGAACATGTCGGCGAGTCATAGCTATGGCTTGATGCTCGTCCCCAGCACCTCCAGGAACTGTCGGATCCACTCGGGGTGGCCCGGCCAGGCGGCGGAGGTAACGAGCTTGCCATCGGTGTGTGCATTCGAGAAGGTATCGTTGGCATCGATCCATTTGGCTCCGGCGCCAAGGATGTCCGGCTTGACCGCGGGATAGGCCATGCAGGCCTTGCCCTCGAGGATGTCGGCGGCCACGAGGATTTGCTGGCCGTGACAGACCGCAGCGATCGGTTTGTCCTCCAGGGCGAAATGGCGCACGATTTCGATGACACGGTCGTTCAATCGCAGGTATTCGGGCGACCGGCCGCCCGGGATGACCAGCGCGTCGTAATCGTCGGGCTCGATCTCGTCGAAAGAAGCGTTCAGCGTAAAGTTGTGTCCGCGCTTCTCACTGTAGGTCTGGTCGCCTTCGAAGTCGTGAACCGCGGTACGCACAGTCTCTCCAGCTTTCTTGTCTGGACAGGCCGCGTCGACACGGTGGCCCACCATCAGAAGCATCTGAAAGGGAACCATCACTTCGTAGTCCTCGACGTAGTCTCCGACGAGTATCAAGATTCGTTTCGCGCTCATCGTTAAAGCCGTGACTCCTTTTCCGTGGGCGCGGAGATACACCGAGTGCCGCACCGCATTCGCGTAAGAATACTCCGATCCAGGATCTATGGGAATGAGGGGTTATTCGCCCCCATCGCGCATGTAGGCCTCTTTCTCCATCACGTAGATATCGCGGAAGTTACCGAGCATCTGCCGTGTTCCCACAAAGCCCTTCGGCACCACCACGGATTCACCCGCCGAGTACTCCGTTGCGGCGCCGTGCTTGTCGGTGAGAATGAGTTTTCCACTCAGGATGATCAAGAACTCGTCGTAGTCGACGGGCTCCGTGATTGCGATGATGGAGGCGTCCGCTTCCCAGACCCCAACCACGAGCTCATTGCCCAGGAAGAAGACCTCGCCGCGTCGTCCGGCGCCGCCTGCAAGCATGATCTCGGCGGGCATCGCCGGATACTCCTCTAATCCCAATCCGGCGAGCTTATCGCGGTCGAGCCGAACCGGTGTGTGTTCTTTCTCTGCCGTTGCCGCGTCGGGTGCATCCGCACCCGAGATTCCAGCGCAGGCGACCCATACAGACGCGGCTGCAAGGACGCCCAGCGTTCGAATCGCCCTGCCCCAGATTCCAGCACTCCATCGGCGCTTCATCGAAATCCCTCCTTCGATCGAATCTCCGGATTCGAGGTTCCGGCCTAGAACTCCATCATACAATTCGAATCGCGCTAATGCTTCTCGACTGCTGAAACGAATGCCACCCGTTTCAATGTTGGACTCCAAAAGCGTTTAGAGTGAAGTCATTGATCTCCCTCGGGGTCGGATTCTCTTGCCAACGTGAGGGGGAGCTGTGCGCGATTAGCACGCAGCGAGTATGAGCAGTCGCAGACTGCGAAGGGTCGCCAGTTCAAATCTGGTCTCGTGCTCCACCCTCGGGCTG
>PVMK01121642.1_pt1 | contig 22609 bp, 18 predicted proteins | sample 1853481 | NCBI WGS metagenome assembly PVMK01 (sample SAMN08533507, study PRJNA380276) | Marine sediment metagenome, whole genome shotgun sequencing project. | reverse complement strand
ATGCTGCTGGGCGCTTCCCTCCGCCGCATCGCTGGTGGGAGGCGGGTGGCCAGAAGGCCCCGCCTTCTTGCCGGCCTTCGACGCCGGTGCCTTCTCGCCACCCGCCTCCCACCAGCGATGTGGCGGAGGGAAGCGCCCAGCAGCGTCCTCGATCGCAAGTGCGGCGCGAAACAAGGTCGTCTCGTCGAACGGCTTGCCAATCAACTGGAGTCCTAGCGGCGTGCCCTGGCCCGACAGTCCCGCTGGCACCGAAATGCCCGGCAGCCCGGCCATATTCACCGTTACGGTGAAGATGTCTTCCAGATACATAGCAATGGGATCGCCCAATTTCTCACCGAAGGCAAACGCGGGCTCCGGCGTCGTCGGCGTCAACACCACGTCGACCGAATTCCATGCCTGATCGAAGTCGCGCTTGATGAGGGAGCGCACCTTCTGCGCCTTCAGATAATAGGCATCGTAGTAGCCCGCCGAAAGCACATAGGTACCGATCAGGACGCGCCGGCGCACCTCTTGGCCGAAGCCTGCCGCGCGGGTGTTTTCGTAAGTATCGATGACGTCCTTGCCGGGGACGCGCCGGCCGTACCGCACCCCATCATAGCGTGCCAAATTGGACGAGGCCTCTGCGGGAGCCACGATGTAGTAGGCCGGCAGCGCGTACTTGGTGTGCGGCAAGCTAATGTCATGGATGGTGGCACCGGCAGCCTTGAGCCAGTCAACGCCGCGGCTCCACAGCTCCTCTGCCTCCTTGGACATGCCCTCAACGCGATACTCTTTCGGCACGCCGACGCGCAGTCCCTTAATGCCATTGGAAAGAGCAGCCTCGTAATCGGGAACAGGCGCATCAACGGACGTGGAGTCCTTGGGGTCGTAGCTGGCCATCGCTTTCAGCAGAACCGCAGCATCACGCACGGTTTTCGCGACAGGCCCGGCCTGGTCGAGCGAAGAGGCAAACGCAACAATCCCCCAGCGCGAGCAGCGCCCATACGTGGGTTTCATACCGACGGTTCCGGTCAGCGCGGCGGGCTGGCGGATGGAGCCGCCGGTATCGGTTCCAGTCGCAGCCAGACACAGATCGGCGGCAACCGCGGCCGACGAGCCGCCCGAGGACCCGCCTGGCACCAGCTTGTCGGGCTTCAATGTGCCGTCCTCGCCTTTGCGCCGCCACGGCGAAACGACAGGGCCAAAGGCGCTCGTCTCGTTAGATGAGCCCATGGCGAACTCGTCGCAATTGAGCTTGCCCAGCATCACAGCGCCGGCGTTCCACAGGTTGGCGCCAACGGTCGATTCATAGGCCGGCTTGAAATCACCAAGGATGTTGGAGCAAGCAGTCGTGCGTACACCATTCGTGCAGAACAGATCCTTGTTGCCGAGCGGCAGACCTTCCAGAGGACGCGCCTCGCCCGCCTTCAACCGCTTGTCGCTTTCCTTGGCCTGGGCGAGCGCCACTTCGGGCGTGGGCAAAACGTAGGCATTGAGGCCATCATTGCCGGCCTCGATCGCGGCGAGGAAGGATTCTGTCAGCTCGGTTGCGGAGAACTGTTTCTTGCGCAGCCCCTCGCGCGCTTCCGCGATCGTAAGCTTGTTGAGTTCGGTCACTTAACGACTTCCAATCAAGAGCATTCGTTTTGGATCTCCGGGCACCGCTGCAACGAATTTCTTAGCGCGGATTAAGCCCTATTCGATCACCTTGGGCACGACGAAGTAGTGGTCCTCAATCATGGGCGCGTTCTTCACGATCTCGTCGGCAATTTCGCCGTCCGTGACCTTGTCTTCGCGCTGCCTTAACTCGATGGGGACGACACGCGTCAGCGGCTCGACGGAGGATGTGTCGACCTCGTCGAGTTGCTCCACCCAGTTGAGAATGCCGGAAAGCTCCGTCTTAAGACTCTTCGCCTCCGCCTCGGTGATCTTGATGCGCGCAAGGTGCGCAATGCGCCAGACGGTCGCTTCGTCGACCTGCATAATCCCTCGCCGTTCTGCTGCTGAAAGGTGGGCTCACAATTGATCGCTCTCTTAGCCCCGGCGCGACAGCCGCGCAACTCATGAGGCCCGGCAGTCTTTAGCCGCCGCGCCACCGCGACAGGAAGGGACCTAGAATGTCGGAGCTGTCGTCGGTCCAAGGATCGAGCCCGCCTTTTTTGAAGTCTTGCGCGCCGGGAACGGCCCGGAAGGGGTCGAGGGCAAACGCATCCTTGGCGAAAACCGCGATCGTCGAAGACAGCTGCGCATAGGTGCCGCCTTGCGCCGGGTCGGAGATAATGAGTCCTTTGAGCTCAGGCACCAGCGGCAACGTCGCCTCCAGCACCGGATCCAGGTCGAGATAACGGTTGGAAATGTGCAACACGAGGACGCCACTGTCCTTCAGCTTACGCGCATAAAGTCTGAGGGCTTCCGCCGTCATGAGATGCACCGGCACTGCGTCGGAAGAAAATGCATCGACGAGGAGAAGATCGAAGCTGCTATCGGGCTCCTTTGCAATCGTGATGCGCCCATCGCCCACGACGATATCGGCCTTCGGCTGGCAGTTTAGGAGGAACGTGAAGTGTTTCGACTTTTGCGCAATGTCGACGACAACGGGATCGATTTCATAGAAACGCCACCGCTCACCCTTTTTCGAGTAGCAGGCAAGCGAGCCTGCGCCTAAGCCGACGATCCCGATGCGTCCCTCCTCCCCCGTCACATGCAGCGAATCCTGCACGATGCGGATCGACTTTTCGATCGGGCTGCCTGGATAGTAGTAGGTGCCAGGCGTCGTATCGGCGATGAGTTCGCCGTCCTCATTGCGGATGCGTTGTGAGCCATGCAACGTGGTGCCGTGTTGCAGGATATTGTAATCGCCCTCTTCCGATTGCGTCACGCGATAGACCCCAAAGTAGCTGCGCTCCGCGTTCGCCCGTCTGACCGCAGAGGGCAACATCACTACGGCCAGAAACATCAGGAGCGCAGCCACGAACTGGCGCGCGGGGTAGATCCAGAAGGCAAGCATCACGACGGCAAATAAGAGCGTGAGTGCTGACGCGATGCCCCACTCGCCGAACCAGAGACCGAGGTCAGCGGCCCATTCGGTCCCGAAAAGCACCAATGCGAGGCCGGCCGCGAACATTCCTCCTAGCCAAATCAGCTCACGCCAAGTCCAATCTCTGGGCGCAAAGACGCCGGGCCGGCAGGCCATGGTGAGCGCAATGAGCAGCGGGTACTCAAACACCTCAGAGAATAGCTTGGGCGCGATGAGCGCAGCAAACAATCCGCCCAGCACGCCGCCGAACGCCATCCACATGTAGAACTCTGTGAGGTCACGCGCGCGCGGGCGCATATTGTAAAGCGTGCGATGAGCAACAAGCCCGGAGATAAAGAATACCGCAACGCCGGCTGCACTCGTCAGCGTCCACGTCTCATGCTTCACCTGCGACAGCTCGAGCAGCGCGAACGCTACCGCGATTAGATGCGCGGCCAGAAGCAGGCGCATCGGGACAATGAATGTGTCACGAAACGCGAGCACGAAGGTGAGGAGATAAAGCGCAAGCGGCAGCACCCACAATAGCGGCGCAGAGGCAATGTCGGTTGCAAGATGGGTCGTGAACGCGGTGAGAAGTGCGGCAGGAACGAACGCCAGCCCCACCCAGCCGAGCCGATCGCGCGACGTGGGGACCTTGAGGACGAACTCCTCTGACACTGCTTCGCTGGGCGCCGCCGGCTCATCGCCACGCACCACACTTTGGCGCATGATTGAAGAACACACTGCAAGCGACACAGCCAGACCGATAAACACAAACGCCCAGTAGCCACTGAGCGCTGTCACCCCGAATTCCGGCTCGAGCACAAATGGATAGCTCAAGAGCGCAATGAGGCTGCCGAGGTTTGATGCGGCATAGAGGAAATAGGGATCGCGCGCGTGCCGATGCCCTGTTCTGGCGAACCAGGCTTGCAGCAGCGGCGCATTGGCCGCGACGGCGACGAAGGGCAAACCCACCGCAAGGGTGAAGAGCCCAAGCTGCCAAAGGTAAGGCTCACCGGGTGGCGGCTCCGTCCAACCCTCAGGCAATCCAATGGGCAAAACGAACAGAGCCAGCAGCGCCACACAGATATGCACGGACCCGGTCCACACGACCGGCACCAACCGCATCAAGAGATAGGCGTAGCAGTAGCCGGCAAGAAGCGCTGCTTGGAAGAAGCAAAGGGCCACCGCCCACACCGACGGCGAGCCGCCCAAAACGGGCAGCACCATTTTGGCGAACAGCGGCTGAATGGCGAAGAGCAAGAAAGCGGATAGGAACGTCGTCGCTATAAAGAGACCCAGCGCCGTATTGCCCTGGGCGAACGCGGGCGGCGCTGGCTTTGCGTGCCGCAGTCGCCGCTTTGCCCGGGATCGTCGACGTTGCACGCGTACACCCTTCTTGAAGCCGTCAAGTTCTTGGGCGTCAGACTGTAACCACCTCCCCCAGCTTCGGCACGACGACGTTGTGCCCTTTCATCTCGGCAACAAAGGCATCCGCGGTCTGATCGATGATCGGAAACGTACCGTAGTGGGCCGGAAAGACCGTCTTGAATTTAAAAAACGTCTTGCACGCATGTGCCGCGGACCGCGCACCCATGGTAAACCGGTCACCAATGGGAACGATGCCGATATCGGGGGCGTGCAGCGCGTTGATCAGGGCCATGTCCCCAAAAACCTCCGTGTCGCCCATGTGGTAAAGGGTCTTGCCCTCCTTCGCGCGCAGGATGACGCCGCACGGGTTGCCGAGATAGACGCCTCCAGATGAGGACGAATGCCGCGCATGCACCATTGTCAGATCGAAGTCCGCACTTTTGACCGTGCCGCCAGTGTTCATCGGCTCGAGCTTCTCAGCACCCTTGTCGCCCAGATGCATGGCCAGCTCCCACACGGCAAACAGCGTGGCGCCTTTCGTCTGGCAAATCTCGAGCGCATCGCCCACGTGATCGTCGTGCCCGTGCGTGAGTGCGACATGCGTGACACCATTAGTGGCCGCATCCCACGCCGTGCCCGAGCCCTCAAACGTCGGATTGCCCTTGAGAAAGGGATCGATCAGGACAACGCTCGATCCCGTCTCAACACGAAAGCAAGAATGTCCAAACCACGTAATCTTCATGCTCAAGAACCCTCGAAGCCGCTAGGAATTTGAAAGGCGGCGCGGAGTATAAGGAAGGCGGGGCGAGCAACAATAGGCTAGCGCAAATGACGGAACCGGCGGGGAAAAAAGCAACGATGGGCGCACGCGGACTGACACTGGAGAGCATTCAGGACTTCTCAACCCGCCTGCGGCCGGCGGCGCGTCTCATCGGCATCGATGCGGGCACCAAGACGCTCGGTCTCGCGCTGTCCGATGAGACGCGCCTCATCGCATCCGCGCTCACCGTGCTCAGACGGTCGAAATTCACCAAGGACGCCGCGCAGCTTCTAGCGATTGCGGCCGAGCACTGCATCGCCGGTTTCGTACTGGGTTTGCCGATAAACCTCGACGGTAGCGCCGGCCCGCGCGTGCAGGCAACGCGAGCGTTTGCAAAAAACCTCAACGCGCTCACCGAACTGCCCATTCTGTTGTGGGATGAGCGGCTTTCGACAGTGGCTGCCGAACGCGCTCTGCTCGAAGCCGACACCTCAAGGAAGCGCCGTGCCGAGGTTATCGACAAGGTCGCTGCCACAATCATCTTGCAAGGTGCACTCGATCGCATGCGCAACCTGGAACAATAGCCCTCGTCTACCCATTTCCATTGTTGTCGAGACGCCGGTCCTGCGTGTGCCGCAATAATCGGCGAGGGTCTCGAGAAGGTGCCGTGGAAGGGGCGGGTGGTTAACCCCGTCGAAGGCGCAGGGTGTTGAGTTGCGATGCCGCAGAACGTGAAATCCCTGAAGCAGCCGACGGATCCACGGCGAACGCAGGAGCTTTCGCAGCTCTGCGATGAGCTGGAACGTTTCGCCGCCCGTTTTGCTTATCCAGCCCAGCGAGAAGTACGCCGATTGATGCGCTCATCGGCACGCCTTGCCGATCTTGCAACTGTCTTTCCTGGTGCGATTCATGCCCTGGCGACGAAGCGCGGACCCGCCGATATGCGCGCCAGAGCGACGACGTTAGTTGAGGAAGGTGCCGCGCTCAAATCGGTGGCGCGCCTCCTGGAGTTGCCGCTTTGGTTGCGTCGACTGCCGCCGGAGGCGTTCCAGAAACAGATCGAAGACCTACCTAACGGCGAGCTGTTCGCCCGTCGTATCGCCAACCGCTTACCGGCCTCGCCCGCCTATAGCGCCTTCTGGCTCAACACTGTCGTGTTCGCAACTCGCGCCTGTAATGAAGATTTCGCGTTGTGGCTCGCCGATCAATCGATCTTTAACGAAACAGGTGAACCCGAGCAGCTCTTCGGTGTGCTCGCGGTCTACGCCTGGTACTCGCGCGCAACGCACACACAAGCCAACGGCCTCATCGTCGTACCCTGGCGCTCTGAGATCGCGTTTGATACCGCAATTTGTGCCGCCAAGAGTTGGCTGAACCGCACGCGGCTCGTCTTGCAGCTCGCACCTGGAGTAATCGAAGACGCGTGGCTGAAGGGTGGCAAAGTGAAAGGCTATGACTTCATCCCGCTCCTCGACCGCGACGAAATTCTCGCCGAAGCGCGCGCCATGCAGAACTGCGCCGATCAATACGCAGAGCATCTTGCTGACGACAAGTGCCGCCTATTCTCCGTGCGCCTTGATAGTGAGCACGTAGCCTCCCTCGAGATCGGTCCCCATTCGCGCGAAGCGGGCATGCTGGCCATCACTCAGCTAAAAGGGCGCCACAACATGGCCGCGCCGCTCACTGTGTGGCAGGCCGCCTATGCCTGGCTCGCAGGGCAAAACGGTCTGAGACGTCTACCACCGCGCATCCCGCCTGAACGGCGGCTCGACACCGCGACATGGCGGCAGCTCATGCTGCCCTACCGGCGGCGAAAAGACGGCGCTCCATGGCTGCCCAGCACGGCCACGCACGACGTGTTCGATTCCTTCAATATGGAGATGTCCAACTTAGCCCGACGCGGCGGCGTATCGTCTTGGCTCTTCACGTGACGCAAGGGCAACGTGCAATCACACCTGGTTCGGCGATGCGCGCGTAATAATAGCGCGCGTGTCGGCCCGTTCCAGTCCCTGACCATAGGTCTGCCGCATCCGGCCGCCGAGACGCGTCGCAATGAACGCGTCGGCGATGGGCGCTGGCGCATGCGCAAAAAGTATTGTTGCCGCCGCTAGCGTAGCCAACCCCTCCACCAGCGTCCTGCCGCGCTGATCAAGCAGAACGGGTTCGTGCAACAGGTTTTGGATGCGCTCATGTGCATACCTCAAGCGCCCATCGTCCTGCGCCGATTGTCCAAGTTCCTCCATCACAACTTCGGCCGCTTCGGGCTCGCGCTGCAGCACGCGCAACACATCAAGCGCCATAACGTTGCCCGACCCCTCCCAAATTGAGTTGACCGGAACCTCGCGATAGAGACGAGCGAGTGGCGCCTCCTCTACGTAGCCATTTCCGCCCAGGCACTCCATCGCCTCCGCAACGAGGGCCGGTGCGATCTTGCAGACCCAATACTTCGTGACGGGAGTCATCAGCCGCCGCCATGCAGAAGCGCGCGAGTCATTTGCAAGGTCAAACGAGCGCGCAAGGCGGAAGGCAAGCGCGGTCGCCCCTTCAACATCGAGGGCCAAGTCAGCCAGCACCTGCACCATCAACGGCTGGTCGACCAACTTTTTCTCAAACACCGTGCGGTGCTCGGCGTGGTGGATCGCGTGTGCTAGCGCCAAGCGCATGAGACCGGCTGACGCAACGGCACAGTCCAATCGCGTGTGCGTGACCATCTCGATAATTGTGGCGACACCCTTACCCTCCTCGCCGATGGCACGTGCCCAGCACCCGTGAAACTCCACCTCGGACGAGGCATTTGACCTGTTGCCGAGCTTGGACTTGAGACGCTGCAAGTGCATCGGGTTGATGCTGCCATCGGGCAGAAAGCGGGGCATGAGAAAACAGGTGAGCCCGCCCGGCGCCTGCGCAAGCACGAGGAACGCGTCCGACATGGGCGCGGAAAGGAACCATTTGTGGCCGGTGATTGTGTACTCTGCGCCCGGCCCGCCAGCGCCAATCGGCTCCGCCTTGGTGGTGTTGGCGCGAACATCCGTACCACCCTGCTTTTCGGTCATGCCCATGCCGATCGTAACGGCATTCTTGTCGTCTGCGGGCACGAAGCGCGCATCGTAGCGCCGCGACACAATCTTGGGGATCCACTCCTCGGCGATCTCGGGTTGCAACAGCAGAACTGGCACGGCTGCATTCGTCATGGTGATGGGGCAGCAATGACCAGCCTCCATCTGGGTGGCCATATAGAAGGCGCCAGCACGGGCTACGTTGGCATCGGGCGGAGGTGAACCTCCTCCCGTCGCAAGATGCGCCCAAACAGAAGAGTGCAGTCCCTCCGCGCAGCTCGTCTCCATGCAGGCATGATAGGCGGGATGAAAAATGACAATATCGCGCCGCCGCCCCTGGCGATCGTGCGTTTCCAACTTGGGCAGGTGTTCATTCGCCAGGCGCCCCTGCTCGAACGCCTGTGCAGAGCCTGTGACCAGGCCGAAAGCCGCCAGTGGCTTGGCGGCGGCTCTGCCGCCTTCGCGCCTCACAGCCTCTTGGAGCGCCGTGTCGGAGGTGAACAAGTTCACGTCCTCGAGTGGCGGCGGCTGGTTTGTTACCTCGTGCGTCGAGAAAGGCCCGGCCATGGTGCCTTTCCTCCCAATTCGGTTGTTTAGAATCTTAATGCCAACTCGTTCTAAGAAGCGAAGCACGCATCTGGCGCAAGCAGTACTTGCCGGAGGGCGAGACTCCCCTTATAGAAACACCTTTAATGACTACCGCCACTGCCAAAGTCGAGACAATACACTTCCCGCATCGCCACCTCCTCACCTGTGAGGGGCTGAGCGCGAGCGAGATTAATTTTCTTCTCGACCTCGCCGACAAAGCCGCCGACGCCAATCGTCAATCGGGAAAAAAGCGCGATGTTCTGCGCGGGCGCACCCTTATCAATCTGTTCTTCGAGGCCTCGACAAGAACGCAGGCCTCCTTCGAACTCGCCGCCAAGCGCCTGTGCGCTGACGTATTGAATATGAACGTGTCCACCTCCTCTGTGCAGAAGGGGGAGACGCTGCTTGATACGGCCATGACGCTCAACGCCATGCGCCCCGACATCATCGTCGTGCGCCATCACTCCGCTGGTGCGGTGGAGCTGCTGTCGCAAAAGGTCGACTGTTCGGTCGTCAATGCCGGAGACGGCGCGCATCAGCACCCCACGCAAGCGCTGCTCGATGCCCTCACCATTCGCCGCGCCAAAGGGCGCCTCTCTGGCCTGCTGGTCGCTATCTGCGGCGATATCCTTCATAGCCGTGTCGCCCGCTCCAACATCAACGTCCTGAACACGCTCGGCGTGCGCGTGCGCATCATCGCCCCCTCCACTCTTCTGCCGGCAGCATCCGAGCGCCTGGGAGCGGAGGTCTTTACCGACATGTGGAAGGGTGTCGAGGGCGCCGACGTCATCATGATGCTGCGACTGCAGCGCGAACGCATGCTAGGCTCCTACGTGCCCTCCACGCGCGAGTACTTCCACTTCTTTGGCCTCGACGACGAAAAACTCGCCCGAGCCAAGCCGGATGCGCTCATCATGCACCCGGGGCCTATGAACCGGGGGGTGGAGATTGCTTCCACTGTCGCCGATCACTCACGCAGTGTCATTCACGATCAAGTAGAGATGGGCGTCGCTGTACGCATGGCTGTGCTCGAAGCGCTCGCCCAGAACCTGCCCACCTGATGAACGCCAACACAAAGAACCCAAACAGAACCGTCAACGGCGCGACGCACACCGGGCCCACGGTCTTCTTCAACGCGCGCCTCATCGATCCTTCATCGAACCGCGACGAGCCCGGCGGCATTGTCATTCAGGATGGCGTGATCGCCGACATCGGCCCGCACCTGCGGCGCAACGCACCTGAAGGCGCCGAGGTTGTCGATTGCATGGGCCACGTGCTGGCGCCCGGGTTGATCGACGCGCAAGTCTATACTGGAGAACCCGGCAACGAACACCGCGAGACGTTGAAGACGGCAAGCCTTGCCGCCGCCGCGGGTGGCGTCACCACTATTGTCGTAATGCCTGATACCAACCCAGTCATCGACCAAGTGGCGCTCGTCGACTTCATCCAACGCCGCGCCCGCGACAACGCCATCGTCCACGTCCACACGATGGCAGCCCTGACCAAGGGTCTTAAGGGCGAGGAGATAACGGAGATCGGCCTGTTGAAACGGGCCGGCGCGATTGCATTCTCCAACGGAAAATCAAGCGTCGCCAACACGAGAGTCATGCGCAATGCGCTGCTCTACGGCCGCGACTTCGACGCGCTCATCGCACATCACACCGAGGATCCCTACCTCTCGCAGAACGCGGCCATGAACGCCGGCGAAGTGGCAACACGGCTTGCGCTGCCGGGCGTATCAAAGGCGGCCGAGACAATCCTTTTGGAGCGTGACGTGCGCCTCGTTGAGATGACGAAAGGGCGCTATCACGCTGCCACCATCAGCTGCGACGAAAGCCTGGAGGTGGTTCGCGCCGCCAAAGCCAACAGTCTGCCCGTCACCTGCGGCGTCTCGATCAATCATCTCACTCTCAACGAGAACGATATCGGCCCCTATCGCACGTTTTATAAGGTGCGCCCGCCGCTGCGACGCGACGAGGACCGTGTTGCGATGATACGGGGACTTGCCTCAGGCGAGATCGATATCATCGTATCCAGTCACGATCCCCAAGACGCCGACGACAAGCGCCGCCCGTTCGCAGAAGCGACCGATGGGGCGGTCGGATTGGAGACGCTGCTGTCTGCTGCGCTGCGCCTTCATCATTCAGGTGAATTACCATTGTCGACGATCTTCAGGGCCCTGACGATCAATCCTGCAAAACTTCTTGGCTTGCACGCAGGCCGCCTCGTCAAAGGCGCAATCGCCGACGTCATCCTCGTCGATCTCGGCCAGCCTTGGGTGGTCAACAAGGACGAACTGCGCTCGCGCTCTAAAAACACGCCCTTCGACGAGAGCAAGATGCAAGGCCGGGTGTTGCGCACACTGGTTGCCGGAAACACGGTCTATCAGTACGGTAGCGCCGAGCGGACATAGGCGCCGCTTAGAGCAACATTCTTCCCCGGTTCCAAACATGGGCGAATTCCTCAGCCCCTACACCATCGCTGCACTTGTGCTGGGCTACCTGCTGGGCTCGATCCCATTCGGTCTTGTTTTGACGCGCGCAGCAGGCCTCGGCGACGTGCGCGACATCGGCTCGGGCAACATCGGCGCAACAAACGTTCTGCGTACTGGAAATAAAGGGATTGCAGCGCTCACGCTTCTTCTCGATTTGCTCAAGGGTACGGCGGCTGTACTCATCGGCCACGCCATTGGCGCCTTAGGTGGCGTGGCGATACTCGCTTCTCTCGTTGCCGGGCTCGCAGCCTTCATCGGCCACACCTATCCCGTATGGCTTGGCTTCAAGGGCGGCAAGGGCGTCGCCACGTACATCGGCATCCTGCTCGGGCTCAACTGGCCGGGCGCCCTGGCCTTCTGCTCGGTTTGGTTGCTCGTCGCGATCCTGTCGCGCTACTCGTCTCTCTCGGCGATCGTCGCCGCCGTCGTTACGCCGATCTGGCTTTTGACCGTCGGAGATTACGCTACGGCCATCCTGGCTGCGCTGCTTTCCGTACTTTTGATATACAAACACCGCGCCAACATTCATCGCCTGGTCGCCGGGGAGGAGCCCAGGATTGGCGCTCATGCATGATCATAACCTCTTTGTTGCAGCACCACTTCCCGTAGCGGAGTTGGGCACGGCTGAACGTCTGGCATGCGTTCGCCTCATTCGCTCCGAGAACGTCGGACCGGTCACCTTCCGCGCGCTGATCAACCACTTCGGGGGCGCCGAAGCCGCCCTTGCTGCCGTGCCTGAACTGTCGCGCCGCGGGGGACGCACCCGCGCCATTCGCCTTTGCCCGGCGGATAAGGCAGAGGCCGAGCTTGAACGCGCTGAGCAGGCTGGTGCCGTGCCGCTGTTTACGATTGAGCCAGGTTATCCGACAGCCCTTGCCGTTATCGACGCGCCTCCACCGCTGCTCTACGTCAAGGGCGATGCGGCTTTGCTCGACCGGCCCATCGTGTCGATCGTCGGCTCGCGCCAATGCTCGGCTGCGGGCACCAAGCTGGCACGCGTCTTTGCCAAAGAGCTTGGCCGTGCCGGGTACGTCGTCGCCTCGGGTCTGGCGCGCGGCATCGACGCCGTCGCACATGAAGCGGCTCTAGAAAGCGGGACGATTGCCGTCGTGGCGGGCGGCATTGATGTCGTCTACCCGCCCGAGCACGACGTTCTGCAACGAACCATCGCCGAGCAGGGGTGCCTTATCACCGAGATGCCACCTGCATTCGTACCTCGCGGCAAGGATTTTCCCCGTCGCAACCGCATCATCTCGGGCATTTCATTCGGTGTCCTCATCGTGGAGGCGGCGCGCCGCTCTGGCACATTGGTGACGGCCCGGCTCGCCGCTGAACAAGGACGAGAGGTCTTTGCCATTCCCGGCCACCCGCTCGACCCGCGCGCTGAAGGAACCAATCGTTTGTTGAAATCTGGGGCCACGCTCGTCACCGAGCCCGACGATCTTTTATCGGCGCTAGCCCCGCTAACCGGAGCCTATCCAACCACGCCGTATAAAGAGGCAGAACCCGAGCAGACTGCTGAGCCTGCGCCTTATGCGCCGCTCTCTGACAGCGACCGTGACCGGGTCCTCGCCGCCCTCGGCACCGCGCCGATTGATATCGATTCCCTTGTCCGGGGGACGCGACTTGAGATCCGACAGGTCCAGGTGGCGTTGATCGAGTTGGCTCTTGCCGGGCGTATAGAACGCCATGGCAGCGGATTTATATCGTTATCTCCGGACGGGCCCTAAAGAGGCCTCAGCGCTCGCTCTCTTTGCTCTGTGTACGCGCCTCCAAGAGGGCCACCCCTAAGATAGCCGCCAGCGTCCTGTACTCGGCTTTTTCCGCCAGCCGCTTGAGCTCGTGGACGATATCGGAAATGTAGGAGAGCGTATCAGATCTGCTTGTTTTTGCTGCAGATACGCGCCGGCTATTGGGGTCCTCCGGCCCTGCTATCATATGCCCAATCCCCGTGGTCGATGTTGGCAACCGTAGAGGCTACCAACTAACATTCACAACTTTTAATTGCAAATGTATCCGCTTTATATCCTTGGGTTGTGGATATTGCGTCGTTTGACACCGCCAACTTCATCTCCCATGTTCGCCCGCCGATCGGACCGACGGGGCCCATTGGGCGCAAGCCAGTATGGCGCCGAAAGGCAGGCTCCCCAGTCGAGCGTAATCAGCCTGAAAGTTTCAAATGAACGTCGTCATCGTTGAATCGGCTGCCAAGGCCAAGACCATCAACAAATACTTGGGCAGCGGTTACAAGGTCATCGCATCCTACGGGCACGTGCGCGATCTGCCCTCCAAGAATGGGTCGGTCGAGCCGGAGAATGACTTCGAAATGCACTGGGACAGTGATAGTAAGTCTCAGAAAATCATCAAGGAAATTGCCGACGCGCTCAAGAATGCCGACAAGCTGATCCTCGCGACCGACCCCGACCGGGAAGGCGAGGCGATCTCCTGGCACATCCTGCAAATATTGGAGAAGAAGAGGGCCTTGAAAAAGGGCCTTGCAGTGGAGCGGGTCGCATTCAATGCGGTCACCAAGAAGGCCATCCTGGCCGCTCTCAAAGAACCGCGCCAGATCGATACGCCCCTCGTCTCCGCCTATCTGGCGCGCCGCGCGCTCGACTATTTGGTTGGGTTTACGCTGTCGCCCGTCCTTTGGCGCAAACTGCCAGGCGCGCGCTCTGCCGGGCGTGTCCAGTCGGTCGCCCTGCGGCTGATCTGCGAACGCGAAGCCCAGATCGAAGCTTTCAAAAGCGACGAGTACTGGACGATCGAGGCCGTGCTCGCCACTGAGAAGGGCGAAGAGTTTCCCGCCCGCCTCAACGCTATCGCCGGCACCACCTTGAAGAAGCTCGATATCAAGGATGCAACGACGGCGACGGCCATCAAAGCGGCGATAGAGAAGGGCGAATTCCGCGTCGCATCAGTTGAAAAGAAGGCGGTCAAGCGAAACCCCTTTGCGCCGTTTGCAACCTCGACCTTGCAGATGGATGCCTCACGCAAACTCGGCTTCTCCGCCAAGCAAACCATGCAGGTCGCCCAACGCCTCTATGAGGGCATCGACCTTGGTGGCGAAACCGTTGGTCTCATCACTTACATGCGGACAGACGGCGTGCAGATTGTTTCCGAAGCGATCAGCACCATTCGCAGCGAGGTCGAAAAGGTATACGGCAAGTCTTACCTTCCGCCATTCATCCGCGAGTATAAGACCAAGGCCAAGAACGCCCAGGAAGCGCACGAAGCAATCCGCCCCACGGAAATAACGCGCAAGCCGGCCGATGTGGCGCGCTACCTGCAAAAGGACCAGGCAGCCCTCTACGAGCTCATCTGGAAGCGTGCGATCGCCAGCCAGATGGCCTCTGCCGAACTCGAGCAGACAGCCGCCGATATCGAGGTAAATGGCCGCGACGGCAAGACATACACCCTACGTGCAACGGGCTCTGTGGTGAAGTTCGACGGCTTCCTCAAGATCTACGAGGAGGGTCGCGATGAGCGCCAGCACGTTGCCAAAGGCAAAGATGATTTGGCCGACGACGATGCGTCCCGGCGCTTGCCCCCGCTCGCTGAAGGCAACCGTGTCACTGACAAGGCAGTCGAGGCGGAGCAGCATTTCACGCAGCCGCCGCCGCGCTTCTCCGAGGCGACACTAGTCAAGAAGCTAGAGGAGCTTGGCATCGGCCGACCGTCGACCTACGCCTCCACGCTTGGCGTGCTGCAAGAGCGCGACTATGTCCGCATTGAAAAGAAGCGCCTGGTCCCAGAAGATAAGGGCCGTCTGGTCATTGCCTTCTTGGAAGGCTTCTTCCGCCGCTACGTGGAGTATGACTTCACTGCTGACCTAGAGGAGAAGCTCGACCTCATCTCCGACGGGAAGCTGTTGTGGAAGGACGTGCTGCGAGACTTCTGGCGCGACTTCACCGGCGCGGTCGACGAAATCAAAGATTTGCGTGTCGGCGACGTTCTTGAAGCGCTCAACAAAATGCTGGGGCCCCACATCTTCCCGCCGCGTGAGGACGGAGGCGAGCCGCGCACCTGCACGGCGTGCGGCAATGGCCTGCTGAGCTTGAAGATTTCCGGCAAGTACGGCGCCTTCATCGGCTGCGGCAACTACCCAGAGTGCCGTTATACGCGCCAGCTCACCGATCAGAATGGTGGCGACGGAGAGGCCGCAACGCCGGACGGAAAGCTCTTGGGCCACGACCCCGACACGGGACTTGCCGTGACGCTGCGCAAGGGCCGGTTTGGACCCTACGTACAGCTTGGCGACGGCACCGAGGACGAAAAGCCCAAGCGGGCCAGCGTGCCGCGCGGCGTCGACGCTGCCACGCTCGAGTTGGAGACCGCGCTCAAATTGTTGTCGCTGCCGCGCGAGGTGGGCCTGCATCCTGAAAGCGGTAAGCCGATCGTCGCCGGCCTCGGCCGATATGGTCCATTCGTTCTGCACGATGGCATCTATGCCCATCTGGATAGCGTCGACGACGTCTTTACGGCCGGCCTCAACAGCGCCGTAACGCTGATCGCGGAGAAAGCCGCTGGCGGCAAGGGTCGTTTTCAGCGCGCCAAGCCCACGGTACTCAAGGAATTGGGTGAGCATCCCGATGGCGGCCCCATCCAAGTGCTGTCGGGCCGCTACGGCCCCTACGTCAAGCACGCCAGCGTCAACGCGACAATTCCCAACGGCAAGGATCCGGCGGCGATTACAGTTGAAGAAGCCGTCGAGCTGATCGCCGCGCGCGCCGCTAAGGGCTCCAAGAAGCCAGCGAAAAAGGCAACCAAGAAGACCGCCCGCAAGGCGCCCGCCAAGTCGGCTAAACCGGCATCAAAATCGAGCAAGAGCAAATCAGCCAAGACAAAGACGCAAGCCGCCGAAGTCTGAGGCTAAATTTAAAGCCCACATTGTCATGAATCATTGCCAGACTTGCTGACATGGCGCGCAAACCCAAAAGCGCTAAAGGCGCAACGTCCACGCGACGCGGCTTGCCCAGCAAGGATAAAATCCTTGAATTCCTGAAGTCCTCAACGGAAAAAGTCGGAAAGCGCGAGATTGCGCGTGCATTTGGTATCCGCGGTGACGCGCGGACCGATCTCAAACGCCTGCTTGCCGAAATGCGCAAGGACGGCAAGCTCACCGGCAGCCGCAAGACGGGTGTGCGCAAGCGGGGCACGCTCCCGCCGGTTGCCGTGCTGGAGGTGACAGGCCGCGACGCGCAAGGCGATCTGATCGCCAAGCCCACTGTCTGGGACACCGAGGAAGGCGAGCGCCCGGCCGTCTTGGTGCTTGTGGGCCACTCCCGCGGACCCAGCGCCGACATCCAAGCCGACATAGGCATCGGCGACCAAGTGCTGGCGCGTATCACCGAGCTCAGCGAGCCCGACGTCGAAGGCTTTCGCTACGAGGCGAGCCCCATCAGACGGCTACCGCGCGAGAAGCGGCGGCTGCTCGGCGTCTTCCGCGCGCACCGGCACGGCGGCACGATTGAGCCCATCGACCGCAAGCAGCTGCGCTCCTGGTCTATCAAGAAGGGCGATGAAGGCGAGGCGGAGGACGGTGACCTCGTCCACTTCGATCTTGTCCGCCGGGGCCGGATGCATGTTCCCCAGGCCCGCATCCTGGACACTCTCGGCAATCCAGGGGACCAACGCCAGATCAGCCTGATCGCCATCCACACTCACGGGCTTCCTGTCGACTTCCCCGAAAGCGTGCTGAACGAGTTGAAGCATCTCACACCGCCGAAGCTCAAAGAGCGCACCGATCTTCGCGATCTGCCCCTGGTAACCATCGACCCCCCCGACGCGCGCGATCACGACGACGCGGTCTATGCCGAAGCCGATAGCGATCCTAAAAACAAAGGGGGGTGGGTGGTGATCGTGGCTATTGCCGATGTTGCGCACTATGTGCGCTCCGGCACGAAGCTTGATCGCGAAGCCAAACTTCGCGGCAACTCGGTCTACTTCCCCGATCGCGTCGTGCCCATGCTGCCTGAGCACATTTCCAACGATCTGTGCTCACTGCGTGAGGGCGAAGACCGGCCCTGTCTGGCCGTCCGTATGGTGGTCGATGCACATGGCAACAAGCGCGGCCACACGTTCCTGCGCGCCATGATGCGCTCAGCCGCCAAGCTCAGCTACCAGGAGGCCCAGGCGGCCATCGACGGCAAGCCATCGACGAAATGCAAGCCGTTGTTGGAACCCGTACTAAAGCCGCTATGGGCGGCATATACCGCATTTGCCCAAGCCCGTAACCGCCGTGAACCGCTGGACCTTGATCTGCCCGAGCGCAAGATTGTGCTCGACAATAAGGGCCAGGTCGAACGTGTCGACATACCTGAGCGGCTGGCCGCGCACCGGCTTGTTGAAGAATTCATGATCCAGGCAAATGTAGCGGCAGCCGAAGCGCTCGAAGGCAAGCGCGCACCCGTCGTCTACCGCATTCATGATCGGCCCTCGCAGGAAAAGCTGAAAAACTTGCGAGAATTCTTGGACTCGCTCGACATGAAGCTCGCCCCGCCAAGCGACCTTAAACCTGCGCACTTCAATCGTATTCTGGCGCGCGCCAAGACTATGCCGGTTCCCGATCTCATCAATGAGGTGGTGCTGCGAAGCCAATCGCAGGCCGAATACAATCCAGAAAACATCGGCCACTTTGGTCTCAATCTGCGCCGCTATGCCCACTTCACCTCACCCATCCGCCGTTATGCCGACCTTCTCGCCCACCGGGCGCTCGTGCGCGCCCTGGGTCTTGGCACCGGGGGACTGGAGGACGACGAGGCCGCGCGCCTTGCCGAAATCGCCAAGCAAATCTCCGAAGCGGAACGCCGTGCCATGGCCGCCGAGCGCGAAACGGTCGACCGGCTGATAGCGGCGCACCTCGCCGATCGCATCGGTGCAACCTTTACTGGCCGCATCGCTGGCGTCACGCGTTCCGGCCTCTTTGTGCGCTTAAAGGAGAGCGGCGCGGACGGGTTTGTGCCCGTATCGTCACTCGTGGGGGACTTCTATCACCACCTCGAAGCGGTCCACGCCCTTGTTGGGCAACGCTCCGGCGCAACCTTCGCTCTAGGCGACCCGGTCGAGGTGCGACTGGTGGAAGCCATTCCATCTGCCGGCGCATTGCGATTCGAGATGCTGAGTGAAGGCAAAAAGGGCAAGCCTTCCAGTGCGCTCGGCAAGAAGGTGAACGTGCCCAAGTTTCGTCATCGATCACGCAGGCGGCGCTAACGCGGTATGATTTCTCATGCGCGGCCATTGGTCCCTAGAGCAAGATCGTTCTTGATGGAATCGCTTACCAAGCCCAGAAGGTCTCCAACAAGAACGTGAATCTTACTCTAGGGTCATAGACCCTAGGGTCTAGACCCTAAATCAAAAGTGTAGAGACGTGATTCACGTTTTACTTGGACGCAATTCGCGCCTCCAAGTGAAACGATCAGGCTCTTGACGCCTGTGTGCTGAGCCGCAAGGACTATGGCCTCATGGGAATTGCCTCATCATCGAGCGTTCAAGGCATCAAGCACGAGCGATCCGTGCCCCAATCGCTCAAGCGTGGCGCGGCGCAAATGTGCCCGGCCTGCGGGAATGGCGCACTCTATACGCGCTATCTCAAGGTTGCCGACCAGTGCCCGGCGTGTTCGGAGGAGTTACATCATCACCGGGCCGACGATGCACCGCCCTACTTCACAATTCTGATTGTGGGACATTTCGTCGTGGCCGGCGTCATGATGGTTGAGGACTACTTCCGTCCAAACTATTGGGTCCACGCGCTCATGTGGTTCCCCTTGACGATCGGGCTCACCCTGTTGCTTCTCCCGCGTATTAAGGGGGCTCTTGTCGGCCTGCAATGGGCGCTGAAAATGCACGGGTTCGGCGCCCCCGAAGTGCATGAGGCCCCGCCAAATGCCGCCTGGCCGGATGCTGACTAAGGTGGTGGAATAGCATCCCGGCACGTCCCGGCCCTCTCGCTTGACAGGTCCGCGCCGGTCGCTATGTTACCGCTCACTCCGGTGCCGAGCAGAGCAAACCAGGTTTACAGATCATGGCTAAGCCCGTTACTCAGAAGATCAAGCTGCTCTCGACGGCAGGCACAGGCTTCTTCTATGTGACCAAGAAAAACCCGCGCACGACCACTGACAAACTCGTGTTCAAAAAGTACGACCCGGTCGTTAGGAAGCACGTCGAGTTCAAGGAAACGAAGATCAAGTAAGCGTGGCGCGCCTGAGCCCGCGGCAGGTTTCCCCTTCACGTTTGTCACTTCATGCAGCGCAGCGGTGTTCTTACGCGCGGGCGTGGAGCGCGTTTGGGCTTGGGCATCTTAGGAAGAGGACTTGACCAGGGCCCGCAACTCAACCCGGTAGCGGGGTATTTTAAAGTCCGAGAAAGTCACAGACCCTGGTCTAGTAACCAAGTGGTTTGTCAAAGAGGGCGTTGACTCCCCGCCTGGCGCCGTGGCTGGTCCGGTGCAGCTTCAACGAGGAGGCCACTCTAGCCGCTAAGACCGTGCCACGAATTTTCCGACCTACCAGGAAATGCGGCGGACCTGATAGTGCGGAAACCCGTCTTGCATGCGGGGGACGCCGCCGCCTCTGTCCTTGCCCCCGCAAACTGTAATAACATTCCACCTCGTCGGTTCGTAATCTGACAGAGGACTATTGTTATTGCAAGTCGTCCATTGACTGTGTCGAATCAGCCACTTACGGATCACAACGCCCCGAAGCCCCTCAAATTACGCACCAATTGCCAGCCCGGCGCGCTCCAGCCCGCTAACGTTCGAACAAGCCGTCGTTTTTTCTGTCGGCGTCTCAAGCGGCGGTGGGAACGATCCGATTGCGCCCTTCGTGCCTGGCCGCAATGAGCGTGGCATCCGCTCGCCGACCTCATAGACACGTCCGATGTCCGGGCCGCGTAAAAGAACGAGAAACTCCTCGTCGCCAAACCGGCACGACAAGTCGTTGCCACGCGTGTTGCGCCGACGGGGGGGAATTCCTACAGAACAGGCTCGCCAACGTGCTCACGCACGCGGGTCACCAATGAAGTGCTGCACAGTTTCGAGGAAGGCGGCGACCGAAATGGGCTTGGAGATATAGGCTTCGCACCCCCCGGACCGAATTCGCTCTTCGTCGCCCTTCATGGCGAACGCAGTGACCGCCACGATCGGAATATCGCGAAGCTCATCGTCCTCTTTGATCCACTTTGTGACCTCGAGGCCCGAAATCTCGGGAAGTTGGATGTCCATCAGTATGAGCGCCGGGCGATGACGCCGGGCAAGGGCTAGCGCCTCCAGACCGTTGCGGGTCTGGATAGTTGCGTAACCATGTGCAACGAGGAGATCGTGGAAGAGCTTCATATTGAGCTCATTGTCCTCCACGATCAGAACCGTCTTGTCAGCTGGTCGCACCTCTGGTGTCTGCGACTCACTTGGGCTTCTGGTTTCCTGAAAGTTCATGGCTCAGCAGCTCGCATTCCCCTGGGATCACTTTTGCACCGATTCTCACAAAGAGATCCGGCTAGAGTTTGCGCCGGAAGCCGTAACCAACAGTTAAAAGAATACTTCAGATGCGCGCTAGCTCGGGCGCATCCTGCAAAATCAGAGGGTTAGGTGAATGGATCTTGACACCGCCGAGACCATTGCAATCTCTGCGCTAGCCTTCCTCGCCGGTGATGAGCAACGCCTGGGCCGGTTCCTCGCATTGACAGGCATAGGACCGGCCGAACTGAAGGCCCAAGCGCACACGCCGCGTCTCCTCGCAGCAGTCCTCGACCACGTGCTCCAGGACGAAAACCTGCTGTTGGTTTTCGCCGCCTCCAGTCGCATCGCACCGGAGCTGATAACGCCGGCTCAGCAGCTTCTCGCCGAGCACGCCGCCGGATCATACGAACGGTAACAAATGAAATGGGGCGTCCTCACAAAATAGCGACGCCCGCTCTCAGCGTTTCCCAGGCGGGCACTTGCCTTTCTTCAGCAGCGTCAGCTCTTTGAGTTCGCCGCGGATGGAAAAGTCGCCGTAGTCGATGAACAGGTCGCTCGAGATGCCGTTCTCGTAAAACAAGAACGATAGCTCGTAGGTCGGCAGCTGGTCGGTCCGGACCGGTCCCGGCTCGAAATAACTGATGGCAACCGGCCATGCGGTGAGGCCATCGAGCTTGCCGCCAAAATTGCGCCTCGGCGTTCGCTTCTCCAAACTCGCATTTCGTGGCCTACCGATGACGGCATTCGTCTCGTAGAATTTCTCGCCTTTGTCCGAACCGTCATAAAGGTTGGCTGTGAAAATGGTCTTGCCTGAATGCGCCGCTTCCAACAGCGCCAGCGAATGCTGAATGGGAAAGTAGATATCCGAGGGCAGTTTGACGGTCTTCTTCGACGGTTTCGTCAGCTCAACCTTAGTGAATGTCGCGCCGTTACTTGGACCGGCGCTACCCTGCGCAGCTTCGGAGAGTTTCTGGTTCTCGTATTGGCTGGAGCTGAAGCGTAAGTGATGCGTTGCCAGATCCTCGAAGCTCGACGTTCTCAGGTCGTTGATCTGTGCGATGCCTTCCTGGTTCGTCATGCGCGTCACGAAGCGCATCTTTTGCTCGTAGCCCTTGCAGCGGCTGCCGCTCATCTCATAAACCATGCGGCCGGTCATCTCCGCGACGCCGGAGCCGGGGCTGGCATGTTCCAATGTAATCTCATAGACGGCACGATGGGGCGCAATCGAAGCGCCTTGCTTGCCTGTCAGCGCCGAGACCTGGGTAACAAGCGCAACCAGAAACGCTCCACCCATCGCGGCGGTTGGAATAAGCCTCAACACCTTGGCCATACGTGTTTTCCTTGCCATCGGGTGAGGATAGCCCGCGACTCGTTAAAGTATGGAAACACTAAGCCGCTATGAGGGCATTGCAAAGTGGCCGCCCCGCGGTCAAATAGGCGCGCTAAGGGGCTGAAAAAACACCAAACAAGGGGAGAGACAGGCCCATGGATGGCAAAGTTGAGGCGCGGCTTAAAGATCTCGGCATCGTGCTGCCCGACGCGCCAACGCCGGTTGCTAATTACGTCCCCTCCCTCATTATCGGCGACCTGTTATTTATTTCAGGACAGATCTCCATGGGCGCTGATGGTGAAATAATCACAGGCCAGCTCGGCGGCGCGGTGAGCGTCGATCAGGGCCAAGCGGCCGCGAAGCGATGCGCCATTTTCATTCTTGCACAAACCAAGGCGGCGGTCGGCAGCCTGGACCGCGTAACGCAGGTCGTGAAACTCACGGGCTTCGTCAACGCAACGGCCGACTTCGGTGATCATCCAAAAGTCATAAACGGCGCCTCCGATTTTATGGTGGAGGTGTTTGGCGACAAGGGCCGGCACACACGCGCAGCCGTCGGCG
>PVMK01124615.1_pt1 | contig 22610 bp, 25 predicted proteins | sample 1853481 | NCBI WGS metagenome assembly PVMK01 (sample SAMN08533507, study PRJNA380276) | Marine sediment metagenome, whole genome shotgun sequencing project. | reverse complement strand
ACTCCGCTGTTAATCTCTACCAAAACCCAGCAGATTCACACACCTTCTTGACAAACGGATTTTCATTCCTCTGAATCCGATCAATCCGCCTGCTTGGCTTTATAGAATTTAATGTCTATTTTTGATTTTCCATTCTTTATATTTATGGAGGTCTTTTTCCAGAAAATACATGCAAAGGATCAAGATTAGAGCATCGTCAATTTGGCCTACCAGTGGAAGAAAATCAGGGATGATGTCAATAGGACTGATAACGTAAATAATTCCTGCAATAAAAACCAGAATAGACCAGGGAGAGACTTCTTGGTATTCCCCTTTCCAGTAGTCTTTTATCAAGGAATAGAGCAGCTTGAAATTTCCTATTAATCGACCCCATAGTCCAATATTTAGGATGCTACCCTTCCCCATTCATCTTCTCTCTTAATACCCCGGAACATTTAAACGTCACCACTCGCCTCGCTCTCAATTTCATATCACCGGCAGTCTGAGGATTTCTTCCCTCCCGTTTCTTCTTGTCTTTAACACAGAATTTACCGAAACCGGAGATAAGGACGTCCTCCCCTGATTCCAATGTGTGTTTGATAATTTCCAAGAGGGATTCGACGATGATTCTGGATTCTTGTTTCTGGAGGTCTGACTTACCGTAAACAGAATCTATCAGGTTGGTTTTTGTAAGGGCCATGGTAGTAACCTCAATTTAAGATGCTTTGGATGCTGTTTTCGATGGCGATACCGATAAGACATTCTTCTTCCGAAGCTTCGTATAAAACATTTTCTTTATATTCAATTTTCCCTTCGTATTGTTCTTTCAACTCCATTTCTCCGTCTTTACCCATTTGAATAAGAGTTCCAGAACATTCAGGACAGGCAGGGCCACATTCCATTTCTGCATCATAGAAATACGGAATCCAGCCTTGCTCGATTGATTCTTCAATGGAATTTATTTCTATTCCACAGATTACACATTTCATGGTTTATCTCCCTTTTTGAAGTGCTCGGAGAAAATAGCTTTAAATTCATCATATTGTCAAGTGAGTCTGCCAATGAAAAAGACGAATAAATAGAGAATATGTCAAGATGACCTGGAAAAAATAGTATTGTTGTGACCGGATCTGTCAAACCCTTATGATAAAGAAGGCCTAATCTAAGAAGGATATTGCCTAACATCTGAAATTTCCTTGACTATTTATCGGATATCAAGGTAATTTTTCTGAATCCACTTAGAATTGACTATAAACCTCACTGGGGAACTATGAATTGAATTTCCTCAAAACATCCAGTAACTTCTCTTATTATGCTCCAAAAAATCATATCAGGAGGTCAAACAGGGGCAGACAGGGCAGCCCTTGATGTGGCCATTGAGTTTCACATTCCCCATGGCGGGTGGATACCGAAAGGCAGGAAGACAGAAGACGGTACTCTCCCCGACAAATATCAGCTACAGGAGATGGCCATGAAGCATAGCCGACCACACCTCCACGTTGACTTTTTAAAGGCAGCAGGCTTTGCTGCTGGTCATGTCATTAAGAACTGGATCGCAGAGAACCGAATTAGAGTCCTAAACGTGGCTGGATCAAGAGCCAGCAAGCAGGAATGAATATGTCTCATGATCACAACCATCAAATAAGCAATTACAATCGCGCCTTTGCTATTGCCGTCATACTCAATCTCATTTTCGTTGCCATTGAAGCAGGCTATGGGGTTGCGGCAGGATCTTTGGCCCTGATAGCAGACGCTGGGCACAACCTAAGCGATGTGCTAAGCCTATTGCTCGCATGGGGTGCTGGTTTGCTGGCTACAAAACCCGCAACTGAGAAAAGGACATATGGTTTCCGCAAGGTAACGATAATGGCTTCTTTAGCCAGCGCAATATTGCTACTTGTTGCGCTGGGCGGCATTACATTGGAAGCCATTGGCCGATTCTTCGATCCAAAACCGGTTGATGGGATTACCGTTATCGCTGTTGCTGCCATTGGCGTTGTTATTAATACAATCACAGCGTTGCTTTTTGTATCCGGCCAGAAACACGACTTAAACATCAGGGGTGCATTCTTCCATATGGCCGCCGATGCTGGTGTTTCATTCGGTGTCGTCGTAGCGGGTATAATCATCATGGTCACAGGCTGGTTGTTGATTGATCCTCTAATTAGTCTTCTTATCGTAGCTGTTATCCTCGTTGGCACTTGGTCTTTGCTCCGTGATTCGATGAATCTTGCCATAGATGCTGTTCCTAAAGGAATTAATATGGCTGGAATAAAAAGATACTTAACCAGCGTTGAAAACGTTTGTCAGATACATGATCTGCATGTTTGGTCTATGAGTACAACGGAAGTTGCCCTGTCTGTCCATTTGATTATAGTTGACGATTCCTTGAACAATAATTTTCTGCCTAAACTCCAGCAACAGTTACATGATCGTTTCAGCATAGAACATTCTACGATACAGGTTGAAAGAAAAGATGATGGTCCCTGTATGTTAAACAAAAACGGATGCGTATAAAAGGGCTAACAATGCGCTGCACCGGGCGGCAATTCCGCTGCGCTTCATCAGGTCTAATCCACTGGGAGGTTCGGCAATCCTCAGTCGACTCTAAATCCTGGCTCTGGGTGAATTATATGATAAGGAAACACAGGAAGTGATTGAAAATTGGCATTACTGGGTCGATAGAGGATATGAATATTGAAAAAAGACAATGACATAAAGGTTTTCATTTCGAATCGAGATTCAATATGTGACGAGTGCAGGGAGGAACTTGGCCGCAGGGCATGGATTACCATGGAAGGAGACAACGGGGCTTTTTGTTTGACATGTGAACTGCGGGACATCCTATAATGTACCTGTAAAGAAGAAAAATGAATAAAAGGAATTGCTGTAATGTCAGGGGGTTACAAGGAGTGACTTATTTTGAACAAACCTGTAGCGTCCCATTAATGGGCTTTTTTTCGGTGAGTTTCTCACTTTATGCGAACTTTGAGCCTAATCGTTACCATTATCCGGCATACTGCACAAAGGCAGTCACCAATCATCCCTTATTCAGGCTCCAAAATTCAGCGAGAGGCCCTGTATTGTCCCTCCCGAGGTCCTTTGTGGCCCCAACGTTGTTTATCGGGCTCTCTCACCGAAGTAGTTTTAATTATTGATTTTTCTCTTTAGCACAGAAAAAACATTTATTCAATAAAAATTCAAAAAGGGTATTTTCTTGATGTTTTAATATATAACGTCCATAAGAACATACAAAACATAATGCACGGGCAGGAGTTGTTTAAGTTCTTATCGACGTACCATTAACATAAATACGGAGCCAAAATGCTTTCGCGGATTTCAGATGACAAAATCAGTATGGTTTTTAGTCGAGCGCTTCAAGAAGTTAATTTAGTTGGGGGAAGTGACACAGCATTGATTTTTTATGATATATCATATCTTAATGAACGAATTAATGATTTAATTACACTATTTTCCAAAACTACACTACATGCCATACCTATCAAAGCCAACCCCCTTGTGAAAATCCTAAAACAAATTGCGAAGTTAGGTGTAGGTTTAGAAGCAGCTACGTTACCGGAATTATATCTCGCAGAAAAATCAGGTGTTTCACCTGATAGGATTGTATTTGACTCACCTACTAAAACCATAAATGAAATAGAATATGCCTTAAATTTGGGTTGTTATATCAATGTAGATTCATTGCAGGAACTTGATCGAATTGCCGAATTAATAAGAGAAAGAGAATTTAGGACTAATTCAATCGGAATAAGAATAAACCCGCAAGTTGGAACTGGAGATATAGCTTCAACGAGTGTTGCCGGAGAATATTCAAAATTCGGTGTACCAATAAAAGAGCATCGCCAAACATTGATAGATAAATTTGAAAAATATGATTGGCTGACAGGAGTTCATCTTCATATAGGGTCTCAGGGTTGTTCAGTTGAAATGTTATTAAAAGGGATAGAAACCATTTTGAATTTTGTAAATGAGGTCAATGAGCTTTTAGAAAGAAACAATACTGGACGGCAAATTGCTACTTTTGATATAGGTGGTGGACTCCCAGTTTCATATCATAGAGATAAGGAAGCTGTTTCATTGTCACATTATGTGAAAGAATTGCGAAATCGATTCAAAGACCTTTTCAGTGATAAATTCAGGTTAATAACAGAGTTTGGAAGATATATTCATGCAAATACTGGCTGGGTGGCAAGTAAAGTTGAATATGTAAAGAGAGATTCTAATGTGAATACAGCTATGATACATGTTGGAGCAGATTTATTTTTACGTAAATGTTACAGACCGGAAGATTGGCACCATGAAGTTTTCGTCCTTGACCGTAGCGGAAAGATTAAGGGAGGTACAGATAAAAATAAGTACGTAATAGCGGGTCCTCTATGTTTCGCGGGAGACATGATTGCTAAAGAAATTCAATTACCTGTAGTTGAGCAAGGTGATTATATTATAATTCAAGACACAGGAGCATATACTTTAAGTATGTGGTCAAGATATAATAGCCGACAAATTCCAAAAGTCATTGGTTATATTGAAGACGGTAACGAATTTGAGATAATAAGAGATAGAGAAAGTCTCGATAAAATAATAGAGTTTTGGAGCTAAATAAACTGTATCAATATTTCTGGCCTCTCATACGAATTTGTGGGTTCGGCCGAATTTAACTTTTTATATTGGACAGGATTCACAAGATTGATTGGATCTATTGCTTTCTCTGTTTCCGGACGAAACAGAGAAATGGCAATCCCGCTTTCAGCGGGAAAGAAAAGCCAAGGATGAGGGTCATCAAGTCTGCCGTTGACTCTTGCTCGTAACCTCCAAAAACAATAAGAGTCAATGCATGACCCCCTCATCATGTCCCGGGGAGGAAAATTCGTCACCCTGTCTCCCTTGAAGGCCTCTTGACGAGTTCAGATCAGTTTTACAAAAGAGAGAAGGAACGGGAAGAAGGCGAACTGGCCAATGCCGGTGTTTCAGAATTTATTGGGGATGACCTTGCAAAACCCCAAAATGATTCTCTTATAATTCGAGTTGGTCGCCGCTCCGGCGCAGAATCCATGACCATTGAAAGGCATCGGAATAACCACGCCTTCTCATTTCTCAAAGATCGAATTTAAAGTCTCTGATTGGAAAAATGCAGGGCGAATGTTTTTTTGTTGACCAGGGGTCCGAAAGTGTCCGATAATAACCCCAATCTCATCGGACTATTTCGGACACTTTATTCTGGTATTTTGAGAAATGTTGTCATTCAATATAAATAACGATCGAGGCCAAGGTTGTGTGTAGAGAGTTTGGGTTTATTTTGACCAAGTAGGGTTATATTGATACTAATGAAAAATATTATTTCCAAAATCAAGAATGAACTGCAAGTCAGTCTCAGAGAAACTGATCCGGAAAACTGTAAGATCTTATCCGTGTATCTGTTCGGTTCCAATGTGACATCCAAGGTCGGGAGAGACTGAAGGGAAAGAGACCCATTTGTAAAGGAGCGCACATGAACGGCAAAGAAGTCATATTAGGTGTAACCGGCGGGATAGCGGCGTATAAGTCAGCAGAGCTGGTGAGGCTCCTGGTGGAAGATGATATCCTGGTCAAGGTGGCCATGACAAAAAGCGCCACCAAGTTCGTGACCCCGCTCACCTTTGAGGCCCTCTCCGGGGAGAGTGTTATCCACGACATGTTCGGCCAGGAAGGGACTGCCATAGACCACATCCAATGGGGCCAGGAGTCGGATCTTATTATCATTGCCCCGGCCACGGCCAATTTTATCGGAAAGATGGCACACGGCATCGGGGATGATTTCCTCTCCACCTGCGTGCTTGCGGCCACGGCAAAGATACTTGTCTGTCCTTCCATGAATACCCGGATGTTTGAGAACCCTGCTGTGCAGGACAATCTGGACCTGCTTAAGAAACGTGGATTTATTATAATGGAACCGGGTCAAGGTGCGTTAGCCTGCGGGACAGAGGGCCCAGGCCGACTGCCCGAACCGGATGAGATCCTCGAACAGGCCAGGAAACTGCTATCAGACCAAGACCTCGCAGGCCTGAAGATCTTAGTAACAGCCGGGCCTACCACAGAACCGATCGATCCTGTCAGATATATTTCAAACAGGTCCTCAGGCAAAATGGGCTACGCCCTTGCAAGGGCCGCTGCGTACAGGGGAGCGGACGTAATCCTTGTGAGCGGTCCCACAGACCTTGTCCCCCCTCCCGGTCTCAGCTTCTGCCAGGTAATAACGGCAGAGGATATGCGGCGCTCGGTCTTTGAAAACCGGTCCGGATGTGATATAATTATCAAGGCTGCAGCGGTTTCCGATTACAGACCCCGGGATTGTGCAGAGCAGAAAATCAAAAAGGGGGCCGAGTCCCTTTCACTCGAGCTGATAAAGAATCCGGACATATTAGCCGAGTTAGGTAGTACAATAGAGGAATTCCCCTCTGTATTAGTGGGATTTGCCGCGGAAACAGAGGACCTCATTGCAAATGCTGAAAAAAAACTCAAGTCAAAAAATCTTGATATGATTGTGGCAAACGATGTTTCAAGTAAGGATGCGGGCTTTGAAACAGACACCAATAGGGTGAAAATCATATACAGTGACGGACATGTTGATGATTCACCCCTGATGACAAAAGATAAGGTGGCTGATCTTGTTCTGGACAGGGCTAAAGCGATCAGGGAGGCTGGACTTGAAGGTTGAAGAGGAAATCCGAGATATTTTTTCCCATATGAGGGGTTTGATCGAGGCTTATCAGGATATCGGTCTTGGCCCCCCTCCCCTTTCAACCGAAACCCTGCGCTTCCTGAGCCCCGATCAATCGACTGCGGTTTTAAACATCAGAAGCACCACTAAAGCCGACGATGATACAGGCCAACCGACTCATCCTGCCTCTCTCGAAGCCCTGAGAGAGCATATTGGCAACTGCGAAAGATGCAAGCTGCACCAAAGCCGGACCCATCTGGTCTATGGGGAGGGCTCTCCTGTGGCTAAGCTGGTATTTGTGGGTGAGGGCCCGGGGGTTGATGAGGATCTGGCGGGAAGACCTTTTGTAGGTAAATCCGGGAAATTGCTGACAAAGATTATTGAAAAGGGAATGGGGCTGACCCGGGAAGAGGTGTACATCTGTAACGTGGTCAAGTGTCATCCCCCTAAAAATCGAGACCCAGAGAAGGACGAAATAGAGGCATGTGTGCCTTTTCTGAAAAAACAGCTCCAAAGCATAAACCCCGAGGTAATCTGCTGTCTCGGCCGTGTGGCTTGCCAGGCTCTTCTTGGCAGTGGGTTCAAAATAACTCTTGAAAGGGGCAAATGGCGTTCTTACGAGGATATTCCCCTGATGCCTACCTTTCATCCGGCCTATCTGTTGAGAAATCCATCTGCAAAGAGGCAGGTCTGGGAAGATGTCAAAATGATCATGAAGCGAATCGGTCTGGAGGTAAAAACAAATGGATAGTCTACGATCTACCCTTCTGATCTTTATCCTGTTGGTCGCCCTTTTTTGCCCGGTGTTGCCGGTTCTTGGAACATCAGGCATTGCTTTGGCCGGGAATGAGGTAATGATCATTGAACTTGACGGTCCTATCAATCCCGGTACAGCAATATATGTTGTGAGAGGTCTTGAAAAGGCAAAGGACCAGGGGGTTGCGCTGGTCATCATCCGTCTCGATACCCCGGGTGGTTTAGCCTCTTCAATGCGCTCGATTATCAAGGCGATATTAAATTCACCGGTTCCCGTGGTAGTTTACGTAGGACCAAGAGGGGCCGGTGCGGCCTCAGCCGGCGTTATGATCACGGTGGCGGGCCACATAGCCGCCATGGCAAATGGTACAAATATTGGAGCGGCTCATCCGGTGAGCATGGGCGGTAAAGACATAGGAGGGACTATGTCAGAAAAAGTGGTCAACGACATGGCCGCATATGCAAGGGGGATTGCCGAAGATAAGGGTAGAAACGGCGAATGGGTGGAAAAGGCAATACGGGAGAGTGTTTCAATAACCGCTGATGAGGCGCACGCAAAGAATGTGGTGGACCTGGTGGTAAAAGATATGGACGACCTGCTTAAGGGCCTGGACGGCAGGGAAGTCAATATGCCTTCAGGGAAGATCACGCTAAAGACTACAGACCTGAAAAAGGTGCATTTCAAACCCGGATTCCGAGATAAGATACTCAAGACCATCAGTGATCCTAACATAGCATATATCCTCATGATGATCGGATTAGCAGGGCTCTATTTTGAGTTTTCACACCCCGGGGCCATCTTTCCGGGAGTCATTGGCGCCATATCTCTTATCCTGGCCTTTTTTTCCTTTCAGACCCTTCCGGTAAACTATGCCGGTCTCATACTTATTATCCTGGCCATTATATTTTTTGTTGCCGAAGTAAAGGTGGCAAGCTATGGTATCCTCTCGATCGGAGGATTGATTTCCCTTACATTGGGGTCTATTATGCTGTTCGAAGACGTCGGGGTTTCTCTAAAGCTTATAATGCCGACCATACTCTTAGTGGGAGGTTTTTTTGTGGTAGTGGCAGGACTGGCCTTCAAAGCCATTCATTCAAAACCTAAGGGAGGGACTGACGGTCTTTTGGGAGAGATCGGCATAGTCAAAGAGTTGATCGAGCCTGAAGGCCTGATCTTTGTGCATGGTGAATACTGGCGGGCGATTTCAGAAGAAAGGCTTGAGCCCGGAGAAAAGGTAGAAGTGACAAACGTCGAGGGTCTGATGCTAAATGTCAAAAAGGCCTGACGATTGAAAATTGAATATTGAAGGACTGCAAACAATAACAAATACTCAACCAACCACCATAAGGAGGCAAATATGTTTTATATTTTAGCAGCAGTGCTGGTTATCTTCTTCTTGGCATCGGCCATCAAGGTGCTCAAAGAGTATGAGCGTGCCGTGATCTTCCGTCTTGGCCGGGTGATCCCGACAAAGGGGCCGGGGTTGATTATTCTGATCCCTGTGATCGATAAGATGGTCAAGGTGAGTCTCCGTCTTGTTGCCATGGATGTCCCTTCACAGGATGTTATTACCAGGGATAATGTTTCTGTAAAGGTAAATGCCGTAGTTTACTTCCGTGTTATGGATCCAACCAACGCCACCATCGAGGTGGAAAATTATCTCTTTGCCACCTCGCAATTAGCCCAGACCACATTGCGAAGCGTCTGCGGTCAGGTGGAACTTGACGAGCTTCTCGCAGAAAGGGAAAAGATCAACACTCAGCTCCAGAACATCTTAGACAAACACACCGATCCCTGGGGGATCAAGGTAGCCACGGTGGAGGTAAAACATATTGACTTGCCCCAGGAGATGCAGCGGGCCATGGCCAAACAGGCCGAGGCAGAGAGGGAAAGGCGGGCCAAGGTGATCAATGCCGAGGGTGAATTCCAGGCCGCCGGCCGCCTGACAGAAGCCGCAGGCATCATCAATAAGCATCCGGAGGCCCTGCAGTTAAGATACCTGCAGACCGTGAGAGAAATATCATCCGAGAGTAATACAACCACGCTGTTTCCTATACCGATTGATCTCCTGATGCCTTTTATCAAGAAGAAGGAGTAAGGAGCAAGGTTGCTGATTGCGGGTTCTTATTGAATTGGCAGGACGGGCATGTTAAGAGGAACTTTATTCGACCGTATGAAGAAGATAGAATAAAGAGGAGACGAAATAATGGTAGAAGAAAGCAAAGAAGAGTTGAAGGAAGAGAATAGCGAAGAAACCAAACCAGAAATGCCTGAGTTCGAAAAGCCTTTAGAAAAGATGACGGCTCCGGAACTAAAAGAGGTGGCCAAGGAGATCCCCGGACTCACCGGGGTCCATGCAATGAAAAAGGCCGACCTTTTAGACATCATCAACAAATATTATGGCATTGAAGAGGAGGTTCCTGCAAAAGGGAAAAAGAAGAAGGCCGAGAAGAAGGTTGCAAGCGTGAAAGAGCTTAAGGCAAAGATTATCCAGCTCAGGGAGAAAAAGCAGGAGGCTCGGGCAACCAAAGACAGGAAGAATATCGAGATCCTTCGCCGTCGAATCAACCGTTTGAAAAAGCAGACCAGAAAGGTTGCCCAAGGCTAAAACATACTACAATCTTGAGCAGGTCTCGGGGAACTTGCCTGACCCCGAACCTGCTTTTCTTTTTTAAAGATCCCTAACCCGGATAAACCGGAATTGCGCATTAAGAAATTGAGGAATTGAGGAATTGAAAAATATCTCATCCAAGGCAGTGGCCATAATCCCGGCGGCAGGATCAGGCATCCGAATGGAAAGCAAACGGGCCAAGCAGTTTCTCAGCCTTGACGGGAAGCCTATCCTGGTCTTAGCCCTTGAACCTTTTCAGGAAAGCACTGTGGCTGCAGTTGTCTTAGTGGTTCCCCAAGATGATGTGGAGTACTGCAAAAAAGAGATTGTGGAGAGATTTGGGCTCACTAAGGTCGAAAAAATCGTCCCCGGTGGAAAACGACGTCAGGATTCTGTTAGATTGGGTCTTGAGGCCACAGAAGGGAAGTATGATCTTGTCTTGATCCATGACGGTGTCCGGCCCCTGATCGAAAAAGCGCTCATAGAAAAGGTTATCAAAGAAGCGATGGTAAATCGAGCGGTCATAACCGCACTCCCTGCCAAGGAGACTGTGAAAGAAGTCAACGACCTCCGAAATGTGGTGAAGACATACGACAGGGAAAGAGTGTGGATGGTCCAGACCCCTCAGGCCTTCCGTTACCAGGACATCCTGAAGGCCCACCAAAAGGCCTTAGAGGAAGGGTGGGAAGAGGCCACAGACGATGCTCTTTTGGTGGAAAAATCAGGCATCACGGTCAAGGTGGTGGAGGGGTCAGAGAAAAATATAAAGGTAACAACCCCCCACGATCTGGAGTTGGCGCGATTTTGGTTGCGTTCATGAGCGGATATGATCCTTAGAATAGGCACAAGGGCAAGTAAATTGGCCCTCAGGCAGAGCGAATGGGTCAAGGATGAAATCGAGGCCACACATCCCGATGTCAAGGTTGATCTGGTCAGGATCAAGACCAAGGGGGATAAGATCCTCGATTCTCCCTTGAGTAAAATAGGCGGCAAAGGTCTTTTTGTAAAAGAGATCGAGGATGCGCTCTTAGAGGAGAGGGTAGACCTGGCCGTCCACAGCATGAAAGACATGCCGGCTGAATTGCCTGACAGACTCATGCTTTCCACCTTTCCCAAACGAGAAGATCCTGCTGACGCCCTTATCTCCATAGGAGGCCAAACCCTTGATCAGTTTCCCCATCAGGCAAAAGTGGGCACCAGCAGCCTCAGAAGGGGGGCACAGTTGCTCCATGTCCGCCCGGACATTGAATTGGTACCGTTGAGAGGAAATGTTGACACCCGTCTTCGAAAACTTGAGACAGAGAATCTCCATGCTATTATCCTGGCTGCTGCCGGACTCAAACGTTTGGGCCTTTCCAGCCGCATCACCCAGACCCTCTCCTTTGACCAGGTTCTGCCTGCTGTGGGACAGGGTGCCCTCGGAATAGAAACAAGACGAGACGATAAGCAAACCCTAAACCTGCTTCAATTCCTTGACCACAAGGCCACAAGAATAGCTGTAAGCACCGAAAGGGCCTTTTTGAAAGAGCTTGAAGGGGGTTGCCAGGTCCCGATTGCCGGTCTTGCCCAGCTAAATGACGACAAACTCAGTTTCCAGGGTATGGTGGCGGAGCTTGATGGTTCCAGCATTTTAAGAGAAGAAATCATCGGGACTAAGGATCAGGCTGAGGAGCTCGGGATTGCCCTCGCAACGAGGTTGCTTGATTCCGGGGCAGACAGGATTCTGGAAAAGATTTATGGAAAGGGATTGGGGTAAGAATGAAACAATCAACAATCATAAATCATCCCCGCCCGCAATCTGATCAAGGCGGGATTTCCACTTCGCTCCAACAATCATCAATCCAAACGGGAAAGGTGTATCTGGTGGGGGCCGGTCCTGGTGATCCCGGTCTTCTTACTATAAAGGGGAAGGAATGTCTCTGTGAAGCAGATGTGGTCATTTATGACTACTTAGCGAACGATGCTTTCCTCAATTACGCTAAGGATGAGGCCGAGCTGATATACGTTGGAAAAAAGGCCGGTTCCCACACGATGAGCCAGACCCGGATAAATGAGTTGATTGTTGACAGGGCGAGTAAAGGACAGATCGTTGTCAGACTTAAGGGTGGTGACCCATTTATTTTCGGCAGGGGTGGGGAAGAGGCCCAGGACCTGATCAGGAAGGGTGTGGATTTCGAGGTTGTGCCCGGGGATCACATCAGCCATTTCTGTGCCGGCCTATGCGGGGAATCCCGCTTACCCATCGTGATCATACCTCAACAGTTGCATTTATAACAGGCCATGAAGACCCCCTCAAAGAGAAATCGGATATTGCCTGGGATAAATTGGCAACCGGAGCCGGGACCCTGGTTTTCCTCATGGGGATTGGGAATCTCTCTAAGATCGCCGAGCATCTAATGGCCCATGGCCGATCTCCAGATACACCGGTAGCTGTTATTCGAAAAGGTACGTCACCCGAACAGACAACAGTAGTGGGAAATCTAAAAAATATTGCCCGGCTGACCAAAAAAAGCCGGGTACGCCCCCCTGCCATAATTGTAGTTGGGGATGTGGTTCAATTGAGAGAAGAACTGAACTGGTTTGAGACAAAACCTCTATTCGGTAAAAGGATTGTGGTCACCAGGGTGAGAGAACAGGCCAGTGAATTTCTTCGCACACTTCAGATGTTGGGTGCAGAGGCCATCGAATTCCCTACCATAGAAGTAATGCCGCCTAAGAGCTGGGAATCCCTTGACCACGCCATCAAGGCGTTGGATGAATATGACTGGCTGCTCTTTACCTCTGTCAATGGTGTGAAATTTTTCCTCAAGCGGCTTGGATTTCTCGGGAAAGATATACGGGATTTGAAGGGGATAAAGATTGGGGTGATTGGGCCTAAGACAGCCGCTATATGGCATCGAATGGGTATCAAGCCAGACCTGATGCCGGACGAGTATCGGGCTGAAGCGGTTGTGGAATCTTTCGAGAAATTGGGGATCAGCGGTGCAAAGATTCTAATCCCCAGGGCGGTCAAGGCCCGGGAGGTGTTGCCCGAACAGTTGCGGGAGGCGGGGGCCCATGTGAACGTAGTGCATGCCTATCGGACCATAAGTCCTGATCACGATACAGGACGGGTAATGGAGCTGCTAATGGGAGGGTCCATAGACATGGTTACCTTCACCAGCTCCTCCACAGTCACAAATTTTGTCGATATGTTTAAATCCAACGGGCAAGAGATGCACAAATGGATGGCGCGGGTTGCCGTTGCCTGTATTGGACCGATTACGGCAAAGACCGCACAGAAGAACGGTTTTAAGGTAGATCTGATTCCCTCAGACTATACAATAGAAGCCCTTACGCAGGGCATTTTGCACTATTTTTCGCAGTGATCGTGCCGGATACTGGATCCTGGATGAAAAAAGAATTGATTCCTCGTAGATATCCAGTATCCAGAAACCAGTATCCAGTATCCTTTAAAGCTTATCCATATCCAGAAGGATCGATATACCGCCGTTTTCCATAATCCCCACACCGGAAAAAGCTCCGGCTCTGGATAAGAGTTCACCCAGAGGCATGACCATAAGGGGCATGTTGCCGATGATAGTGTCAACCGCAAACCGCACAGGGGTTTCCCTCGCAGTTTCACCGTTGATGTTGATGGCCTGCCTGACCTTTAAAATACGAGTAGGCTTCGTCGTGTGGGCATCTATCCCGAGCCTGTCCCCCAGGTCATAAAAAGCCCCGTTTTGTTCTGACGATACTGCCTCTGCCCTTTCAATGGAAACTACATTCAATGTGGGAACCGAAAGGGTATACTCCCCCAATTTACATACAATAGCGTAGACGATGGAAAGGGACAGGGGGAGTTTAAAGGTAAATTGCGTCCCTTTCGAGGGCTCTGAGTGGATTGACATGGAACCATTCAGATATCCTATGGCCCGGGCAACAACAGCCATCCCTATGCCTCTCCCTGCAAGTTGGGTGGTTCCATTGGCAGAGGAGAAATCGACACTGAGTATAGAATCAAAGAACTCATCATCTGGCATCCTGGAGATCTCTTCATCTGACATAGATCTCTTATTCTTCAGGTATTTTATGATAGCAGACCTCTCAATACCGCCGCCATCGTCACTCACCTTCAGGACAAGATTATTACCTATCTTATCCGCTTCGAGGACAATTTTACCCTCCTGATTCTTACCCCTCTTAATCCGCTCATCCGGGGGTTCAATCCCGTGTGCAATGGAATTCCTCAAGAGATGCATAAAAGGCTCTCTCAAACGGTCCAAGAGGCCGATATCCACCTCTATCTCTCCACCAACAACTTCAAACCTCGCATCCCTATTATATGTTTTCCCCAAATCCCGGATGGTCTTTTCAAACAGGGAACCAAAGTCATTTACAGGCATGAGTCTCAGTCGGGCTAACTGAAAGTGCAGACCTTTCAACATTGACATATAGTTGTCAATCCAGCTCTTCAGACCTGTTGATATCTGATCTTGAGACAGAGGAGGGAGCCTGTTTTCCAGCAGCATGATTTCCTGAGACCGGGCAAGAAGTTCCTCGATCAACGAATAATCTACCCGGATACGATCTATCTTCGAAGGGGATGAAACGGGACGGACTTCAGGGGTGATCTGCTTCACCAGTTCATCCGGACTATTGACCAACCTGGCAGTGATCCTCTCCCATTCTTTCAAATTTTCGGGAGAACTGACATCATTCTTTCCTGCCACCAACCCTTTGAGTAGATCTGTCCCGTCAATAAGCAGTTGCACTGCTTCATCCGAGGGTTTCATATCACCTCCGTGGAACTGCTTACACCACTCCTCCATCGAATGGCACAGCCCGGCTATTCTTTCCATACTGAGGGCCTTAGCCATTCCCTTTATAGAGTGAATCTTACCATGAATTTCACCCCACATTTGCAGATCCGAGAAATCCCTTTCTACCCTTATCAGAGCGATGTCCAATTCTTCAAGATACTTACTTGCTTCCAGTACGAAGATTTTTTTGTACTTTTCAAGGTCCATAGGGCAGTTCCGAGAGGATCTTCCAGATTTTTTCGGGCATAATCAGCTCTGTCGTACGCCCTTCCTCTGTAAAAACGGTCTGGCTTCCGTTATTTTCCTCAATGCGTGTTATCCCGATGATTTTATCTGGAATCAGGCCCAATTTTCTCTGGCCCCATTTCAAGAGAATAATATAAGGATTTCCGCTGAGCAGAGATCTTTCTCCGCCCATTAAGCTCCCCAGATCAATGACATCAAACAGATCGCCCCTGAAATAGCTCAATCCTCTGTAACATGGAGAGGCAAGGGGAACAGGGATAATTTGTATATCGTCCGCAATACGATAAATATACTCTGTCTCAACCCCTAAGCATTTCTCTGCGGCCTCAAAGATAAAACATTCCATTATTTTAATTCCTACGAAGCCTGAATCGCCGCTGGCTCTCCATCATCTTCTCTGACAGGACATTTAATGACTTCATAGCGGTAACGATCTCCCTTATCTCCTCTTTTTGATTTTTTGTCCCAATGGTAGTCTTCTGTGTCGACACAAAGTTCTCCTGGGCAAGCCTCGAGAGTTCCTGAAAATGGCTAAGCAATCCCCTCATCTCTTTTGCCTGCTTCCTCGTCACATCCTCCACCTTTTTGACCTCAGAGGAGATATCCTTAACCCCGGAAAGCATCGCGCCAAATGTGTCCACAATGCCATGAATGATTTCACGCCCTTTGGCAATATGGTCCTCACTCTTCCTGAGAGACGTTAGGGCGGCCTTATTGTCTTCAAAGATATCATTCACAATGCGCCTTATCTCCTGTGAGGACTGTTTAGAGTTTTCTGCCATACTCCTTATTTCGTTGGCCACAAGGGCAAATCCTTTTCCCATTTCCCCAGCCCGCGTGGCCTCAATGGAAGCATTTAAAGAAAGGATGTCGGTTTTTTGGGAAAGTTCCTCCATGACGTTCATCACCATCTTTATTTTTTCCACCTTGTTTGACAACCGGTATATGGGCTCTGTGTTCTCTACCATCTGTTTGAGAACATCCTCCAAATAATTCAAGGTCTCGCGGGCATTAGCCCCGCCGGTTTCGGTCTTGACCAACGCATCATTAGCCTTAGAAGCCGTTTGGGCTGACTGCCTGGCTGCCTCATCCATTTCCTCCAGGCTCTTATCTATAACGAGGAATGTCTTCTGGACAATGAGAGTCTGTTCTTCTGAACCTTTGGCGATTGCCAGGGCAGAGTCATCAATTTCCCGGCTGTTGGTCAGGACCTTGTCTATCAGACCGCTGAGGTCATGACCGGTCTCTTCTATACGTGAAGCCCCCCCCTTAATCTCCAAAATTATGTCTCGCAGATCATTTACCATCATAGCAAAGGCCTCTTCGAGGTCACGAATTTCGTCCTGAGATAAAAGAGGTATCTCCTTTGAAAGATCACCACGACTGATCTCCTTTGCAACACTACTCAGGCTGGTTAACCTCCTTACAATGGATCTGGAAAAAATGCCTCCGAGAATAATTGCAGCGGCTAAGCCCAATGCAGCAGAGATTGCTTGGGCAGTAATGAAATCATTTGTTACCCGGTTGGCTATCCCCACAACCACCATAACAATCAAGAGCAACCCTAAAAAGCTTAGGATGAGTTTGTTATTTATGCTCGTTCTTTTCATTGATCTACCTCCTCCATGGCAATAACCCAGCCGACAGCATCTCAGCTTATTCTCAAAAGCGACACCGCTAATCGTATTTCTTGAGATTTGACAGCCATGTTAAAGCTGATTCTTCTCAGCCCGGGGTCCCGCGCAACACCTTTTAAGGCATCGATCAGTGGACCCCTCCCCTCTTTAGGGAACAAACTGGTAATGTGTTCATTCAGTATCTCTTCAAGAGATTTCTTTGCTATCTCAAGGGACTGCGAAGTTGCATTAATAATCCTTGCATCCTTGTCAACCACGATTATACCCAACCCGATACTTTCAATAATCGCCTTCTGGAAATTCAGCTCCTCGATTAATTCCGTCGTGGCCTGCCTGGGATATGAGTCGCCTAACTGAATGTTGCTCTTGTTTTTCTCGGAGGAAATTCCTGAGGCTTCAATCCGGTCTATGAGGGCGTTGAGATCGTCTGTCATATCTTCCAGGGGCCCTTTTGCAACATAATAATCAGCTCCGATCTCATCAATATCCTCCATTTGCTCTACAAGGGTCCCAGATATGGCTACAATCGGGAAAGGGGAGTCCGGAAATTTCCGGCGGGCAATTTTGATAAGCTGGGCCCCGTCTATTTTGGGCATGATCAGATCTACAAAGAGGATACTTAATGGTCCGTTTTCAAGCTTCAACATCCCCTCTTTGCCGTCATAAGCCTTTATGACCGTATATCCCCGCTTTTCAAGGAGTTCTCCAAGAAATTCCACAAAGAAGAAATCGTTATCTACAACCAAGGCCTTTTTTGACATCTGTTTCACCCCCCGTTTACCTTCAATCAACGATCATCAATCAATACACACCCTGCGCACTTCACTGATATCTGTTAATCCTAAAAAAACCTTATTAATACCGTCCTGTTTCAAGGTCATCATCCCCTCCTCGACGCCCTGGGAAAAGATCTCAACTGAGGTCGCCTCTTTTTTTATGAGTCTTTTAATGGCCGCAGTGCCTTCTAACAGCTCATAAATTCCCATTCTTCCTTTGTAGCCGGTTCCTGAACATGCATCACATTTCGATCGACGATAGAGAACAAGTTTCGGGCTGTATTCAACGTTAGCGGACTGAAATATCTCTTTTCCGTATTCGGCGGCGAGGGCTTCAAACTCTTCCAAAGAGGGATGGTATTTCTTCCGGCAATTGGGGCACAATTTCCTGATCAATCTCTGCGCCAATACACCCAAAAGGGCATCTGAAAAATTGAGCGGATTTAATCCCATATCCAAAAGCCTGGTTATAGTCTCCGAGGCATTGTTGGTGTGCAAGGTGGAAAAAACGAGATGACCGGTTAGTGATGCCTCTATTCCGATGGAGGCGGTTTCATTATCGCGCATCTCCCCTATCATGATTACATCTGGGTCGGCCCTCAAAAAGGAACGCATGACCCTCGCGAAATCAAGACCTATCTTCGGTTTTACTTCCACCTGCCTGAGCCCAGGCTGTGTAATCTCCACAGGGTCTTCTGCCGTCCATATCTTCACACCAGGATTGTTGATATATCCCAGTGCGGCGTGCAGGGTGGTTGTCTCCCTGACCCTGTGGGGCCCACGGCCAATATCAGTCCATAGGGCTGAACAAGAATCCTCTTCATGACCCGCAAATTCCGTTCGCTCAATCCCATTTCATCTAATTTCAAGGCCCCGGACGCAGCCAGGAGTCTCATCACTGCATCCTCATGCCCGCCTGCTGTGGGCAGGGTTGCCAACCTAAGGTCAAGCGGCGGTAGCCCTCTTCGTCTGAACTTGATTTTGCCATCCTGCGGGAGACGTCTTTCGGCAATATCTATACCTGCCATTATCTTGAGTCTTGAGAGTACACCTCTTGTCAAAGAGTTAGGGACCTGCATATACTCCTGACACACTCCGTCCAGACGGAAGCGGATCGTGGTCTTATTGGTAATGGGCGAGGGCTCAACATGTATATCGGATGCATTCTTTCTAAGGGCAGCAACAATAACCTGGTCCACAAGCCTTACCACCTGACTTGAAGACTCGTCGGTTTCCTCAGACATCTCCAGGTCTTCTTCCTCTTCCTCTTCTTCAAAAGAGATATCCGGGATCATGTCTAACTCTGCAATCATATCCTGGGTGGCTTTTTCAGTCTTTTTCTCGAAAAAGAGCGAGATGAACTTTCCTATATCCTCTTTAATCCCGACACAAAAGTTTATCTTCCTGGTTTTTGTGAGCCCCCTGATCAGTCCCGTCTTCCTGAGATCCCATGGGTCATCGATAAGTATATCGACACCATCCTTTCGCCAGTTCAACGGTACCCAGAGATCGTGCAGCAAAAAAGTTTTCTTCAAGTTGGTTATGAGTTCAATGGGAACCGGAGCCTTGGGATCGAACTCCTTGAAAGGGCACCCGTAGAAAAGCGAAAGGGATTTCCCGATATCGGCCTTTTTCAATTTGAATTGCTGCGTGAGGATGAGCTCAACGCTTTTCTTTGTGCTCTTGGAGACAGACAGGGCCTTCTGCAACTGCTCGGGTGTTGCTAAACCCTTATTAAGGAGGTAATCATATCTTGAGGCGGGAGTTAATTTTGAAAGACCCATTCAATCACCTTCCCATGCTTATTAGTTATCTTTTCTTATAGCCGACGGCTATGCTTTTCTTCTAATTTATTTGTTAACCGCTGATTAACCGGACTAATGTGGATTCAGCAAAATAGTCAATGATATTAAGGCAACCATAACCCTGGTGAATATTGAACATCCTGTCAAGATCCAGACCAAGTGCTTTACAAAGAATGACCCTGTTTACCGCACCGTGGGCTGTTATAATAATGTCGTTGCCCTGTTGTTCAGCACGGATACGTTCAAAAACTGCTTCGACTCTCTCCGACAAAGCAGCAACAGACTCACCCTTTCCGGGGGCCTTGTAGTTAATCAGGTCTTTCTGCCGCTTTTCCAGTTCTTCCGGAAAATCACGTCGGATCTCGGACAAGGTAAGACCTTCCCAGTCACCAAAATCTATTTCCCGGAGTTCGGGCAGGAAATATAGAGGCACATCGTGATGGCGGGCTATCAGACGCGCTCCGATTGCAGATCTCTTAAGATCGCTTGAATAAATTGCCTTGGGATCAGTCAGGCTAAGACGCTCTGCCATCTGCTCCATCTGGAGGATCCCTGTCTCGGTCAGATCTAAATCGTTTTGGCCATATACAGGGAAATTCTCATACCCTTCTACCTGACCGTGTCGTATAAGGTAGATTCTATTCTCTCTCTTCATAAGTTAGAATTATAGGTGTCCAAGATTTCCATGTCAACGAATTTGACATTTAGTCTTGGCAAAACCTGCTTCCGAAATTTTGCTCAAAAGATTGGACAATTTCTACAAGTGTAAGGTTTTTTCAATATCGGGGTTTATTCAGGGGGGACAATCATGTATACTCCATCTCAAGTATTTTCGATCCATATTCTATAGAGTTTTAGATAATGACTACCCCCAAAAAAGATTGTTTCGGTATTTTAGAGAGTGTCTTTCCCATGGGAAAAGAGGGCTTTCGGGAGATCGTACCAACATGTTTCGAGTGCCCGGAGAAGAAAGCCTGCCTGCAGGTGGCTTTAAAAACCGAGGAAGGCTTTCGCCTCAGGAGCGAGATTCTTGACCGTTCTCCTGCTAACGGTTTCGCAGGTAAACTCAGGCGGTGGTCTGAAAAAAAGAAACTCAGCCAGCTCAACAAACTACACAGAGGTGAAAAAAAGTGACTACGGAAATCACCTGCCCCTTCTGCCATTTTTCAAAGAAAATTCCTGAAAAAACCATACCTGTCAGTGCAAAATGGGCCATCTGTCCTCAATGCAAACAAAAGTTTGAAATCTCACTGTCAAACAGCGAAACCCGTCCCTTTGCCGAAGAAGAGGGTTTAAACAGAGATTTGAATGAAGTTGGCATGAACTCCGGGAAAGAGCCCATTAGAAATGGGGCCCCGTGGGAAAACCGTTCTGAAACAGGTTTTACAAAGGGAACTTATCTCACCCTTAAAGAGGCTCTTTTTTCTCCCTCCACATTTTTCAGGGGGTTGACCTTTAAAGGTGGGATCAAAGAGCCGTTTGCCTTCGGTTTCCTAATTGGCGCTGTGGGAAATATGTTTGGGATTTTCTGGCCAGTGTTAATGATGTCCGGCGGTCTGTTTCCCTTTGGTGAGGCAATCTTTGGCCATTTGACTGTGGGTCTGATCTTTCTAATTACGGTAGTAGCTATTCCTGTCTGTGTGACACTCAGTATGTTTATCTACAGCGCTATTATACACCTGTTGCTTATGATTGTGGGGGGTGGGAAGAATAAATTCGAGGCTACTTTCAGGGTGGTCGCCTATTCCCAGGCTGCCCAGGCATTAGACCTGATACCTGTTGTTGGCAGCTGGATAGGAGGTATCTGGCAGCTGATCATTCAGGTGATAGGGCTTCGCGAAATGCATAACATCTCATATCTCAGGGTATTCATAGCATTCCTGCTGCCGGTCGGTATCATTTTTCTCCTGATAATGCTGGCCCTGGTTCCTCTGCTGATCTATCTCGGGTAACGAGAATGCCCAGACATCCTCAATAAGCCTCTGCCAAACCGACGTTGAGGTAATACTGAAGGGCCACATAGACTAAATATAGTCCTAAAAGCCAGGCCCCATGCCATCTCCTGAAATGACCATCCTTGCTCATGAATATGAAGACCCTGAAGGAGTAGAGGATGATAAGCATGGCCGGGAAGTGAAATATGAAGAAGTTGGCGGGGATCGCTAAAGGACTTGCCACAGCGGCAGCTCCGATCACAAAGAGACAATTCAGGACATCGGCGCCAACCACATTACCCACCATGATTTCGGGATGCCCCTTCCTGACAGAGGCTATGGCTGTCATTAACTCCGGGAGGGATGTGCCAAATGCCACCAAAGTGCAGGCAATGATGTCTTCGGGCACACCGAATCTGCCTGCGATCTCCGAGGCGCTCGGCACCAGAATTCTTGCGCCAAGAATAACCAGAAACAGACCGCCAAGGACCAGCAACAAAGATTTTCCCAAATTCATTATTTCGCTGTCATCATTATCTTCATCTTCCGTGGCAAGGCCGTCCCCTTGTCTGGCCCAGAAATATGTAATGTACATATAGCAGACTAACAGAAACAGAAAAAAGAACCCGACCCACCTGCCCAGGGTGGCTTCACCGGTCGTAGTGATCAGCGCGATAACGGATATGGCGACAAGCAGAGTGGCTACCCCTACCTGCACCCAGCCCGTCCGGTTCAGGATAAACCGATTTACAGGTACGGCTGTCAGCAGACATGTCAACCCGAAGATCAGACCGGTATCGGCAATAATAGAACCTACACCATTGCCTAAGGCCAAGCCGGGGTTGCCCATCCAGGCCGCCATGACCGACACAACCGCTTCCGGAGTAGTGGTCCCCAATGAAATAATGGTAGCGCCTATAACTATTCTTGGGAGACCGGTCCTGCGGGCCAGGGCAACAGCACCGTCAATCATCCAGTTGGCCCCTTTGATCAGCAACAGCAAACAAACAGCTATTATAATGAACAAAACATAGGCGGGAAATCCCGCTACAAGATTATGTAACAATGCCTCATCGCCTATCCAGGCCAACATTCCTTGCCCCATAATTCCTCCTGCCTAAACTTAAACGTCCCTTGAGTATCTATATTGAGTATCATATTGAAAAAACTTGAAGAAACGCGGCAAATATGATATCGATTAGCAAAAGCATAACCTCAGTGAAAATCTTATCATTAATGAAAGGGCCTTGCAAGATCTTACCGGCAGTGGTCAGGGTCACGTCATTTAAGCTGATAACCTGCTGACTTAACGAAAATTGTTTGCTTATTCGATTTTCTATAA
>PVMK01145706.1_pt1 | contig 22617 bp, 20 predicted proteins | sample 1853481 | NCBI WGS metagenome assembly PVMK01 (sample SAMN08533507, study PRJNA380276) | Marine sediment metagenome, whole genome shotgun sequencing project. | reverse complement strand
AAATGTAGCTCATTTGGCGCACTCTTATTTTTGGTTCGTAGTTGGGAGAAAGAAATGACCCGGAAGCGTGTAGGTATAGTCCTTTTTAATGATATTGAGGTCCTCGACTTTTGCGGCCCATTTGAGGTATTTTCAGCAACTCGTCTCAATGAGGAGAAGCGACGGGAAGAGCCTTCACCATTCGAAGTTTTTCTTGTCGCTGAAATACTCTCTCATGTCACGACAACAGGCGGTATGAAGGTCATACCTCAATATTCATTCGAAAATTGTCCGCGGATGGATATTCTTGTTGTCCCAGGTGGATGGGGTACGCGCAAGGAACTGAATAATCCGGTTATGCTTGAATGGCTGCGTACCCGGGCTGCTGAAGTTGAAATACTGACCTCTGTGTGCACAGCTCCATGCTGCTGGGATTCGCCGGACTTGATAGACGGATTGCATGCGACTACCCACTGGCGCTCCTTAGACTGGATGCGTGACTCCTTCCCCAGGGTGATGGTCGAGTATGAGCAGCATGTGGTTGAGGATGGCCGTGTATTCACTTCGGCTGGTATCTCAGCGGGAATCGATATGGCGCTTAAAGTGGTGGTGCGGTATTACGGCAGGACATTGCTCAGCGCAACGGCTGCGCACATGGAATATCCTTTTCCGGTTGGTAATGAGCGCCGGATAAGCCTTTAAGCCCAAACCGGACGCTTTCAGCCGACCCCAAGCGCTGCTCACCCACGCCCCGTTATGCGCAACAGTACTGCGAAAAACCCGATTTTAAATCCGAAATCTGAAATCTGAAATCGTACATGAATCACGCCAAGGCGTGATTCATGCACTGGCAGCTACCGCTGCTTTTTCGGTCCTCAGGATCACGAAGACAATCATAACCACGGCTGGTATCAATGCCAATACCGAAAGCATACCTTTAGGATAGTACAAGATGAACAGCGCCAGTAGAATGATAAAAAACCTTGACGAAAGGTCATAGATTTTACTTTCAAAAAGTCTACCGTGGATACCGGCAGCTGCTGTACAACATCCAATAGTTAGCACACCCAGAGCAGCCAGTTGTAATAAACCAGGCTTCAACAACAAAATATCCCAATTGAAAATCGCGAATGTGAGGAAGAAAAAAGGAAGAGATATTTGCAGCGTTACCATCATTGTCTTCATGAAGGAGGCCCCTGAAATACGGGAAGCAACAGCAGCTACGAGTGAAGTTGGGGGCGAATATTCGGATATGACCGCTATGAAAAATAAGAAGAAATGAGCTATCCAGGGGTTGATCCCGAATCTTGTCATAGGCGGGATGACTATCACGGCTGAAAGCAGGTAACAGGCCGACGGAGGTATTCCCAGCCCTAAAAAGACCCCGATTAGGAATCCAACTGCGATGAGGGCTATGACATTGTAGTCTCCAACCGTCGCCAATAGCCCCATTAGCTTAATCATCCATCCACTGACCACAAAAAGATTTATCATCACCCCGAGCATGGCGAGCAGGAGGACGAGCGGAGCAGTGACCGAGGCAAATCCCTCTACGGACCGTAGCAAACACCGAAGCCATTCTTTCACTTTATCTGACATCGTCCCGGTGTGGTGATACATGCGCAGTATGGACCCGGTGATAATGAGACCGACCGCAATATAAAGTGCGGCGGTTGATGCGTCATACCAGAGCACACCCATCAAAAAGATCAAAACGCCTATGAAGGCAAAGAAAATCGCAGTATTGAGCACGTCCATTTTGGAGAATCTTTCGATAATGGATTCCGTACCTAAATCTTTGCTGCTTCCCTTTCCCCGCACAAAGCGCGCTGTAAAGAGGTAAACAGATAGGGATATGATAGCAAAAAAAATGAGTGCCGGCCCAAATCCTCGAGCTATAACCTCGAAATAAGTCACTCCCATAAAGTCAGCCATGAGGAAACCGGCTATTGCCATGACGGGCGGCATGAGCAGGCCTCCCAGCGAAGCTGAAGCTTCCACTGCGCCAGCGTGAAGAGCTGGGAACCCGGCTTTTTTCATCAACGGTATGGTGTACTGCCCGGTTATGGCCGCATTCGCTGCTCCCGATCCACTGCAAGTGGCGATAGCCATTGAAGTAATCACCGCCGTCTGCGGAATGAGGGTTATACGTTTAGCAAATATCCCGGTGAATGTTTTGACAATAGATTCCTGAACACCAAATCCCTGTGCAACGCCCAGGAACATAAAAAATGCTGCGATAACACCTACCCCGATTTGGGCATACGTTCCAAATAGACCCAAGGAGATCTCAACGGAAGAAGATGTTATTACTCTCATCCAGGAGACTCCGGGATGATTAAATATACCAGGGAAAACCCACCCGTAAACGGAATAAAGCATGAGAAAGAGTATGAGATAAAAGAGTATATCATGTTCCCTTCTGGTGTATTCCAGCACGAGACCGAGCATCATCACTGCTACGATTTTGTCAGGGGTGTTAAAGAAACCAGCTCTGTCATAAATGAGTTCGTCAAACTCCACCCTCATGTATATTATGGAAAAAATGCACATAGCGATGTACAGGGCGGCTATGACAATATTGAGTTTAAGTCCAAGACGTGGATATGGCACTTGTCCGATGACAAAAGAATTTAACACCCACATCACGTATGCAATTGGGACCACAGTTATGGCAAGGAGCGTTGTTCCTCCCAGGCCGGTTGTGAAATAATGCAGCGAAAAACCTAAATACACGAGGGTGGCTGTAAGATAGAAAGGGATAAAGAATTTACGCACTTGAGCGAGTGAATACTTTTCATCTTGAACTGGATTTTTTTCCACCTTTTTACCCCCTGCGTGGTGTGACGTAATAAAAGTGAACTCACCCCATGAGACCTTTGAAAAACACGCCCTTTCGAAGTCTGCGCTTATCTGCCCAATCTCTGCGTTACGTTCGGATTTCAATCCTCGAAATATTCAATATATTCCTGCGGTTAAAATCCTCCCGCGCCTTGATCTTGACCAAAATTGCGCATTTCTCAAAGGTCTCTTCTTATTAGTGTTTTAAGGGGGCAAGTCCACTATCCTGATACTCCAACTACTTTATATTTTCCCAAGAGAAGTTCAGCTCGCCTTATTTGAATTTAGCCTTCATCTTCTCTATGGCTATCGCGACCGTCCCCTCATTAGCGATGATCCAGGATGGGTTCCATAAGCCTTTTTCCTTCAGATATTTAGCCAATCCCGGGTGTACCGGCATATCGGGTATGCTCTCGATCCCCTTGACCTGGAACCCGGCGAAGTCTTTGGCGAGTGGTCCAAAACCAGCGTCTAACTTAAGGAGCGCGGGTCCTCCGGCCTCAAATACTTTGAGGGCTTTATAAACGGCATCTGCCGGAAAACTGAGCCCATGGTGATAACCGAAGTAAAAAGGCACGCCATAGAGTTCTGCCACACCCAGGTCACTGGTATAGGCTTTCTTAAAGTTGATCTTAGCAGGAGTAAAGCCCGCCGCCGTCAGCTTCTTGATGTGTTCCGGGGTTGGGTTCACTCCCTGCAGGTCACTTGCCACATCAAGCACCTTGATCCAGCTGGCCAGCGATACCCCGGCCGTTGTGTAAGCTGCTGTGGCGTCTATGGTACCCGCTCTCAGGGCATCCGCAACCTTTGACATATCAACTTCCACGTGGGTGACATCAATACCATTGATGTCCTCCAGAGCCCTGAAGATGTTGATATGGTTCATGTATCCCGCCTTCGTCATGTAGATTTTCTTGCCGCCCAAATCTGCCCAGGTTCGAATTTTATCTTTATTTTTCGGTAAGATCAGTATGTGTGTTTCCATGGTGTAGGCCCAGAAAGACTGCACCGGCATTTGTTTTACGTTGGGTTCAAAGCCTTTAAATGGTTTTTTAAACGCATATAATTTTTTCAACCCCGGCTCGGCCGAGTACGTGCTCTCCAGGTCCCCTATTAAAAAGCTCTTGATATTAGCGGTAGTCGAAGAGAATGGGTAAACGGTAACATCGTATTCCGGCATACCCCTTCGCAGGAAATCTGCCATGAAAGCGGATACTTTATAACCATAGGCCCCTGGACTGGAGGTTCCCCATCTCCACATTTTTTTGTCACCTGCCGCAAAACTAGGTGAAGCAAACACCGATAACAACACCAAACTCATTCCTAAGACCAACACTAATTTTATCTTCTTCATTTTTATCTCCTTTTGGTTTGATTTCTGATTTAGCATCTCAGCATCCTGAACTATCTGCCTCAGTAAGCACCACCTCCCTTCCTAATTTTATTAGAATTCATATCCGCGTCCGGAACAAAAAGGGCACAGCCCCGTAATAATCCGAGCCTTCCTCCAGCCGAGACGTAAGACGTCAATGTTAACTAAAATGAAGTGAAAGGAAATTATTTTTCCCAACTTTAGAATTAAAAAGGGACATAACAGAAATTTACTTGCCTGTCAATCGCAAATTTTATTGACCGCCTTGTCAGCCACTAACCTCTTTTTCCCAGGCTTCTATCACATCTTTTGCAGCCCTGAAGACCTCAACCCCTGCCGGCACACCGCAGTATACGGCTGCCTGGAGAAGAACTTCCTGTATTTCTTCAACTGTGCAGCCATTCCTGAGCGCACCGTGAACATGGGCTTTTAATTCAGCCGGTGCTTTTAATGCGGCAAGAAATGCGAGAGTGATCAGACTTCGAGTCTTTTTTGGTATAGCGCTCCGGGTCCAAATCTCACCCCAACAGTTTTCAGTAACTAAATCCTGCAGCGGTTGAGTAAAATCAGTAGCATTGTCAACTGCTTTATCTACATATTCATCACCGAGAACTTCCCTTCGTAAGGCCATTCCCTGTGCATATTTTTCATTGCCCATATCAATCCATCTCCATGGTTTTGTCGGCCAATATCAGATATTAATCAGCCTGAGTTTCCGGTTCAAATTTTCAGGCAAAGCCTGAACCTTAATAGTTTCGGGAGGGGGTAAGACATTTGGGAATATATATCCTGTTTGTCAGAGAGTTTCGCCTATTTCGAGGGCTTGAGCAAGCTTTTTCTTACGCGCGGACATATAATAAGTGTCTGAACGAAAAGACTGTTCAGACACGATATCGGATTTTAGATTTCGGATTTCGGATTGATTAAAACAGCTTCACTTGACTATAACTCAATGATGGCTGTCGAAGTCTTCGCTTACCTGGGTATTCTAAATTTCGTGGTTTTCGTTCAGGCATTAATTAAAAGTTTTTGGTGAACAATTGATCTCACAGTTTTGCACAATTTTCACGGATGTGCTATGAGGACTTATGCAAAAAACACGCGTTGATACCCCCAGCGATTACTCCGGGTGCATTCTCACGGGTAATTTCAGCGAGGGACTTAAGAAGAGAGTGGCCCGGTGTATTCTCTGCTATCAGGAAGCGGAGAAGAACGGGAATCCGGCAGTACAGTATCTTTCCGCATGGAAGGAAAAAGAAAAAATCATCTGGTACGAATTTGTCGGAGATCAATTCCGCCACCTGTTACGATGTGATCGCGGTAAAGAAGCCGAAGTATTTAGGGATAGTATTATTGAACGACGCGTGTATAAATACGATGGTTTTGATCATGAAGTACAGCAGGAGGCTCTGGACCGCACAGACCTTATGAAGGTCCGGAAACAACTGCGGGCGGAAAGTAAAACAACCGGATTCACTGAAGCGGTCTACAAGGTTTCCCTCAAAGGGGGACATATCTGGCTTAAAGACCAGGCTGTTGTAGAGTTTTATCCGGAAGACCACATCTCCCTGTCTCTGGGCTGTTTAATGATAGTCACAAAAGAGATGGAGGTGGAAAATCAGCTTAAAAAGACTGAGGCCGCCTTGCAGGCAGCCAATCAGAAGCTGGAGAAACTGGTCAATGTGGATGGACTAACCCAAATCCGGAACCGCCGCAGCTTTGATCGTGTGATCCAGCAGGAGTGGAAACGTTTACATCGGGAGGGGGGAGTACTGTCGCTGATCCTTTGCGATGTAGATGACTTTAAGGCGTTCAATGACACTTATGGCCACCAAGCCGGTGACGATTGTCTGCGCAGCGTAGCCAGTGTGTTCAACGGCAAAATCGAACGGCCTGCAGATCTTGCGGCCCGTTATGGCGGCGAGGAGTTTGCAGTTATCTTGCCCAACACATCGACAAAAGGAGCTTTTTACAAGGCGGAATCGTTTCGCAAAGCCATTGAGATGCTTCTCATCCCCCATACCCGTTCATCTACAGGTGATTATGTCACTGTCAGCTTTGGCGTATCAACTTTGATTCCCGATGGCGATACCTCCCCTGATGTCTTGATCGCCAATGCGGATAAAGCATTGTACAAGGCCAAAGAAAGTGGCCGCAACAGGGTTGTGGCATTACCGTTTGGCCCCGCACTCCTATAAACAGCGCGCACCAGGTTGAACCATCAGAATAAATCCTGCGAATCCCCTCGGGGAAGACATCCTAACAGTCGACATGAAAAACCAGGCCTAACTGCGCACAAAATCCCAGGCCTTATCCATATCGGCCACATCAAAATATTTTTCGATCAATTCCTTTTTCACGCTGCCTAAGAGCTTATTGTCCAGTTCAATCAGAATTTTTTCCAGTTTGCTGTGCCCCACCACAGCGATATGACGAAGATTTTTCATATGCGAAAGGGCGTACTTGGCATCTTCATAAAATGCGCCAAACTCGCTTTTGCCAAAATCCAGCTGGTCAATCTTCATTAGGAAATTCAGTTTGTCGTGCCCTTCGGAGAGTTTGTCGTCACAGATTTTTTTTAACTCCTCAATGTCTTTTTTTAAATAACCACCGATCACCTCAACACCCAGAACATTGCCTTCACTTCCTTCCAGAATCTTGAACATGGTTCCCTCCTTATGGCTATAGACAAATGAAAACAAACGCCCGGACTGCCCCAGGCCCAAATATGAGCAGAATCACCAAAATTCTTACAAGCTGTTTCTCAATAATATCTTAAGGAAAATCCGATTGTGTGTCAAGGAAAAATGGTCACTGCATGTGTGGGATAGGGAGGATTGCCATTGAGAGACTTTTCGGCGAAAACTGACCAACCACCATAATGAGGTTCGGAGTTCCGGGTTACATTTTCCAACATTGTGCCTGAGCAGGGTTTTCGTTCAGGCACTATATATCTTTGATGGTTTCGTAAAAAGTCGGAAAGTTCGGGATTTCGAGTAATACCCTTAGCGTTAACTGCTTACAATATTTCGCAATTCCTATCCCGCGATGCGCGGGACTGAATCCCTAAATCCATGTAAAAAGGACTTTTACATGGGCATCATCTTTACAACACAAAAATCGTTGGTTCAGTGGTAATCCTGAAACCCGATTTTTCTTGACATTTCACGGCTTATCTATATGAAATAGATGCAGTATTGATATTATCCATTTTTTCTCCCAAAGAACAAAACATCATAACCTTAACCCTCCGGGGTCTGTTATGAGGCACTTCGAACTGAATGACCGCCGTATATGGGCCGAGCGCTACGACCGCGAGAGTAAGCCGCAGTTTCGCCTGACAGAAGGAGGTTGAAAATATAACCACAGGAATACACTCAAGTATTTCGAGGATTATAATTTGAGGCTGACGTCCCGCCGAGGCGGGAGGCAAAATAGCCATTCTCGGACAGCCTCCTAGGCATGTCCAAAGGAGGTTAATGATGGGTTCTGAAAAAGAAGCAGAAGGCAGGTCTTTCCCCAATAGCATGGAAATGCTATCTTCGCAGGCAGTGGATAAGATGATAAAGGTCATATTTCAATTTCTTGAAGAAACCGGTGTAAAATTTGATAAACATGAACAGGCATATGATCTTTTATCAAAAGCGGGATGCGATATATCTTCGGATGATATAGTAAAGTTTCCTTCTAAGGTAGTTGAGGAATATTTATCTCATGTGCCAAAAAGTTTTGAATGGTGGAATCGAGCAGGGACGGAGTTTGTAGAATATGGTTCAGGTAATGCCTGTTTTATTGCCGATGCTAAAGCGCCTAACTACATTGATCCCTCCACAGGAGAGAAAAGACAAAGTGATCAGGATGGGGCAGCTCTTATGGTGCGCATAGCTGATACTTTGCCGGAAATGGATATATGTGGAACTCCCATTACAACAGATGATTTTATTGCAGATAATGGGACGACAGTTGCAAATACATCCAAACCGGTCTATTTGATTGCCGGTGACAAAACAGATATTCTAAAAGCAGCCGTTAAAATGGGGGCTGCGATCAGAGGTGGAATTGAAGAATTGAAGGGAAAACCCTATTTAAGTACATTGATTAGTCCGGAGGTGCTTCATAATCCAAAGACTGTAATAGAGCAGATTCAATTATGTACAGAAAATAATGTCCCAACTTTTTTAGGACCAATGCCCATAGGCGGCGTCTCCAGTCCTGTGACAATAGCTGGTACTCTTATTGTCTGTCTTGCGTCAACATTGCCAGGGATTATACTTGCTCAGTTATTCAAGAAAGGTCATCCATGTGTTGATTCTTCATATCCGTCATTTATGGATCCCTCAACTGGGGGTCTGGGCGGTATACCTGAAAATTCCATGGCAGATATGGCCAGGTCGCAGATTTGCAGAAAACTTGGTATTCTTCTTTCTCAACAAACATCATTAGGAGCTATAACGCCTGAATTTAATCAGGATTGTATCGCTGAAATAACATGGGATTTCGGGAGGCTTTCAACATCTTCTTTTGATTCATTCTGGGGATCTGGATGTGTAGGTGCAGGAATGGTGTTCTCTCCTCATTCTCTAATATATGGCAATGAACTTGCCAGTGCCGCCCGGCGTGTCTGGAAAGGAATACCGGTAGATGAAGATAATCTTGCCATTGATAAAATTAAAACAGTTAAGAGTAGTATGTATATCATGGAGGAGCATACGGCACTTCATTCAAGAAAGGATTTGTGGAGAGGAAAATACAGTCTGCCGCTGAGAGGCGCAGAAGGAGGAAAAGATTTGTCCGGTAGAATAGATGATCATTTGAAGAATATCCTTGAAACTCACGAGGTTGAGCCTCTGTCTGAATCCCAGCAAAAAGCTATTAATGATATTGTGGAAAAATATAAAGGCTGATTCCAGGGGATCGGGCTAAGCTAACAGCTTAGAATGTTTGACACTTTTTAAGAACATTTATTGATAGAAAGAAAGGACATGACCATGAAAACACGGACTAAAAATCTTCAAGCGGTAAAGATTAGCATCATCATGGGGTTTGTAATCATCTTCATGGCAGGCATTGTTTGCGCAGAGCAAAGTGAAATCACCGAGGAGGAAGTCGTCAAGGCGCAGAAAATCTGGGGCGATGCTGTGGTCAATCTAGGAAAGACTTACACAAATGGCCAAGACTATAAAAAAGCGGCGGAAAACCTTGTTGACAATCTATACGCATACCAAACCGGTCAAGTCCTTTTTAAACCTACCAAAGCTGCCGTCATTAAATTTCGGACGACGAAAGAAGGCGCGATATCATATTTCATAGGACATAACAAGAATTTGCCAGAAGACAAAGGTTTCGCCTTGGAACCATGGACGAACGTTCAATTCAAGAATGTGGCAATCTATATAAACGGCAATGTCGCCATGGCCATGGGGAAATATTTCTTCACTCCCCAAAAGGGAGATGCCGTAAAAGTCGAATACACTTTTGGCTATGTGAAAAACGATGATGGCAAGCTTAAGATAGTTTTACATCATTCCTCGCTTCCATACACCAATAAATAAAGCCGGTCCACTGGGAATTTCGTCCTTATTTAACCCTTCCCATCGGGACGACTGAATTCCAATTGATCTGCCGACGGGTATCGAGGTAATTAATCGCGATCAAGGTGAAGCCCAAGAAACTGCCTTTTTTCAAATGTGGTAAGGAACTGAAACAGAGGGTGGATATCAATAAATAACGACAAAAGGAGGAAGCCCGTGAAGAAACTTCAAGATCAACTAATGGAGGTTGTGAGGGACCTCGAAAAAGTAGCTCGAAGGATAGACAGAATAACCAAACGTGTTGACAAATTTCAAAAACCGAAGAGAACCAGGGCGGTGGAATTAAGCCAGATCCCAAAAATTGATCCTGCTATATTGGCTCGTGTCATTAGGGGAAAGATATACCCAACTGATATTATTTTTGGCCATATCATTGCGAATCCAGATGGAATTGACATAAACACCTTGGCAAAGATAACAGGGTTTAAAAATGAACAAATCAAGCAAATTATTTTAAGCTTGAGGCAGGAAGGGATGATTGGGAGTGAGCCAAAAGAGGGTATTCAAGGAAGGAAATCGGTGGCTGGAATGAGTCGTTCTCTCTATTTTGAGGCTTGATGAAGTGTTGAATTTCCCCATTGTGAAGACTACACCTGGCACACGTGTATGGATTTGGCCTGTGTGGCGTGCAAGGATCATGCACGTAGTATTGTTCCGAGGGTGCTGCCAAATGTCGAAGAAATCCTGACCATATTGTCTCTATTCTCAAGACAAAAATTGTTGGTTAAGTGTTAATTCTGAAAACCATTTTTCTTGACATGAATTTCTTTTTGACATTTCATTAGGACAATATTATCGCCAAACATTCAACTTCTATCCAGGAGGTTACCCGATGAAAAAATACCTCAAATTGTATATGCCCTGCTCCTAATAGGATATAGTTTGCCCTGTTGGGAGCTTAAATCTTCTTCTGTACAAAGCCAAACTCATCGTAAGATGAGGACGGAAAGCCACGGGTCTTAATATTCCCCGTTGAGCCTCTTTTAAAGTATCTTGCTTCTGAAAGATAGCAGGGCGGCGGCATAAAGGCTACTCCTGCCAGCCTAACACTGCATTAGAAATAAAGCGCGGTTCAGGTGGAAGTGAAAAAACATCCTTCTCATACTCTTTATTATAGGGAGATATGTTCAGGGTCTTTCCCTCGATAACAAGCGTACTGCTCCCTCCCGGATCAAAGCCCATAGCCTTTTCTGCGCCGTAACGTATCAAAATATCGGCCATATCCCCGTGTGTAGCGCCGACCGATTCCCTGATCCTGCCGTTAATAGCCAGGACCAGTAATCTATTGCCCTTTGTGAGCCCAACAGCTATTTTGGGACCGCGCATATCGGTAAAATCTATACGAGCAGCTTGTGTCTTTATTGAATTATCTGTCTTCCAGCCCCCTTTTTGCATGTCTATTGCAATCTGACCTTTATCGATAAGCAATGGTCCTGCTTCCACTGCATGCCCTATTTTATCCCAATTCACTTGTTCATCTGAAAGCGGCCGAATTATGATGGTCTGATCCAGTTTAAAAAGCCCTTCCGGAAACTTGTTTTTGGGGATTGAAAGCGTAATGCCTACGGGAATAATTTGGACAGTCTCTCCTTTATGAGTACGAATAATTTCTTTAACAATATTGCCGGCCAATCGAATAATTATATTTCCATCTCCCTCTATTTCATTTTCCCCATGGGAAAGATCATAATAACACGGATCTGTATTTGAGTGAGTGTTGTAATGCCTGCTCTGAAATTCAACGGTTTCACCTGCAAGAGAAACGACGAGACCATTCCTGCTGTTAACCCGTTGTATATCTATTTTGCCGTCTTCATAGATTAAAAATGCAGGTTTATTGAATAGGGGAGGGCATTTGACTTCCTTATTAACCATTAAGAGGCCGAGAGGGCTGCCTATATAGGTTTCTGGAAGTCCCAATTTGCCTACTAATTCGGGGTTTAGAATATACCCGCCGTTCCAGGCAATACTGGCCTGTTTTCCTGAAAGCCTAAAATACTCTTGTATTAAGTCGGTTACAGGTTTAGGGCTCGCTGAAGCAATATGGGTGGTAAACTTCCATTGGGAAGCGTTGTTATTCATTTCAATTTCGGCCAGGACCCCGCTCCAGGGCATATTGTCCTTATAAACCCCTCCGACATAGCGATAATTCAAATCTGTATGAGCAGTTTCTTTTACAAATGAATCTCCAAGGTTTTCCATAAAAGTTTTAATTGGGGTGCCCTTTTCTTGAGCGTCTTCTCTCATAAGTTCATACAGTCTTTCTTCGCCAAGCTTCGCCGCAAGTCTTTTAAATGTCTTGCTTTTTAAAGCCATTTCAAAGTCTTTTGAGGTTTGCACCGGGGTCGGATAGGCAATAGTCGTGCGTACGCTGGCAGGAACAAACTGAATGAAACCGCTGTTCATGGGTATACCCATGATTTTTGAGGTTATGACGCGTTTTACTTTTCCAATATGGAAACGATCAATATCCAGGATATCCGTCATCATGGCCGCATTTTGGCCATTGGTAATGATAAATCCCTTCTGCTCTTTGATGTGGCGCAATATCTTCAACGCTTTCGGACCCATTTGGCGCAAATGAAAGCCGATACAACTTTGAGGTGTCTTTACTATTTCAACCACATTGGATTTATAGAGAAGATTTAATTCTCTATCAAGCGTTGATTCCAGGTGGTGTTTTATATTGGACTCGGAGGCCTGATTATATAAATGTGACTTTGGCGCTATAACATAAACCTTCGGCAACTCTGAGATATTTTCATTAAGTATTAGTTCGGTCAATTCTTCTTCAATTTTCAGGGCCAAAATTGCTCTGATCGGTTGAAGAACAAAGAATTCCATCTCATATCTAACATACTGTCCCGGAAAATATGCTCTCGGAATTTTCTGTTTGAGTTTTTGGAACAGTTTTGCGCGGTTATCAATGCCAAGGTTATGGCTGGTAGTAAGCTGAACCAAGGCCAGATTCCAGTCTGTAAAGAAAAATTGTGTGGGTATGTTTTGAATTTCCGGTTTCTGTGGATCGACGATATCGTCAAATATCATATTCACGAGCCCGGTCAGTTCCTGGATGGTGTAATTGCGATACGGATATAGCTTTTTATTGCGATGGCGATAGGCTAATGAGTGGTCGTGACGAATGCCTATTGCACCTTGGTGGTAATGGAAGAGGTCGTTTACTGCATTAAAGAATTCATGATACTTTTCCAGAGATATCTCAATATTTTTTGTACGGGCGGCCCATATTCTCTGCGCATAAAGATGAATTTCCCCGCGGACATATTGTTCTTCCACTCTGAAATAACTGGGATCAATGAGCGATTTCAAAAGAATCATGAATCCCAAACGGCCGTATCCGGGCAGGTACTCCCTTGTTTTGGTATTAATGACGGCTTCAAGGTCATCATTTGTGAAATTGATATATCGGTCATATTCTATGAAGTATTCACCAATTTTATTATTGGGATCAGCGATAGAGCTTAATTGAAGGTACAACTTACAAATTATTGTTTTAAGGTTTCTCCTGAGGGTGTCCAGATTATACCGGGCCTTGATTACTTTTTTATTATGCACCACATCTTCGATTGAGTCCTGGGGATAAAATAAACGTTCGACTGTTTTTTGGATAAGAGTATCAGGAATTTCATTTCTAAATTCCAGCACCTTTAACCTGAGAGATTCATCGAGATGTTCACCAATAACTTCAGCATAAACCTTTTCAGGGTTGTACCTGCGGCAAAAAACCGGTTTCCCTGCGGCCGCGGCCTCAATCAAAGGAAGTCCTCTCCCCTCGCTCTCGCTCGGCAGCAAAATAAGGGATGAAGATTTATACAGATCCACAATGCTAATCGGTTTTTTGAATTTCTTTTGAAATTCCCTGCTGTCAAAGGCGCTGAATAAAAAACCGAGGAATATTTTGCCGCGAAATTCTTGGGGGAGCTGTTTGAGGCAATCAGAAAAATTATGCAGCAGTTGAAAAAAATAATCTCTTTGCCCTGTAGAGATGGGGCCGGAAACGATGAGCGATATTTTCAACATCCGGTTTTCTTTAAATGTTGATATGAAATCCGAGTGCAACAACAGCTTTTCAATCAATTTGAAGTTAATTTCTATCTGTTTTCGACGAATAACGCGTGTGGGTTGAAGCATCAGAATATTGTTATCAATAAAATCAAACTCTGTTTGTGTTGAATCGCCGCACAAAAAAGGTTTTTCCATAAAATCCGCTTTTTTACGAAGCACATTGCGGATATCGTATGTTTTATTATTAAACATGTCGCCAATCTGCGATAACGTGTTAAAGCTTTCTCTTTTTGATATAGGCTCAAATTCCGATATATCCACTACTGTTCCCAATAAAGCGGTACTGGCTGGATTATGACCGTTTTCTACAACAACATGACGCATCTGGTTTTCATTGATATTAACAGTCATCCATGACCGTGATTCCCAGGGAAAGGCAACTTCGAGAGTGGAAAAAAATTCACCTACATCGGCATTTGTAAAGAAAAAATCACGAGGACCGGGGTGCAGGTTCTGAATCTCTATATCAACCTGTTTATTTCCCTCTTCCCAGTAGAAGTCATGATTATTATTAATCACCGGTATCCCCCAATATTCCGAAACCAGGATGCAGGCTAAGGCAAGGGAAACATTGCCGGGATTTGAACATACGTTCAATAAAAACAAAAGTGACATGTCAGTCTTTTTAATTAATTCCGCCAATTTCTTAGTAAGCAGTATTACCTCATCCCAGAAGTTAATGATGAGAGCATTATACTCTTTACTCCCACGTTCCAGTTTTGTCTTAAAGAAATCCTTATACAAATTCCAGTCATCAAAACTTTTTATTTCGGGAATGACATGACGGTGGTAATTTGGAGGAAGGATGCTTGCACTTTCGGGTGTTATTTTGCCTGCAATGAGATGTATGGACACACCTGGAAGCAATTGCCGCAGGACGTCCGCATATTTTGCTACTTCTACCGTAATGCCGTCTATCGAATAGTAAAATGTTATGAATCCAATCCCTCCCTTTACAATCTTCTCTTTAAAAGAATAGTAGTCCCCGCCAAAGCCTGCTGCGGATTTCTTATCTTTTAAACGGTCCATAAACAATCCAAGATCAAACCATGTTTTTATATTTTCTCCCTCAAGCTCTGAAATTAAAGTCTTAACTGAATGATCCATTTATTATGATCCTTAACCCTAACCCGGATAAACCGGAAAAGTGCCTATTTATCCCGTTTGTAGCGGGGAAGTGAGCTAAAGTGCCTAAAATGCCTAAAGTTATGGAGCTACCAACATTGATGGTCTCGTAAAAAGTCCGATTTTTAAATTTTTCTTGCTTATAACTTGCTGAGATTGCTGCATTTCGGTTTTACTTTTTGTGAATTTTGCTCCTTTTTGCGGCTTTATCAAGGACGAACTTTTGAGTTATCGAATCGACCATGACATGCCAGAGTTGATCTGCCATAGACGCGGTTAAAAGTCTCCAAAAAGAACTTCTAATTTTTCTCTTAATACTTCATAGGAAAACAGCAGTTTTCCCAAGTTGAAATTATAATCAGCAATTTCTTTTTGAAGTTGTTTGTCATGAACAATTTTATCAATTTCCGTCACTGCTTTATCTGTGAGCATGGAATCTTCTATCATTACAATCTTAAATCCCTTGCTTCCGATATCAGGCCAGAAAACAGGCTTATAATTATTCACAAATATCGGCGTCTTGCCCAGTATCGTTTCAACAAACGCATTTCCGAAGCCCTCATAGGTGCTGAAATATGTACTTGCAGTGGCATGTGCGTACGCGTCTGATAAAGAGTAAACCTTTTTCTTGTCAGGTGTAAGACCCCGGTGGTTAAGTATCCTGTGATGCGCGAAGATCACACGATTCTTTAATTTCCGATCATTAATTATATTAATCAGTTCTCTGTAATACCCCTTGCGATCATCATCCGCCGCACTGCCTGTAATTACCAATTTTACATGTTTATCATCCAAACGGTCGATCAGTTCCAATGCCGTTTCAATCCCCTTTCTTTCAACAATCCTGGTAACCTGGAACAAGGGAATATCATTTTCATCTAATCCGATCGATTTTAAAAGATCCTTATTATAATCATCCACTTCTCCGTATGGTTGATCAAAATCCATAACATTCGGCACCACAAAGGCGTTAATGTTGTATTTTTCTTTCAAAGTAGTGCGGGCATGCTTATTTATAACAGCATGTTTGGCATGTGGAATTTGCAGCGGGAAGGTACTTTTAATGATTTTTTCCACTTCCTCAAACGGTGTTTTGTAGCGATCTCCCCTTTCCCAGGAAAAATCGTGATCATGGCAAATAATGGATGTCCCGGTATTTTCCACCAGTTTTCGGATAGCCATCCCCATAGTGAGGTGACAGGGGAGGGATGAGGCATTTTCAGATAGGATAACATCAATTTTGTTTTGCATCACCCATGTGAACATTTTTATAGCAAATCCATCCGAAACACGATGCAAATGTGCTAATAATTCTGATGGTTCGTCAGGAGGGAAGAAGAATGACCTGTTTTGTTCCCATTCGCATTCCGGTGAGAAAAAAGACAATCCGGGAAGCAACGTTTCTTTATCCTTGCCAATAATAGATTTCTTAAATCTACCCGACAGAATAAAGATCTCATGCCCCATCTCCTTCAGTATGCTGATCCACTTTTCTGTTTCCAGAGCAGCGCCGTCCACATCTCCGATTCGCCCGATGATAATCCCTATTTTCATAAGTCCCTCCTTTTACGATGTTAAATATCTACCAAAAGATAGGGTTTCTAAAAAATGGCGCATATACCAATAAAAAATCAAGAAGAATTCCAGTACCAAACCTTGGCATCCTTCATTCCCAAGGTTACATTTTTTTTCAAAATGGTGTGTATTATCGAATCGAAAAACGCATGCCGAAACTGGAAATTGAAATTAGATAAGGGCTCTACATTCTTCTGTTTTTCCTAATTTCAATTTTCAAGTTTCAAATTTCTCTGTCAAAATAAAAGAGAAACAAAGTGTAAGCTGCTTTTTAGGCTTGATGAAAGATGCCCGAACCTTATTTATTTTTTCCTGATCTGCGAACTTAGTGTAACCTGGTTTGAGCGGTTCAGCGTTCAAGGTTCCGGGTTGAAACGCCCTAATTGGCTGTTTTTGATAAGAACTTGCTTTTTCAGAGAGGAACTGTACCGAGATGCCACTTGGGCGTCAAGGAAAAAGAAACCACAATATAGGTGGGGTCAGGCTGGATTGCAGTTCTGAGATTGTTCAGGAATGTCGGCTGGGATAAGATGTGGGCTTCAAGTGATGGAAGTTATTGGAAACTGACGGCACGTTGGATTTGGGGGGCAGCCTTGCCTGGAAGAGGTTCACCTTTCCCGAGCCATTAAATCTGAAGAGAGTATCCACGAAATATTGTGGAGAAATCCTTAAGCGAATGTTGATCCAAGTGAAGATTTCTATATGAACCATCTGTTTGATTTTCCGGGCAAAATGTCAAGACTACAAATCCCACGCTTGACAAGATGCGGGTGATATGAGACAGAATGATCATGCACGAAATCTTGTTTTTCACGGTCATCTGATTTCGCAACATTTACATATGAATTCTTGCATCCAGTTGTTCTCCGGGATTGATGTGGCCAGTACTTCAAGAAAGCCGATAAGAGAAAGGGTATCAAAACTCCTTCATTGCCTTACGGCGCCTCTTTTGCGCCTTAGCCTGTTTTTTCCTCCGCTTTACGCTTGGTTTATCATAAAAGCGTCTATCCCTGATTTCAGAGAAAAAGCCCTCCCGGAGTAACTTTCTTTTAAGATCTCTAATGGCTTTTTCTATCTGATTATCTCTGACAATTACCTTCATGTTTCAATTCCAGGTTGATGGAAATTACTTATTTTTGGCTAAAGAATAGTCTTCAGTAAACAGGTAATCAATTCGCTTTCTCAGCTCACTGACCACCTGATATTCCTTTTCAAGGACCTCATTCTGAATTCATCTAAGACTTCCTTAGGCAAAACTTCATTTAATTGAAAAGGCGTTTTCTTTCACGTAAGAGGTTAAAGGGTAAGTTCAAAAACGGTCAATAGCTTACCTTTTACAAAATCAAGGGTATTGGCCGTTCCAAGATCAATGGCCAAATCACGGGAGAACCTTCCGAAAACGGAGTCAAAAAACATTATCTTCCTATACGTGTAGGTTGTCAATCTACTTTATGGCCCCAACTCTGGCGTATGGATTTTGTGCACCCGCTTTTTCCTTGACATTACAGAAGGCTCTCCCTTAAGCTATTTCTGTAGGGAAATTAGCATGTTGACACATTGATGGAGGAAAAAGGAAGGTGTCGGTTAAGAAACTGAAAAGCGAACTGCTGGTGGTTGTGAGGGACCTCAAGAGACTATCTCAAAAGATAGATAAAATAACCAAACGTGTTGAAAAGATTGAAAAACCGCAGAAAACGAAGACCGTGGAATTGAGAGAGGTCCCTGGGATTGATCCAGCTATAGTAGCCCGTGCCATTAGGGGAAAGATATACCCAAGCGATATTATCTTAGCCCATATCATTGCGAATCCTGATGGAATTGAAATGGCCACTTTGGAAAAGAAGACAGGGTGGAAATATGAGACTATCAGCCAAATTCTTCACAAGCTGAGGACCCAAGATAAGATCAAGAGTAAACCAAAAGAGGGCCTTCGAGGAAAAGCTTATGCGGCTGGTATTAGTCGTTCTCTCTATTTTGAGGCTTGATGTAGTGATGAATCCCCCAGTTTTCAACAATTGTGCTGGCAGTCTTGCATGGATTTGGCCTGTTTGGCGTGCAAAGATCATGCACGAAACCCTCCCGAGACCGGATGAGCCGAAAACTGATCGACCACCATATATTGTGGTTGGATAAATATCCTATTTGGAATCTTATCTTCAACTCCAGTTCAGACCGCTAAAACATATCGCAACACTCTGATAAGACTGATTATTTCAGATAATAAGTGAGACACTTCAATAGGAGAATGATATGTTATTTCTTGATTCTGACCAGCCGATCAAGACTTGCGTTTCCGAAAACTGCGATGGTTGTCCTGTCCACAAATCGCTTCATTGCCATTTCAAGCCCACAGACTTGATACATTTCCTCTTCATTTCTATTCCCGCCTTTCTCTTGGGAGGTGCCGGGGTGTATCACGTAAGTGGTTGGCTGCTTTTGTTGTGGATATGCATGATTATAGGATTCTTTGCTTTTCTGGAAATCCGCGTAATGTGCTCTCATTGTCCCCACTATGCTGAACCTGGGAATACATTAAAATGCTGGGCCAATTACGGTGTTCCTAAGGTCTGGGAATATCGTCCCGGGCCAATGTCTTTTATAGAAAAGCTCACCTTTTTTACAGGATTATCGATCATTATGGGATACCCTCTGATTTGCATGCTCAAAAGTATGCAAGGGTTCTTGCTAATTGTTTACATCATTTCCTCAGTTGGTTTTTTCATGACTTTAAAGATGTTCCTGTGTTCTCAGTGCATAAATTTCGCCTGCCCACTCAACGGAGTAATCGAGAGCGTCAAACATGCGTTTTTTGAAAGGAATCCAGAGGTGGCTGAAGCGTGGGGCGAAGATGGCAAGCGCTGATGTCGATTAGAAAAAAATAAGTCCCGCCGTACCCGTGAAAAGAAGGAGAAAACTATTGCCAAAGCGTAAGGGAAAAGATTATTTTTGTACTGTTGTATCTGAGGATGTCAAAATTGCTTTAAAAGTTAAACCTTCCCTCAGTCGTAAGCCAAAACACGAACTCTTTGTACAGTGCAATCAAGTTGAGTGCCAATATGTCGACCAAAATCAATCTCCCTGTCCCCTGCGCCTCGATCTCTTTGCCGAAGAGATTGAAAAGCGGGAAGAAAGGCGCAGAGATAGAAGCATGGAATCGTCTTATTGAAAATCGCGCTGGAAAGACCCGCTTGCCCGAAACCCATTATCCCCCCAACGACGGAATGAACTCCCCATCCCGATCCTCATTGACCAAAGGCAACAGGGAAAAATAATTGACGTCGGTCAAAAGATGAACGTCCGGATAAGCGAAGACTCCGACATCAAATCACGCAAAGGCGTGAAAAAAACCAACATTAAGCACTTTTCCGGTTTATTCGGGTTAAGTTCTTATGAATATCGAAAAACTTAAGATGCAACCATGGGATGTTCCGCCCCTGGTAACAAAAATCCAATTCAAAGGAAGAAAGTGCAGCGACGGTCAGTGTTGTTCTTATAACCTGGATGACCCGGATCTACCTGAGAGGGTTTTTGATAAGTATTACTGGATACTTGAGTATAAGAAAAAATTCCACATGTATACACATCGTACCCTTCGTGCTGCATGCCCTGATTTAGGGGTTGATTTTGCAGAAGATAAAGGCATCCTGCACATGGGCACCTTTTGCAAGATTTATTCTAATAGGCCTCAAGAATGCCGAAATTTTGGTACCAGAACGAATTGCAATTTCAGGGAATACGTGGAAAACACCAAGGAGAAGCACTACTACGATTCACTTTTTCTATTGGTTCTTGAAAAAGACAAGTTTCTAAGCAAGTATCCCTTCCTGGACAAGTTTAATCTGGGCGGTAAATACCCTCAATTGGATTATTCCATTAGGGGTATACATCTTTTTCGTTCCATTTATATCCCTATGCCCGCGGATGAGAAGATATTGCCCAGGCCGTGGCCGGGCTTAAATGGGTCATCAAGGTGATTCCCTTGATAGATCTGAGAATGAGGCCCGGAATGGAGGCGATCGACTACACCGGTTGAACATCCCTCATTGTTGTCAGCCCTGCCGTTGTCCGCTATACATGTTAGAAATTCCGTGGTATAGTTCTCGATACCGGTTCTGAATTTATCATTTTTTAAGAAAGCGTCTATAAAAAAGAGGATTTACAATGAAACAGACCATTCAAGGAATGTTATCCCTCACAATATTTTCAATGATAATTTTTATCAGTTTTTTTATTTGCATGGCCCATGCAGGCAATAGTGCAGAAATAGTATCCGTTCAAAACAAAAAAGGGATTCTTGAAAACAAGATATCAGATATTGCAGAAAAATACATTGGAATGCCTTATGGATTCGGCAAAGATCTTAAAAAATATAGGGCATTAGACAACTCACATCTATTGTGTTTGATTTATCATGAAGCTGCCAAACAAGCAGGTCTGAGATTTAAAGGATACATGCCAATGAAAAGGCTTTTAAGGAACACTGTTGAGGTTCAGCGCGATGAATTGAAAAATGGTGATTTAATTGTTTTAAATGAAGGGCATGCTGCGCTCATATACAAAGTTGGAAATCGCGATAACTTTCGCATGATTTATGCATCTTCAAAAAGGCGCCAGGTTATTTCTTTCAATAGCCAGAATGTAGTTTTTGAAGTATATTGGCTGAAAAATCTAAAAGGTTTTTTTAGGCTAACTGAAAGCATGTTTGTTACGGGTGACTAATGATGAAATTGCCTAAAAGAGGTTTAATACCGGTAAGAGGTATATCTTGAGTCGGGACGATTTAATAAAACTGGATGGTGTAGTGACCAAGGTTCTGGGCCCCGGGATTATGGAAATTCATTGCGATAAGGACATTACAGTTAAGGGCCGTCTTTCCGGGCGGATGAAGAAATTCCGAATTAAGGTGATGGTTGGAGACCGTGTCGAAGTAAGTGTCTCACCGTATGACCCCTCCCATGGATTAATTACCTTCCGCCATACGTGATAACCGGGATAGTGAAGATCGCCAAACCCATCGTACAACCTCGATATTTCACCTCCATTTTTCGCAGAGAAACATTTGATGGTGACAAGATGAAGGTTTTGTGTGATAATCCCGAGTATCAGGAAAAACAGCATGAAAAGATAAAAAGGCGATCAAGACAATCGGCCAAAAGAAATGCACAAAAGAAACGAGCAGATAACGCATGCATAATTTGTGGAAGAGATAAGGGTGCAAACAGGTTTTATTGTAAAAGTTGTCATTCAAGACTATCGAACGATTACGGCTTTAAGGTGTAAAGCAAAAGCTCAAAGACTTGATTCGGCTCTTGATAGCATCGAAAGACCGGAACATAAGGTATCGGGAAATATTACAGCGGTGCAGTGGGGATAAACCTTCTGCTGATTGATGTTCTTCGTGTAGCCCGCAGGGAAATTGATTTGAGAGAATTTGTGTTAGGATAGGCATTCCTAAGAATTAATCCCCCAAAAAGACCCCCAGGATTCTTTTCTTTCCGATCGTACAGGCCTTGGCAACCAACCTGCATATCCCCATGGAGAAAGTATATACGAACATCCACAGGTACTGGAACACCTCTTCTGCCACAATACCGATTGCCCTGGATGAAGCCAACAGAGAAGGCCGTTTGATAAAAGACCCCCACGTCCTTCTCGTCAGCTTTGGAGCAGGCCTGACCTGGGGGGCCTCCATATTAAGGTGGTCCATTTAGTCGATTCCTACGCCCCTGACACACAAGGCACTTTGGTAAGCCTTGTTATTGCCCAGAATTAGACACCTGTCGTTTAGGTGGGTTCTTCAGGTTTGCACGGAAGAGGCGAAATTGCTGAAACCAAGTACGGAGGTGGTTTTGATAAAGGATTTGATTGCGTACATAGTGAAGGCGATAGTGGACACCCAAGTGTAAGCGTGAATGCCCAGAATCATTTCGGAGATAATACAAGATTTAACTTCCAAACCATCTTTTTTTTATTGTTATATTAAAAAGTTATCTAAAATCTGTACAAGAATGGAAATATGAGTATGGGCAGAAACGGGCTGGAATATTT
>PVMK01119638.1_pt1 | contig 22623 bp, 20 predicted proteins | sample 1853481 | NCBI WGS metagenome assembly PVMK01 (sample SAMN08533507, study PRJNA380276) | Marine sediment metagenome, whole genome shotgun sequencing project. | reverse complement strand
GAAGTCGACGGGTCGTCAGACGCGTTTCGGAATGAGATGTTCGGGCCGGTCATCTTCGTCGTGAAGACGAAGTCGACCGCCGACAGCATCGAGCTGGCGAGAGATGCGGCGATCGCCAACGGGGCCATCACATGGCTTGCGTACACAACCGCTAACGTCGTGCTTGATGAAGTCATCGACGCCGCAGTGGATGCTGGCGTGTCTGTGGCGTTCAATCTGACGGGCGGTCTCTTTGTGATCAGTCCGCTGCGTACTCGGACTTCCACGTAACCGGTGGCAACGCCGCGGGCAACGCGTCTATCACCGACCCGGCGTTCGTTGCTCGTCGCTTTGTCACGATCGGCATCCGCATCGAGCCGTAACCATTTCTTCGGGCACATTCGTTTGGCGCGTAGTACATTGCCTGAGCGGTACCGGAGGGAACAGTGCTCGCCGTCAGCAACCTCGAAGTCGTATACAAGGACGTAATTCTCGTGTTACGTGGCGTATCGGTGGAAGTGCCTGCCGGTGAGATCGTCGCACTGCTTGGAGCGAATGGTGCAGGCAAGACGACACTCCTTCGCGGAATCACTGGTCTCCTCGACATCAACGGCGGCGCTATCACGAAGGGCAACGTGACGCTCGACGGTCAGGACATCGCACGTTTCTCGCCTGCGCTGATTGTCGAGTCCGGTGTTGGTCAAGTTCTCGAAGGTCGTCGGATTCTTGCCGAACTCAGCGTCGAGGAGAACCTCATGATCGGAGCGCACACCGAGCACTCGAATGCTCCGACCAATCTCGATAGGGTCTATGAGCTGTTTCCAATTCTCGATGCACGCCGCAAGTCGACCGCCGGCTATCTCTCTGGCGGCGAGCAGATGATGCTCGCGATGGGCAGAGCGCTGATGTCCGAGCCGAGGTACCTGCTTCTTGACGAACCGAGCCTCGGACTTGCCCCACTTCTCGTTGAGCAGATCCGTGATCTCATCGTGGAGATCAACGAGCAGGGGACATCGGTGTTGCTGGTTGAGCAGAACGCGGTCATGGCCCTCTCAATTGCGAGCCACGGATACGTCATGGAGACCGGCAAGATCGTCATGGACAAACCATCGAAGGCGCTGCTCGAAGACTCCGACATCCAGGAGTTCTACCTCGGACTCTCCACCGAAGGCAGGGACACGACGTCGCTTCGCGATGTCAAGCACTATCGCCGAAAGAAGCGGTGGCTGGCGTGAGAACGACACTCCTCAACGAGGCGCTCACGGACGCTGGTTGGAACGGAGAGGGTCCCCTTGTCGAGTTCGATGACGTACACCTTTCCTTCGCTGGTGTGAAAGCGATTGATGGGGTTTCGTTCCAGGTGTCGGACCACGAACTCTTCGCCGTGATCGGACCGAACGGTGCAGGCAAGACGTCGATCTTCAACTGTCTTTCGGGGGTGTACCGCCCCCAGGAGGGGCGCATCGGATTCCTCGGGAAGCCGATTCTTGGCACCAAGCCGTCGAAGATCGCTGCAATGGGTATGGCGCGGACATTCCAGAACATCGAACTGTTCCCGAACATGACAGTGCTCGACAATCTCATGCTCGGCCGCCATCTGTCACTCGACTACGGCGTTATCAGCGCGATGATCAGATTCGGCAAAGCCGAGCGGAGCGAATCGGCGAATCGTGAGGTCGTCGAGGCCATCATCCAGTTCCTCGAACTCGAGAGCGTTCGGAAGTCTTACGTCGCGATGCTGCCCTACGGAATCCAGAAGCGGATCGAGCTCGGACGCGCGCTTGCCATGTCACCGAAACTCCTCCTGCTTGATGAACCCGCTGCGGGCATGAACGCCGAAGAAACGGAAGACATGGCCAGGTACATCATCGATATCAAGCGTGAGCTCGGTATCGGCATGATCCTTGTCGAGCACGATATGCGCATGGTGATGGACCTTGCAGATACGGTGCTCGCCATCGACTTCGGCAAACCGATAACTGTCGGTACTCCACGCGAAGTCCAGGCCAACCAGGATGTAATCAACGCCTACCTCGGCGAGCCTCATGCCGTTGTCGAGACCCACGAAGGGCCCAGTACATGACTACAACGGCACCCAGTCAGACAGCAACCATCGCCACGATCGCATCGAGGATCCAACGCAGGGCGAAGACGACGCCAGATGAAGTGGCGCTTCGGCAGAAGTCGCTCGGTATCTGGCAGGAGATCAGTTGGTCGGAATACTGGCATCAGATCGAGGCGGTGGCTTACGGCTTGATTGCACTCGGTGTCGAGCCGGGTGACCGTGTCGCCATTCATTCGGAGAATCGTCCCGAGTGGATCGTTGCTGACGCTGCATGTTCCGCGATCCGCGCCACTTGTGTCGGCCTGTACCCCACGAACCCTGCGGCGGAGGTCGAGTACCTCCTGGGCGACAGCGCTACCCGAGTGCTGATAGCTGAGGATCAAGAACAGCTCGACAAGGCTCTTGAAGTCAAGGATCGCCTGCCCGAGCTTGAACGCATCATCTATATCGAGCCAAGGGGTGCGAATCGGTACGACGACGACATCCTGATGTCGTGGGATGAACTCGTCGAGATCGGGGAGGAACGCCGATCCGCAGATGCGCTCGCACTGCCGCGGAGAATGGGTGAGGTCGAGCCAGACGATTTCGCCTATCTGATCTATACCTCAGGCACGACGGGACCACCGAAAGGAGCCATGCTCTCGGTTCAGAATGTGGAGTTCGCATGCAACTTGCTGGTCTCCAGCGAAGGGTTCGTCGATCCGGCGCCTGGACCACGAGACGACTTGATCTCGTATCTGCCGCTGTGCCATGTGTATGAGAAGGCGTTTGGCCATTGGTTGAACGCATCCGCAGGGACCGTCACGAACTTCGGTGAGTCACTCGACACCTTGACATCGGACATGCGTGAGATACAGCCGACCATCTTCGAAGCGGTCCCGCGTATCTGGGAGCGGATGCATGCTGCGGTTCTTATCCGGATGGCCTCGGCCTCGCGGTTCAAGAAGCTGAACTACACGATTTGGATGAAGGCTTCCCACAGGATCGGTCGGAAGCTCGCCTTGAACGGGGGCTCGTGGACGATTGGCACAAGAATCCTGTATTCGTTTGGCTATATATTCTTGTTCCGAGCACTCAAGGACCGGCTCGGGCTCTCGAGATGCCGACACGGCATCACGGCCGCCGCGCCGATTGCCCCCGATATCATCGAGTTCTTCATGGGTATCGGTGTTCCCGTGTATGAGGCATACGGCATGACAGAGAACTCCGCGATTGCTACGACGAATCGCCCCGGTCAGGTCATCCTCGGAACGGTTGGAGAGCCGTACCAAGCTGTGGACATTCGGCTTGACGAGACGACGAACGAGATTCTGGTCAGGCATCCAGGAGTCTTCGTCGGCTACTGGAACAAACCCGAGGAAACGTCCGCGACCATCGACGCCGATGGCTGGCTGCATACGGGCGATGTTGGTGAATGGGACGGAGCGAACCTGAAGATCGTGGACCGGTTGAAGGACATCATTATTACGTCGGGTGGCAAGAACATCTCGCCGTCAGAGATCGAAAACCTCGTCAAGATGTCCCCGTTCGTCGGTGAGGCGATCGTCATTGGTGACAAACGCAAGTATGTGTCTGCCCTGATTGCTATCGACTTCGACGCCACAAGCGCGTGGGCGCAACGCAAACGGATTCCGCACACCACGTATCGCGATCTCTCAGAGAAACCGGAGGTGCGAGAGCTGATTCAGAACGTCATCACCGAGACGAACGCACAGCTCGCATCAGTTGAGCAGATCAAACGCTTCGGATTCATCACGAAAGAGCTTGATCATGAAGACGGGCAGCTCACTGCGACGATGAAGGTGAAGCGCTCCGTCATCGCTTCCGAGTTCGCCGACGAGATCGAGGCGTTGTACTGATGACGCTTGAGGCGCTCGCTGCTGCCCCCGTAATGGGAGCATTCTCGGTCGAGACGTCTCGGTTCCTCCAAGCCATCGTGGAGGGCGTGTCCCTCGCGGGGATCTACACGCTTATCGCGGTCGGTTTTGTGATCATCTACAAATCCACTCAAGTTCTCAGCTTCGCCCAGCCAGCGTTGCTGATCATCGGCGCGTACTTCGCTTCCTACGTTTCGGTCACTCTTGGGTACGGGTTCTGGACGGGTGTAGGCGTCGCCATCGTCCTGTCGGGTGCCGTCGGATATGTATCGGAGCGAGCCGTCCTGCGGCCCATGTTGGGCAAACCGGTATTCGCTGTCGCCATTCTGACCATCGGCCTCGACATCGCGCTGCGTGTTGTCGTTGGCGACCTCATCGGCGTCAATGTTCGCGCGATTGGGAATCCGGCTACCGCGGGGTTTGGCGCACCTGCCTTGCCGTGGGGCAATACACCGCTGCGTTTTGGCGACCTCGATGGCATCGGAGGCATCGTGATCCAGCCACGCGTGCTCGCAATCGTCCTGACTGCGACGGTTGTCGTAGGTGCTCTTGTCCTGTTCTTCAACCGGTCTCGTTGGGGACTTGCAATGCGTGGTTCGTCCTTCGATCAGGAAGTCGCTCTTGCCCAGGGGATCGATGTCGGGCGAGTCTTCTCCCTCGCTTGGATCATCGGCGGCGCACTCGCCGGTGTTGCCGGCGTGCTCGCAGCAACATCTTTCACCGGTCTTTCGCAGTCGAGCTACATCCTCGCACTCAAGGCGCTGCCTGTTGTCGTTGTCGGAGGACTTGATTCCATTGGCGGTGCTATTGCCGGTGCGTTGATCATTGGTCTAGCGGAATCATTCACAGCGACGTATCAGGCGCAATACCTTCCGTGGCTCGGGGACAACTTCTCGCAGGTTGTCCCATATGTGGTGATGGTCATCGTGCTCATGGTGAGACCGTATGGCCTCTTCGGCACGGAGGAGGTGGAGCGGATATGAGTCGCCTCTCCCGTTTCACGAGCTATCGACACGACGGGGCAATCCTCCCCAACGCAACGCAACGCGTCTGGTTCGGTTTCCTGATGCTCGCCGCTGCCCTCCTGCCCTTGTTCCTCGTGACGCTCACTGACGGCAGAAGCTGGTTGATCCTTTTTGCCACCGCGTTCGTCGCTGCGATCGGGGCCATTGGGTTAAACATCATTACCGGGTTCGCTGGTCAGGTGTCTCTCGGACACGCCTTCTTCATCGGCGTGGGCGCCTATACCGCAACCGCTCTCGGAGGTGCCGAAACTTTGGGTGCGGACGGTTCAATCGAGCTGATCGGTCTCGAACTTGGGATGGTCATTTGGGTTCCTGCTGCCGGGCTGGTCGCCGCGCTGGCAGGCGTCATTGTCGCACCAATTGCGTTCCGGCTCGAGGGTCTGTACCTCGCTCTGGTGACGTTGGGGCTTGTCTTCGTCGGCGAGCACATCTTTCGAAACTGGAGCCAACTGACCGGGGGCATTGGGCGCGGCAGAGAATCGGCCCAGTTGTCCGTGCTGGGATATCGATTCGATCTCGACTCGCAAGTGCTCGGGTTCAACATCATCCGGGAGCAGCAGATCTATTGGGTGATGCTGGTGATTCTTGTTGTGATGGCCGTGCTGGCGAAGAACCTAGTCCGTTCAAAGGCTGGCAGGGCGTTCGCTGCGATCAGGGATCGGGGTGTCGCGGCCGAGCTCACCGGAGTCGACCAGACGAAGTACAAGACGCTCGCCTTTGCAATCTCATCGTTCTACGCCGGTATCACCGGCGCGCTTCTGTTCACTGTGACCGGTTTCATTGAACCGTCGAGCTTCAATCTCCTGCTCTCTATCGCGTACATCGCCATGGTCGTGATCGGTGGTCTGGCATCCATTGCGGGATCGATCATGGGTGCATTGTTCATCACGCTACTTCCGAAGCTGATCGACTTGACCTTCCTGCCCGACTTGTTTGATCTCATCATCGGCTGGATTCCATGGATCGACGCTGAAAGCGGTGCGCCGCCCCTGAGTTCATCCCAGATTGAGAGGGTTCTCTTCGGCGTGATGATCATCGCCTTCCTGATCCTTGAACCGCTTGGTCTGTATGGGGTGTGGATCCGCATCCGCAACTTCTGGAAGGCCTTCCCATTTTCATACTGATGCAAAGGGCTGCGCCATACGAATAGGATGGCCCAATGCACTTGAGGCATAAGGAGAAGAGCACATGAATCGACAATGGATCCGGATAGGCATCGTGATTGCAGTGATGGCCCTCGTGGCCGCCGCGTGTAGCAATACCGACTCTGCCGACACGACAACGACAACGATCGCGGCAACGGTGGCGACAACGACCACGCAAGCCGCGGCTACAACAACAACAGCGGCCGATACCAGCGACGAAGTCGCCTTCGACATTGGCGTAACCGCGGAGCCATGCCCTGACGGCAACCCCGATCGCGGATGCATCTACTTGGGGATACTGACTGACGAGTCTGGTCCGTTCGCCGCGGCTTCACCAGCACTTGGAGGCGCTCAGCGCGCTTTCTGGGCAGCAACGAACGCCGGCGGAGGGATCGGTGGCGCGTTCGACGTCGCCCTGCCTGACGAGTTGAGCAAGGACACCCAGTACAGCCCCGAAGTCTTTGTGCAGCAGTACAACGACATCGCAGGTCAGATTGCTGCGGTGGCGCAGAGCCTTGGAACGTCCCAGTCGATTGCCGCCCTCGATGACTACGACCGTGACAACACAGTCGCGGCACCGATGTCATGGTGGTCCGGTTGGGCATTCGACGGAGTGGACAAGGGTCTTGTCGTCGAATTCGGAACGAACTACTGCTTCGAGCGATGAACGCCTTCGACTGGTCGATGCAGGCCGTGCCGGCAGCAGGACGCCCTACACCGACGACGATCGGCATTCTCGCGATTCCAAACGACTACGGCTTGGATTATGGGGCGGGCGTGAAGTTGGCTGCCGCTGAGTACGGCGTGGAAGTCGCATGGGAGTCACCGGTCATCCCGGTTTCCGCTGGTGGTGACCCAGCCCAGACTGAGGCAGTGCAAGCTGTGCTCGCCAATCCTGTCGATGTTGTATATCTCGTGACGGGCCCGTCGGAGACGGCAGCGATCGTCGGTGGCGCAGCGGCTCAGGGTGCGACGAATCTGTTCATCGGCGCAAGTCCGAGCTGGAATGTTGGTCTCCTTGTTTCGGCTGCGGCTCCCGCATTCGAGGCAGGCATCTACTTCCAGTCATCGTTCGTTGGTCCGTGGGCGTATGACTCACCTGGTCACGAAGCAATGCGTCAGACACTGGCGGCCATCGGTATCGATGACTCGGCTGCGAACGACTTCTTCGTCGCCGGCTGGGTGTCTCAGTACGGGTTGAAGGCTGCGCTGCAACAAGCGTATGCCGGCGGTGACCTGACGAAGGCAGGAATCGCAGGTGCAGCCCGCGCCCTCACGAGCGTGAGCTATGACGGCATGATGCCCGAGCGGGACTTCGGCGGCGATCCGAACGTCCAGTTCCCGCGCATGTCGGTGGTTGGCGCCGTGGACGTGACGCAACCGACGGGCATTTCGCTCGTGCAGGACTTCTTCGTGGGTCCAACGGCTGAGGCGCACGACTTCACAGCTGCCTGCGGCGGCTGATCGACTCGAGCTACAGCGATAGAAGGGGGGCGGCATCACACAGGTGCCGCCCCCTCTCGTACTCCGCCGTTGCGCCTGGCTCAATCCGCAGTATGTGTCGGCTCGGATAGACTTCGAGTTCCGCCATCTCGGTTGAGCCGCATCCGGCTCGTGGTACCGATTCAAGAAGGATCCAAGCAGTGAGACGACCTGTGGAACTTGCCGTGATGGCAGTCGCGATCCTGTCGGTGGCGTCGGCGTGCACCTCTGATCCCGAATCTCCGTCAACCGAAAGCACAGTGACCACCGCTGCTCGCGTCACTCCTGAGACGACACGTACCACTCAGGAGGCGACTGAAGGCGGAATATTGACTGGCGTCGGTGTCGACGCAGAGAGCAAGGTCATCTCTATCGGTCTTCTCGCTGATCAGACAGGCCTGTTCTCTTCTCTGGAGGGGGACATTGTGGCCGCGCAGTCGGTGTACTGGGATGTCGTCAACGATTCCGGGGGCATCGGCGGATGGATGGTGAAGTACATCATCGAGGACACCAGCTCGAACATCGATCAACACGTCGAAAAGTACGAGCAAATCCGCGATGAAGTAGCGGCGATCAGTCTCTCGTCTGGATCCACGGCAAACATCGAGTCTCTCGTTCGATACAAGGAAGACTCGATGTTGGTGATACCGCTTAGTTGGTATTCCGGATGGTCGATTCCTCGCATCGACGGTGGCGTCATTCTCGAGCAGAACACAAATTACTGCCTTGAGGCCATGAACATCCTCGACTTCGTCAACGGAATGGGTGGTCGAACGATCGCGTTGGCGACATTCGGTGACGCCTACGGTCTGGATGCCGCGGCAGGTGTCAAGAAAGCGATCGAGTTCTACGACATGGACTTGGTATATGACGGTATGGCAGAGGTCGTTCCCGGAGTCGACGTCACACCTGTTATCCGGGGCATTGTCGATTCCCGCGCGGACTGGACCTTCCTCGCGACGAATCCCTCCCTCGGAGCGGAGATTCTCGCGGGTGCCGCTCGATCCGGGTACGAAGGACTCTTTGTCGGTTCAGTTCCGAGCTATGACTCTCGACTGCTCGATCAGCCAGCCGCCGAACTCTACGGGACGGTCTATTACCGGTCCGCATACACCGTTGCTTGGGGGGAAGCAGTTGAAGGGAACAACGCCATGATGGCAGCGGTTTCAGCTGTGGCTCCCGATCGTCGCCCGAGCGACGTGTACATCGCTGGGTGGAACGGAGCCTTGTCGATGCACAGAGTGCTCGCAGAGGCGGTTGACTCCGGTGATCTGACGCGGTCGGGAATTGTCTCGGCAGCGAACTCAATCGCGGAGCTCGATTTCGGTGGGGCAGCGCCTACACAAAGCTACACGGGATCACCGAACGATTATGTGCAACGGGCGCTTGCAATCTACAAGCCGGACCTTGACTTATACCTCGCGGCTGGAGGCGCGAACCAAACGCTTTCGCAATCCAACGCCACCACTGGTTCGGTGCTCATCAAAGACTTCTTCATCGGCGAGTCGGCTCAACAGTACGAGTTCTCAAGCCCGTGCTTCGTTGGCTGACAGGCGCCCGCACGCCCGCACGCCCGTATGACGGTGTCGTTGCCAAGGATCGGAATCCTCCGCTGCTAGGTTCAGGAGCCGTGAAGCAATCCACCGTTCACTGGTTGGCGATCCTCGCCGTAGATTTGACCGTGTTACTGATGGCGCTCGGCGCCTACAACCGGGGGAGCGACTTCGAGGGTGTGGTTCTGTGGATGGCCGTACTCATCGGTCTGTTGGCAATCACGATTGTTCTCGCGTCGCTGCGGCTCGGCCTCGATGGAAGGTGGGTCGTCGCCCCAGCGGTTGGTGCGGTAGTCGCGATCGGCATTCAGGCGTGGCTCGGGTGGCTACACGCCAACGGCGGCTCCGACCAAGATCTCGTACTCGTCCACCTCTTCGTCTCCCTGACGATCATCGCCTCTCTTGTGATCGTGGCAGTGACGACTCGTGCAGCTCCTGACGGGCCGAACCTGCTTGAGCGCGATTGGTCGCGTCAACTCGGTATCGGAGCGTTCGCTGTGTTCATCGTGCTCATGCTTGGGTCCATGACCCACGGTGCCGACCTCTCGGGATCTATCTACTGGGCGCACCGTATGGCCAGTGCGGCAGTGCTCGTGTTTCTATTGTTCCTCGTGTGGCGTGGAGCCCACGTGGAACGCCCGCGCAAAGAGGGGTACCTCGTGATTGGCGCGACGGTGCTTTTCGTCGCGAATATCGCTCTCGGGTTCTCCCATGCGTGGGCCGACGTCCAGATGGACTGGACAGTTGCCGTCCACCTCGGCCTCGGCGCTACGATATGGGCAGCTCTGCTGGGCGCAACCTTCCTGAGCTTCCACGACCCCCGCTAACTGTTCCTCAACCAGTCGAGGGCAGGTTCATCGGTCGCCCGTCATCTTCCACGCGAGTGGCAGCGCCACTCCTGCGAGCACGATCTTGACGATGTCGAAGGCAATGAACGGCATGAAGCCGGCGGTCAACGCTGCGCCAATCGTTTCTATCGAAGGAACCGAGTACATGAGCCACGGGACGCCGAATGCATAGATGATCAGGTTGCCGAGGAGGAAGGCTGGGATTGCTTGTGCAACGGTGCGGTCCCTGCCTCGCTCAGCCAGTGCGCCCACGACCCATGCAGCAACGACGAACCCGAACAGATAGCCGAACGTAGCTCCGGTCGCGGCCTCCCAGCCACCCGACTGCTGTGCGAATACGGGTAGACCAACGGCTCCCATGAGCCAGTAGATCGCCTGGCTTCCCGCGCCTGCACGAGATCCGAGCGCCGCACCAGAGAGAAGCACAGCAAACGTTTGTCCTGTCACGGGGACAGGGGTGCCAGGAATGTGGAATCGGAGTTGGGCAGCAAGCGCTGTCAGCACGGCGAACCCGACCATGAGCAGAACCGTGTTGACCGCAGTGCGTGGTATGTACACATTGGCGATCGTTCTGTTGGGGAATGTTGTGTCCACAGGACCTCCGAGATCTGACTTCTGGTTCAGCTACCGGCGATATATGCCGATCTACATGACAATGAGACCGATGAGAGTGTTATTTCGTTTCGTGATTGTGACAGGTCTGCTGCTCGTGTGGGCAGTTCCCGCTTCTGCGGCGACGCGCCCTGACGATCTCACAGCGAACCTCGCACGCCAGCCAGTCTTTCACAGAACCCAGTCCCTCGGCATCGAACTCGGCCACCTTCGCATCCCTGCGATCGACCTCGATGAGACGGTCCGGTCTGGCGTAGCGATGTCGGTGATTGACCAAGGTGTTGCCCACTGGGCTGGCACCGCCACTCCGGGTGAATCAGGAAACGTCGTTCTTGCGGGCCACCGAACCACAAAGACACGCCCATTCAGGAATCTCGACAAGCTCAACAACGGTGACCTCGTGTTGATGACCGATGGCGACGGTTTCGAGATCATGTACCGAGTCTCCGATACCTACATCGTTGATCCAGGGGATCTCTGGATCACCTACGACCGTGCGACACCGTCCGTGACGATGTTCGCGTGTCACCCTGCCGGGTCTGCGCGATTCCGAATCGTTGTGCATGCCGATCTGCTTGCTGGCCGAAAGATCTCGTAGCGAGCACCCCCCCTCGTGGAGTTCCTTCCAAGTCCCAAGGAACGCCCCTGGCGTTCCACGCCGCCGCATTCTTGAACCAGCGGTAGTCTCTCCCGAATGGAGCAAGACACCCAGGTGCACGACGACGCCCCAATCTCTCCGGACGTACCCAGCTCGGTGCAGCCGCCGGAGACATATCCGAAGTGGCCCTGGATTCTCGCCGCTTTCCTCATCATTGTGGGAATCGGTATCGCCATTGCATGGCCGATTACGGTTCCCTATTACACGCTGAGCCCCGGTCCTGTCTATGACACATCGGATTTCATCGAAGTCGAAGGTGGCAATCTCAGTACCGAAGGGGAGTTGTTCTTTCTGACAGTGTCGCTCAAGGAAGCAAACATTTTCGAATACGCCGCTGGTCGGCTGGATTCGCGTGTGGCGGTTCGCGAGCGCGAAGTGATTCGGCCGACAGGCGTTTCCCCAGAGGATCTGAGACGCGAGAGTCTCGATTCCATGGAACAGTCGAAGCAGAACGCAACGTTCGTTGCCCTGACACAACTGGGCTACGAGGTGACCTTCATCGGTACAGGTGCCCTCGTGATCGAGACAATTCCTGAGACCGCTGCCGATGGAGTGCTGCTCCCCGGTGACATCATCATCGAAATGGATGGCAAGACGGTTGCGTTCCGAAGCGACATCATCGATGAACTCGGTGGTCTCGAGATCGGTGACGATGTCGAATTCGTCGTCGAAAGGCCTGTCGGCGACGCAACGGACGAGTACGCGCAGGAGGACGTCGAAATCATCCTCGGCCCACACGTTGATGATCCGACGCTGCCCATGGTCGGCGTCCTGCTGGGAAACAATGAACCGATCATCGAGTTCCCCGTCGTGGTCGACATCGACAGCCAGAACATCGGTGGCCCTTCTGCGGGTCTCATGTTCACGCTGCAGATAATGGACCAGCTCACAGATGACGAGATCACCAAGGGCTACCGCATTGCGGGGACCGGAACGATTAGGAAAGACGGAACGGTCGGGCCGATCGGTGGAATCCGCCAGAAGGTCTACGGTGCCATCGATGCGGGAGCAATCGCCGTATTGGTACCTGCAGCCAACTTCGATGACGCCGTCGATGCTGCCGGTGACGATATTCAGTTGGTGAGGGTCGAAACGATCGATGACGCCCTCGCCTTCCTCGAATCGCTTTAGATAGGCCCTCAACCGGCTCTGGTGTCGCCACACAATCCGCGGGCACGGGCTCGCGCTCGGGTACGCTGCCGCGTATGGCCGATGATGTGACTCCAAGCGACGTCAAGGCGCGTCGGTTCGAGATGGCGCGCCGCGGGTATGACCGCTCCCAAGTGGACGCTTACCTGTTGTCCCTCGCCGAGGACATCGAGCAGCTCAATGCGAGGCTCGAGCGCCGCAAGACCAATGAACTCAAGGTAGGACTTGACGATCCCGAGGCTCTCGCGCTCGAGCTCGGGGCGATCGGCACCGAGGTCGCGTCGATTCTTGAGACCGCCCGTGCTGCGGCCGACGGAATGCGGCGGAGGGCAACTGAGGACGTCACTGCGTGGCGAACTACGACCGAGCGCGAGACCAAGGAGCTTTCTGCAGATGCGCTTGAGCAGTCCCAGTCGATGCGTGCAGCGGCTTGGAACGAAGGATCATCGATGCTGTCCTCTTCCCTTGCAGAGGCGAAGTCCCTTGTGGAAGTCGCCAAGGAGGACGCCCTGTTCATCCGAGCCGAGGCTGAGCGCGAGGCCATTCGTCTGACAGGTGACGCGAAGCGTGATCGTGAGGAACTCATCCGGGGCGCTCGCCTCGAGTCAGAGGAGATGATCGAGAGTGCTCGTGGTGAGAGCGATGGCATGCTCGCTGCCGCGAGCCAGCAGGCTGAACAGGCTCAGGAACGAGCGAGGGCCCTTGAGGACCGCAGGGCGGAATTGCTCACAGAGCTCGAGTCGACGAGGGCATCCATCAGCAATCTTGAAGAGGAGATCGACTCCCGGAGACAGGCGCTGGAAGCTCCCGCTCCCATCGTCGAGCCTGAGCCAGATCCAGGATTCCGTTCCACATCGGATGGTGGATCCGTTCGGATCGTTGCACAGTCAAGGTCGGTGACGCTCAAACCTGTGGACGCTGACGAGCTGGTAGCGGATGTTGTGGCGCTGCGGTCCGGCGCTGCCGTCGAACCGGTTGAGTACGACCCCGAACCCGAAGCCGCTGTGGAGCCGGAGACCGTTGCGGTGATCGCTCCACCTCCTGTTGAGGAGTCGAAACCAGAGGTCCAGCCCGTCCCTGATGAGCGGGCTTCAGACGAGGCTGTGCCGAGCAAGCCGGCAACAGATGAAATCGGATCGCTGTTCGCAAGCCTTAGAGAAGACACGGAGGAGGAGTCGGTACCCGAGAAGCCCGAGCCGGAGAAGGAATCCGAGGCGCCAAAGCCCGAGGCAGCCGCTGTCGAGGGACCCACCGCCGAGGCACAGGCTGTCGAGGACGTGACACCCGAGCCTCCGCCGGAGGCCGATTCGGAGCCCGAGTCGTCCGATGCGACGCTCATCCCCCTCCAGAACGCTGTCCTCAAGGACATCAAGCGAGCCCTGATCGATCTTCAGAACGACACACTCGAGCATCTGCGCACGGACGACGAGTGGACTCCGACGAAGGCGTTCACCAACAAGTTCAAGGCTCCCTTCGGTGATCTTGCGATCTCGATCACCGGGTCCAAGGCCGATGGGACCGTTGCGGCCAAGGAGTTCTCGGCGGATCTCCACGCTGCCGTTTCGGGCGCCATCAGCAAGGCGCGTGAATCAGGGGCTGGTGACCGTCAGGTGGCATCATCGGCATCGAGGGTCTTCCGCATGTGGAGGGCAGACGAATCCGAACGCCGGGTCCTCGACGCTGCCACTGACCTGAGCTCCCGCGGCTGACTGCATGCCACGAGCGGCTCATTTCTTCGCTGTCTCGCTGACCTGACACCTGCCTTAGACTCGCAATCGTGATTAACCGCGAACCCACGACATATCGTCAGCCATTCCGCTTCCGTCGGCTTGCCACCATTGTTGGTGTCGCAGGCTTCCTTGTATTGCTGCTTGCACGGTGGGGTGCAACGCTTTGGACCGACTATCTCTGGTATAGCTCGCTCGATGCTGGGGGTGTGTGGGCGACGCTGACGTTCACGAAGGTGTGGCTCGTGTTCGCGGCAACGTTCGTTGCCTTCGTTGTCATATGGATCAACCTGTTCGTCGTGGACAATGTCTCACCTCGCAGGTTCGTCTTCGCGGAGACACCAGACGAGGAGTTGCTGGAGCGGTACAACGAATGGATCGTGCCCAGGGCACGAATGGTGCGGTTCGGATTCTCAGCGTTCTTTGCAGTGCTCATCGGTCTCGGTGCCGCAGCGTGGTGGCAGGACTGGCTGCAGTGGCGCAACGGCGTTCCCTTCGGGATCCTGGACCCCATCTTCCAGAACGACATCTCACGGTATGTGTTCGGTCTTCCTTTCTACCGTGACGTCTACGGATGGCTCTTCCAGCTGCTGCTGATTACCACGCTTGTCGTTGTTGCAGCGCACTACCTCAACGGCGGCATCAAGATCGGCACGCCAGGGCAACGAACATCCGACGGTGTCAAGGCACACATCTCGATCCTCGTTGCCGCAATCGCCCTGCTCAAGGCCCTCGGGTACGTGTTCGACAAGTGGGAACTGCTGTACTCAGGTCGAGGTGCAGTATTCGGAGCGTCGTTCACAGACGTCAACGCGCAGGTGCCCGCACTGAACCTCCTGATCTTCATCTCGATCATCTCCGCGATCATCCTGCTCGTCAATGTGTGGTTCAAGGGTTGGTCCCTCCCGATGATCGCACTTGGAATCTGGCTCGTGACGTCGATCGGTGTGGGCGGCATATATCCGTCGCTTGTCCAGCGCTTCTCCGTCGAGCCGAACGAACTCAACAAGGAGCTGCCATACGTCCAGCACAACCTCGACTTCACGAGGTTTGCGTACGGGCTCGACGAGGTCGATGTCAGACCTTTCAACGCATCGACCGATCTGACGGCGGATGTCGTCGAGGACAACCGCTCGACCATCAACAACATCAGATTGTGGGATCCGGGCGTGCTTTCCGAGACGTATCCCGAGCTCCAGAACATCAAGACGTACTACAACTTCAACGATGTTGATGTTGACAGGTACATCATCAACGGGGAGTTGACCCAGGTCATGAGCGCGGCTCGTGGTCTCGACGAGCTCAATATCCCCGGTGGAGGATGGGTCAACGAACGATTGATCTACACGCACGGCCTTGGCATCGTGCTCAGCCCCGCGAACGATGTCACAACCGATGGCCTCCCCGATTTTCTGCTCGAGGACATTCCACCGGTCAACAGATCCGGAGATCCGAGTCTGGATGTGATCCAACCACGCATCTACTTCTCAGACGATTCGCAGGATGACTTCCTGTTTGCGGGTTCACTCGAAGGAGAGGTCGACATTCCACAGAATGGGGGCACCGCTGAGTCGACATCGACCGTCCATTACGACGGTGAGGGCGGCGTCGAGATCGGTGGCTTCTTCACACGGCTGGCTTGGGCCCTGCGCTTCGGCGACCTCAACACGTTGATTTCAAGTCAACTCGACGCCTCGAGCAGGGTGATGATCGCCCGCAACATCGAGGACCGTGTCACGCGAATGGCGCCGTTCCTGATGTCGGACGATGACCCATACATGGTCACGGTCAATGGTCGGCTCGTATGGATCATGGATCTCTATACGGTTTCATCCAGATACCCGTATTCGGAGCTTGCAAACACGGCGAGGCTCAATCAGGGTTCAGATCTCCCGAGGACCTTCAACTACATTCGCAACTCGGTCAAAGCAGTTGTTGATGCGTATGACGGATCAATCGACATGTACGTGTTTGATGCAGATGATCCCCTGATCCAGACGAATGAGCGGATCTTCCCCGGGATCTTCAAGCCGCTGAGCGAGTTCCCCGAGGAGTTGGTGCCTCACATCCGGTACCCCGAGGATCTGTTCCGTGTGCAGACCGATATCTATACGTTGTATCACATGACGGACCCGGTTGACCTGTATCAGGTCAACGATCCGTGGCAGATCGCCAGAGACCCTTCGACGAGTCCGAAGCCTGCGCTGCGGGGCTCGTTCACGACGAGCCCGATGCTCCCTTACTACCTGTTGATGGAACTTCCCGAGGAGGACCGCCTGTCGTTCCTGCTGATGCAGCCGTTCACACCGGAGAATCGTCCGAACATGTCGTCGTTCGTCGTGGCAAAGAGCGGTCCACTGGACGAATACGGGACTCTGATTTCCTACACCATGCCTGCGGACCGCCAGATCGACGGACCGGGTCAGGTCGGTGACTTCATCGAGCAGGACCCAAAGGTCTCGGCAGAGTTCACGCTCTTGGGACAGGAAGGATCGACCGTCATCAAGGGCAACCTCCTTGTGGTGCCGATTGATGAGTCGCTCCTGTATGTGCAACCGATCTATCTGGCGGCCGACGCCGGGGGCATCCCTCAGTTCAAGCGGGTGGTCGCATCCTTTGACAGCCAGATCGAGATAGCGGACTCACTTGACGAGGTCCTCGAGCTGCTCTTCGGCCCACCAGGAACCGGTGGAGATGGGGGCGACGGAGATGGCGATGGCGTTGGCGATGTAACTCCGCCGGAAGGAACGATCCAGGAACAGGTCGCAGAGCTGCTCGCGCGGGCACAGCTCGCCTTCGACGCAGCGGATCGGGCACTCGTGGCTGGTGATCTCGCCGAGTACCAGAAGAGGGTCGATGAGGCTGCCGCCTACATCGCACAAGCGAACCGCATCATTGCTGAGGCCGCAGTAGCCGCCGCCGAAGGCTCAGACACCTCCGCCTGACCACCAACCTGCGAACCGCTGCAACAACACAGCAACCGAAACGATACGTTCTGGCCCTCAGAACAGTCCTCGGTCCTGAGTTGCCTCGTCGGCATAGATCAGCAGCGCGCACTTCATGTGAACTCTTCGTTCCTTGGCTGCACGTGTCGCCGCTTGTCGTGATGACGACCAACAGCCGTCCATGGATTCGACAGGTGATTCATTCTGGCACGCCGTGTTCCGCGCCGTGACGCCTCGGTATGCTCCGTCAGCATTCTTCAAGGGAGTTCGCCGATGGATCCTGCCGTTGCAGTACACGACGTCGTCAAGACATACAAAGGGTTGGATCATCCCGCTCTCGACGGCGTCACGTTGTCTGTCGAGCGGGGACAGGTGTACGGTCTTCTCGGACCAAACGGTGCGGGGAAGACCACGCTTATTCGTGTCCTGTCTACGTTACTCAAACCGGATTCGGGCTCAGCGATGGTCGCCGGTGTCGACGTGATGGGGGACCCGATTGGCGTCAGAAACCGCATCGGACTCGGCGGCCAGCACTCCGCTGTCGACGACTTTCTCACGGGCCGAGAGAACGTGGTCATGGTCGGACGACTGTACAACCTGACACGAACCGAGGCGGAGCGCCGAGCCGATGAGGTGCTCGCGAGCATAAGCCTCACGGATGCGGCGAACAGGCCTGTCCGCACCTACTCAGGCGGTATGCGACGCAGACTCGACCTCGCAGCGTCGCTCGTCGGGAGGCCGGAGGTTCTGTTCCTTGACGAGCCAACAACGGGTATCGATCCGCGATCACGCATCGAGATCTGGGGGATAATCGAAGGCCTTGTGAAGGAGGGCACAACGCTTCTGCTAACGACGCAGTATCTCGAGGAAGCCGACTATCTCGCCGACAACATCGGCGTTATCGACAACGGCCAACTCATTGCGGAGGGTTCGCCGGACACGTTGAAGGACACAATCGGTGGGTCGATGATCGAGCTGCACGTCGATGCTGCTGATCGCGAGCGAGCCACCGGAGTGCTCGACACCCTGAGCGACACGGACCCGATGTTCGATGAGACCCGCGAGCTTCTTGTCATCCCGGCCACAGACGGTTCGCGTTCGTTGATCGCAGTCGTAAGGGCCATGGACGACGCGGAGATTCCGATCGTCGACATTCAGCTTCATAAGCCGACTCTCGACGATGTGTTCCTGACACTCACTGGACACTCGACCGATGTGGAGGACCAGGAGCCCGAACCGGCCACACGGGGAAGGGGGAAACGATGACGACAGTCGACGCAGCGCATCACCGCTCACGAATTACACCTCGGCATGCGATTAGGGACATGGGGATCATTGCGAGACGCAACCTCCTGCGAGTCAGGCGTAACCCTCAACTCCTGCTGTTCTCTACCGTTCAACCGGTCATGTTCCTCCTGCTGTTCACCTACGTGTTCGGCGGAGCAATCTCGGGACCAGGAGACAGTTATATCAACTTCCTCCTGCCCGGACTCCTCGTCCAGACAGTGATGTTCGGAGCCACGAACACCGCCATTGGCCTGACGGAGGATCTCGCTGCAGGTGTGATTGACCGGTTCAGGTCGTTGCCGATGGCGCGCTCAGCCGTGCTTGCGGGAAGAACTCTCTCTGACCTTGTGCGCTCCTCGTTTGTGATGGTTCTCCTCGCCTTTGTCGGGTACCTCATCGGGTTCAGGCCGGCCGGCATCCCGGAACTGGTCACGGGTCTCGCACTCACAGCGCTGTTCGGATACTCGGTTTCGTGGATTTTCGCCGCTGTTGGCCTGGCGACAAAGACGTCTGAAGCGGCTCAGGCGGCAGGGTTCTTCTTCGTGTTCCCGTTCGTTTTTGCCAGCTCGGTCTTCGTCCCTGTGCAGACGATGCCCGATTGGTTGCGCGTTTTTGCCGAGAACCAGCCTGTCTCGGTGATCGCGAACACGGTGAGAGGACTCATGTTCAACATTGAGGCGTTGCCATCTGGCAAGACCATCGAAGGCATGATCCTGCTGTCTCTCGCATGGATCGTTGGCATCTTCATCGTGTCCGCCCCGATCAGCATCAAGCTGTACCGCCGCATCTTCAGCTGACTTCGCGGCGCTCGCGCCGTCACTCCGGGCCTCGCCCCAGTGGCGAAGACTGCAGTCGTGGCTGCGGTCGTCACACCAGGGCGTTCCGGTCGACGTCGGATCTGAGCTGATTCACTGCTGGTGACCGCTAGGTTGACTTGGTGATGAACGACGAGGCGATCTGGATTTCTGACGGCGTGTTCTTCATGGGGTCCGATAGCCATTACGCCGATGAGGCGCCAGCCAGATCGGTCGAGGTTGCAGGGTTCTGGATCGACACCGCTCCGGTGACCAATGCTCGGTTCGGCGAATTCGTTGAGGCAACCGGTCACGTGACCGGTGCGGAAGTCGCTCCCGAGCCTGACCAGTATCCCGGTGCGCATGTCGATGACCTCGTGCCGGGATCTCTCGTCTTCGAGATGACCGATGGCCCTGTCGATCTCAGCGTATTTGCGAATTGGTGGAGGTGGACGCCGGGGGCGGACTGGAGACATCCTCTCGGACCTGACTCGACGATCGATGGACTTGGCGACCATCCCGTGGTTCACATTGCCCATGCCGACGCCGTTGCCTTCGCGACCTGGGCGAACAAGTCGCTGCCAACAGAAGCGGAGTGGGAATATTCAGCGCGAGGCGGTCTCGACGGTGCGGAATTCGTGTGGGGTGATGAGGACAAACAGGAGTCCGATCCGGTTGCCAACACGTGGCAGGGGAGGTTCCCCTTCGAGAATACAGAGCGCGACGGCTGGACCCGAACCAGTCCGGTAGGAACTTACGAATCCAATGGGTACGGGCTGTTCGACATGGCTGGGAACGTGTGGGAATGGACCAACGATTGGTACACCTCTGGGCCCGCTGCTCGGGAGCAGCACGCATGTTGTGCACCGCAGGGCGTCAGGGGAGGGTCTCGTGAGGGCAGTATGGACCCGGCTCAGCCTGAGATCACGATTCCCCGGAAAGTCCTCAAAGGTGGTTCGCATCTGTGCTCGATCCAGTACTGCTTCAGGTACAGACCGGCGGCTCGCCAGCCTCAGATGATCGATACCGCGGCGAGCCACGTCGGTTTCCGTTGCATTCGCAGGGGGAGGTGACGATGAGCTGGGCGTGTACTCCGAGGTGGGCAAGCTCCGCACGGTGATGGTGCATCAGGCCCGGCCTCGAGCACCGTACGCTGACACCCACCAATGCCCACGAGCTGCTCTTCGACGACGTCATCTGGGTGGAGAAGGCCGAGGAGGAGCACGACGCGTTCGCAGAAGTCATGAGCGTGAACACGGCGTCGAGGTGCGTGTATTCGCCCATGGACGCTCTTCGCCGAGGCGCTCGAGGACGATGATGCGAAGACGGTGGGTGCTGACGTCACATGCTGTCCGAGCGCATGATCGGCAGTCGCCGCCGCCAAACACGCAATGCATCCGTGGTCATCGATGCGCTCGACGACAGCTGAGGTCGCCGAATTCCTCGTGAGCGGCGTCGTGCGCGCGCGAGCTCGGCATTGGCAGCGTCGACCTCTACTACGAGTCGGTGGACCCGGCGTCGCTGACGCTGGCGCCCCACCCGAACTTCATCTTCCAGCGGGACCCGTCGTCGTGGATCTACGGCGGCGTGACGATCAACCCGATGGCGACGCCGGCGCGGCGGTACGAGTCGATGATGGCGAGGTCATCTACCGTTCCATCCGATGTTCACGGCGACGGACCGGTCAACGTCTGGTTCGGAGGCTCGGCGGAGGACTGGGGAGCGCCCACCTCGAGGGCGAGACATAGACGCTGTGATCGGCAACGGTGCCGTCGTCGTTGGACTCTGCGTGAGCGGACCTCGCACCAGGCGGTGTCGCTGCTCGCCCGCCGGCATGTTCATGGCGGTGCCGCGGACATGAGTGCTCACGATGGCCCTCCCCAAGGAGCGGTCGTTCATGCATCTCGACACGGTCATGACGATGGTGGACCGCGACGCGGTCACCGCCTACCGAGTCGGTCGTCGACGATGCTCAGAGTGTGGTGCATCACGGCCAGAGACACCCCTGGGAGCTGGTCGTCGAGGAGCGGCCGAGGGCTCGTGGTGCCGCAATGGCAGATGCGCTCGGCTCGACGAGATGCGTGTGATCGGACAGGAGGCGACGACCTCGCCGCAGCGCGCGAGCAGTGGGACGACGGCAACAACGTGCGTCGCGCTGGAGCCGGCGTCGTAATCGCCTATGAGCGCAACACGCTCACGAACGAACACCTGCGCCGAGCGGTGTCGAGGTGATCGAGATACAAGGTTCGAGCTGGCCGCGTCAGCGCGCGCGCCACTGCCTCACGTGTCCCCTCGAGCGCGACGCATGAAACGTGATGCCGACAGGGCGACCCATGAAACCTGACTCGTCCGGAGGAGCTTCGTCAAGGTGGTCGACTAGGAGCCGGCCGAGCTGCGGCTACTCTGCTCGAGCGAGTCAGCGCTGAACTCAAGAGCAGAGCCAAGGCTGCGGTGCGTCGAGACGCCGCGTGCTGTCGGGCAAGAACATCGCGTCTGATCTTCGAGAAGACCTCGACGCGACGAGGCGGCGTTCGAGGTTGCCGCCTACGACCAGGGCGCCCATGTCACGTATCTCGATCCGAGCGGAGCCAGATGGGCCACAAGGAGTCGACCGCAGATACGGCCCGGTCCTCGGACGGATGTACGACGCCATCGAGTACCGCGGAGCGCCAGGAGCATGTGGAGACGCTGGCCGAGTACGCGGCGTGCCCGGTGTACAACGGACTCACGAACGAGTGGCACCCACCCAGATGCTTGCGGACTTCCTCACGATGGATGAACACACGGACAAGCCGCTGCAGCGAGACCACGTTCGCGTTCCTCGCGACGGCCGTACAACATGGGCCGTCGCTGATCGTCATGGGCGCGCTCATGGGATGTGACGTGCGGATGGTCGGACCAGCGAGCTACGCGCGCGCCGATGTCATCGCGATGGCAGAGGGCATTGCCACCCAGACAGGTGCGACGGATCACGATCACGGAGGACGCACGAGGCCGCGTGGCGGCGCCGACTTCGTCCACGCGACGTGTGGGTGTCGATGGGCGAGCCGAAGGAAGTGTGGCGGTCGAGGTCGAGGACCTCAGCGTATCAGGTGAACGCGAATTGCTCATGGTGCCACGGCAACACTGACGCGAGAGTTCATGCACTGTCTCTGCGTTCCATGACGCCAACACGACCGTGGGCGGCGAGATCATGAGCGAGACGAACATGCGGACGGCCTCGAGGTCACCGACGAGGTCTTCGAGTCCGAGGCGAGCATCGTCTTCGACCAGGCGGAGAACCGCATGCACACCATCAAGGCCATCATGGTCGAGACCCTCACCTGAGCGCACCCCAGAGGACGGTGTTCGACAGTTCAAGATGGGCGGCCGAGGCATGAAGGGTTGGATCGCCGTCGGAGCGGGCTGCGCCTCGCCCCCCCACTTTCGTCCTCCCTTCAGGGGGGACACGAGACGAGCCTCAGCGAGGATCGAGGG
>PVMK01120551.1_pt1 | contig 22637 bp, 24 predicted proteins | sample 1853481 | NCBI WGS metagenome assembly PVMK01 (sample SAMN08533507, study PRJNA380276) | Marine sediment metagenome, whole genome shotgun sequencing project. | reverse complement strand
TGGAGTTTGTCACCTGGAACAATGAAAAGTGGACTGCCTGGGTCCATGCTGGCGCGTTCACGCTGGTCCCCCAAAACGCTGACGATTGGAGTCGCCATTCGAATGCGAGTCTGGCCTTTACCAACTGGGAAGGTGAATTCTGGCAAGCGAAGATAGACGGCGACCTGTTCTTGCTTGCTTATCAGGGGAACTGGCAGGGTCCAGTCGATCAGTCTGACGCCATTCGCTTTCGGGACTGGTCCGGAAACGATCGAATACGCACGGTTTCTGAGCTTCGGCGTTAGGGTACTTTCCGCTCAGCAACAAACGCTTACCGCTTCTTCGGCTCTAGATGCTTTCCTCCTGTCAACTTTTCACCTATGCTAACGTGAGAATACACCCGCCTCTAGGAGATAATACCAGCCAAAAATAAGTGCAGCAATACGTGGGAATACCTATGAGTCGGTAGATTCGCCTGCCGTTGAAAACACCAGAATTCGTTACTGCTTGGGCAAGAACTCGAAGTTTCATCCACGTATACAGGCTTACAACCTGTCATAAGAATGCGGGGCAATCGTTGCAAAACCCCACTAATGAAGTGCGGCAAGAAGCATGACTTCTTTTGCCGGCGGGCCAAAGCACGGCCTGATGACCCTGCTTTTGTGGGGCGTTCCCCAGATTTCGCTTGCCTCAATGATCGACATGCGCCCGGGCGTTACCGACTTAAGCGTACGCATCCAGCAAATCCACCATATGTCTCTGTGGATTTGCATTATCGTCGGCATCATCGTGTTTGGCGCCATGTTCTACTCGATGTTTGCGCATCGACGATCAAGAAATCCGACACCGGCGTCATTCAGCGATAGCACACTGGTCGAATTCCTTTGGACTTTCATCCCGGTTTTGATTCTCGTCGGCATGGCGATTCCAGCAACTAACGCCTTGCGCGAAATTGAGGATAACGAAAACTCCGATATGACGGTGCTGATCACAGCATCTCAATGGAAATGGCATTACCAGTACCTGGATTCGGGCATCAGTTATTACAGCAATATTGCTACGCCTCAGGAGCAAATCGACAACCTTGAGCCAAAAGACGAGCACTACTTGCTCGACGTAGATAATGCCCTGGTATTACCTACAAACAAGAAGATTCGTTTCCTGACCACCGCTGACGACGTCATTCATTCCTGGTGGCTGCCGGATATCGCGGTGAAACAAGACGCAGTTCCCGGATTCATCAACGAAGCGTGGGCCCGGATTCCTGTTGCTGGCATTTACAGGGGCCAGTGCGCTGAACTGTGTGGTATCGGTCACGCATACATGCCGATTGTCGTCGAGGTCAGGCCCGAAGAAGAGTTCGATGCGTGGATCGAGGAGCAAAGAATCGCTGCAGAACTTGCCGGAGAAGCGGCGGTCGCCGCGCGCGCCAAAACCTGGCCGATGGACGAACTGAAGTCTGTTGGCGAGGAGGTTTTTATCAAGCATTGCGCAACTTGTCACGAACGCGACGGCATGGGTCAGGGAAGCAAGTATCCGGCACTGAATGGCAGCGCGATCGCGACCGGTCCCATCGAGGATCACCTTATGCGAGTCATGAATGGCAAAACCGATACCGAGATGCAGGCCTGGGCGCCACAGCTTTCTGACCTGGAGATAGCCGCTGTTATTACCTATGAGCGCAACAGCTGGGGCAACATGTCCGCCGACGCGATTCAACCCATCACTGTCTACGAGGCAAGATGATGGTTGCGCATGCACAAACCATTCGAAAGCAACGCCATCCATTGCTGGCATTTGCTGCCCGCTGGTTGTTCACCACCAATCACAAGGAAATCGGCACCCTGTATTTGTGGCTCAGTTTCCTGTTGTTTTTCATTGCCGGGACGATGGCGATGTTCATGCGGCTGGAGCTTTTCGAGCCGGGCATTCAATTCATTGATCCGCTGTACTACAACCAGATTCTGACCCTGCATGGCCTGGTCATGGTTTTCGGCGCCGTAATGCCCGCGTTCGTCGGACTGGCTAACTGGCTCATACCGATGATGATTGGCGCGCCGGACATGGCGTTGCCGCGCATGAACAACTTCAGCTTCTGGATCCTGCCATTCGCGTTCACATTGTTGCTGTCGTCACTCTTTATGGAAGGTGGCGCACCGAATTTCGGCTGGACCTTCTACGCTCCGTTGTCGACCACCTACGGCCCGCCGAGTACCGACTTTTTCATACTCGGTGTCCACCTGATGGGCATCTCATCCATTATGGGCGCGATCAATATTATTGTGACGATCATAAACCTGCGTGCGCCCGGCATGAGTTACATGAAGATGCCGATGTTCGTCTGGACCTGGCTGATCACCGCTTTTCTGCTTATCATGGTCATGCCGGTGCTGGCGGGCGTGGTGACGATGATGCTGACGGACCGCCACTTCGGCACGAGCTTTTTCGTTGCCGCCGGCGGAGGTGATCCGGTTTTGTTTCAACACATTTTCTGGTTCTTCGGACACCCGGAAGTGTACATCATGATCCTGCCCGGGTTCGGCATCGCCTCGCAGATCATTCCGACATTCGCCCGCAAAAAGCTATTTGGCTATCACTCGATGGTTTATGCAACGGCGTCAATAGCGTTCCTGTCTTTCATCGTGTGGGGGCACCACATGTTCACGACCGGTATGCCGCTTTTCGCTGAGCTGTTTATCATGTACGCAACAATGCTGATTGCCGTGCCGACGGGTGTAAAGGTCTTTAACTGGGTGGCCACTATGTGGCGCGGCTCGATGACCTTTGAGACGCCGATGTTGTTTGCGATCGGATTCGTAATGATGTTTACGATCGGCGGATTCTCGGGTCTCATGCTTGCGCTTGTGCCAGCAGATATTCAATACCACGACACATACTTCGTCGTGGCACATTTTCACTATGTGCTGTATCCGGGTGCCATTTTCGGCACTATGGCGGCAGTCTATTACTGGCTGCCCAAATGGTGTGGCCATATGGTTGACGAACGCCTGGGCAAGATCCATTTCTGGGCCGCCACGTTCGCGGTCAACCTGACCTTTTTTCCGATGCACTTTACGGGGCTCGCAGGAATGCCTCGGCGCATTCCCGACTACTCATTACAGTTCGCCGATTTCACTATGGTGTCGAGCATCGGTGCCTGGCTACTCGGACTGACGCAGATATTGTTCCTCTTTATCGTGGTCAAGACCATTCGCGGTGGCACCAAGGCATCGGATCAGGTCTGGGAGGGTGCAGAGGGTCTGGAATGGACGCTTCCATCGCCGGCACCGCTGCACACGTTTGAAACGCCACCGCTTATTACAGACGGCCATGGACAATGAGTCAGCAACATAAAAACACGCACACGTTCCTGTTAGTCGCGCTGGCCCTCGGCATGTTCGGCTTCGCCTTCGCGCTGGTGCCGCTCTACAACGTTTTTTGCGAGATCACCGGCCTGAACGGCAGGACATCCGCGCAAGCCGCGTTGATCGATGAGATCGAAGCATCAGCGGTACCCGTTGATCGCGAAGTAACTATTGAGTTGCTGGCCAAGGTCGCGCGCGGCATGCCGTGGGAGTTCCGGCCCATGGAAGATAAGCTCGTCGTGCGTCCAGGTGAAATGCATACCACGACGTTTTACGTACGCAATCGCGCACATAAGTCAGTAACCGGGCAGGCCGTTCCGAGTGTTTCGCCGGGTCAGGCGGCGCTGTATCTGAAGAAAATAGAGTGCTTTTGCTTCGAACAGCAGGAGTTACCGGCCGGCGGCGAAATGGAAATGGGTGTCAGCTTTTACCTGGACCCTGATTTGCCGGCCGATATCAGCGAACTCACCCTGGCCTACACGATGTTCAATGTCAGTGACGTCGAACATTCTCAGATGGTCGGCCAACATGAGTGAGAACGACGTGACACAAATGAACGAGACACCACGCTATTACGTTCCGCACAGTAGCATCTGGCCAATCGTTGGCTCGATTGCGCGTTTCTTCCGGCGTACGGCGCGGTCAATTTTATTCACCAGAGTACTGAAAAGGTCGCCGCAGAAGGTAGTTTCGGCGGACCCGTCTTTTTTCTCGGGCTGGCCATGATTGCAGTCATGATGTTCGGTTGGTTCGCCACCGTTATCAAAGAAAACCTGAACGGCATGGTTAGCCAGCAGCTGGACGTTTCCTACCGCATGGGAATGGTCTGGTTTATTGTTTCCGAAATCATGTTTTTCGGGGCGTTCTTCGGTGCGCTCTTTTATGCACGGCTTGTGTCGGTCCCGTGGCTCGCCGGTGCCAGCAATAATCTGCAGACGCATTTGCTGCTGTGGCCGGACTTCGCGGAAACATGGCCGTTATTCAGGACACCCGGCGGCACTATGACCGAGGCGATGGAGGCATGGGGCCTTCCATTCATCAACACCGTGATCCTCGTCAGCAGCAGCTTTACAGTCACGTTTGCTCACTGGGCGCTGAAGAAAAATCAAAGGCGCAGACTAGGACTGTGGCTCTTACTGACGGTGGTGCTGGGGACGACCTTCCTGACCCTGCAAGTCATCGAATACCAACATGCCTTCGACGAGTTGGGCCTGAGTCTGGGCTCCGGTATCTACGGTTCGACCTTTTTCATGCTAACCGGTTTCCACGGTGCGCATGTGACTCTTGGCACGATCATGCTAACGGTTATGTTGCTGCGCGTGCTTCGCGGACATTTCACAGCAGAAAATCACTTTGCGTTCGAAGCAACCAGTTGGTACTGGCATTTTGTCGATGTGGTGTGGCTGTTTCTGTTTACGTTTGTCTACTGGTTCTAGTGGTTACCGGGATATGAAGCCAATCGCAAGAATGATGAGCAACAACGCCGCAAGTCCGACCCGGATCGTGAGCGACCAGACAGTGCGCTCGGTTTTGCCACTGTCTTTAACCAGGAAATAGAGGCCGAAACCCAAACTGACAATGATGCCGATCATGACAAGAATAATGAAGAAATCGATCATCAGATCAATGAGATGCCACAAAGAAAACTGTTGCAGATGGAAGCAGGAAGGCTGGATGATGTCAAGGACAGCTGAAAGCAAGGTGACGATTGATCTGGACGGTGACAGCCTGCCAACCCGGATTGAATGGCAGGCAAGCGAGTCGGCGGAAGACGGTCCCGTGCCATGCCAGTCGGTGATGTTGTCGTTGTGGGACAGCGACAACAAAACTACGGCTGCGATTGATCTGTGGACCAAAGATACGACGATCGATGACATGAATCTTCACTTCTATCAGCTGTTTCACAAGATGGCAGATACATATTTGCGCGCTACGAAAAACTCAGAAGTCGCAGAACTCATCCACGAGTTCGGCGACGGCTTTGGCAAAACGCTGGGGCTGAGATGAAATGAGCGTCTCGATCGTACATACGTTAAGAGTTCTGAGGCCGGCTGTCATGATGGCCCTGGTTGCGCTCGTCGGAATGATAGGTGGGTTCTACGCGAACGCGACGTTCTTCGCCGGACCAGCCCTGAACAGCCAATTGAGTTTAGTCACCGCGTTCATGCCGGCGAAAACCAGATCCCATGTCTGTACTGCCACGTGCAGGCACGGCGATCGATCTCTGCGGGTGTACCAAGCGTCAACAAATGCATGGGTTGCCATAACGAGATCGCAACGGATCGTCCGCAGATAGTGTTACTCACAAACTATTGGGAAACGAAAGAAGCGATTCCCTGGATCAAGGTGCACGACTTGCCGGATTTCGTTCATTTCACGCACAAGCGCCATGTCGCAGCGGAGATCGAGTGCCAGACCTGTCATGGGCCTGTTGAAACGATGGACGTAGTTAGCCGGGAGGCGCCCGTCAAAATGGGTTTGTGCCTCAACTGTCACAGAGACAACGAGGTTGAGTTCGGCACCGATTGCTGGACTTGTCACAAGTAGGATGAAGGATCGAATAGAGCAATGTCAAAGGTTGATCGCAGAGAATTCTTGAAACTCGTCGGGGCCGGCGGCGTCGGTGCTGGCGCCGGGTTTATGCTTGCGGAAGCAAACAAGCATCCGGTCGAGCACTTGATTCCGTACTCGGTGCCGCCCGAGGAGTTCAGTCCCGGTATTGCCACCTGGTACAACTCGGTTTGCGGAATGTGTCCAGCTGGCTGCGGCATATCTGTTCGAACACGCGAAGGGCGTGCCAAGAAGATCGAAGGTAATCCGTCGCACCCGGTCAATCAGGGGCGCTTGTGCGCTCTGGGCCAGGCGGGACTGCAAGTGCTCTACAATCCGGACCGTCTGACCGGGCCACTGTTGCAGCACGGCGAACGCGGCACTGACGAATTCGCTCAAACTAGCTGGGACGACGCTGTCCCGCGTCGCGGAGCGCCTTGCAGCGGCAGGTAGCAGGAGTAACTCTGTTGTCTTGTTGAGCGAGGCGTTCGCGGCACTTCGCGAACCTGTTAGAGCTATTCATGGCGAGCTCGGTTCGAACCGTTTGTTGCACTACGATTTCGCTCATCCGCATTCACTTTACGCCGCCACCAAACGGCTATTTGGTGAAGATCAGCTTCCTTACTATGACATTGGGCATGCACGTTACCTGCTGTCCTTCGGCGCAGATTATCTAAATAACTGGCTCTCACCGGTCCACCACAGCTTGGGCTTCGGGCGCTCTCGACAGGACAATGACGACGCGCGCGGACGATTCGTGCAGATCGAAGCGAAGATGTCGATAAGCGGCGCCTCTGCGGACGAGTGGATTCCGGCCAGGCCCGGTACTGAGGGACTCCTTGCCCTGGGCCTGGCGCATCAAATCGTCGCCGGCGGCGGCTATGCAGGAGACGATGCCGACGACTGGAGTGCGGCACTTGCTGCTTACTCGCCGACGCGTGTCGCAGAAAAAACGGGCGTGTCGACAGACACGATTACGCGTATCGCTGAGGAGTTTGCGCATGCCGAACCCGGCCTCGCCATCGGCGGTGGTGCAGCAGGAAACCATACCAATGGCGTTGCTACCCTTGTCGCCGTCAACGCGCTCAACTACCTCGTCGGTAACATCGGCAAACCGGGTGGCGTCGTGTTAAATCCGAAGCCGATGAGCGGTGGATCAACCGTGAGCCAGGTGAGTCGTCATGCAAATTATATGGCGATGCAGAATCTGGCCGAGAACGCCCGACAGGGCGGCGTCGACGTGCTCATTATCAACAACACTAATCCGGTATTCACACTGCCGCAGAGCTCCGGGTTCAAGGAGGCGCTCGCATCAATTCCACTCATTGTCAGCCTTTCGAGTTTCATGGATGAAACCACTGCGCTGGCCGATGTCATCTTGCCCGGCCACACTTACCTGGAGAGTTGGGGTGACAATATGCCCCAGCCCGGTGTCGGTTTCTCGGTTGGCGCCGTCTCACAGCCGGTTGTCTCACCGTTGTATAACACGCGCGCCACCGGCGACATTATTCTTGGTCTTGCTGACAAACTGGGATTCAGTGGGACAATTCCGTGGGTGTCCATGGAAGACTTCCTCAAAGACTGCTGGCGCGATATTCATGCACGGCGTTCATCTGAGTCTGGAGACTTCGATACATTCTGGCGCGACGTCCTTCGGGCTGGTGTTTTGGGCGAAAACGTTCGCAGGGAAGTCACGGTGACTGTTGGCAAAGGCGTCATCGATAACATCGGCGTCGCGGATCCGGAATTTTCCGGTCCGAGTGACGATTATCCTTTTATTCTGCAACCCTACATGGCCACATCGATGTACGACGGGCGCGGCGCCAATCTGCCTTGGATGCAGGAGTTGCCGGACCCAATGACGAGTATCGTGTACGGGTCGTGGGTGGAAATGAATCCCTCCACTGCCGCAGACATGGGACTTAAGGACGGCGACCTGGTTCAGGTCACATCCGAAGTTGGCAGTATTGAAGTGCCGCTCGTCATTTTTCCGGCCATCATGCCCGATGTCGTCGCCATGCCCATCGGTCAGGGCCACGACGACTTCGGACGTTACGCGAGAAATCGGGGCAGCAACCCAATTCAGATACTTGCGCCGAATGTGGATGCCGTATCCGGCAGCCTCGCCACGAGCGCAACACGCGTAAGCCTGATAGCAACCGGCAGGCGCGCTGAGCCCGTTAAGGTCGGCGGCGTAGCGAGGCAACTGGGAAGAAATATCGTGCAGTTCACCACCGCCGCCAGTACCGATTCGGCTGCGCATGGTGCGAAGCTCAATAGCATACCGATCACGGTGGAACCCGCATGACCTTCATGGACCGATTTATTTCCGGCTGGCGGAAATATCGCAAGCCCGGATATTACGAAGAGTTTGATTATGCCTGGACGATGACGATCGATCTCGATCGTTGTACCGGTTGCGGCGCATGCGTTACCGCGTGTCAGGCCGAAAACAATATCCCGATCGTCGGCGAGAAAGGACTTCGTAAAGGCCGGGAGATGCAGTGGATTCGGATCGAACGCTACTGGGAAGGCGAGTATCCAAACGCGAAACTTAATTTTATTCCGATGCTGTGCCAGCACTGTGACGCGGCTCCCTGCGAAACGGTTTGCCCGGTAACCGCCACTTACCACAATCAGGATGGCCTGAATACACAGATTTACAACCGCTGCATCGGCACCAGGTCGTGCGCGGTTTACTGCCCGTATGAAGTCAGGTATTTCAATTACAACGATCATCATTGGCCCACGCCGCTCAACCAGCAACTCAATCCCGATGTAACGGTTCGAGAGAAAGGCGTCATGGAGAAATGCACCTTCTGTGTGCAACGAATCCGGCAAGCCAAGGACCATGCGAAAGACGACGGCCGGCGGCGGGTGCGAGACGGTGAAGTTCAACCAGCCTGTGTGCAGACCTGCCCGAGCGAGGCCCTGGTTTTCGGCGATCGTAAAGACCCCAACAACAAGGTCTCGAAATCGATGCAGGATCCGCGCGCATACCATGTGCTGGAAGAACTCAATACGCTGCCATCCGTGGTGTACCTCAAGAAGGTTGATGTCGATGCCGGCTGAAGAAAAAACGTTGCAGTTTTCCGACGTCAACGATGACGTCGTCCGGTCACTGACGGTTACGGGAAGGAATTACTACATCGCACTCGGTTTGGCCATATTCATGACGCTGGCCTGCTTTTTCTTTCCCTGGTTCTACCAGCTTTACTACGGTATTGCCGCCGCTGGCAACAATCACCCCGCGGTGTGGGGCACTTATCTTGCCAGCTTCATATTCTGGATCGGCCTGAGCCACTCGGGCACTTTGTTGTCATGCGTCCTGCACATCACCAACAGCTCGTGGCGCAAAAGCCATGTATCGCAGCGCCGAAGCGATGACATTGTTCTCCCTGATGGTTGCTGCGACCATGGTCATGGTGCACGTTGGCCGGCCGTGGTTTATTCACTGGGCGGCGCCGTATCCGAATCAGATGGAACTGTGGCCCAATTTCCGTTCGCCCTTGCTGTTTGATGTGATGGCAATCACCACCTACCTCACCGGCAGCTCGATATTCATCTACATGGGTTCGATCCCCGACTTCGCGGCGGTCAGGGACCGCACGACGGGCTGGCGACATCACCTGTATGTGCTGCTTTCTCTTGGCTGGCGTGGCACCGATACAGAGTGGCACCGACTTGGTTGGGCCTACACATTTCTCGCGGTGCTTATCATTCCGCTGGCCGTGTCTGTGCACAGTATCGTGTCCTGGGATTTTGCAATGTCGCTCGTGCCGGGCCTGCACCAGACAATCTTTGCCCCGTATTTTGTCGTTGGCGCTATATATTCCGGTACCGCCGGTATTATCACAGTGATGTACGTGCTCAGAAAATATATGAATTTCGAGCAGTACATCACCCAACTTCATTTCGACAATCTTGGTAAGTTGCTCATCGTCTTGTCGCTGATCTGGTCCTACATCAATGTGCTGGAATTGTTCACCGGCTGGTACAGCGGCACATCGACGGAATACGAGCAACTAAAATACAAGTTATTCGGTTTCTACGCGCCCCTGTACTGGGAGATGATTCTGTTCTGTGCGGTGGTTCCGTTGTTGATGCTTTCCCGGCGCATCAGAACCTCATTTCTGCCGATGCTGCTGATTTCGATCGCCGTCAACATCGGTATGTATACAGAGCGGTTCCTGATCATTGCCACTACACAGGTACGCCAATATCTACCGGACAGATGGGGAACCTATGTTCCGAGTCTGGTAGAGATTTCGATCATCATCGGGTCACTCGCCCTGTTCACGACCCTGTTTCTCGTATTCGTTAAGGTATTCCCCAGCATCTCTATCTACGAAATCAAAGAAACGATGGACACGCCTAAGAAGGGAAGGTCGGAATGGCCAGCAACGTAATTGGATTATTTCAGGATCCGGAGTCGGCGTTGTCGGCGGCCGGCCGACTCAAGGATGCGGGATTCGCACGCCCGGAAATAATGTCACCGATCCCGATACATGGTGTGGAAGAGGTGCTCGGGCCAAAAAAATCCGTGATCAGACGATTTACTTTGTTCGGTGGGATTTTTGGCGGGCTGGCAGGCTTTGCCCTCGCAGCCGGTACCGCCATCTTATTCGTGCACCCGACCGGCGGTAGACCCATCATCACGATTCCGCCGTTCCTGATTATTACCTATGAGATGACCATATTGTGCGGAATTCTCGCCACCGTTTTGGGGTTTTTGATCAGCGCACGCTTCCCAGCGATCCGTGAACGTATATATGTGCCAGAGACCGCGGTCGACAAGTTCGCAGTTACGGTTCCCTGTACCAGCGAAGAATTTTTCGACCGTGCCGAAACCATCCTGCGTGACTCAGGTGCCAGTGATGTGCGGAGAATCAGTGAGGGTGATGTATGAGACGCTTAACTCTTCTGACAGTGTCTTTGTTTGTGATGGCCCCGGCGTCTCTTGGCTGGGCCTATTCCTGGGATAAGGACATGGTCGATCAGCCGTCGGAGAAAGCTCAAGAATCGATTGCACCGCCGGGACCCGGGTCTGTGCCGACCAACGGCGGCGAGACCGTGCCACTGCCATTGACCGACCAGGAAAGCGCCGATATGAAGGAGGCAGCCGCGGCTATCGAAAATCCCGTGGCGGCGACCGCCGAATCAATCGCACGCGGCAGGGTTTTCTACGAGATCAACTGCCTCGTCTGCCATGGCGCCCAAGGCCTTGGAGACGGCCCGGTTGGACAGAAATTTGTCGAGAAAGCGCCCGTCGATCTTAACGACGCCTACACACAGGACCAGGCAGTTGGACAATTGTTTTTTACGTTGACGCGTGGAAGGGCCAAGATGCCCTTCTATCGTGACGCACTGAGCCCGGCCGAAAGATGGGACGTCATCAATTACGTCAAGAACGAGTTTGGTGAGAAATGAATAGCAGGCATTCGCAGCGTGGCAGCATCGCATTCCGGTTGCTGGTTGTCATATTCCTGGTCGGTGTCGCCAGCCTCGTTTACGGTCTGTCGAATTCGGCCGCGCGCCCGGACTTCGCGCTCTTCACGGTCTCGTTCTTGTTCCTGCTGGGCATCAGCCAGGCCGGCGTCGTGTTTACGGCATGTCTTCGCCTGGTTGAGTCCGATTGGGGAAAACCCTGGTACCGCCTCGCCGAACTTTCAACGCTGGCCTTTTTCCCGTTCGCGATCGTCGGGTTTCTGCTCATTATCAATTTCGCGCGAGACGATCTTTTCTACTGGCTGCAAGCATCACCAGAGGATCACCTCAGCCCTTGGTTGAACCTCAACTGGCTCGTGATCAGAGATTTGGGTGGGCTTTTATTATTTTATGGCATCGCTGCGGTCTATGCCCGAATGAGCCTGCGACCGGATATGGCCGACGATGACGCAGCGTCGTCGATCAATTATGACGAAGTAGAGAATCAGCTTTATATGTTCTCACCGATCGTTTTAATCGCCTTCATTGCTTGCAACACGCTGATCGCCTGGGACCTGGCAATGATGCTGATCCCGCATTGGCACAGCACGGTATTCCCGATTCACTACTGGTTCGGCAACGTGTTCGCCGGCTTTGCCGCGATGATTGCGATAGTCGTAGTCATGCGGGGGACCGATGGCGGAGCGCATTTTGGGCCCTATCAGATTAAGAGCCTGGGCATGCTGGTTACCGGCTTTACTCTTTTGTGGTTGTATTTCTTCTGGGCACAATTTTTTGTGATCTGGTTCGGCAACCTGCCGAATGAAACCGAACCGCTGTGGCGACAGATGTATGGGCACTACAGTCCGTATTTCTGGACCATGATTGCTGGTTGCTTTTTCGTACCGTTCGTCTTTTTCCTGTTCGCTATCGTTAAAAGATCAGTGTTCGCAATGTGCATAGTTGCGTTCGCCATCAATTTAGGTATCTGGATCAACAAGTACTTGATGATTGTGCCGGTCTTCTCACCCGATCATCGGCCGTTTGAGCACTGGATCGATATCGCATTAGCAATTGGGCTACTTGCCGGTTTTCTGGCAACCCTAATAATGCTGGCAAAACGACTACCAGTATATTCAGCCTGGGAGATGAATCGCGAGTCTTAAGACGACGAGTGGCTCACGCTGCGCCTCAAGTACAGTGCGGCAGACAGCTTCTCTTGATGTATAATAGGGCGTTCATTGGCCGGGATGTCTGCTAGTCAAATCTCCGGAGCAATACCGTGAAACGGAACCATAAGTTCATTGACAGGTACTGGGTCGTCATTGGCCTTCTTGCCATTGGCATCCTTGCACTGGCTATTACGATGTCGAATCTGACGCAGGAACCGAATACAAGCGATTCTGAGGAGTACCAGGCATCAGTGGAGGACCGGATTCGTCCTTTGAGCCAGGTCTATATGCCGGGCGAGGAAGTTCATGCCGGCAAACCACTGGTGGTTGTACCGGCACAACCCGAGCCGGTCGCTACCATAATGTCCGGGCCACAGGTATATAACGCAGCGTGCATTGTCTGTCATGCCAGCGGTATTGGTGGAGCACCAACGATGGGTGACGATGCCGCATGGCAACCACGCATCGCGAAGGGAAATGACACCCTGTACTTGAATGCGATTGAAGGCTATATCGGGTCGACCGGCTCTATGCCGCAGAAGGGTGGGCGTCTCGACTTGTCCGATGACGAGGTTCGGCGTGCCGTGGATTATATGGTTTCCGAGCTGCAGAAATAATTGGCCAACCGGGACTTGTCCCTCAAATCGGTTTTTCTGCCGATTCGTTGTGTGCCTGTCGTCGGGTATTGACAAGTTAAATGCTCAGCATAATCCCGGTCGCTTAAATTGAACCGATAATAGAGCCAGACGGCGTGTTGAACGATTTCGGATGGAAATCGGTGGCGATTGTACATTGTGGTTGATTTTTTCATCCAACAACTACGCTTTGTTGCCACTTAACTTGTCAATACCCTGCCGCGGGCTCGCAAATTCGTTTCCATCTGCTAGTCTTTTGGATAACGCCCTTTCGGGGGCCGTGTTGGCAAGAGAACCTACCCACAACGGAAATTAAAGCGATGCAAACCTCGATCCGACTTTTGAACGTCACACTTATGATTGCGGCAGGCCTGTTGCTCGTGCAGACCGGTCAAGCTGAAGAACTTAGCCGGGGTACCGTGCTGAGTGCGTCCTGCGAGGGATGTCACGGGACCTACGGGCGCAGCCCGGGAGCGATCCCGTCTATCGCCGGTAAGTCCGTCGAATACCTGCGCGAGGCTTTGGAGGATTTTCGTTCGGGTGAGAGACAGGCCACGGTCATGGATCGACACGTAAAAGGATATAGCGAAGAGGACATTCGCCTGATCTCCGAGTACTTTTCCAAGCAACAGTGAATGACGGGAAGCAGCAGCCATGAGTAGAATTACACGCAGAAATTTCGTTCTTTCGGTCGGTGCGCTGAGCGCGGCGACTTCGGTACTCGGTTGGCCGGCGCTCGGCCAGGCAAAAGCCACCGGCGGGCGGGTCATCGTGATCGGCGGTGGCTTTGGCGGCGCTACCTGCGCCAAGTATCTCCGCAGATTATCCACCGACATTGAGGTGACGTTGGTCGAACGGGATTCGAAGTTCATCACCTGCCCTTTCAGCAACGCCGTACTGGGTGGGCTTTACGACATGGACTTCATCACTCATGACTTTGAAGCCCTGCGTGATAACTATGGCGTAAAGGTCGTACACGACAGTGTGGTCGATATTGACCCCGATGCGAAGAAAGTCCGTATTGCCGGCGGATCTTCGCTCCAGTACGACCGCCTTGTGGTATCACCTGGCATCGACTTGCGGTGGGACGCGATCAAGGGTTACAACGAGGCTGCGAGCACGGCGATGCCGCACGCGTGGAAGGCAGGCGAGCAGACGACGATTCTGCGCAAGCAGCTCGAGGCGATGCCAGACGGCGGCGTTGTGATTATTACGTCGCCGCCGAATCCGTTCCGTTGCCCGCCGGGACCGTACGAGCGCGCCAGCCTCATCGCGCATTATTTGAAAAACAACAAGCCGCGCTCGAAAATCCTGATCTTCGACGCCAAGCCGAAATTTTCCAAACAACCGCTGTTCGAGCAGGGCTGGCAGAAGTTATACCCGGGGATGATCGACTGGATCAGCGAATCCGACGGCGGCGCGATCGACGGCGTGGATGTAAAAGCAATGGCCGTTAAACCCACATTCGGCGGTCCGCAGAAAGCAGATGTGATCAACGTGATTCCTCCCCAGAAGGCAGGCGCGATTGCAGAAGTCGCCGGCCTGACCAATGACAGCGGCTGGTGTTCGATCGACCAGCGCACCTTCGAATCCCGGGTACACGAACATGTCCACGTGATCGGTGATGCCGCTATCGCGAGCCCAATGCCGAAATCCGGCTTCGCTGCCAGCAGCCAGGGCAAGGTTTGTGCAATGGCCATAGTGGCCAGTCTCAGCGGTCAGGATATGCCGGATCCTTCCTATGTGAACACCTGCTACAGTCTCGTCGGACCGGATTACGGCATTTCCGTCGCCGCCGTTTACCGGCTCGGCGATGACGGGATCGTAGGAGTTGAAGGCGCTGGCGGAGTGAGCCCGAAAGATGTCGATGCCAGATTTCGGTCAGACGAATCACGTTATGCCGTGGGCTGGTATCAGAGCATCACGGCCGACATTTGGGGCTAGGTTCGGCGCTCGATTCACGCCTCGGGTCGGAACTCGGTGGCTGGCCGTGTTACGAGATTGACGAGCGCGAAGCGGGTCTGACCTGAGGTCAGACTTTTTCATTAGTGGCGCGCCCGGAGAGATTCGAACTCCCGACCGCTCGGTTCGTAGTTGGATCGCTGTACTGTAACTTGTTGTTTAATAAGAGTGCCGTGAGGGCGCCCGTTGCTTAATCTGCACCACAGTGCACAACGATGCAGAACTCAATCACGCAAAACTCCCGCAATTCTCCGCGGCTTTCACTTCAATCAACTGAATTGTCTAACGAAGCACCCGCCTGAGTACGACAGGCTTTGGTAGATTCGCTGGTTAACGGGGTTCTCCCTCGTGTTTAAGCCCACTTTTTTATCGCCGCAGTTGAATTAGCGCTTGGCGACGAAAATCTATAGTTGCGCGCCGACAAGACCGAACGTCAACAGGCCGAAATACAGGAAACCGAGCGATTGCTCTGACCAAGGAATACCACCGACGTTGGTGCCGAACAGCCCGGTCAAAAAGCGCAACGGCGGAAATATCGCGGCAACGACCGACAGCACGCACATGCACTGATTGTGTTCCATCGCGAGCTGGGATAAATACTGGTTTTTCAGCACCGTTGCCCGCTCACGTGCCAGATCGAGGGTTTCGAGGTAACGCGTGAAGCGGTCAGGCTTTTCACGAAGCTTATAATTTTTCGCCTCTTTCAGCAGTTGGCCGGGATTACGGTACCAGCGGTCAAGTGCATCGCACTGTGGCGCCAGGAAACGCCACACCGAAGCGATCTGACGGCGCGAGTACGAAGAGAGGCATTGCAGAATGTTCGGTACGCCATTGAAAATATTGACTAAAATATATTTCTGCGCCAGTATGAAAATGCGCTCGGGCCGACAATTCCGAAAACCAAAGTGGCCTGATGCAAGCATTACCTTTCCAGTGAGTAATAAATTAAATTCAACCCTGCACTAGTGGAGGAATGAATGCCGAAATCTCTTCATTTCGCAAAGACCGGTATTGGCAAAACGAAACAGCAATTGGTCGATGAGATTGAGGACATCAGTCCCAAGGAGTCGCTGCTTTCCGGCATCATCGATATCGCAGCCGATGCCATCATCTCGATTGACGAAAATCAACGGATCACCCTCTTCAATCAGGGCGCGGAGCAAATCTTCGGCTACAGCGCCCGTGAGGTGATCGGAGAATTCCTGGAAGCTCTCGTTCCGAAGCAATTCAGACGTACGCACAAAAATCATGTAAAGAGCTTTGCGAGCATACAAAATCGTAGCCGGCTGATGAACCAGCGGGCAGATATCGTAGGGCTGAGAAAAGACGGCAGCACGTTTCCGGCTAAGGCTTCAATCTCCAGGCTCGAGCACGAGGGCAGGATTACTTTAACAGTCATTCTGCGCGACATCAGCGACATCAGGCAAGCAGAAAAGGCTGCCGCGATGCGCCGGGAGGAGGTCGCACATATGGGCCGGATTGGGTTAATGGCAGAGGTTTCAGCCTCACTAGCCCATGAGATTAATCAACCGCTCGCGGCCATCCTCGCCAGCGCCCAGGCACTACAGCGGCAAATTCATGCCGATCCAGGCTGTCTTGAAGTCGCCGATGAGACCATCTCGGATGTGATCGCTGATGTGAAGCGGGCGGCAAAGATTGTTCGACGGATGAGGGTACTGATGAAGCCCGGCGAACGTAAGGATGAAGTCATCGATTTCAATCAAATCATTACCGAGACTGAGCGTCTGCTGCGAAGTGAGACAATTTTCAGGCAGACCAACCTGACGATTGAGGTCGCTCCCAACCTCCCCGCTGTTTTAGGCGACCGTATTCAGCTGCAACAGGTTCTAATGAACCTTCTGATGAATGCTTTGGATGCGTTGGAGGAGCGCCAGCGGGGCGAGCGACATCTCTCGGTCCGTGCGAGCCAGGCAGGGTCGCATTCAGTGGAAATCTGTATTTGCGACAACGGGGTTGGTTTTGATAATGAATCATATCAGCGACTTCTCGAGCCGTTCTATACCACGAAAAAAAATGGATTGGGCATGGGACTCGCTATTTCAAAGTCTATAGTTCAGTCCCATGGGGGCAAATTATGGGCCCAGAATAACCCTGGTCTAGGTGCCGCATTCTACTTCACCGTCCCGGCAGCCAACGGAACCGAAGTGATCGCTGCACGCGTACACGAGCACGAGCACGAGCAAAAAGAGGGTAATTCAGACGTCGAAACGGTTTTCATCGTGGACGATGATTCATCGGTCCGCAAAGGCATGGGGAATCTGATCGGCGCGGCCGGCTACACGGTCGAGACATTCGAGTCTGCGCAGGTCTTCCTGCAGCGTGAGCGTTACAGTGGAACTGGCTGCCTGCTGGTGGATCTGCACATGCCGGGACAATCAGGTCTCGACCTGCAGACTATGCTCAACGCCCGCGAATACGCTATGCCTATTATTTTCATGACCGGTCGCGGTGACACGTCACGTGGCGTGCAGGCAATGAAGCAAGGTGCAATGGATTTTCTGTTGAAGCCTATCGATGATGAAGAGCTGCTGAGTGCCGTTGCGGGCGCTATTGAGGTCGACCATCAAGGTCGGGATCGATATAAGTTGCACGAGGCGGCGAAGCAGAAGGTCGCGAAGCTTACGAAGCGCGAGGCCGAAATCATGGGAATAGTGATCAGCGGTCTGCGGAACAAGCAAATTGCGCATATGCTGGGAATCAGCGAGACGACGGTCAAAGTACATCGCCGGCGTGTGATGCAGAAGGTAGGGGCTCGCTCGGTAACCGATCTGGTGCGTATTTCGGAAATCGCAACCAACAGTCCGTAGGCCGCTCAAATTGCCCGGTGCCGCTCCAGAGGCAGTACTACTAAAGTCCAATATGTTACTGCGAACTTATATTTTATTATCAATGCGTGGCCGAGACTCAAAAACTGATATGCGTTGTTGACGATGACGCGTCAACGCGACGCGCATTTGGTCGCTTGATCAGAGCATTCGGTTTCGAGGTGCAGCTGCAAGCATCCGGCCGCGAGTGTCTGGACGGAACTTTCATTGACCGGGCGGCATGTCTCGTTGTCGACGTATCGATGCCCCAAATAGATGGATTTGAATTGCACGCCTTGCTGGAAGCGTCCGGTCGAAGTATTCCGACGGTATTCATGTCCGCACACGTGGGCCTGGGTTATAGGAAACGTGCCTTGTCGGTAGGTGCCGTTGCGTATCTTGACAAGCCTTGCGACGAGCGTTTGCTGCGTGATGCGATCGATACGGCGCTCGCATAATGCGATGCCTGCAACTCATGAGCAAAGGTCGTTTCCAGTGCAACTACGACTACGGTCGCCAGCCGCATTAGAGATCCGGTCGGCTGCCGGAAAAGACAAGCACCGACTATCCCGTAACAGCAATAGTCAGTATTTCGAGCACGTCGTAATTACTGACGCTCAGGCGGGACTCCAAGAAGTGCTGATCAACAGGCGTATACGCCTTTGGTGCAATAGTATGGCCCGGTGTACATGGATTACGCTCGGAGGACAATACGAATTAACGGAGCCTTGGCCAGGTACACAGCACCGGCCGGCCATCCAAACGGACAATCGCAAATCAATAAAGAATCCAGTAAAAAACGAAGCATTTGCGTAACCGGACACGTCGCTGGCGGTTGCGATCTGACTTAGCAAAACCTTGGAGGCGAGAGACTGACTATGAATATGAGAATTGGTATTGGTATTGGCACATTAGCTCTGGTGCTCGTTGCAAGTGCTTTATCAGGCTGTGCCAGCAAAGACGATGTCGCTCCCGTTGATGTAGAGAAGCAGGCCTTCGAAGACCTGCGTGCGGCGATAGTTGAGGCGATCACCGATCCTGTCCGTGAAGCCGAAACAATCAGGCTTGTGGGTGTGCTGGAAGAAGATCTGGCAGCCCTCCGCAGCAACATAACTGCGAGGAAGATCCACGTGCGAGAACTCAATGCCAACTACGACACGCCGCGGGCAGAAATCGAGGCCTATTTTGCGGACGTTGAAGCAGAAGTGCAGGACCACAAGAGACGCGTGTCCGGATCGAACCGTGCATTACTTGCCAATGTGACACCTGAAGAGCGATCGGCAATTGCGAAGTCGCACACAAGGGCTATGAATGCGGCGATTAAAACCATTCAATCCATCTGACCGGGAGAACACATCATGCTAATTGCATTGATTACAATTTTGTTGCTTGGCGGAAGCGCAACCGGAATGCTTGATTTCATTGCCGACACTCAGGGCACCGTTAAAGTCGTTATGGAATCGGACGATCGAAGAAAAGAGGTCCTCGCTACGCTCAAAGAGACCAAAAAGCGAACAGAGGCACATAACAAGATGGTGAAGGGCACATCGAAGGATATGAACACAATTCTGTCAAGCGATGAAGTCACTGAAGCCGACATCGACGCGATTTGGCAGGGCTATTTCGCAAGTCGGGCAGACTACAATCGGGACATGCTCGATCTGAGATTTCAGCTTAAGGATCAAATGACGCGCGAAGAATGGCAGCAGGTTTTTGCCGGAGATTGAATTTGCATTTCCTGTCGCGCGACAAGAAAAACACGAAACAAACAATAGGCATAAGGATACAGAGATGATACTCAATCGATTCAGCGTGATGTTGGCCGTAGCCGTGCTAACGACAATGGCCTGCTCACCCACCAATTCAGAACCAGATTTTGGACACTTCGACGCGAAGGGCAAGCCGCCGTCGGAACACACGAAAGCGATTCTGGAGGCAACGAAAGCGGACCTGCCGTTCTCGGATACACGTGATTTCGAGGAGTACAGCAGAGGCTTCATTGCGGCCCCCGATTACAGGCAGATAATGGCGGATGCCGGCCATGTTGCCTGGGACATGGAAAAGTTTGATTTTATACTGGAAAACGATGAACTCGACAGCGTCCATCCTTCGTTGCTGCGCCAGTCGAAACTGAACATGAACTATGGCCTCTATGAGGTCATCCCCGGCATCTACCAAGTGCGTGGCTTCGACCTTGCCAACATCACCTTCGTCAAGGGTGATACCGGCTGGATTGTCTTCGATCCCCTGACCTCGTCGGAGACGGCCCGGGCGGCGAAGGAACTCGTCGACGAACATCTGGGCGAGCGGCCCGTCGTGGCCGTGATCTACTCCCACAACCACGGGGATCACTGGGCCGGCGTTCTCGGCATCGTCGACGAGGCTGATGTGCGCGCTGGCAAGGTGCAGATTATTGCGCCCGGCGGCTTCCTACACCACGCCATCGCCGAAAACATATACGCCGGCAACGCCATGAATCGAAGGATGTTTTATCAGTACGGCGTGCTTTTGCCGGCGAACCCCTATGGCCACGTTGGTCAGGGGCTGGCACAAGGCACGGCAGCCGGCCATGTGGGCCTGATATCGCCGACACAGATCATCGAGAAGGATGTCGAAGAGCTCACTATCGATGGCGTGAAGATGGTCTTCCAGAGCACGCCCAATACGGAAGCTCCTGCCGAGATGAACACGTGGTTTCCCGAGATGAAGGCACTATGGATGGCCGAGAACGTGACGGGTGTGTTCCACAACATATACACGCTGCGCGGCACGCCGGTCCGAGATGCGCTGGCCTGGTCGAAGTACATCAACCTGGCGTTGTACGAATACGGCAACCAGGCAGAGGTTATGTTCGCCTCGCATCACTGGCCACGGTGGGGCAACGAACGGATCCAGGAAGTCATGAAAGGTCAGCGGGATTTGTACGCCAACATGCACAACCAGGTGCTGCATTTCGCGAACCAGGGGGTAACGATTAATGAAATCCAGAATGTTTATGAGACGCCCAAGAGCATTTCCGACCAGTGGTACAACCGTGGCTATCACGGCTCGCCGGAACATAACAGCCGCGGCGTGATCCAACGCTACCTCGGTTACTGGGACAACAACCCCGCGACGCTGATTCCAATGTCGCCGCGTGACTCCGCGCCGCTGTATGTAGAGATGATGGGTGGTGCCGACAAAATCATAGCAAAGGGGCAGGAGCTTCATGATCAGGGCAAGTATCTCGAAGCCAGCGAGATTTTGAACAAGCTGGTTTTTGCCGAACTACAAAACCAGCCTGCCAAGGACCTGTTGGCGGACGTCTACGAGCAGCTCGGTTACCAGCAGGAGAATCCTGGCCTGCGCAACAGTTTCCTCGCAGGCGCATTCGAGTTGCGGTCGGGTATCCCGGAGGGCGCGACCCCCGCAGGGCTGACCGCCGATATTGCGCGTGCCATGACGACCGATCTATTCCTGGATTTTCTCGGCATCCTGATGGATAGCCGTAAGGCCGACGGAATGGCATTTACGATAAACCTGGTAACACCCGATAACGGCGAAAAATTTGTCATCGAGCTTGCCAATAACACGCTAACCAACATCGAAGGCTATCAGGTCGAGGATGCCGATTTGACGCTAACCATTTCGCGCCTGGGTATGGCGCTGGCCATGATCGGTAAGAAATCGCTCGCAGACCAGATCGCCGATGGGTCCGCTCAGGTAGAGGGGAACCCTGGTGTCTTGAAACAGCTTGCGTCGACATTCGTGCGCTTTGAAATCGGCTTCGAGATTCTGCCGGGTACCAAGGGGCCGTCGGCTGAGGTGGATTACAACGATTTCGAGGTCGGTCCGATTGGATCACCGGCTGAGTAAGCTGTCGGTGGTTCATTGAATCGATGAGTACATGGAGGAGCGCATGCGAACGAAGCACTTTCCACCTTCGCATTTAGAATAGCGTTACTGTCCGCTATCAGCCTGTGGACGAGCTCATCCTTTGCGCAGGGTGTGATCGGAGAGGCGTCGAGCGATAAATGGCGCAGCTCCCTGTCGCTCTATGTGTGGGGCGCCAGTTTGGATGGGACGGCCGTGGTGGCGGGCAATGAGGTCGACATCGGCGGCGGCAATCTCGCCGATCACATCGGCGGATTATTTTCCGGCCATTTCGAATCTCGCAAGGATAAATGGGGCTATTTTCTGGATGTGATGTACGTCAGGCTCGATCCCAGTGCGAACACGCAGTCGGGCCCGATCAGTGCGGACGTGACGGATTGGATTACTGAAGCAGCCGGTGTGTATCAATTCAACTCAATGGTAAAGGGCCTGTTTGGCGTCCGCTATCAGAGCTTGGAAGTGGACCTCGATCTTCCTTCCGGACCACCACCGCTGATCGGCAAATCGAACTGGACGGATGGTTTTATCGGACTTCGTGTGATTCCGGTGCAGACCGATAAGTGGCATATCTGGTTGCGGGGAGATGTAAGTGTGGTCGGCGATTCAGATACCACCTGGCATGCTTTCATCGGTGCCGCTTATCGCTTCAATCCCAAGTGGTCTGTGCTAGCCGCTTACCGGGTGCTGTCAAATGACGTCGACGACGGAAGCTTCAAATGGGACGTCGTGCGCAGTGGAGTAGGCCTGGCTGTGACTTACTCGTTTCAGTGATAGTCACCGCCAGGCCTACTCCACTGCGCACGACGTCCCATTTGAACCTTCCGTCGTCCACGTCCTTCCACACCCCCC
>PVMK01125348.1_pt1 | contig 22651 bp, 21 predicted proteins | sample 1853481 | NCBI WGS metagenome assembly PVMK01 (sample SAMN08533507, study PRJNA380276) | Marine sediment metagenome, whole genome shotgun sequencing project. | reverse complement strand
CCAGGCCGCATCTGATATTTTCACACCCACCCCTTTTCGACCCTATAACCACAATATCTTGCATCGCAAAGAGTTACTATCTCACAATATATTGAATTTTACCCTTTCAAACAAATTTCCCGAACCTTTCCCTCTTGACTTTTTCCCCCAAAACAATATAGTTTCCCCATGTTGTTTTGGAGCGGGTTTTTCAAAAGTGTTTCGAATCCCACCCTCTCCGCCATATTTCCAGACAGTTTACAATACATTTGGCATATTTAGAGTCCCGGAGAGATGTCCGAGCTGGCCGAAGGAGCGCGACTGGAAATCGCGTGTACTGCTAACAGTGGTACCGAGGGTTCGAATCCCTCTCTCTCCGCCATAATAACACACCTCGTTAAGTGGTTGAATGGTTAAATAGTTGTTCGCATTTTTTTTGTACAGTTTGCATGGAAATTGGACACTCGTGGAATCTACGAATTCAGGAATTAAGGAATTGAACATAATCTCCTTGCTCTAATCCCTCAATTTCTCAATTAACCAAAGACGTATATCATGACTTACCAGGTTTTGGCCAGAAAGTGGCGTCCCCAGCTATTTCAGGATGTCATAGGCCAGGAACATATTACCCAGACCCTGATGAATGCCATAAAGACCGACAGGCTGGCGCATGCCTATCTCTTTAGCGGATCAAGGGGTATTGGAAAGACCTCGGTTGCGCGAATCTTTGCCAAGGCCATAAACTGCGAGAAGGGGGAACCGGGAATACCCTGCAACATATGCACATCATGTACGGAAATCACTGCAGACTCCTCCGTCGATGTCCAGGAAATTGATGGTGCATCCAACCGGGGAATCGATGAGATCAGAGAGCTCAGGGAAAGCATCAAATATATGCCATCCTCGAGCAGGTATCGCATTTACATCATAGATGAAGTGCATATGCTGACCCTCCATGCCTTCAACGCCCTCTTAAAAACCCTCGAAGAACCACCGGCCCATGTAAAATTCATATTTGCAACCACCGAATCTCACAAGGTGCCTGCAACCATCCTGTCCCGATGTCAGAGATTCGATTTCAAAAGGATCTCTCCGTCTCAAATTATCAGCCATCTTCAGAGGATAGCAGAAGATGAAGGGATTGAAATAGGAACTTCCGGGCTGGCAATAATTGCAAGAGAGGCCGAAGGGGGCATGCGGGACGCTGAAAGCCTGCTGGACCAGGTGATTTCATTTAGCGGACAGAAGGTAGAGGAAAAAGATATTACTGATATCTTAGGGATTATCGACAGAGATATCATGTTTGAATCATCAGCCGCCATTCTTGAAGGGGCTGCTGACAGGTGTCTCGAGGTTGTAGAAAAGATCTACAACTATGGTTACGACATAAAGGAGTTCTATCGAGCACTCATGGAACAATTCAGGAATCTCCTGATTAGCCTGATAGCCCCACAGAAGCACCTGATTGATATCAGCGAGAGCGATAGAGAAGAGATCATTCGACTGGCAAAAATGGCCGGAGAGGAAAAGCTCCATCTCTTGCTGAACTTCCTGATCAGCAGAGAAGAGGACCTGAGGTTTACATCCAATCCCCGTCTGATTCTTGAAACAACCATGATCAAGCTGTGCAGCCTTGGAGATTTTCTCTCTTTTGACGACCTCCTGAAGAAGCTTACCTCCCTGGAAAAGCGATTAGCGGGCTCTCCTGCGGATGATAAACAGACTGGTTCAGAGAGGCTTTCAGAACCTGACGCAGTCTGGAGTCAGGAAAACCGGAAAAGCGAAGTAAAGGGGAAGCCCGGGCATGATCAGGAAGATAAGACCTGGGATGACTTTCTATCCTTTCTGTCGACTAAGAGCAAGGCGGCCTACAGTATCCTCAAAGAGTGGCAGGTTTTGAAACTGACAGGAGAAACCCTGGAAATAGAGAGCGGAAACCAGTCCTTTTCATCAAAATATTTTGACGATAAGGAGAGATATGACCAATTAGTTAATTATTGTCGGGAGTTTTTCCGAAAAGATCTTAAGGTGAAAAGCATCGTTAATCACCACGCCCCTGCCCGTGCACAAAAAGAACCAAAGGAAAAGGTCTTTAGGCGTGAAGCTCCCGAGGATTCAAAGCTCCCCCAAACAGCTCAGGAAATCTTGAATCTGTTTGAGGGCCAGATTATGAAAGAAAATCCCATCAGAACCGGGAAGAACAGTTCAAAAAACATCGAAAAAAAAGAGGAGGAAACAGATGAAAGGGATGCCTAATATGGGTCAGATCATGAAGCAGGCCCAGAAATTTCAGACTAAGATGGCGAAGCTCCAGGAAGAACTCAGCGAGAGAACGATTGAGGCTTCCGCCGGAGGCGGTATGGTTGTAGTTGTGGCAAATGGAGGACAGGATGTGCTTTCCGTTAAAATCGATCCGGAGGTCGTTGACCCGGACGATGTGGAAATGCTCCAGGACCTTATTATGGCGGCAGTCAATGACGCCTTAAACAAGGCAAAAGCCATGATGAACGAGGAAATGGGACAACTAACCAAGGGAATGAATATCCCCGGAATGCCGGGCATGATGTAACTTAATAGCTAATCTAAGTGCCTAAAGTTTGGAGTGCCTAAAATGCCTAAAGTTGAGGGACTTCGTGGCTTTTTTAAGAGGACTGGCTTCATCAAGGCCTCTAAGATAAACCAGCCAGAAAACACTCGCACTCGATTTACGCAAGCAGGTTGCTCGACAAACACCTTGTTCTGGAACCGTTTATTTTAAAATGTCAAACACCACCTTTAACTTTAGGCACTTTAAACTTTAGACACTTTAGGCACTTCACCGCCATGGGAATCTATCCACCATCTTTAGAAAATCTAATTGCGCAATTTTCCAGGCTCCCCGGGATCGGGCAGAAATCTGCAACCCGGGTTGCCCTTCATGTATTGAGAAGTAACCGGGATCTGGCAGAAGGACTGGCCCGGAGCTTGATAGATGTCAAAGAAAAGATCAGGTTCTGCTCCATATGCTTCAACCTTACCGATGATGATGCCTGCTCAATCTGCAGGGATGACAATCGCGCTAATGGATCGGTCTGTGTCGTTGAAGGACCTGAAGACCAGCTCGCAATAGAGGATGCAGGAATCTTCAGGGGAAGATACCACGTACTTCATGGCGTACTTTCCCCTTTAGATGGGATCGGCCCGGAAGACCTGAAGATAGGCAAGCTTTTGACCAGGCTCGAAGGGGAAATAATTGATGAGGTCATCCTTGCTACCAACCCTACCACAGCAGGGGAGGCCACTGCCTCTTTCCTGGCCAAACTCTTATCAGATAAAGATCCCCGTATTAAAATATCAAGGATCGCCTTAGGCGTTCCCATGGGAGGGGACCTGAAATATATGGACCGAATGACACTCGAACATGCCATCAAAACCCGCTCGCCCATTACCCGATGATCCCGGAAGCTGCCCTCAAAAAAATATCTGATATCGTCGGTACCGATCACCTGATAAGCGCTGTGGAAAATTTGGCCGAATACGGAACCGATGCCACCAAGTTAGAGTTCATGCCCGATGCCGTCGCCTTTCCCGGAAAGAGCGAAGAAATTTCCAGGATCCTGCATCTCGCATCCGAAACCGGTTTTCCCGTTGTACCGAGGGGAGCGGGGAGTGGTATGAGCGGTGGGGCCCTTCCTGTGAAAGGCGGCCTCGTAATATCTATGAATCGCCTTAACAGCATCCTCCTGATTGATCAAGACAATCTCATCGCAAGGGTAGAGCCCGGTGTCATTACCGCCCATCTACAGGAAGCAGTTGAAAAAGTTGATCTCTTTTATCCGCCGGATCCAGCCAGTTTAAACATCTCCACCATAGGCGGAAACGTGGCAGAATGCGCAGGAGGTTTAAGAGCGGTAAAGTACGGTGTAACCAGAGACTATGTCCTGGGCCTTGAAGTGGTGCTCCCCACAGGAGAAATCATAAACACTGGAGTTGAAACCATGAAAGGTGTGGCAGGCTATGACCTGACCCGTCTCATCACAGGATCTGAAGGCACCCTGGCAATCATTACTGCCGTCACCCTTCGCCTGATCCCAAAACCAGCGGCCAATAGGACTATGATCGCCTTTTTCCCTGATGTATCATCCGCGGTTCAGACCGTCTCTGACATAATACGGAACAAAATCATTCCGACTATCCTGGAGTTCTTAGACAGGTTATGCATTAACTGTGTGAGAGAAGAGTTGGGGCTGACAATGCCCAGGGAGTCCGGGGCCATGCTGTTGATAGAGGTAGATGGAGATGAAGAGCTTGTAGCACGCGAGGTTGCGATAATCAGAGAGGTGTGCAATCGTGGTGGGGCTATCAAATTCGAGGCAGCATCAGGCCAGAAAGAGGCGGACAGGTTATGGGAGGCCCGGAGGAACGTCTCCCCCTCTCTCTTTAAATTGAGGCCTCATAAAATAAGCGAAGATGTTGTTGTCCCGAGAAGCAGAATGGCTGAACTGGCAATTCTTTTGGATGAACTTGCCCGAAGGTATGATCTCCCCGTGGCAGCCTTCGGTCATGCGGGCGACGGGAACATCCACGTCAACATAATGCTTGACAGAGAGGACCCCGGCCAATTGAACAATGCCCAAACAGTAGTGAAAGAGTTATTTAAAAAGGTTATCGACATGGGGGGGACCATCACCGGAGAGCATGGAATTGGGATTACCAAAGCGCCTTATCTCGAAATGGAAATCCCCCGGGCCGGTCTTGACCTCATGACCCGCATAAAGAAGGCCTTTGACCCGAAGGAGATACTGAACCCCGGCAAGATCTTTTTGTAGACGTTCACGGGTTCAAGGTTCAAAGGTTCAGGGTTTAATATTTCTTGCGGGAGTGACGGTCTTTCAGACTTTTACGAGACCATCAAGATTAGGATGAAGATTAAGATTACGAAATAGGAAAGCTATCTCATCCCTTAAATAATAAGATCAAGGCTCTTATAATTTTTGGTGTTATAGAATTTTTCCACGTCCACTAAGTGTAATTTATCCAGGACCATCTTGAGCGGGGTTGAAATAATCTCATTCTGCTTTATACCGACCATCCGACCAAAGTCTTCATTTACAATCATATCCACCGATGCCACCCCGAATTTACGGCCCATACGACGATCATAGGCAGTGGGCGCCCCACCCCTCTGGAGGTGTCTTAACGCAACGTACCTCACTTCCATGCTGGTGTTTTTTTCTATCTCCTCTGCAACAAAACCCCCGATTCCGCCTAAATAATAATGTCCGAACCCGTCCCGTCCCCGTCTTTCCTGAACAGGTTCCATGCCTCTCGGCTTTGCCCCTTCGGCAACCAGAACGATACTGTAGCGCTGCCCTGCCTTCCTTCTCATGGATAGAAGTTCTATTACGCGGTCCATAACAAAATCGTGCTCAGGGATAAGGGTTATAGCAACGCCTGATGCCTCGCCCCCCTCCAGGGCCAGCCAACCCGCTCTTCTCCCCATACATTCCACTACGAATATCCGACTGTGAGAGCCTGCGGTTATTCGCAGCCTGTCGATATCCTCGGTAATAATGTTCACTGCTGAATCAAATCCAATAGTGTAATCAGTCCCATATAGATCCCTGTCAATGGTCTTCGGAATCCCGACAACCTTCAACCCTTGCTTGTAAAGCCTGTATGCCGTCCCAAGACCGTCGCTCCCCCCGATGACCACTAAGGCATCCAGGCCCAATTTTTTGCAGTTATCAATGATCAGATCCGATTTGTCGTTCTTGGGATCCAAAGGGTTGATACGGCTCGTTCCAAGCCGGGTCCCACCATATCTGTCCCAGGTGCGGACTAATTCCATGTTGAGGTTCATTGTCCAGCGATTCAGGCTCGCCTTTTTTTCCGGCTTGACCTCTATCAAGCCCTTCCAGCCATCCATAATACCCATAACCTGGAACATCGTTCCACGTAAAGGGGCCAGATCTTTGTCAAGGGCCGAGTACACAAGCCAGTGAATGGTGCTGTTGATCCCGGGACAATCACCACCTGCTGACAAAACTCCCACTGTTGTTTTCATTTGACGCCTCCGAGGGGGGATGTTGTTAATATATTTTTAGTTTACAGGAAATATAGATAATTGAGGGGTACCTGTCAAGATGACGGGCGAACTCGAGCCCTCAGACTTCCGATTCACTACCTAAGAATTTCTCCATTATGACCCTTGCTGCCCATCGTATAAATATCTTCGTATACTTGGCTCCGGCAAGATACATCCCCAGGATAAAGACCAGATGAGATAATCCATATGTCAAAGGACCACCAATTATTACTATCAGGGGTTTATTGAAATAGATCGACATAACTCCGAGAAGGCTTATTGCGGGCCAGCCAATGATATAGCTGAACCCAATCGCAGATATTCCAACAATAATTCGTCCAGTTGGTCGCTCTTTAAACGCGCTCAGATCGGCCTGCTCCTCAATAGCCTTGCTGACAAAATCAGTCTTCGCAATTCTTCTCAACATATTCGTGGTCATCTGGTTCATCGTTTAAGTCGGCCTTCAGAAAACTTCGACCTGTGCGTTTAGATTTTAATTTTTTTGCCACAGAGAGAACAAAAAAACGGCGCTCTTTTTCTTGAAATGCTTTTCTCTGTGTCTCTGAGTCTGTGGCTATTTTTTTAACCGTACAATTACAAGCTGCAAATTTCGGGTGAAATTGGGTTGAATTCTTTTCTACAAATATGTAAATGTAAGTCGAACAGCCACTATAAGATGAAATTCTACGCCACATGTTGCCATACAATCAAGTATTTTGAGTGACAGGGTTCATTTTTGCCTGAAGCCAAAGACAAAAAAATGCCTGCTAATTTTGCCACGTACTGGGAATATTTCGACAAAATCTACTGCATTTCATTATATGAACGTGTGGATAGAAGAGAACAGGCAAGGGCCCAGTTCAGGTCTGTCGGATTAGCCGACAGGGTCGAGTTCATGATTGTAAATAAACACCCGGTTGACTGCGAACAGGGAATCTATGAGTCACACATCCTCTGCATGGAAAAAGCGATTCGCGCCCACGCTGACACAATTGTCATTTTTGAAGATGATATTATTTTTGATCGATTCAACCCTGATACTCTCAAGAAATGCATTGGTTTTTTAAGGACAAATACCGATTCTAAAATGATGTTTTTTGGCTGCATGGTAAAAAAATCTCGGAAAACAGACAACAGCTCCGTGCTGAAGATAAGATTCAGGAGTCTGGCCCATGCGTATGCGCTTACCGCTGAGTTCGCAAAGACCATAGTGAAAATACCATGGCAAAAAATACCTTTTGATGACATGCTGCGCGGTATTGCGGGTACCGAGATGTATGCGGTTTACCCCTCTTTTGCATTTCAGAGTAATTCTCGATCGGACAATCAAAGATGCCTCACATTGGATAAATTCAGGAGGCTATGCGGGGGACTCCGAAGAATACAGAAAATGAACGAGTTTTTTAATTACAACAAAACCCTTATCATAGGGGCGCATATCCTTCTCGTATTGCTGATAATCGCCATCATAACTCTCTAAAAGGCCCCATGAAAACATCTACCATCAACCTGCCCCTTTTAATCCTTTCCATCTTCATAATAATAGCCCTCTTCTGCGTATCACTCTTCCTGATCGAAATCGATACTGATATAACAGGATATCTGCCCCAGAACGATCCTGTAATCTCAGATGCAGGATATATTTTTGAGAATCATCCGATCCATGATCAGCTGGTCATCGATATCGGCCTTGAGAGAGATGACCCGGACGCCCTTGTTGAATACGGGGAACGGGTTGAGCAAAGCCTAAGAAAAAGCGGGCTGTTCAAACAGGTCGGAACACGCGATATTCAAGACCTCATTCCTGATTTAATATCTCATATCTTAAATAACCTGCCCGTGATGTTTACTGCAAAAGATCTCAATGACAAGGTAAAACCTTTATTAGAGAACGATAATGTCTATAAGAGGCTGGAAAGTCTTCGCTCAGGGCTGATGGGTTTAGAGGGGATTGGTCAATCGGAATTTATCTCAAAAGACCCCTTTGGGCTAAAGGATATGGTTTTGGCTAAGCTGTCCCATCTTGCCCCTTTGGAGAATCTGGAAATATATAAAGGCAAACTCATATCACCTGACAAAAAGCACCTCCTGTTAATTGCCAATCCCATATCTTCAGGTACTGACACCGCCTTTGCCCGGAAGATTACAAAGCTGATTAATACAGTGTCGGATGAACTCCATGGCGAAAGCGCTGAAAATGGAGTGGGCATTACCCTTACACCGGTGGGGGCATATCGAGCTGCTCTGGATAACGAACTCATAGCAAAAAAGGATGTTGAAAAAGCAATACTACTGGCAACAGCAGGAATTGCCCTTCTCCTTATCTTTGCCTTTCCCAGACCGCTACTCGGCCTGTTTGCCTTTTTACCCGCATTGGCAGGAACGGTGGCGGCGTTTTTCGTCTTTGCTCTCCTCCACAGGTCTATCTCGATCATGACACTCGGTTTTGGTGGGGCAGTTATATCCATAACCGTGGATCATGCCATAGCCTATCTGCTGTTCCTCGACCGTCCTCATAAGACCTCAGGCAAAGAGGCTTCGAGAGAAATATGGGCGGTGGGATTGCTTGCTGCCCTGACAACAATCGGGGCCTTCGGGGCACTCTGTTTTTGCGACTTCCCTGTTTTCGAACAAATCGGTCTGTTTACGGCCCTTGGTATTGCATTTTCATTCATATTTGTTCATGCGGTTTTCCCAATGATCTTCCCTTCCATGCCTCCGGCACGCAGAAAGGCCTTACCCCTCAGGAATGCTGTGAGAAGATTCTCTTCATTCGGCAAGAAGGGCGCCTATGCCTCACTTTTCTTCGCCCTGGGAATGCTATTTTTCGCAAAGCCGGACTTCGATGTGAAACTGAGCTCCATGAATACCGTGAGTGAAGAAACCGCCAGCGCCGAAGAACTCCTTGCTGATGTATGGGGTGCTAATATCTTTAAAAAAACCTACCTGATGACAGAGGGAAAAGACGTAAAAGAACTCCAGAGGGAAGGTGACATACTACTTGAAATGATAGACCAGGACCTTGCTTCAGGCGTGCTTTCCTCCGGGTTTGTTCCATCGATGATTTTCCCTGGAAAGGAGAGAGAGAAGCAAAACCTTGAGGCATGGAGAGGATTCTGGCACGATAACAGAATTACAGCATTAAAACGCACCATCGCTGAGGCATCTTATAATACGGGCTTTACAAAAGAGGCGTTTGAGCCCTTCTTTAAAACGATTTCAGTAACTCCCGACTGGCCCGGTATTTCCGAAATACCTCCAAAGCTTATTGAGCTTCTGGGCATATCTCAAAAGAAGGATAAATCCGCATGGGTTCAATTCCTCACCCTCACTCCCGGCAAATCTTATAACCCTGAAAGTTTTTACAAAAGATATAGATTTTCGGGGAAGACATTTGACCCCTCCTTTTTTTCGCTGAGGATGGGAAATCTTCTCTTCTCCACATTTATAAAGATCTTATTGATAGTCGGTTTGAGTGTTATAGTCCTCCTCTTTTTGTTCTTTCTCGACCTGAAGCTGATCCTTATCTCCCTATTGCCTGTGCTATTCGCATTGATAAGCACTTTAGGAACCTTGAAGCTGATCAATCATCCCATCGGTATACCCGGTCTGATGCTGTCCATTGTAGTTATCGGTATGGGGATCGATTATGCCATTTTCCTTGTCAGATCGTACCAGAGATATAGAGATGACTCCCATCCATCCTTCGTACTTATCAGGATAGCGGTCTTTATGGCATCGGCATCTACTATCATAGGCTTTGGGGCCTTATGTTTTGCCGAACATTCCATGCTCAGGAGTGCAGGATTGACCTCGCTCCTTGGGATCAGCTACGCCCTCATCGGAACTTTTCTTATTTTGCCCCCTCTCCTGAAGCACTTCTTCCAGACCCGGGAGAATAATATAAGCGCGCCCGCAAAGGAGTGTGATCCTGTTCTGATACGTTATGCGAAGATGGAGCCCTATCCGAGGCTGTTTGCACGTTTTAAACTTATGATCGACCCCATGTTTTCAGAACTCCCCCGGTTGCTTGAGTCTTCAGCCAACATTAAAACAATTATTGACGTGGGCACAGGCTACGGTGTTCCTGCTTGCTGGTTTCTCGAGCGATTTCCGGAGGCCGAAGTATATGGCATTGAACCGAATCATGAAAGGGTCAGGGTCGCATCAATGGCAATTAAGGAAAGAGGTGTCATCAAATGCGGCCGGGCCCCGGATATACCGGCAACCCCGCGATCGGCTGATGCGGCATTCATGCTGGATATGACACATTTTTTGACAAACGAAGGATTTGGCCTCACCCTTGAAAGGCTGCACAGCGCTCTTAGCCCTGTGGGTAGCCTGATCATCAGGGGAGTTATTCCACCGGATAAACACCCATCCCTGTTGTGGATACTTCAGACTATCACTCTTAAGATCACTAGAACACCTTGCTATTATAGATCTGTTGAAGAAATCAGGAGGATGATAATAGATGCTGGCTTTAAAATCACACTTTGCGTGCCCTCTGGCTCGCATCAGGAATCTGCCTGGTTTATCGCAAAGGCTGTGTTCTGATCATGGTTAATATACGACTGTCCCTTGCTCATTTGACCGGTATCGTTTCATTTTTTGCGGCAATCCTTTTAGCCTTTGTTGACGTGCCACTATCCCTGATCCCCTTATCGGCATTCATAGCCCTCTGCGCCGTTGCTCCCTTTCTCCCCCGTTTCAGCTTCTTCCTCCCTGTTATCAGCAGTGGAAACTCGGGTAAACCAGCCGTGGCCATCACTTTTGACGACGGCCCCGACCCTGTATCCACCCCGGCCTTACTTGAACTCCTTTCAAAACATAAAATATACGCGACTTTTTTTGTCACCGGGAAAGAGGCATTTGAACATCCCCGACTAATCAAAGAGATTCTAGATCGAGGGCATACGGTGGGGAATCATTCTTACAGCCACGACAACCTTATAATGTTTAAAAGCAGCAAAGCCTTGATTAAGGAGATAGCGTCCACTCAAGATATCTTGAGGAAATTCGAGATTACACCTCTGGCCTTCAGGCCGCCGGTGGGCATAACAAATCCGAGACTCGGGAAGGTGCTCGATAAAGCAGACATGTACAATGTAAATTTCAATTGCCGTGCCATTGACGGGGGGAACAGGTGGATAAGAAATCTTTCAGAAAGGATTTTAAGACGGGTCCATCCTGATGCAATAGTCGCCCTCCACGACGTCAAACCGAGAGACGCGACCCTTTTTCCCTACTGGTTAAACGAGGTTGATCTAATATTTTCAGGCATAAGGGAAAAGGGCCTCGCAATTCTACCTCTATCAGAACTTATTGGACGTCCGGTGATGCTGTGTGATGAAACAAGTGAGCTAAAATGCCTAAAGTGAGCTAAAGTGCCTAAAGTTAAAACTGCACCTAACAATTTCAAATAGTATGCGGTTTCCTCAAATTCAGACTGTTGAAGGTTTCCGAGTAAAACTTACTCGGCGCTGGCAATTCACCTTAAGTAATCAAATTTGGTTAAAATCCTTAACTTTAGATCACTTTAGGCATTTTAGCTCACTTTAGGCACTTACTTTTATACCCCAAGCTTACCTAATAGCTCCGTTGAAACTTCCTTTACCCCGGGTCTTCCATCTAAATCAACTATCCTGGGAACGCCGTTGTTCTTCGCTGAGATTTCCTTGAAATAGATCATCCCTGCCGTAGTGCCGGTCTCTGTGTCATAATAGATATTATGACGCTGATCAATGGCCTCTTCATCCTGGTCATCAGAACGTGTCTTCAGATCCCCGCCACAGACCCTGCACTTGTCACCATCAGGTTTGATGGCGTCTATGTTGATATTGTTAGGATGGTTGTTGTCATTAGCACAAAGACGCCGGCCCATAATGCGGCCCTTTGCGATCTCCCTGTCCAAGAGCATATCGATCACGACATCTAAGACAATCCCTTCATTCCTGAGGGCCTTGTCCAACTCCTGTGCCTGGGTCAGATTCCTGGGGAAACCGTCCAGGAGCCACCCATCCTTGCAATCATCTTCCTTCAGACGGTTTAAAATCATCGGAATTGTGATGCTGTCAGGGACCAGTTCGCCTCTATCTATATAACCTTTTGCCTCTTTACCAAGGTCTGTTCCCCGTGAGATATTGTCCCTGAAAATCACGCCTGTTTCAATATGCGGAATATCATATTTTTCCTTTACAATTGCGCCCTGCGTTCCTTTACCGCTTCCATTAGGACCAAAAAACAGTATTTTCATCTTTTCTTCTCCTTTTGTTTATTTTGTGCCGAAATTATGTTAAAACCCGAACCATGTCAAGGGATTCCGAAAGGGTTTACGTCTGACCCAGGAAAGCTGGCATAAGGGCATACCCCTTCCTGAATGCAAACCCCGATTTTTCTGCAAATTCCTCTGTAAACCCTGTCCCCTTCTTCCCGGAAGCAAGCTCTTCTCTGCTTGCCCAAGCAAACGGGGCCGGATCGCTTGTATGAGTCTTTATAGAGATTGGAGTAAAATGATCACTGGCAATCATTATCCTGTAGTCATCGAACTGCTCCAAACCTTTAAGGACGGTGCCCACCACCTTCTTATCGAAAGCTTCAATCGCCTCGATCTTTTCCTCTATATTTCCGCTGTGGCTCGCTTCGTCAGGGGCCTCCACGTGGACGAACATAAAATCAAGGTGCTTCAGCGCCTCTAAGGCTTCTTCAGCCTTACCCAGAAAGTTGGTGTCCAAATATCCGGTTGCCCCTTCCACCTCTATGGATTTCAGACCCGCATAGAAGCCGATTCCTCTCAACAGATCCACGGCCGAAATAACTCCTCCATGAAGCCCGTATTTATCATTGAAAAGAGGGAGGTTCAGGGCCTTCCCCTGTCCCCACAGCCAGACCGAATTGGCCGGATGGAGGCCCCTTCTCTTCCGTTCCAGATTTACAGGATGGTCTTCCATCCATTTCCAAGATTTGCGCATTATATCCACGATGGGATCTTTCTTTGCAGAACTCAGATATGCGGCCATGTTCTGGTCCTGTACATCATGGGGTGGAATGGTCTGGGTATCCACCGGGCCCTTCTCCCATACCAGCAGGTGCCGGTAGGCAATACCCTGGTGAATGTCTATACCCGGTGATGCCAGCTCCTTTTGCAGTGTGGCAATGATGGGTCTTGATTCTTCTGTGGTGATTTCTCCCGAGCTGTTGCTCACCATGATCATTTCCTGCTCAGATCGCCTGTCGAGGGTGACCAAATTCATCCGGAAGGCCACCTGGTTTTCCCCCAGACTTACACCCATGCTCGCTGCCTCAAAGGGCGCCCGACCTGTGCGGTAAACAGAAGGATCGTAACCGAGAAGAGAAAGGTTGGCCACATCACTCCCCGGATTTATACCTCGAGGAATGGTATTCACGAGACCGATCCGGCAGGCAGCGATTCGATCCATATTCGGTGTATGGGCTACTTCGAGCGGAGTCTTTCCGTCCAATTCGGCAAGGGGATAGTCCGCCATACCGTCGCCTATTAAAAGGATATATTTTCCCCTGGTTTCATTTTCCATGTTTATAGTTGATTACCCTCCACACGAATCACAACGGTCTTCTCTGCCACCACGTCCAGCTTATCGATTGATAAAATGGCCTTCTGTGCAGCACTTTCCAGGGCCTCGTGAGTCAGCATGACAATCGACACAGGTCCTTTCGTCTTCCTACCCTTCTGGATCACGGAAGAGATACTGATCCCATACTCTGACAGGATACCGGCTATCCTTGAAAGAACACCTGGCGTGTCTAAGGCCGAAAATCTGAAATAGAACGGCGTAATCAAATCTTCAATCGGTTGTATCAGGATCTCTCTCGCAGGTGTGCGAACATTGGCCAGGGGGGGCATCAGTTTCTTTGCTCCGGATCTGATCTCCCTTGCCAGACTTATTATGTCTGAGACTACGGCGCTCCCTGTGGGTCTTCTCCCTGCGCCTAAACCGTAATAGAGATTAGGGCCCACAAAATCGCCTTCAATATAAATGGCATTGAATGCCTCATTGACGTTAGCCAGGATATGATCCTTGGGAATCATAGCTGCATGTACACGGGCCTCCAATCGATCTCCGAGATCTTTGGCTATGGCCAGTAATTTGATCCTGTACCCGAACTCATCGGCAAAACGGATATCATCAGGGGTCACACCAATAATCCCCTCCCTGTAGACGTCTTTAAAGGAGACCGGGCGCCCGGATGCAATGGAGATAATGATGGCTAATTTATGGGCTGCATCTGTCCCGTCCACATCGAGGGTGGGGGGATCCTCTGCAAGGCCTAATCTTACGGCATCCTCCACTGCTCTGTTAAAAGGAAGACCTTCCTGATCCATCTTGGTCAGGATGTAATTGGAAGTCCCGTTTAAAATCCCAATACAGGCCTGAATTCGGTTCCCGGATAACCCGTTCTTCAATGCCCCGATGATTGGTATACCACCTCCCACACTCGCTTCAAAGGCCAGACCGACCCCATGCTCTTCTGCAGCCCGGTATATTTCAGCGCCGTACTCTGCAAGGAGGGCTTTATTTGCCGTAACAACATGCTTCCCGTTTTCCATGGCCTTGAGAATGAATTCCTTAGCCTTGTCCAGCCCTCCCATAAGTTCCACTATCAGATCGATCTCCGGATCATTAATCAGATCCATGGCATCAACGGTCAGGCTTTCTCTGGACGGCGCAACGGGAAGCTTCCGATCAGACTCAATATCAAGATCGGCGATTTTTTTTACAACAACTTCGGCCCCAACCCGGTCTGTTATAATCTCCCGGTTTGTTGTAAGGACTTCAAAGGTTCCAGCCCCCACGGTCCCGAATCCGATAATGCCTACATTAATCTCTGACATTGCTCCCTCTCTTCAAGTTAACCCGGAAAAGAAAAGGTCTCACGCAAAGGCGCAAAGACGCAAAGAAAACCTACAGTCTATTCGCAACTGGAAAAGTGCGTATTTGGTCTCTGAACGGAAACCTCGAAATGAAAACGAACACAACATCCATCAAGAAGTTTTAGAGGTTTGAAATTAGCTACATTAATCCCAAATTTAAAATCCAAAATCCAAAACCTATAAAACCTGCTTGATTCCCCTTATAGCCTGTCTGGTACGCTGCGGGTTCTCTACCAGGGCAAAACGGACGTAATCATCACCGTACTCCCCAAATCCGATTCCGGGAGATACAGCCACCTTGGCCTCATTGATAAGAAACTTTGAAAATTCCACAGAGCCCATTTCAATGAATTTACCCGGAATCTTTCCCCATACGAACATGGTCCCCTTAGGCTTTTCTATGTGCCAACCAACACGATCGAGGCCATCTATCAGCACATCCCGACGCTCCTTGTAGATGTTAACTATCTCTTTAACGCAATCATAGGGCCCGTTAAGGGCAATGATGGCTGCTATCTGAATCGGCTGAAATACCCCATAATCGAGATAGCTTTTTATTCTCCGAAGCGCGCCCACTAACCGGGGGTTCCCCACACAAAATCCGACCCTCCATCCGGGCATGGAGTAGCTCTTTGAAAGACTGAAGAATTCCACACCTATATCTTTTGCTCCTGGGATCTGCAGGAAACTGGGAGGCTCATAGCCATCGAACACCAGATCTGCATAGGCGAAGTCATGCACGACAACCATCTCATGTTCTTTGCAAAAATCCACAAGCTTTTCAAAGAACTTCCTATCCACAACTGCAGTTGTGGGGTTGTGGGGATATGAGATGATGAGCATTTTGGGGTTCGGCCATGTCTGCTTCACAGCAATCAGCAAATCTTCAAAGAAATCTCTGTCCGGGCCTATGGGTATGCTTCTGAGGTCCCCGCCTGCAATGATAACTGAATAGGGGTGTATCGGATAAGTAGGGTTTGGGGCAAAGACCACGTCTCCAGGGCTTATTGTGGCAAGCACCAGATGCGAAAGCCCCTCCTTTGCGCCGATGGTGACTATAGCTTCTTCATCCGGGTCTAACTCCACATCGTACCGCCTCTTGTACCAGTCGCAAATGGCATGGCGCAGTTTGGTGATACCCATGGAGGCCGAATACCTGTGGTTATGCCCTTTTTCTGCTGCCTCCACCAGCTTTTCAACGATATGGTTCGGCGTGGGTATATCAGGATTGCCCATGCCCAAATCAATTATGTCCTCTCCCCTGTGTCTAGCATCCATCTTTATCCTATTGACTGTTGCAAAGACATAGGGTGGTAAACGACTCATTCTTCTGAACTCTTGCATTTTCTTAAAACTCCTTCCGCAATATTAATCTGTTTAAGATTTACCAATTCCTTCAGAAACCCATTTGAACAACTGCATAAAAAAAACCCCCAGGTGTTTAGGGGAGCAGCGCTGTCCAATATGCGCGAGCGCCCTAACGATGGCGCCCAGTCAGGAGCTATGCCTCCATATGGGATTTGAATAGAATTTTTTATTATACAGTATCGCCCGTAAAAAATCAAAATCAAAATTGACGCCCAAGTAAAAAGCCACACCAAAAAAATCAGGGGAAGAACTCCCATGTAACTGGGTGGCGCGAAAATCGGTGTTCAAATAAGATGGCTCCCCCATTTTCATCAATCCATCAAACAAAATCCCCCTGACAGGACTTAGGTCCCATCAGGGGGATTTTCACATTCGGATTGCGGATGTTGGCTATTGCATTTCCAGAAGGCCTACGTCTGTCCGGCAACCCTAATCACGCGCTGTGCCGAATATCCTCAAAAACATAAGGAACAGATTTATGAAATCGAGATATAGAGATAACGCCCCTAAAATGGCCCCTTTTCTGAGCACAGCGCCATCCGTGCCCGCCGGCTGAGTTAGCGCCATGTTCTTGAGCTTCTGGGTATCGTAGGCGGTTAGACCTACAAAGACAATGACCCCGATATAGCTGATTATCATATTCATAGCGCTGCTCCTGATAAACATATTTACCAGAGAGGCAATAATAATACCGATCAAACCCATCATAAGGAACCCGCCAATGGAAGTCAGATCCCGTTTTGTCATCCAGCCGTAGATACTGCACGCGATAAAGGTACCGGCGCAGATAAAGAAGGTGCTGACTATTGAACTCTGAGTGTATACTAAAAAGATGAAGGATAGTGTAACCCCATTCAGGGCTGAATAAATCACAAATAGGGATGTGGCCGTACCTGCGCTCATTTTGTTAATCATACCTGAAATAGCAAACACCATGCCCAATTCAATTAGAATCAGGACAAAAAAGATCATGGAGTTGCCAAATACGAAATTCCTCATGGCTTCGTTGTTTGAAACATAATATGCCACGAACCCTGTCAGGCAGAGCCCGATCGCCATCCAGTTGTAAACACTTCTTACAAAGTCATTAACCAATACATCAGCCTGAGATCTTGTAACGGAAGATTGTGCCATTTTTTTCTCCTCTCATTTATCCTTGCATATGCAAGAGATTTCCTTTATTAAATATACGCTTTTAATTATAAATGCTTTGCGAAAAAGTTCAAGACTATTATTAATCACGATGTCAAAATTCAAGAGGCGTTTGAGGAATCTTAAATTCCTTGCGCCTAACGCCTTGCGCCTTGCACCTTCAATATGGACAACACTAAACTCTACATCGTTATGGTCGGTCTACCTGCCAGGGGAAAATCTACCATTGCGAGCAAGCTCAAAGAAAACCTGGTCAAAAACAACATAAAGACCCGGATTTTTAACAACGGCGATCTGAGGAGAAAACTCAGCCCGGAAGACACATCTTACCCTGAATTCTACAACCCCAAGAACAAGGACGGTGTAGAACTCAGAGAAAAGATTGCCCGGATCAATATCAAACGCGCCACGGACTACCTGAAAGGAACAGGGCGTGTAGCCATCTTGGACGCTACAAATGCCAGCATTAAGAGAAGAAAAATAATAACCGAGCTCCTTACCGACCACGCCATTCTCTTTATCGAATGTATTAACGATGACGAAGAGATACTTAAGGCGAGCATAGATAGGAAGGTTGCCCATCCTGAGTTCAACCACTTAGGAAAAGAGGCTGCTATCGAGAGCTTCAGACAACGCATCAATTACTATCAGGCCATTTACACCACCGTTGAGAAGGAAGTAAATTTTATTAAATTGGATTCTCTGTACAACAAGATCTCAGATGAAGAGGTCTCAGACGACATTCCCTATTATGACCGGATCAGGGATTTTCTGGTCACTGACACCGTTAAAAACCTCTTTCTTATAAGACACGGGGAAACCTACTTTAACCTCCAAAACAGGATCGGCGGAAATTCCGGGCTTACCATTGATGGGAAGGTCCAGGCTGAGGCCCTGGCTCAATGCTTTAAAAACAAGAAGGTACCTATAATCTTCACAAGCAAAAAAAAGCGGACCGTGCAAACGGCTTTTCCCATTAAGCGTCTACAGGATAATTGCGTTGTCATACCCCTGAAAGAGTTCAACGAAATCAACAGCGGGGTCTGTGAGTGTATGAGCTATGAGGAGATCCGGCGCAAAATGCCCCGTGTCTACTTTGCCAGGAAGGAGGATAAGTATAACTATATTTATCCGGAAGGAGAGGGCTATATCACCATGAAGGAGAGAGTGGACAGGGGTATTAAGAAAGCCCTTTATCTAAGCAGTAACCCTCAAAACATTATGATTATAGGTCACCGGGCCGTTAACAGGATGATCCTTTCACACTTCCTTTACAGAAGAAAAGAGGACGTCCCCTATATTTATGTACCTCAGGACAAATTTTACCACATTGTTGCGACACAGGATAAAAAGCTTTTCCAGCTCAAGAAGTACCGTCTCTAACGAGGCTTCGCTTACCTCGACGTTCATCTTTTAATCCGAAATCCGCAATCCGCAATCCGAAATCCAAAATAGTCCCTACTCTACCCATAGAGGAATGAGCAGATAACTACGGCAGCTACAATCCCGATTAAATCAGCAGTCAATGCCGCAGCTAAGGCGTGGCGTATGCGGCGCACTTGAACGGCTCCAAAATAGACCGCCAACACATAAAAGGTGGTTTCCGTAGACCCCTGGAGTGTTGACACGAGATAGCCGGTATAACTATCCGGGCCGATGCCGGGCTCGTTTATAATAGACGCCATGATCCCATATGCCCCGGATCCGGACAGAGGCCTCAAAAGTGCCATGGGAAGGGCTTCGGCAGGCATTCCCAAGTGAGATGTAAAGCCCCCAATCATATTGACCATTGCCTCCATGGCGCCGCTGGCACGAAACATCCCCACCGCCACAAGGATTGCCACTAAGTACGGGATAATCCTGATAGCCACCTGGAAGCCTTCTTTTGCGCCTTCCACAAAGACTTCATATATGCGCACCCCTCTCATGACACCAAAGGAGAGAAATCCTAACATGAGACCGGGGATAATCCAGGGAGAGATTGACCTGCCGAAAAAAATGGTCAGTGGAATAAGCGCTATCAGGGCACATACCCCAATCCCGCTCACCCATACAGGATAGCCGGTTGGTGTTTCTTCGCTCGGTGTGTCCCCATCTAATCCGGTTCCATCCTCTTCTTGCTCTTTCTCAATCTCCAGGGGACGCGTTCTCTTGAACATAGGGAGCCGGCTAAAGGCCTTGGCCGCAAATATGGCGGCAATAGTCGAACACACGGTGGCAAACAGGGTAGTGGGGAGGATTCCGGCAGGGTCAACCGATCCAGCGGCAGCCCGGAGCGCGATAACCCCTGTAGGCAAAAGGGTTACATTGGAAGTGTTGATGGCGAGAAAGAGCGCCATTGAATCGGTCGCGGTTCCGTGACGGGAATTCAGTTTGTCAAGCTCCTGCATGGCCCGGATACCGAAGGGAGTGGCAGCATTGCCCAATCCCAAGGCATTGGCTGACATATTTAAGATCATGCTCCCCATTGCAGGGTGCTCCGGAGGCACATTGGGAAAGAGCCTGACCATGAGGGGACGAATTAGACGGGCCAGGACAGTCAGCATCCCTCCGGCCTCGGCCACCTTCATCAGGCCCAAAAAGAGCGTCATCACCCCTACAAGGCCTAAGGCCAGTTCAACCGAACCCGAAGCAGATTCCACCATGGCCTTTGAAAGGCCCTCCATCGGCGAAACCACGCCATCACCGGGCATCCAATTGATCTGACGCCATCCGGCTGAGAGAAATGCGATCAGGACAATGGCAAAAAAGATGATGTTCATGGGCTCTCTTTCTGTCGACGTTAGGGTCTACCAAACCCCCAACTGAAAGGTTTCTCGAGCGCTTCGTGACCGCCAACCCTGACGCCCGCAAACATCACTTCCGCCATTTTGGGCGCACCGGCCCTGGCAATATCGATCATAAGCTCCGCATCGGCGATCAGACGTTCAGCTTCTTCTCCAAGATATCCGCACCAGTATTTGAGGTCGTGGAAAAAGCAGGCCGGATAAAAGTCGATCCCCTGCCATGAATCAAACCACATGGAACACCCGTCGCTCTTAAAGGGGATAGGCGGCGGGTCTTTCTCAATTTTTTCCCAGAGGTCTGACAAACCGTGTGCCTCACAGATCTTTTCTATCTCAGGCAGAGGCACCTCCCTGTTCTTTTCAGGTAAATCCATTCGACGACCTCCTCCTTGAACGGTATGGTGATTAATCAGCAGTCAAGAGAAATATTTATCAAGCCCCATATGCCGGTGCAATTCAAAAAACTCTTGTCTCCCTTTTCTAAGCAGCAAGGAAAGATAAGTAAATCCTTCGTATGGCAGGGCATAACGTTCCAAACCCGGCTCTGTGCAGCGCCAGCATTCAGGAAATTTACCAATATTTTTGCGGAATTGGAAAGCTTTTTTTGAGAAAAGGAGGTCCCGCAGAGGGATCTTTAAAATGTTGCCCATGCTGATGTTGACAAGGGGGCATAAAAACAACTGGCCCGTGCTTCGAACAAAAAAGTAGTTAAAACCGCATGAGCAGGGTTTTCTTGTCATCCCCTCTTTAAAAAACTGGACAACGGTTTTCCCATGATAACCCCAAAGAAAGGCGTCACTCTCATAAAACTTTATCATCTCCTGGATATCTTCCTGACTGAAGACCAGATCATTTGCCCTATCGGGATTTAAATAGCGCGCGTCCGTAATGATACAAGGAGATATAATGGTAAAAAGACCGTTTGTTTCGGCATAAAGGGCGATCTCTTGCAACTCCTGGACATTTATCGGCAATATGGTTGTCTTTAACCCAATTACGAGATTTGAAAATGTTTCTCTCAGCTTTTTTAGCCCCTTTATCGTTTCATTCACCTTCGACCACGCGTCCGGGTAGTTTCTTATCCTTTCATGGATATCGCCTATGGCATCCATAGCGCAGACCATAACCAGATCAATACCTCTATCCCTCAACTTTGGAAGGATCTCATGGAGGCAGTCTAAAATACGAGTGGTCAAGAAACCATTGGTGGTAACAGCAATGGACTGAAGGGATTTAAGGTTTTTCTGTTTCAGCCTGCAAATACCTGAAAAAAACTGGGGCAGATCATCTCTCAGAAAGGGCTCACCACCTGTGATATCCAGTTCCCTGAGATCGGAAAGGAGGTCTGATGTGAGGAAATGAATCCAATGGTCCATGGACAGGTCCTTGACTTCACGAGGAATCTTCCAGATATTACACATGACGCATTTTGCAATGCAGTTGTGTGTGATTTCAAGACTGATGGCCTGTGGGCTGCCGGGGAGCCCTTTCCATTTCAGATATTGGAAACGAAGACCGTTTATCAAAAGCCTGGTTGTTAGTTTGAGCGCTGAATCCGTCATCTTATGCCTTCTTCAGATGATTCGCTTTGGGGCGTGCGAGGGGATTCTTGGGGAGCTTCCCATGAATAAACTGATTTTCTCAATGCGCACCGGTCTTCCACATTCATGAAATCACCAGTGGCTGCATAAGCCCGGCCCATACACCCACCGGCGCAGTGCAGCCTGCCCGGGCAATTTTTACATGCCTCAAGTTCAACAGATCTTCTGCGATTCAGATCGGCTAAATCAGCCCATAAGGGTAGCGCTTCGAAAAGGACTTCATCTAAGGGACGATAGAAAATATTTTTAGCAGCCAATTTATCTATTGGCAACATTAGACAGGGATACATCTCCCCATCCGCATTAATGTAAGGCGTTTCTATGCAGATACACCCCTCGGACGCAGGGAATGATTTCCCTGTGAACCATTCAATGGCAGCAATATTTCCCAGTTTTTTGTATCGCGATCTGAACTGCGGATCAGAATGATAGAGATTTAATAGTTTTGTATATTGTGCGGGTGTGGGAGGAGTTACCTGGTCGCTCTGTGCAGCCCGCCCTCCTAAGACCAAAGTTCCGCTTACGAGACCTCCGATCCCCGATTCGTCTAAGAGTTCGAGTAAACGAGGAAGCTCCTCGAAATTGTGTTGCGTCTCTGTGAATGCCACAACAACCTGCTGTCCCAGACCGGCCTCGGTTAAGAATTTCAGCCCTCGAAATGCCTGCTCGAAGCTCCCCGGGCCCCTCACCCGGTCATTGGTCTCAATCTATACCTCTTGAAGCCACATCTGTTGCTACAAGAATATCAGCTTTTCCACTTCGGAATTTTCCCATTGTTTGTTCCATT
>PVMK01121611.1_pt1 | contig 22652 bp, 24 predicted proteins | sample 1853481 | NCBI WGS metagenome assembly PVMK01 (sample SAMN08533507, study PRJNA380276) | Marine sediment metagenome, whole genome shotgun sequencing project. | reverse complement strand
TGGTTCTTGCTTTTTTTCTTGAATAGATACACCTTCTACTGTCATTGCAACACTGCTAAATGAACCAAATGTTTTGTCTGCTGGATGATAGGCCAATCTTTGTCTGGTTGCAAAGTATTGGTTTGATGGTGCTGTGTAACCAGTAACTGCTGCTTTTTGATCATTCCAGTTGGTTGTTGGCACTTTGCCTACAGGTGCATGCAATCTTACATAGTATCTGTTTGGTCTTGGAGAATAACCTGGAACTGACGCTCTGTATTTGTGATAGTCAGACATTGGTGAGGTATAGTATGCATCTTCTAGTGCTTCATTGAAAGTTGCTGGTGGTTGTTTTGCAGTCTCTGCTGGTTTTTGAACCTCAGTTGGTTTTGGTTGAGAGCCTTTTGGAAGTGTATCCTTCTTTGGTTCTGCGGGTTTTGTCTCAGCTGGTTTTGGTTGAGAGCCTTTTGGAAGTGTATCCTTCTTTGGTTCTGCGGGTTTTGTCTCAGCTGGTTTTGGTTCTGGTGGTTTTGTCTCAGCTGGTTTTGGTTCTGGTGGTTTTGTCTCTATTTGAGTAGCTAGTTTTGTTAGTTTAGCTTCTAATTGGGCTATCTTTGCTTCAAGATCTTTTTTTGTATTCTTTTTAGCAGCTGCCATTTAATGGAGATGAAGTTCTGTGGTTTATTTACATTTGGGTGGATACTATGACTAAACTAGATCAAGTTTAATATGCATAAAGAGGTTACCTAACTCAATGGATGATTTTGAAAAAGAGTACCCAGGATTTGACTGGAAAAATACACCTGCATACAAACATCCAGGAGGTAGAGATTGTCCATGCCCAAAACACGAGTACATTAGAGAACAGATCAATTTTACAAAACAGGTAAACGAGAAGGGAAAAGAACCATCAAAAATTACTCTAAAGTTCTGTCCAGATCACTATAAAGTCTACAAGGAAGAGGTAATTCCTGCAATGCCGTTAAAATACAAAATTCTAACAAAGATTGCACTAAAGGTTGGAGCAATCAAAATTGAGCAGTTAAGGTATATGGAATCAGAATTATGCTTTTACTGTAAATTTGGATCTGGGGGTCACGGAAAAAAGAACGAGCTTCCACCTGTTCCATAAAAATTCCTATTCAGGGCTAAGTAAGATTTTTGGTTTATTTGGAGTATCATGATGGCACATTTTTCCACATAAAGGACAGCGCTTCCTATCAAGAAAGATGCATTGACAAATGTGAGAATCAAGATAAGCTTTAGCAGATTTGTTAGATTCACCTGTTCCATTGCAAAAGGGACATTCAGACCCAAGTAGTTCGATAATCCCATTGCCTTCACAAACTACACACTTGTCTTCGCCCATCACTTATTCCATAAAAATTGAGACTTAAAATGCATTTGTCAATTTTATTCCTAAAAAACTGTCGTTTATCCAAATCTAGTTAAGCTTATACTTGTTCTCACTTCAGAAAAATTGTGACCGTTGAAGATATTCATGATTTCATAAAAGAATTAGAAAAAAATGATGAACTAAAAAGAATCAAAACAGAAGTTGATTCGAATTTAGAAATTGCTGAGATAATTAGAAGACAAATGTATTCAAACGGACCGGCCATTTTATTTGAAAATGTCAAAGGTTACGAAATGCCGGTTTTGGCAAATGCATTTGGCTCAATGAAAAGATTAGAAATTGGTTTAGAGATGACAGACTTTACTGAAATTGGACAGCGAATTGTTGATATGACAAAGATGAATATCCCATCTGGTTTTCTAAATAAAATTAAAAAACTTCCCGAACTCTCAAAGATGGCTGAATCATTTCCAAAGCTAGAAAAGAATGGACCAGTAACGGAGATTACATCGAATGCTGCATCCTTTGATGATTTACCTATTTTAAAATCCTGGCCAAATGATGCAGGACGATTCATTACATTGGGATTAGTGGCAACTAGTCATCCTGAAACTGGAGTACGAAATCTTGGCGTATATAGAATACAAATTCTGGATAGTACTCATGCAATAATGCACTGGCAAAAGCACAAACGAGGAGCACATCACTCAGATATTTCAAAGGACAAAGGAGAAAAGATCCCTACCGCAATAATTATCGGTGGAGAGCCTGCAACGATTTTTTCGTCAATTGCGCCCGTCCCAGAAGGACTTGACAAATACTTGTTTGCAGGAATTACAAGAAAAAAAGGAATCAAAACTGTGAAATGTAAAACAATCGATTTAGAAGTTCCAGCCAATGCTGAAATTGTGTTAGAAGGATACGTTGATCCTGCAGACCTGAGAGACGAGGGCCCATTTGGCGATCATACTGGGTACTATACCCCGGCTGAACCATTTCCTACTTTTACATTAACAGGAATTATGAAAAGAAAAAATCCAATTTATGTAACCACTGTTGTTGGAAAACCTATTCTTGAAGATGCATATATTGGAAAAGTAATCGAGCGCTCATTTTTGCCTCTTATTCGCATGTTCCATCCAGAGGTAGTTGATTTTTCAATGCCAGCAGCTGGATGGTTTCAGGGTATTGCAATAGTATCTATCAAAAAGAGATACCCAGGTCAAGCAAAAAAAGTGATGATGGGTCTCTGGGGAATGGGACAACTATCACTCACAAAGATGTTAGTGGTAGTAGATGATGACGTTAACATTCATGACATGAATGATGTCATTTGGGCAGTTACCACAAGAACAGATGCAGCTCGGGATACCATAATTATAGACAATACACCAACTGATACTCTTGATCCCGCATCATCCCTTGTCAATTTAGGGTCAAAACTAGGAATCGATGCAACACAAAAAACAAAAGAAGAGGGATATGAAAGAGAAATTCAACAACTAGTCAAAGTAGATGAAGCTACAAAGAATCTTGTGGATTCTAAATGGTCTAGTTATGGATTATAGTAAAGAAACCATATTGTAAAAATTATCACGTTCCTCTACTTGATATCCAATCTGATGAATCGCATCAATGATTATCTTTCCTGTCAATTCAGTAGAGCGTGCACCTGTACAAGTTACAACTTCTTCTCCAATCAAAGTACCTCCAAAGTCATCTGCACCATATTGAAGTGCTAGCTGAGCCATCCCAACTCCATTGGTGAGCCAAGAGGATTGGATATGAGGAATCAGTCCATCAAAAACAAGTCTAGAGATTGCAATCATTTTTAGTAACTGTAAGCCACCAGCACCATGCTCTACAATTCCTTGTTCTTTCATTAGTGTGTTATTTGGCTCAAAGTTCCAAGGAATAAACGCCATAAACCCTTTAGTTTTTTCCTGAAGTTTGATTATTTTAAAAAAATGATCAACAATGTTTTGATTACTTTCTACATGTCCGTACATCATTGTTGCAGATCCAGGTATTCCAAGAGAATGAGCTTCATCCATAATTCTAATCCAGTCGTCACTTGAAATTTTCTTTGGGCTAATGACATCTTTTACAGAATCTACTAGAATTTCTGCTCCTGCACCAGGAATAGATTGAAGGCCAGCATCTATTAATCTCGATAAAATTTCTTTTGTGGAGGATTTTTCTACTCGTGCAATCATGTCAATTTCAGATGTAGAAAGACCGTGAACCCCAATCAATGGGAATTTTTCTCTTATCATTTTAAAGGCGTTTTCATAATATTCAATTTTTAAATCTGGATTATGGCCTCCTTGAATGAGAACTTGTCTAATCTTAAACATCTCTGATGCGGATTTTACTCGAGCTTCAATTTGATCAAGAGTTAATGTATACGAGTCCTCAGACCCGGGAGATCTGTAAAATGCACAAAACTTACAATCAGTAATACAGACATTAGTATAATTCAAAATAATATTATTTACAAAAGAGGCTTTTTTGCCAAATTGTTGTTTTGTGAGATGGCCAGACACCATTCCCATCAGATAGATGTCGTCGGATTCTAAAAGTCTAAGGCATTCTTCTGGTCCGGGTCTTGTTCCATTGAGGGAATTTTCAAGAATGTCACCAATTTTACTTTGGTAAAGTTGTTCGGTGGTTTGACTCAATTAACTTCATCACTTTCTTCTGTGATTTCTATTTAATCTTATGTAGATAAAAAAGATAGAAATTATACAACCTTCAAACTAATTTGTGCTCAAAAAATGAAGTAAGGAATTTCAAGGATTCACGTTATTTTTAAGTAGGGCGCAAAAAAGAGATTCACCCATGGTATCAGGACATCAAATTAGACTCAATCGAATTATGAGAAAAGGAAAAATGCTTTGCATTCCAATGGATCATGGTATTTCAAATGGACCTATTGAAGGTCTTGAAGATCCTGTATCTATTATTTACAAATGTGAAAGACACGGTCTTACAAGTGTAATTGTCAACAAAGGAATCATCAAGGCATTACCTCGACCAACAAGAGTGGGAGTTTTGGTTCATTTTTCAAGTAGCACATCTTTATCCATATCACCTAATCGTAAAATGCTTACAGGAACCGTAAAAGAAGCTCTACGTTTGGGGGCAGATGGCGTTTCACTTCACATCAATATTGGAGGAAAAGAAGAACCAGAGATGTTAGAACAGCTTGGAATGATAGCAGAACAATGCCACCAATGGAATATGCCTCTTTTGGCAATGATGTATCCAAGAGGTGAGAATGTAAAAGATCCTCATGATCCTGAAATTGTTGGACATGTTGCCAGGATTGGCGCAGAATGTGGCGCAGATATTGTAAAAACAGTATACACTGGAGATATAGATTCATTTTCTAAAATTGTAAAAAGTACACCAGTACCAATAGTAATAGCTGGTGGACCCAAAGCAAAAACAGATTTAGACATTCTTCAGATGACAGAAGATGCAATTACTGCTGGCGCTAAAGGAGTAACATACGGACGAAATATTTTTGCACATAAAACTCCAGAAAAAATGGTTGAAGCTTTAGCGTCTATTATCTTCAAAAAAGAATCCGCAAAGGAAGCCATGAAAAAAATTGAGTAAAACACGAGAACTTATTATTTCACCTAAAGTATCTCAGGCACAGTTATCAAAATTTCTTCCACAATTAGAAGAAGAAGGAATTAAAATGATTTATCTTGATCCAAAAAAAATTGCAAAAACCAAAACAAAGTTTGAAACTATATTCTCATCCCCTAATGCAAAACACATTATTCTTGAAAAAGATACAGCAAAAAAACCAAGAGGAAAAAAAGTAGGAAGAAAATTCAAAATATTATCAAATGAAGATATCGAGAATGTTTTAACCATGTCAAAAAAAGGTCTGGATTTTGTTATAGTAGAGGTAATAGATTGGAAAATAATTCCTCTTGAAAATATAATAGCAAAGCTACACAAAATACATACGAAAATTTACGCTATTGCAAGAACTCCTGAGGAAGTAAGAAAAATGTTTTCGATTTTAGAGGTAGGAGTGGATGGAGTAATTTTCAGCACCTCATCGATTGGAGAGGTTAGAGAGGTTATGGTATACTTGGGAAGTAAAAGTTTTGATTTGAAAAAAGGAAAAATAATTGAGATTAAAGAGGTCGGTGATGGAGAAAGAGTGTGTGTAGATACAGCATCAATGCTACACAGAGGAGAGGGAATGCTAATTGGCAGTAGATCAAACTTTTTATTTTTAGTTCATAACGAATCAGTTGGCTCTTCTTTTACATCACCAAGACCATTTAGAGTAAATGCCGGAGCGGTTCATTGTTATACCTTATCTCCAGACGGCACAACGAGTTATCTTTCAGAGATTGAAACAGGCTCCGAAGTATTAATCATAAATTCACAGGGGAAAGCAAGAAGAGCAACCGTAGGACGATCAAAAATTGAAAGGCGGCCTATGCTAATGATCAAAGCATCAGTAGATGGAGAAATTGGGGGAATAATTGCCCAAGATGCTGAAACAATACGTTTCGTTAAACCAAACGGCCAACTTGTTTCAGTAACACATCTCAAAAAAGGTGATACAGTAATGGTTTATTCCAAAGTAGCTACTGGAAGACATTTTGGAATGGAAGTATCTGATGAATACATCTTAGAAAAATAATCAAAATGAAATACAAAACTTGTGTATCAATAGCAGAGACCACACCTAAAAAACTCTTACAAACTTTAAGGATTGCATTAAAGAAATCAGATTATGCTGAAATAAGATTTGATTTTCTAAAAGCAGAACAGATTCCCCAAGTTTTAGAGGCCGTAAAAAAAGATCTAAAAAAAATAGTATGCACATTAAGACCAAAAACAGAGGGAGGTAAATTTGCAGGAAAAGAAAAGGAACGACTCTCCATCTTAAAATTAATTGCAGAGTATAATCCTTTTTTGCTAGACATTGAGTTTAACACGATGAAACAAAATAAGAATTTAGTAAAGTATCTAAAAACAACAAAAACAAAATTACTGATTTCTGAACATGATTTTAAAAAAACACCAAGTCTCACAGAATTAAAAAGGAAGCTAAATCAAATGAGTAAAGTCTCATCTAATGTTAAAATTGTAACCACGGCAAAATCAACTGAGGATTCAACTAGAGTTTTGCAATTATACAGCAAAAAAGAGAATATCAATTTGATTGCCTTTACCATGGGAAATCCAGGCAGGGTTTCAAGAATTTTGAGCCTGTATTTAGGGAGTCCCTACATCTATGTGTCCTTGGGAAAGCCAGTTGCCCCAGGACAATTTAGCTTAGACGAAGTGAAAAGAATTATCAATTTGAAGAATTAAACTTTATTGAATAATCAAATTTAGGTTCAACAAATCACACCAATAATTTCATGATTTCAAGAAAAGTTAAAGTCGAGAGTTTAAATCAATCTTGTGAACCAGAAAAAAAGATGTCAAAAACATTTGCAGTCATTGGAGATCCCATTAATCATTCACTTTCCCCAAATATTCATAGTGCAGCGTTTAGGGATTTGAATTTAGATTCATCCTACATTGCATATAGAATTCCTAAAGGGGAACTAAAGGAAGGAATAGATGCACTAAAGAAAATAAAAATAGACGGATTCAACGTTACTGTTCCCCATAAAGTAGAGATGATGAAGTACTTGGATAAAATGGACGAGTCTTGCAGTCTTATTGGAGCAGTAAACACTGTGACAAATAATGAAGGAGTTTTAAAAGGATTCAACACGGACATGGATGGATTTTTAGATCCATTAAAGGAAAAAAAAATAAAAATACAGGATACAAAAATTCTTTTGCTTGGTGCAGGGGGAGCAGCAAGGGCTATCGTGGCAGGATTTGCCAAAGAACATGCAAAACACATTACAGTTGTAAATAGGACACTTGAAAATGCAAACAACTTGGTGCAATTTGCAAATAAGATTGGTCTTAATTCGGATGCCATAAACTTTGAAAAATTTGGAAATAATTTAGAAGATTATGATATAATAGTTAACGCAACATCCATCGGATTAAAAAATGAGTCCAGCCCTATTTCTTTTGAATCGATTAAACCAGAAGCCATTGTTTATGATATTGTATATATGCCAATGCATACTGATTTTTTAAAGAATGCAAAAGAAAAAGGGGCTATTACCATTTACGGTTATGAGATGCTTTTGGGCCAAGCAGTAAGAGCCTTTGAGATTTGGCACGGTATGAAAGCACCTTATAATGCCATGAAAAAAGCCCTTTTAGGAGGAGTGTGATGGCTAAAGCCAAAGCGATTGTTCATGGAGCAGTATCACTAGTAAGTGCTATAGCAAACAAAAAAGGAGCCACGTTAGGAATTTCTCTCACAGTTGAGGCCACAGTTGGAACAAGTCCTGGAAAAGGAATCATCATTCAATCTAAGAATAAAACTCTTAGTTCTCGACTAATTAATAAAACTGTAGAAAAAATTTTAACAAAAAAAGAATTAGAGCAAAATAAAATTACAATAAGTTTGGAATCAGAAATTCCAACAGGATATGGGTTAAAAAGTTCTAGTGCAATATCCTCAGCAATTGCTCTTGCATGTGCAAAAATATTCAAACCGGAATTAACAGACCAGCAAATTTTACTTGCTGGAGTGGATGCATCAATAGAATCAAAAGTAAGCATTACTGGAGCGTATGACGATGCCTGCTCATGTTATTTTGGAGGATTTAATGTAACTGATAATGCCAAGAAAAAAATAATTCGCTCAGAAAAAATTCCTGCAAATTTAATGGCAGTAATTTTAGTTCCATATAATCGAAAACGTGGAAATGTAAAAAATTTAAAAACATTATCCTCTGTTTTTTTAAACGCATGGAAATTAGCTAAAAATGCAAATTATTGGGAGGCTATGATAATTAATGGTTTAGCAACCTCAACAATATTAAATTCAGACCCAAAAATCATAACTGATTTACTTGAAAAAGGTGCCATCGCAGCATCGATTTCTGGAAATGGACCTGCAATAGCAGCAATTGTCAAAAAAGGAAACGAACATAACATAAAAAGAGTTTTTTCTGCATTAGATGGAAAAATAATTGTTTCAAAAGTAAATAACAAAAAAGCTGAAGTACATGAATTGTAAAGTCGAAAAATCAAAACTGTCAGGAAATTTGGTTTGTCCTCCAAACAAGAGCTATACTCACCGAGCTATTTTTCTTGCAGTCCTTGCGGGAAATAACAGTAAAGTGGATAATGTTTTATTTTCAGATGATACTGCAGCAACAATTAATGCATGCAAAAACTTTGGAGCTCAAATTGAGCAAAAAGATTCCGCTATCATTGTAAAAAAATCAATTGGGAAAGGAAAATTAGTGCCTGAAATTAATGCAGAAAACTCTGGAACCACAATTAGAATAGCATCAGGAATTGCTAGTTTGTTTTCTGAGGAAATTACCTTAACAGGAGATTCCAGCCTGCAAAACAGACCAATGCAACCGTTGTTAGACGCACTAGAAAGTATCGGGGCAAAATGTTCTTCAACTGATGGAAAACCCCCCATTAAGATTACGGGAAAAATCATGGGAGGAAACGTAACGATTCCTGGAAATTTTTCAAGTCAATTTATTTCAGCATTATTGATCAGCGCCCCATTAACCGAGAAGGGGATGAATTTAGAAATTGAAGGGAATTTGGTGTCAAAGCCATATCTTGATGCAACAATTTCGACTATGAGACATTTTGGAGTCAAAGTTCAAACATTAATTCCATACAAACGATACAACATTGCACCCCAAATTTACAAACCATCAGAATTTACTGTTCCAATTGATTTTTCAAGTCTTGCTTTACTTTTATCAGCAGCAGTGTTGTGTGGAGAAAATTTTGTGATCCAAGGAAATATTGGAAATTTACCCCAAGGAGATGAGGTGTTTATAGATATTTTAGAGAAGTTAGGTGTTAAAGTAACGATTAAGGACGATAAGATATCTATTCAATCTCCAGAAAAATTAAATGGTGGAAAATTCGACCTTAGTAATTCTCCTGATTTACTTCCCCCTCTAGCAATACTATCATTGAAGTCCTCAAGTCCAATTGAAATTGTCAATGTAAAGCATGCCAGGCTAAAAGAGACTGATAGAATTGCAATAGTATCAAGAGAACTGGTCAAATTAGGAATCAGAGTAGAAGAAAAAGAAGATGGATTGATTTTAAATAAATCAAATAATCTCAAGGGTGGATCTTTGAATTCAGAAAATGATCATCGATTATTCATGGCATTTTGTATTGCAGGAATGTTTGTAGGAGATTGTACAATTACAGATCCTGAATCTGTAAAAGTATCTTATCCAAATTTCATTGTAGAGATGAAAAAAATTGGAGCTAAAATTTCAATTCAATGATGCTGATTTTAAAAATTGTCAAAAGGGTTCAAAAGGCGCGACTCTGTATAGAGCGAAAAGCTTTCTCCTCACCCAAAACGCCATTGCGTTAATAACACATATTTTTCGCAGAGCCGCGCAAACTATTCGTTAAAATTTGCACGATTTGTCATATTATATATATAATTTAATATTATTTAAAATCTTTTTGTATTTTTTTGATAATTTTGTAGTAATTATTATAATTTTCACATATTTGAGAAAAATAATTTCAAGATTAGCAATAGATCAATCAAATTTTTAGGATTTTATTTGATGAGGAATTATAAGCATCACTCTACCATCAAAGAATATTGTCAGGAAATTCTATTGGTCAACGTCTAGTTTTAACTAGTTTTGGTGAGAGTCATGGAAAAGCCATTGGTGCCATTTTAGATGGATGTCCTGCGGGATTGGAAATAGACGAAAAAGAAATCCAAAAAATGCTAGATTATAGAAAACCAGGAACATCAGTCATCACATCTCAAAGAAAAGAAGGAGACAAGGTTGAAATTATTTCAGGAGTGTTTAGAGGATTTACCACCGGAGCTCCAATCACCCTGATGATTTGGAATAGTGATCAAAAATCTCGAGATTATGAAAACTTGAAAACTAAACTGCGGCCTGGCCATTCAGATTATCCAGCCATGATAAAGTATAATCACTTTAATGATTTTAGAGGTGGAGGAAGATTTTCAGGAAGATTAACTGCAACCCATGTAATGGGAGGAGCTATTGCCAAAAAACTTCTCAAAGTCACATTAGGAATTGAAACTAATTCATTTACAACACAAATTGGTAAAATATCAATGGAAAAAGAGTTTGATGCAAAAATGATTAAATCAATTTACAAAAATGATGTTAGATGTCCTGATGAGAAAACAGCAAAAAAAATGAAGACGTCTATTATGAATGCAAAAAAAAATGGAGATTCACTTGGAGGAATAATTGAGTCCATTACAACTAATGTTCCGGTGGGATTGGGGGAACCAATTTTTAGTTCTTTAGAATCTGACTTGAGCAAAGCAATTTTTTCAATACCATCTGTAAAAGGAATAGAATTTGGTTCAGGATTTGAAGGTTCAAAATTATTTGGCTCTGAAAATAATGATCTGTATACAATTAAGAGTGGAAAAATAGTTACAAGGACAAACAATTCAGGAGGAATATTAGGAGGACTTTCAAACGGAATGCCCATTACATTAAGAATCGCCTTTAAGCCTGCATCGTCAATTGCCAAAAAACAAAGTACTGTAGATATTAAAACAAAAAAGATTACAACTTTACAAATTCAAGGCAGACATGATCCATGTGTAGTTCCAAGGGCACCACCGGTAGTGGATTCTCTTGTAGCGCTGACATTAGCGGATCACGCTCTTTTGGCGGGACAAATCAGCCCTATATTATAAAAAAATGTCTGAAATTAATGAACTTCGTAGTAAAATGGACGAGATAACTATTGAAATGATAAAGATGCTAAAGACTAGGACTGATATTTCCAAGGAGATTGGTGAAATTAAAAAAAATATTGGAAAGGTAATTACCGATGAATCACGAGAAAATAATCTACGAACCAAAATTATTTCATTATGCAGAGAATTGAATTTTGACGAGACAATTGCTACAAAATTTTTGAATTTTCTTCTAAATGAGTCTGTAAAGGTACAATCTAGTGATAAGGAAACACATCTATCAATTTTTCTTAAAGCAAAATCACTTGAATTAAAAGGACAAAGAATAATTCACATGGAGGTGGGGGAGCCAGATTTTTTACCGCCAACAATTGTTAAAACCGCACTTGGAGAAGTTTATGACAAAGGATATTTGAAATATGGTCAAGCGAAGGGAATTCCCCAATTTAGAGAGGCTCTGGCACAACATGTATCAAAAAATTTTGAAGTCGACATAAAACAAGAAAACATTATTGTAAATCCAGGGGCGAGATTTGGAATTTTTACAGTAATTACTACTTTGCTAAATCCAGGAAATGAATTAATCATTATTGAACCTGCATGGCCGGCATACAAGGATTGCGCGTTACATGCAGGAGTTAAAGTAAGGACAATTAATACCACATTAGAAGATAATTGGGAACCATCAATAGAACAAATAGAACAAACTATCAATTCAAATACAAAAATTATTGCTTTGAACTATCCAAACAATCCAACTGGAAAAGTTCTGCCTGAAAAATTGCAGGATGAAATTGTAAATCTTGCAATAAAAAATGATCTCTACATACTTAGTGATGAGATTTACTCTCAATATGCATTTGTAAATTGGAAAAGCATACTTGGTTATAATTATGAAAAAAGTATAGTTACCCAGTCCTTTTCAAAATCTCATGCCATGACAGGGTTTAGAATTGGATACACCATTGCTCATCCAGATATTGTCGAAAAAATGTCAAAATTTGAGGCATTGTGCCTTACGAACGTTTCAGAACCAGTACAATATGTAGCCATGAAGGCTTTAGAAGCAGATACGACAGATAATACTAATACAGTACAGCAAAGATTAGAGTTATTGTCAAAAAAGGCAAGAGAAATGAACCTTGATTTTATAGTCCCAGATGGGGCCATGTATCTTTTTGCAAAAGTTAATCAAGAGGGATTCGATGGAGTACAATTTGCCAATAGTCTTTTAGATGAAGGGTTAGCAGTAGCACCAGGTGAAGGATTTGGAAATTACAAAAAATTTATTCGATTATCAGCATGTCAAAATGAAAAAATACTAATTGAAGGAATGAATATACTAAGTGGTTGTTTGGGAAATAAACAATGAAGAAATCAATTACAATTATTGGGGCAGGAGGTCAAATGGGCCAATGGTTTTCAAAATATTTTGCAAGTAAAGACTTTGAAGTAACTGGATACGACGAAGAAAATCCAATTAAAGGAAAAGACATCATACAAGCAAGTTCATTAGTTGGTGGAATCCTGAAAGCAGATTATGTAATGTTGTGTACCCCTACAAGAAGAACTCCAGAAATTATTAGATTAATTGCAAAAGAAATGAAAAGAGGAACATATCTAATTGATATTTCGTCTCAAAAAGGAAAAGTCGTAGCTTCCTTAGCAAAAATGCCCGCAAAAATTAATCCGATATGTATTCATCCAATGTTTGGTCCAGGTATAAAAAAAATCAAAGGACAAAATATCATTTCAATTCCCATAAAAGATGCCAAAAAAGAACTAACCGTTGCAAAAACACTTTTTGAAGGAGCAAATTTTGTAACCATTGATGCGGTGGAACATGATAAAAAAATTGCAGTAATATTAGGACTAACTCATCTAGTAAATCTTGTTTTTGCAAACATTATTTCAAAAGATGAAAAAATGACCCTTACTGAAAAAATGTCAGGAACCACATTTAGAGTGCAAAAAATTCTTGCAGAAAGCATAATGGCAGAAGCTCCAGAATTAATTGAAACAATTATTGCAAATCCAGAGATTCGAAGAGTAGCAGAAGATCTTTGGAAGGATGTAGGCAGGCTCCTTACTTCTATTCAAGAATCAAAAACTGAAGAAGTCATAAGTTACATCAAAGCATGCCAAGAAAGACTTTCTTCTAAAACTAATTTAGATGCATCCTACAAAAAATTTACAAAAATGACAAATGCAATTGAGAAGAAATAACAGATATGCGTTCAACAAGGATAGTTACATCCTTCATCAAAGATAATGATAGATTTCTTTTTCTAAAAAGAAGTGATAAAGTAAAAACCATGAGAGGGTTGTGGGCAGGAGTAAGTGGCATAATTGAGGGAGATGAGGAGCCTCTAAAAAGAGCAAAAATCGAAATATTTGAAGAGTTGGGAATAACCGAAGACAAAATTAAATTCCTAAAATCATCTTTGGAAATGAAAATAAATTCTCCTCAATATGAAAATCATGAATGGGAAATTTTTCCATTTTTATTTGAAGTAAAAAATCCAATAATTAAACTCAATTGGGAAAATTCTGAATATAGATGGATAACAAAGAATGAAATTAAAAACTATGAAACAGTTCCAAGTATTGAAAAAGTTTTATTCAGTTTGTTGTAGTTTTTCTTTTTCATAGAATCTTTGCTGAGGTAGCATAATGTAAACACATGCACCTCCACACATTGTGCAGGGAACGTTATTTCCAGGATGTTGCCCTGTTCTACGGTGAATTTTAGCTGCACCTTCTGGATCGATTGATAATGCTAATTGCTTTTCCCAGTTCAGTGTACGTCTAGCTTCTGTCATTGCAATATCCCACTTTATTGCCTTTTCACGTATCTTGACAAGATCAGCTGCATGTGCGGCTATCCTATATGCGATCAAGCCAGCTTTGACTTCTTCTGCATTTGGCAATGCAAGATGTTCTGATGGAGTAAGGTAACACAGGAGATCGACACCTTCACTTGCAGATACAGCTGCACCAATTGCACTTGCAATGTGATCATGACCTGATGCAACATCAGTTACCAACGGACCTAAAACATAGTATGGAACATCACCAATAAGGGATTTTGCTAATCGAACGTTTGCTGCTACTTCGTTTAAAGGAACGTGTCCTGGTCCTTCTATCATCACCTGAACGTCTTTTTCATGTGCTCGTTTGGTCAGGTCTACCATGTTTATCATCTCTTGAATCTGTAATTGGTCATGAGAGTCAAGAATTGAGCCTGGTCTTAATGCATCCCCTAAGCTAAAGGTCACATCATACTTTCGTGCCAATTCAATCAAATAGTCATAATGAGTGATGTATGGATTTTCCTTATCATGTTTTAGCATCCAAGCTGCAGTTAAGGTACCACCCTTACTAACAACTCCGCCATATCTTTGAACTTTTAAGATTCTTTTTGCAATGTCCTTTGTAATTCCACAATGAATTGTTGTATAATCAACACCATCTTTTACATTATTTTCAAAAGCATTTAAAAAATCATCTTCCGTTAAGTTTAATGGATTTTTGAGAACCTCAACACCGTAATTATATGCTTCATAGATTGGAACAGTGCCAAATGTGATAGGCGCTTCTTGTAATAAAGTTTGTCTAATTTTTTTAATATCACCTCCATCGCTTAAATCCATAATTGTGTCTGCATGATATTTTATTGCAATCTTTGTTTTTTCAATTTCCTCTTCAAGATTTACATTTAGGGTAGAGGTTCCAATGTTTACATTTACCTTTGTTTTAAGACCCTTGCCAATTCCCACATTGTGAATTTTCTGTTTTCTTTCATTGTTACTTGGTATAATTATGGAACCCTTAGCTATTTTTGGAATCAACCAATCAAGTGTTACATCTTCATCCTTTGCAACTTGTTTCATTTCTTCGGTGGCAACTCCTCTACGTGCTGCACTCATTTGTGTGCTCATAATTATTCTATGTTTTAACCTGATTTAAAGAATCATGAAAAGTAACAAAATATAAGATCTATAAGAAAAATTCTTATCACTATAATAACAAAAATGATCGTTCTTATATGTTAGAAAAAGAATATAGGACCATTGAGAACGGTTAGAGAGTGCAAGCATTGTGGAAGAGAATTCCAAAGTTTGAAAGATGAATTTTGCTCAGAAGATTGTCTCCAACAAATATCCTAAAATTGAAATAATCAAAAAAATGGTTTTGGGCGTTATTCTTTATAAAATAATTGTATAAAATGCCCAAATTACACCTAAACTGAGTTTAATTGTAGAGTGAATTAAAGAGAGTTACTGTATCTTTTGACTTGTTGCATATAGACCAAATTTCAAGATTAAATCTCTTCAACATAAATAATTTTCATATAAAAATAATTGTCTCTCTCCCCGTTACCTCATTTGGTCTACACTTTTTTCCTCAACTACGCATCACCAAGACTTTCAAAGACAAAATATTTTTCCTCACTTAAAACACCATTAAAGAAATTTTCATAAGTTTTGGTTTGGTATTAGCCTGCATATATGGGATGCAACATATCTCTTTGGGTGGGAACCCGAGTCAAAAGAATTTTTTATCCAAATTAAAGCGAATATGATCTTTTTACTATAAATCATGTTTAAGAAAATAAAATCAGGCACTAGTTACGATTTGAAAAAATCAAATCCCATGTAAAAGATAAACAAATTAGTACAAGTTTTAGATAAATATCATGAACTTACTTTCAATTGGAGGATCTGATCCTTCCTCAGGTGCAGGAATTCAAAGTGATGTGAAAACATTTGCGTCATTAAATACACATGGGTTAACGGTGATTACTGCCATAACAAGTCAAAATACTTCAAAGTTTGGAATAATACAACCTGTATCAAAAAGAATTTTAAAAAATCAGATGGATTTAGTTTTTTCAGATTTCATTATAGATGGAATTAAAATCGGCATGGTATACAATTCTGAAATAATTAAAACAATTTACAATGCATTAAAGAAACTCTCAATTCCGATAGTAGTGGATCCTGTAATTAAATCAACTACTGGCGGAATGCTGATCCAAAAGTCGGCAATTAATGATTTTAAAAAATATTTGATACCCTTGGCGACAATCATAACTCCTAATAGATTTGAGGCTGAATTTATCTCAAAAATCAAAGTAAATTCAAAAAACTCTCTTCTAAAGGCAGCCAAAATAATTCAAGAGATGGGAGCCAAAAACGTAGTAATTACCGGATTAGATTTAAAGAAAAATTACATATTGGATTTTATAATGACTGAAAAAAATCAGAAATTAATTAAAAATAAAAAGCTGAAAACAAGTAACCACGGTAGTGGATGTAACTATTCTGCATCAATGATATTTTCATTGGCTCAGGGTAAATCAATATTTGAATCAGCAAAATTTGCGCATGAATTCAGTGTTGATTCAATCAGAGGTGCGCAAAAAATAGGAAAAGGACTTGCAATAACACAAAAAAGATCCGATCCCATATATTTAGAATTAGCTAGGGCCATAAGCAAATTCACTAAAATAAAAAACATTTCAAAAAGAATCCCAGAATGTCAAACAAATTTTGTGTTTTCAAAAAAATCTCCCAAATCAATCAATGATATACTAGGAATTTCTGGACGAATTGTAAAAACAGGAACTATCGTAACCCTAGCAGGAAACTTGGAATATGGGGGTTCAAAACATGTGGCAACAGCTATACTTGCATTCAATAAAAAATTTCCCCACATTTGCTCAGCAATCAATCTTAAGTTTCAAAAAGAAACAATTACCAAATTAAAAAAAAATGGTTTTACTGTAAAAAATTATGACCGAATTAGAGAACCCAAAATGATCAAAAATAATGAAGGATCATCAATTGAATGGGGAATAATCAGTGTTCTAAAAGAGTCCAAAGAACCACCAGATGCGATTTTTCACAAAGGGGATTTTGGAAAAGAACCCATGATACTGATTTTTGGGACTTCCCCTGATTCGGTTATTGAAAAAATTTCTAAACTATTTTTGTAAATTGGGTATGTTTCAAACCCACACTCGAACATAAATAGTGAAAAATCAAAGAAAATTTATGAAAGCAGTTATTCTAGCAGGCGGCCTAGGGACCAGATTGCAGCCATATACTACATTTCTTCCAAAACCAATGTTACCTCTAGGCGAAAAACCAATTTTGGAACATTTGATAGAGTGGTCAAAGAAAAATGGAGTAAAATCTATTGTCTTATGTGTTAGCTACTTGCGAAAAACAATTGAAGATTACTTTGAAGATGGTAAAAGATTAGGAGTAAATATTGAGTATGCCAAATCGAACAAACCTCTTGCAACAGCAGGACAGCTAAAGACTGCAGAAAAATTCATCAATGATACTTTTGTCTGCATGTATGGTGATTCAATTTATGATTTTAATTTAGGTAATATGATAAGACAGCATAGACAAAAAAAATCGTTTGTGACAATGAGTTTGCATCAATACAAAACTAATTTACCTTATGGAGTAATAGAGACTACAAAAAATAACAAAGTTATAGCATGGAATGAGAAACCAGAAATTAAAGTAAATATCAACATGGGCTGCTATGTTATGGAACCAGGGATTATGAAATTTATTCCCAAGAATAAACCGTTTGGAATGGACGATGTAATTAATAAAGTCATGACAAAGAAAAAATTGATCAGTAGTTTTACCAGCAAAAATGGATTCGTAGATATTGGAAATAAAGAATCATACACAAAAGCAAACGACGAATTTATTCAAAAGCTTGGAAGAATTTAGTTTAAAAATGGACAACGTCATTATTAGAGAGCTACAAAAGGAAGATCTATGGAAGGGATTTTTAACCACTTTAGATTCTCTTCGTCAAGCAAGCAATATCGAAAAAAATACGGCAGATAAGATTTTTGATAAAATTGAAAATAATACAGACCACATAATTGCTGTGGCACTAGTAGACGAAAAAATAGTAGGGGCTGCAACTTTGTTGCTAGAATCCAAATTCATACACAATGGTGGTATTGTTGGGCACATTGAAGATGTAGTTGTTGATAAAAACTATCAAGGGCAAAAGATAGGTGAGAAAATCATTAGATACCTGTTAGAATGTGCAAAAACAAAGAGATGCTATAAAACAATCCTAGATTGTACAGATAATGTAAAGCCTTTTTATGAAAAAATAGGGTTTAAGCATAATGCAAACGCATTAAGATTTGATCATCTCTAGAAATACTCTTTTTTTGGTTTCTTCTTTTTTATTTTTAACAGTGAAGCCCCAACTAGCATTACAGGAATTGACAAGATCATGAAGACTATTGGAGTGTAGGTGACAGTATCTGACATGTATGGTTCAGCAATCTTATCTACAAGATAATAACAATATGCCATTCCAATAATCATAACAACTCCTCCTGCAATTATGAGATAGCCGATAGGTTTTGAACCATAACGTCTAGCCATCAAATAGGAAAGACCGCCCATAACGGATGCTGGTGCAGCACCTATTGAAATGAACTGTAAGATTTTAGGATCAGCATCAAAGCTTAATCCAAATTCAAAATCTTCAGGAACATCAGTCATAAATACGTAAATTGTAATCATTTCTCCAAAAAACATAAAAAATAAAGCCAAACTAACTCCGGCAACCCACTTTTCAATTCCCATAATGTTTATCCGATTCGGTTGATAATTAAACCATTCAAAAAATTATATGATTCCAACTAGGTTGGCCAACTCTTTTCGACAAGCAGCACCAAGCTTTTCTGCAGTCTGCTCTGGAGAAATATCATTTAAGAAAATTCCGTATCCTCGTTCTAAGCCAGACCTAGGTTTTGTAATTGGATAAATTTCAATATGCCAATGAATCTGTCGGCTATTCTTCTTTTCAGGAGACAAATGAAATACTAAATTATATGAAACATTTTTGATTGTTTTTGATAATCCTCCCAATGTCGCCCTTAAGATAAGTGATAAATCGTTAATGTCCTTTTGTGTAATTTTAGAAAAACTAGTAATATGTTTTTTTGGCACAATCCAAAATTCATAGGGTTGTGATGAAGCCCAAGGACAAAATGCAATAAATCCCTCAGTTTGAAGGACTTGTCTTGTGCTACCAGTTTCAGCATTGATTGTTTGGCACATTACGCATACTCCTTTTTCATTTAAAATATTATGAGATGCTTCTGCCTCAGATTCAATTATTGGAGGGATTGTTGAAAAAGTTATCAAATTCAAGTGCGGATGAGGGTTGTTATTTCCAGCTGCCTCGCCTTGATCTCCATAAATTGAAACATAGGTAACGCCTTTTTGGGTGTAAAGCCACCTTAATCTGTCTTGGACTACCACTAGAACATTTGACCATTGTTCAGGATCTATTGTTGCAAAAGTGTCTTTTGGTTTTGGGGAGGCAACAACCACATAATGATACCCATATGCTGGTTCGCTGTAATGGGGTTTATCGCTGTATGAATTTTCGGCATTAATTGAAACTACAGGATTTTTACTTTCAAAAACTCGAATAGACCAATTTTTGACATACTCATCCTCGTTATCCTGAAGACGTTGCAACATCCCATCCTTTGCAACCAAAGAAAGAACAGAAGGGTTTGTCATAGATTCATTTCCAGGAGCAAATGGCATTTTTTTTGGGTCGATAACTTTGTCATCTTTTTTTGATATTATCATAAAACGTTCAGAAACATAGTCTTTTCTCATGTCTCCCATAGTTCTTAGTGGCAGAAAACGCTTGTTAAAATGTTTACGGAGATCCAAATTAATGAGAAACAAATGAATTTTAGATAATGACAAGTAAGAAAATAGCATATTCATGCAAACATAAAAAAAAGTTGTAACTCAAAATTGTCAGATAGCCAATTCGATTTTAAATTATTGATCGCATAATTTTATGTAAGCTTTAAAGTGAGCGGTAAAAATTGAAGATTCGAAAAGGTGTATGGATAATTCTGATGTTCATATAATTTACGTTCTATTAGACGGAGTAGGAGACCTACCACATCCAGATTTGGATGGAAAAACACCCCTCGAGGCAGCAAATACACCCAGTCTTGATAAAATAGCAAAAAATGGTTCTATTGGCCAAGTGATTTCGGTTGGAAAAGGAATAGCCCCGGAATCAGATATTGCTGTATTCAACATGTTAGGATACAAATTCCTTCATTCAGATTATGTTGGAAGAGGAGTAATTGAGGCAATAGGGGTAGGAATTGATTTTAAAGATGGAGATTTAGCTTTAAGGGGAAATTTTTCCACATTAAATGACGAGGGAACAATTATTGACAGAAGGGCAGGAAGACATATCGAAAGGGAAGATGTCAAAGAAATAGCCAAAGAGATTGAAAATAAAATAAATTTTTCTTATCCAAACTCGTCAGTAGTAGTTGCACCCACTATTGGGCATCGAGTCACGGTTAGAATTAGGGCAGATGGAATTAATCTTTCCTCAGAAATTACCAATACAGACCCCGCATATGCTCGAGTAGATGGAATGGGAGTTGCAAAAGCAGTCGGTGATTTTATGCGAATCGAAAAATGTTTTCCATTAGAAGAATCAGAAAGTTCAAAGATAACAGCTAATTTGGTTAATGAATTCACAGAGCAGTCTTTGCAAATAATGAAAGAAAGCCCAATAAATCAAAAAAGGGGAGTGGCAAACAAGAAAAAACTAAGTTGCATATTACTAAGAGATGCAGGAAACAAATATCCCGACGTAACACCAATCAATGAAAAATATTCAATGAAATTTTCTTGCATTGTAGACATGCCAGTAGAATTGGGAATTTCAGATGTTTTGAAAATGAAAGCATTTGAAGCAGGAGGATTGACAGACTATGAAGAAAAAGCTCGAGTTGCAGCAAAAGCAATGGAGACTCAAAATGCAATTTATGTACATCTAAAAGGTCCAGATGAATTCGGTCACGACGGAGATGCAATAGGAAAAACGAAAAACATTGAGGAAATTGATCGAAGATTTTTCAAAACATTGCTAGAAAACATTGATTCAAGCAAAGTTGCCATTTTAATTTCTGCAGATCATTCCACTCCTTGTATCAATAAAGGCCATAGTGATGATCCTGTGCCGGTTTTGGTTTCAGGAGATTTATTAAAAAAGGATGGAACGACTAGAATGACAGAAGAGCAAGCAAAAAAAGGCAGTATAGGATTGCTTCAGGGTGCCGAAGTGGTTACAACCGCTCTCAATTTAATTAAATCTCAAATCTAGTTAGAGTGTTAGATTTTTTCATATCAATAGTCTTCCTTCGAATCCTATCAACATCTATGTTATGATACAAGGCTGGAGAATTACCTAGTTTTTCTAATACACGGCCAAGCATTCCAAGACCAATCGAATAATCATTCTGTTGAGAATGAGCAAACGCTACGGCCAATAAAATAATTCCTTGTACCATATCTTTTTCCCTACCATAACATTTCTTCCAAACGCCCTCTAAGGCCTCATGACATTCCCAGAATCTTTCATTGTTGAAATAAAAAATCCCATCTTTCACGCCAATTTCTTTTTCTATATTTTCTTCCACAATGTGCCTTGCATTATCTAGTTTCCCAATAGGACTTAGCTTCTCAACCATCAAATCTAATTCTTCTTTTTTAACTTCCACATCAAACTCTACAAATTTGCTAGATACTCGTGCAACTCGTACCGAGGCATCCATATCCATGCAATAATTTCTTGCCTTGTAGATGAGTTCCCGCGAGTCCGACGGTGTAAACTTATCATTTTTTAGATGAATCATGTATCGGGCCACAAGATTAGTTGAGGGTTATTTCATAAATTTGTTCTCTGTTCTCAATCAAGATTTATATGAAATATGAAGAGGATTTCCGATACATGTCGATTATTGAAACCGTTAGTGATGTAAATAACACGTTTCTATCGCGAAGAGAGCTTACCTGTAATTTTGCAGGATTAGCTGGAAAACTCAAAAAACTTGAGGCAGTAGACATGATTTCCAAGGAATTCAATTTGGGTGATAAAGTGATTATCCCATTGAGGCTAAGAAATCATTCTGGAAAATCAATAATCACTGGGACATTCTATGTTTATGATGATGAAGTATTAGCTAAAAAACACGTCGATCCAACAATATTTTCTAGATTAGAAAAAGCAAAAGCCAAAAAAGATGAACCAGAAAAGGCAGAAGAGACACCAGCTAAATCAGAAAAGGTAGAAGAGACACCAGCTAAATCAGAAAAGGTAGAAGAGACACCAGCTAAATCAGAAAAGGTAGAAGAGACACCAGCTAAATCAGAAGCAGCCTCTAAAGAGGAATCCAAAGAGGAGAAATCTGAGTAATGGCTGGAAAAAAGGGTTCTAGTCCTAATGTTTACAAGTTTTTCAAAATAGATGGAGACAAATTAACTAGACTTAAAAAAAATTGTTCTAGATGTGGTAAGGGGGTCTACATGTCTGAACATAAGGACAGACACACTTGTGGAAAATGTGGGCTAACAGAATTTATTCAATAGATAG
>PVMK01169928.1_pt1 | contig 22656 bp, 21 predicted proteins | sample 1853481 | NCBI WGS metagenome assembly PVMK01 (sample SAMN08533507, study PRJNA380276) | Marine sediment metagenome, whole genome shotgun sequencing project. | reverse complement strand
TTGACCGCCCCGGTATTCACACCGCGACGTTGCTCCATGGAGCCGCGTGCCGACTGGCGCTCCGCTTCGGTCTGGGCGACAGTGCGACAGACTCGCCGTTTGGTGTGCGACCCCGTGACGCTTTCGCGCTTGCAGATTAGCTGTTGCGAATTGGATGACGTCGTGGGCTGGCCGCTTGACGCACATCCGGCGACCAGTAGCGCCAACAACCCCCAGGCAATAGCATGCTTCATGTCGTTCTCGACCGTTAGTCTGTACTTCGGTAAATCGTAGCATGGGTATTTGCCCACGTGCAGAAGTGGCAAGGGCCGCTGCAACGAGGGCTCCGGGCGCTCAGACTTGGCGCCATGACCTCTGTTGTGTTCATCCTCAGCGTGCTGCTCTCGGGCGTCGTGTACCGGTGCGAACTGGCCGACGGCACAACCGAGTTTCGCGGCCTGCCTTGTCGGGAAGGTGTCGGCGCCGAATGGCACGCATCGTCGGCCACGTCGACGTCATCAACTTTGTCCAGCAGGTCAGCCCACGGTCTCAGCGATGCGGAGGTTCGCGCGCTCGCGAAGTTGCAGCAACGGCTCGCGGCAGATGCGGCAGATGCAAAGCGGCAGCGTAGTGCTCGGCAACGTCGCGGCGCTTCCCAGGCGGCCGAGCGCCGCAAGCGATGTAATGGTGCGGTGTCGCAAATCGTATCGCTGCGCGATCACAAGCGCCGCGGCTACCCGGCAAAGGACGCGGCGCGGTTGGACGCAGCGCAAGCCCGACTCGAATCGATCATCGACGCCACTTGCTAGGCAGCCGCCTCGCGCGGAACGCCCACTTAGCTCAGGCGTACGGTCGCCTCGCCCTCCAAGGGCGGCTCGGTGCCTTGGCGTTCCAGCCAGACCCGGCAATCAGCCAGACGCTCGCCGGCCTCTTCGCGAAGGCCGATGACCTCGCCCTTGGCGACGATGTGGTCGCCGTCGAGTACCGCCATCGGAAAGCGCATGACCAGTCGCGCAAGGCTGGTTGGCCCCGCCCAGGCGTGAATCATGTTCACCATGTAACTCAAACCCAGCGGGCCCTGGTTGATGGTGTGGTCGCCGAAACCCATGGACTTGCAGGTCTCCCTGTCCCAGTGGACCGGGTTGGGATCGCGCAGGATCGCCGCCATGGTCCGCATGCGCTCGGGGCGCACGCTCTCCATGACCCAGTCGGGAATCTGATCGCCTACTTCAACCTTCACAGCGTCGACCTCCCGTAGGTCCAGGTAATGGTGCAGCGCGCGGCGAGGTCGCCGCCGGGCTCTGCGACGTCGAAGCAGAACTGGATTCGATCGAAGGTGCGTTCATCGTCGCTGCGCCGGTCGGCTTCGGTCACTTTGGCGGAAATCTGGTAGGTGATGTCCTCGTACATCATCTTCGGCATCTCCCAGACGTAGCTTTCGATGCCGATGGAGGAGTCCGACTCCGCCTGACCCAGCGCGAACATCTCGGCGATCGACGTATTGGCACCAAGAATCGGGACGTGAAACAGGGCCACCGGGTGGATCATCGCGTCGGGCAGCAACTCGCCGCCCGTACACTCCGTGAGCAGGAAGTTCTCCCAATGCTCGATGGTGTACTCGCCGCCGGGGAACTCGTGCCCCACCAACGCTTTGATTTCCGCTTCGGGGGGTGCGGCGCCTGTATTCATATGACCTCGGGTGTGTGCGTATTACGAATTCGGACGACCACGGTATAGTAGAAGGCTAGCGAAGTCTGGGGTAAGCGGGTGAAGTTCGGGATCTTCTTCGAGTTGTCGACGCCGCGGCCGTTCAGCCGGGCCAACGAAGCGGCGGTGTATCACAACGCCTTGGAACAGTGTCGGCTTGCCGACGAGTTGGGCTTTGATCACGTCTGGGCGGTGGAGCATCATTTTCTGGAGGAGTACTCCCACTGTTCGGCGCCGGAGGTGTTTCTGGCGGCGGTGGCGGCGCAGACGCGCCGGGTGCGGATCGGCCACGGGGCGGTGGTGTGCGTCCCGGAGATGAATCACCCGATCCGGGTTGCGGAACGCGCCGCAGCGCTGGATATCATCTCCAAAGGACGCCTCGAGTTCGGCACGGCGCGTTCCTCAACGTGGACCGAGTTGGGTGGCTTCGAAGTCAATCCGGACGACACTAAAAAAACCTGGGATGAGTTCGTCCGCGTGCTTCCGAAGATGTGGACCGAAGAGGAGTTCGAGTGGCAGGGCAAGGCATTCTCGATGCCGGCGCGTAACGTGTTGCCAAAACCGTACCAGGATCCGCATCCGCCGATGTGGGTCACCGTCACGACGCCCGGGACTGAGCTCGATGCGGCTGATCGCGGCCTCGGATCGCTGGGCGTGTCGGCGGCCGGATACGAGGAGCAGGAACGTCGTACCAAGGAGTATCACCGGCGCATTCAACTCTGCGATCCGGTCGGCGGTGTGGTCAACGACCAGGTGCACACCATGAACTTCCTGTACTGCCACGAGGACTATCGGCAGGCGCGCGATCGGGGCGTGCCCATGGTCACGGCCTTCAATGTGGCCAATACACACCTGTACTGGACCCGGGAGGCCTATCCCACACGGGCCTACCAGACCCTGGGCAATGCCGGCGCCGGCATGAAACCCAAGAAAGCGGCGCCAGATGACCCGAGCGTGGCCAAGGGCCTGCCCGAAGGGGCCGGCGTGGTCGACCCGGATCACCTGATCGCAACCATCAAGCGCTGGGAGTCGATCGGCGTCACCGGCATAAACTTCCTGCTCAATGCGATGGAGATGGTGCCCCAGGAGCAGGTGCTGGAAAGCATGCGGCTGTTTGCTCGGGAGGTGATGCCGAAATTCCGTACCGCCGAGGAGGCGGCCGCGCCGGTGTACAGCCCGGCCATGGTTCCGTCGATTCCGACGCTGCCTGCTCAACCAGCGTTTGGCTCGAGCGCGGAGGTGGCTTGATGTTGGTTGGCACTGCGGATCTCGATCAGCTGGCGCAGACGGCGGCCACCATCGACACGTTTTCCATTGAAGCATTGCGCCTGGAAGACGTCGTCTGTCTGCAACTGACCGCGGAGATGCACAACCAGGCGCGCGAAGCGGTACTGCCGTCAAGCCTGCACCCCACCGTGCCGGCGATTCTATCCGTACAGGTCTGGCAGGTTGGCGCAAGTCCCTGGGACGCATTTGCTATGGCGTTCGCGCGGATCGCGTGCCGATCTGGCGTACGGGCGCGCGGCCTCACCACAGCGGCGTTCGTCTCAACGTCTGCGGCGACCGAAGGCTTGCGATCAATGTTTGGATTTCCCGCTGTGCATGGCGATGTGGCCGTGCAACACAGCTATGATGGGACGCGTGCGCGCGTTACCTGGCAAGATGCATCGATTCTCGAGGTGGTCGGGCTCGATCCGGAACCCCTCGGCGTGAGCGACCTGCAGTACACCGGCACGCTGAATCTGGCGCATACGCCTAACGGATTGAGATTGGTGCAGGTGGAAACACATCATCAGGCCACTCGGGTGGAACGACTCACCGCGCGACTCGAGAACTTCGACGCCACGGCGTGGGGTAATCCGCTGTTGGACCCGTATCGGGTGGTGTCCTGTTCGGTAGCGCTGGAGGAGATCACGTTGCCGCCGGTTCGTTTCGTCTGCAAACCCGAGGAACTCGCGTTCACCGCACGGAGGCCGTCGCGTGAGTCTGCCCGAAAGCTCGCTCGACTATGAGCAAATTGCGGTGCGGCCCGCCGTTGGGGCGGAGGTTTGCGAGGTCGATCTGACGAAGCTGACCGATGCAGCCGTGGACGAGTTGGTCCGCGCCCACGGCGACTTCGGCGTGCTGTTCTTCCGCGATCAGGTGCTCAGCGAGGCCGATCATATCGCCGTCGCCCAACGATTCGGCGCGATCAACGTCAATCGGTTCTTCGCCGCCGTGGACGGTTTTCCCCAGATCGCAGAGGTTCGCAAGGAGCCCGAGCAGAAAGTAAACATCGGCGGTGGCTGGCATACCGATCACTCCTACGACGAAGCCCCGGCCATGGGCTCGATCCTCTATGCGCGCGAAGTTCCGGAGGTGGGTGGCGATACCCTGTTTGCCAGCATGTACGCGGCCTACGATTCGCTGTCCGAGGGCTGAAGTCCATGTTGTGCAGCCTGAACGCGGTGCACTCCTCGCGCCATGTGTTCGGCGCGAGCGCCGATCGCCCGGCCGATCTCGCGGGGCGTCTCGGCAATGAGGCCGATGCCACCCAGGACGCGGTGCACCCGATGGTAATCCGGCATCCGGTGTCCGGGCGGCCTGCGCTTTATGTCAATCCGGGGTTCACGATAAGCATCGAAGGGTGGACGGCGGCTGAGTCGGCGCCGTTGTTGGGATTCCTCTACGCACACGCGTCACGGCCGGAACACACCTTCCGGTTTCGATGGGCGCCCGGCTCGGTCGCGTTCTGGGATAATCGGGCCACCTGGCACTACGCGCTGAACGACTATCATGGTCAGCATCGGCTGATGCATCGCATTACGCTGGAAGGGGAGACCCTCTCCGCCGCAACCAGTTGAAGGCGCAACCAAATGGGGGATTAAGATTGGATATCAGCAATGCCACACAGCTCGCCGCCGCCCGGGAACGGGCCTACTCGTTGCCGTTGGAACAGTTCGACGTCAGTGAGGCGAGCCTCTTTTCGAGCGACACGTTGTGGCCCTACTTCGAGCGACTGCGCGCCGAAGCACCGGTGCACTACTGCGCCGAGAGCCGTTTCGGCCCCTACTGGTCGTTGAGTCGGTTCGAAGACATCAAACGCCTTGATTCAGATCACCTGCGGTTCTCTTCCGACCGAAGCGTCACCATCAACGACGACATCGACGATTTCGAGACGCCGATGTTCATCTCCATGGATCGGCCGAAGCATCACGAGCAGCGCAAGGTGGTCAGTCCGGCGGTGGCGCCACGCAATCTGGTCAAGCTGGAAGGCACCATTCGCAGCCGGGTTGGCCGCATTCTGGACGAACTGCCCATCGATGCGCCGTTCAACTGGGTCGATCAGGTGTCGATCGAACTCACCACGCAGATGCTGGCCACGTTGTTCGATTTCCCCTTCGAGGAGCGGCGCCGGTTGACGCGCTGGTCCGACGTGGCCAGTGGCGGTCCGCGTACCGGCGTCGTGGAGTCACGCGCACAGCGCAAGGAGGAACTGCTCGAGTGCCTGGCGGTGTTCACCGAGCTGTGGAACGAGCGCATCAACAAGGCTCCGGGCCCGGACCTGATCTCGATGCTGGCGCATGGCGAGGCGACCCGCAACATGCCGCCGATGGAATACCTGGGCAACGTCCTGCTGCTGATCGTTGGCGGCAACGATACCACCCGCAACTCGATTACCGGCGGTGTGCTGGCGTTGAATCAGTTCCCGGATCAATATCAGAAGCTACGCGACCAGCCGTCGCTGATTCCCAACATGGTGTCCGAGATCATCCGCTGGCAGACGCCCGTTGCGCACATGCGTCGGACCGCGTTGGAAGATGTCGAGATTCACGGCAAGCAGATCCGTAAAGGCGACAAAGTGGTGATGTGGTACGTCTCTGGTAACCGGGACCCGGGTGAGTTCGAGCGTCCGGACGAATTGGTCATCGACCGACCTAATGCCCGTCACCATCTGTCATTCGGCTACGGCGTGCATCGCTGCATGGGCAATCGGCTGGCGGAGATGCAGCTCAGAATCGTCTGGGAGGAAATTCTGGAACGATTCGAACGGGTCGAAGTGGTGGGGCAACCCGTGCGCATCACCACCAATCTGTTGCGTGCATATTCGGAACTGCCGGTGCGCCCGCACCGGAAATAGGAGGCTTACGTTGGCTAAACGAATCAACTGGTATTACTACCGCAACGGCTGAACCAGCTGCACTAGAGCATCCAAGTTTTTGGAGGCAAGCAAGGTTCAGGTGTCGGAACGGGTACCGGCGAGCAGGAAACTGCAGGCGTCCGATGCCCGCGCGTTGCTGAAATCGGCCTCGACCTTGAAGGTCGCGAAAGGCAAGAAGATCAGTGAGTTCAGCGTGGCGGACAAGGTCTCGAAGGATGCCGTCGAGGCCATGCTCGGGCCCACCGGGAACCTGAGGGCGCCCACCGCTCAGGTGGGTAAAACGATACTGGTCGGCTTCAACGACGAGCTTTACCAGGGCGTATTCGGCTAGCTCGACTGTCTCTCAGCCCGACTCGCTAGTCGGGGGGGCAGCTTGAGTACGCCGTCTGAGACCAGAGCAGCGACCTTCTCCTCCGGGTAGCCATACTCGGCGAGAATTTCGCGGCCATGCTCGCCTAGTCGCGGTGCCAGCGGCTTGGTGTTGGTCGGCGTGCGATCGAACTGTGCCGCCGAGCGTGGCTGGCGCACCCGGCCGAGCCCGGGGTGGTCGTACTCGAATAGCTGCCCGTTGACTTTGACCTGCTCCTGCTCGATCACCTGAGGCCGGGTGAGCACCGGCGCACACGGCACGCCTCGGCCATCCAGACGTTCTAACCAGTAGTCGCTCGAATTCGTCTTCAGTACCTCGGCGGTCATTTCGAGACGCACGGCCGCATTGCGGACCCTCGTCGACGCCGTGCTGAAGCGTTCGTCTGTCAGCCACTCGGGCTTGTCCAACGCCTCACACATCCCCTGCCACTCACTGTCGCTGATGGCGCCGGCGGTGATGTAGCCGTCCTCGGTCTCGAAAATCAGATCCCGGGTACGCTGTCCGGTCTTTACGTTGGCCTCCTTGCCGACCATCGTCAGGCCACCCAGCGCTTCCGGCCAGAGGAAGGAAATCACCGCATCGAGCATGGCCACCTTGATGTGCTGACCCTTGCCGCTGCGCTCGCGTTCCAGCAACCCGGCGGTGATGGCCTGGGCCACCGTCAACCCGGTGGTTTTATCGGGGATTACCGTACGCACCAGACGCGGCCGGTCATTTTCGTTGGACGCCTGCATGTCCGCCAGACCCGACAGGGCCTGAATCACGGGGTCGTAAACGCGTTTATGGGCGTACGGGCCCTTCTCGCCGAAGCCGCTAATGGATACGTACAGCAGCTTGGGATTGATCTTGCGAATGACCTCCGGCCCAAGACCCATTCCTTCGATGGCACCCGGTCGGAAGTTTTGAACGAACACGTCGGTATCCCGCGCCAGGCGTTTCACCACCGCTATCCCGGACTCGCTCTTCAGGTCCAGAGCGATGGAACGCTTGCCCCGATTGGCGCTCAAAAAGCCGGGACCCAGTTCGGCGCCGCTCATGGCGCGGATGATGTCGCCCGCAAGCGGTTCGACCTTGATGACATCGGCGCCCTGGTCCGCCAGGAGCGCGGTGGCCACGGGTCCGGAGAGCACCCGGGACATGTCGAGAATGCGAAAGCCGGAAAGTGGGCCGCTCATGACTCCGCTTCCGATTTGTCTGAATCCAACAGCGTATGCATTTCTTCGTAGGCCTCCTGAATGCATTCTTCCATGAACTCGGGATCGGGCAGCATCTCACGGCAGGCCGTGAACGAGACGATGATCTCGCCATTGTAGCTGCCGATCGGAAACATCAGCCCGACGCCATCGGTCAGCGGTGCGTAACCGAGCATGGTCAGCAGTTCAGCACCCATGGAGTAGAGCGGCACCTGGGGGCCGGGCACATTGGTGATGGTGACGTTGAACGTAGGGTTCTGCTGGTTGGCCAACCCCATCTGCGACGCGTAGCGCGTGCCCATCACCACCAGCGAGCCGGGGATGAACTGCATGGCGTCGGTCATCTGCCGTGCGCCAACGGCATTGGAGAGCGCCTTGGACTGGGTCGAGCTGGCGTGCACGTGCTGCAGTCGTTCCAGTGGATCCTCGATGTGGCTGCCAACCGAGATCAGCATCGCGGAAACTTTGTTGCCGAAGCTGCCCTGCTCGGTCTCGGTACGGACGTTGATCGGCGCCATCGCCACCAGCGAGTCGGTGGGTAGTTCCTGTTTCGCATCGAGATAACGGCGCAACGCGCCACCGCAGACGGCAACCATCGCATCGTTGACCGTGGCCCCCTCCACCCGCTTGCGCCAGGCGCGCACTTCGTCGAGTGAAAAGCGGCGAAAGCCGATCACCCGGTGACCGGTGATAACGCGATTGAATCGTGTCTTGGGGACCGGTGCGAGGCGTTGCGGCGGGCTTTCGGAAATGGCTTGCCAGAACTTGCGCGCGGCCGGTATGGACTGGGTCAAGGCTTCGGCCATCTGCAACGGCTTGGTAATGTTGTTGCCGAAGGTGCGCGCCATCAGCTCCAGGGGTTGCGGTTCGTCCTCGCCTCTCCAGGGGGTTTCCGGGGGTGGTATGACTTGCGGCTCCGGCGTGAAGTCGTGCATCAGCTCGGCCAAAGCTACCGTCGATGCGCCATCGATCGCGCAATGATGCGTTTTGGCGATGACCGCGAAGCAGTTGTCGGGTAAGCCGTCGAGGTTGTCGAGGCCTTCGATGTAATACATCTCCCAGGGTGGCTTGGACATATCCAGACCTCGGGCCATGATGCGCGCCGCAAGGATGTACAGCTGTCTCCAGTCACCGGGCGCCGGCAGGCTGATATGACGGATGTGGTACTCCAGGTCGAAGGTCTTGTCCTCTACCCAATAGGGATGGTCCAGGTCCATGGGTACGCGCACCACCTTGCGGCGCATGGTTCCTGACAAATGGATGCGCTCGGCGTTGGAGGCGAGGATGTCCGTGAAGCGCAGGTACCCGCCCGACACCTGCGTTTGATCGTAAATCGCCAGCGAAGCCACGTGCAGCGGCGCGTTCGGCGTCTCGGAGTACAGAAACGATGCGTCCTGGCCGGTCAGTTGTTCCATGGCCCTTCCTCCCCCCGGGTCTCACCTTATAGCCTCATTAACACCGGTTTGCGAGTTGGCGAAAGCACGCGGAGCGGTTAGATTCTCACGCCTACCAAGGGAGGACTTTGATGACGGCAAAGGCGCAGACAGGACAGAAGACGATATTCATCACCGGCGGTGCCGGCGGTATGGGGCTCGCCACCGGGCAACTGTTTGCCGAGCACGGCTGGTTCGTGGGCCTGTTCGATATCGATGAGCCGACGCTGCAGCAATCTGCGGCAAGCTTCGATCCAAACAGCTTCATGTGCCGACGCCTTGACGTCACCGACGAAGCCGATTTTGCAGCGGCGATGGACGCCTTTTCAGCCGCCACCGGTGGCCGCCTCGATGTCATGTTCAACAATGCAGGGATTGCTCCAGGCGCCTGGTTCGACGAGATGTCGATGGAGACGATCCGCCAGATCATCGACATCAACGTGTTCGGCGTGATCATCGGCACACGGCTGGCGCTGCCGTTGCTGAAGAACACAACGGGTTCGATCAACGTAAGCACGTCGTCGTCTGTTGCTACATACGGGCACGCGTTACGGGCTGTTTATGCCGCCTCGAAGTATGCGGTCAAAGGGCTGACCGAAGCCCTGAGCCTCGAGTTCGAGCGTTTCGGCGTACGTACGGCGGATGTGCTGCCCGGCTGCATCGACACGCCAATGTTACGTAACGCACTGGCTGCCGGCGCGGGTCGGCCGTTCGAGGAATCGATGTTCGACGGCATGCCGCAGGATGGCGCTTACCGATTGATGCCGGTATCGGCGATTGCCGATGCGGTATGGAATGCCTACCACGACGAGCACGCGATTCATTGGTACGTACCTGAAGAGGTGGGCGATATCGACCGCATGGATATCGACGACGCCCGCGCGCTGACCAAGGAATTTCTGTTCAATCGCTAGCCTGGCGCGGCGCTGGCTCCTGGCGCGTATCCTCCGTGTAGCTTGCGGCCTGTTGGTAACTCTTCGCGTAGTGGCGCCGGCCGTACACCAGAAACGCAACGCCGATGCTGCCCGAAATGGTGGTCACGCTCAGCAGCGACCAGCGCAGCCCGTCAGCACCGGGAAAGATCGTGTCGCTGACCCAGCCCGTGAGCGGCGGTCCAAAGGCGTTGCCGATTGCGCCGATCACCATGAACACCGCGGCGACTCGTGCGCGCAGCGCAGCGGGCGCGATCACCGGTAGTGCTGCCTGGGCCAGGCCGAACGGCGAGTTGACCAGAAACAGGGCGGGCACATAGGCCACATACGCCCAGAAGGGTGTTGGTGCGAATTGCGTGACGGCGATGGCGATAATCAAACCGATGCTGCCGAACAGGGTGGTGAGGATGATCGCGTCGGGTCGCCCTCGGTCCGCCAGCTTGCCGGCGACCCAGGCGGCGCACAACGTGCCCGCGGCGCCGGCGAAAATGAAGATCGTTCCAAACACCTGAGAGGCCTGTTCGGCCGGGACGTGGTGGATGCGCTCGAAGATCGACGGCGTCCAGAACACGAAGGCGTAACCGGCCAGGACCAGGAAGGTGAAGCCTGCGTGATGGCAGAGCAACGTACGCCAGTGGCTACGGTAGAAAGCCAATAGCTCCCGGGTTCCGGATGTCTGGTTGGGGTTGCTCGAGACACGGCGGCGGGGTTCTTTGATGGTGAGCATCAACAGCACCACCAGCAGGCCCGGCGCACCGACGTAGAAAAAGGTCAGCTGCCAGGCGAACATCTCACCAATGATCGGCCAGGTAACGGGCGGCGCGTATCGCACGTACTCGACGACCATGCCGCCGATCAGGAACGCCAGCCCCGAACCGACCACCGCGCCGAGTTGAAAGACACTCATGGCCAGCGGTATGCGCTCCCGGGGCAGGATGTCGCCAAGCAGCGAATGGGTGCTGGGCGTCAGCGACGCCTCGCCCACGCCCACCCCGATGCGAGCGATGAACAGCATCCAGAAGCTGCGCGCCAGGCCGCAGGCCATGGTCATCAGGCTCCACAGGAAGATGCCCACAGCAATGATGCCGCGCCGGCTTTTGCGATCCGCGAGCCAGGCCAGTGGAAACCCCGCCGCTGCGTAAAAGATCGCGAAGCCTCCGTACAACCAGCCGGCCTGGGTGTCGGTCAGGCCGATGTCGGCCTTCATGGGTTCGACCAGCAGAGCGACGATCTGGCGGTCGATGAATGAGACCAGCAGCGCCAGGGTCAGCACGAAGACCACCCAGGATGTGTAGCGGTTGCCCAAGCTAAACGGCCTTTGCGTCGAGCGCTGATCGGGGCCGGTTCGCCTGCCACCAGGTCTGGAACATCAGCATCGACCACAGTGGTTCTGCGTGATTGGCCCAGCCGCACTGATGCTGATCCCAGGTGCGCCGCACCCGCGCCACGTCGAGCACGCCTTGTTCACGCAGTACCACCGGATCCAGCAGCGCCTCGGCCCATTGTTTCAGTGGACCGCGCAGCCATTGCGCCGTGGGCACACTGAAGCCGCGCTTCGGCCGTTCGAACAGCGCCCGGGGTAGCGACCGCGCCAACAGATCCTTGAGAATGCGTTTGCCACCGTGCGGGTCCACGACAAACTGGTCGGGCAGTGACCAGGCGAAGTCGAGCAGATCGATATCCAGCAGTGGCGAGCGCACCTCCAGGCTGACGGCCATGCTGGCCCGGTCGACTTTCGGCAACACCCTCTCGGGAAGAAACCCGACGTAATCATAGTGGCGCAGCGCCAACAGCGGATTGGCGACGTCGGCCCAGCTGGTGCGCTCGGTAAACGGTGAAGCGGGGAGCTTCGCGCCGAGCACCCATTCGTCGTTGGCCCAGCTGTCGGTCAGGCGTTGCTCCATGAGCTCGCGGATGTCCCGCGCCAACCAGTAACCCGCACGTTTACCGGGTGCCGCGAAGATTTTGCGCCAGGCCGGCATGGGTACCCCGGTATCCTCGGGCGCAAACAGGTTCCAACAGCTCTCGCGCAAGGCGTGTTCGGCGGACCCCAGCGCTCGTTTCATGGGGCCCGGCAGGCGCTGCAGGCGACGCCAAGTGGCCATCATCTTGAAATAACGGTTATAGCCGGCGAACAGCTCGTCGCCGCCGTCGCCAGACAACGCAACGGTGACCTGCTGCCGGGCGAGCCGGCACACCAGCAGCGTCGGGATCTGGGACGCGTCAGCAAAGGGTTCGTCGAAGATCCGCGGCAGTTCCTCTATCGCGTCGAGCGCTTGCTGCGGTTCGATGTACAGCTCGTGGTGTTCGGTGCCGAGGTGCCTGGCGACCGCTGCGGCGTGCTCTGCTTCGTTGAACCGCGGCTCGTTGAAGCCGATCGTGAACGTGCGTACCGGGCGGTCCGAATGCTTGCGCATCTGGGCGACCACCACGGACGAATCGATGCCTCCGGAGAGCAGCGCGCCGAGTTCCACATCGGCCACCAGACGTACGGATACCGCGGCGGAGACCCGCCGGTCCAGCTCCTCGATCGCGGCATCGTAACTGCCGGAAAAGGGCGATCGCCCGACCTGTTCGGCAACCTCCCGGGCACGCCAGAATGCCACCGGATTCGAGTTCGTTGCTGGTTGCGAAACCGAAAACTCGATCCAGTGGCCAGGTGGCAGCTTGCGTACCGAGGCGTAGATTGAGCGTGGCTGGGGAATCGTCTGGAAGCGGAACAGCTCGCCCAGGGCATCGAGGTCGAGCCGGTCGTCGAAACCCGGGTGAGCCTGCAGCGCTTTGAGTTCCGAGCCGAACAGCAAGCTTGCATCGTTCGAGCCCTGGCGTGTGAAACCATAGTAGAGCGGTTTCTTGCCGGCATGGTCACGTGCCAGCGCGAGGCATTGCCGGTGCCGATCCCAGACGGCGAAGGCAAACATGCCACGAATACGTCGCAGGGTATGCTCCAGCCCCCAGGTTTCGATCGCTGCCAACAATACTTCAGTGTCGCTGTGCCCCTGATAGGGATAGCCGCCGTAGGTGAGTACGTAGCGGCCCGATGCGGAAACCATGGGCTGGGCGGCCGCATCGCTGAGGTCGATTACCGCCAGGCGGCGGTGGGCGAGCGCGATGCCCTGGGCCGGGTCGGTCCATACGCCCTCACCGTCCGGGCCCCGATGCGCGAGGGTCTCGGCCATGGCGCGGGCGTGGCGCTCCAGATGCTCTGCTGGCAGGGGGCTGTTGAGGCAACCGGCGATGCCGCACATCGATCGTCGTGATGCTCGCTTTGAAACTGGCCGTTACCATACAGTCCCGTGGTCGTTGTGTCGTGGCTAGTGCCGGTTTAGGCTTCGCGGCGGCCTCGGAGGTCGTGAGGTCCGGGAGGGTCGGAAGGTTCCGAGGGTTCTGAACGAGAGGAACGAAATCGATGTCCGACACCGTGCACATGGAATGGACGCCGCAGCGGGTGCAAAGCTTCTGGGACTACGAGTCGCAGTTCCCCCAACGCTACTTCACCTATACCCGCGCCAGCAGCCTGGTGGCGCGGGTCAAACCGTTTCTCAAGGATGCGCGGCGCATTGTCGATTACGGCTGTGGACGGGGCTACCTGACCGAACAGCTGCTGAACCTTGGCAGCGAGGTGGTGGCCGCGGACTATTCGCCCGATAGCGTTGCCGTCGTAGCGGATCGCTTCACCGGACGCGCCAATTTCCAGGGCGCTTTCGAAGTGGGCGAGCTGGAATCACGTGGCGAATCGTTCGACGCGATATTCGTCGTGGAGGTCATCGAGCACCTCACCGACGAAGCGCTTGCCGAGCTGTTTGATCGGGTCGGTAAGATTGCAGCGTCTGGCGCGATGGTGGTGATCACCACGCCGAATTGCGAAGATCTGGAAAAGAAACAGGTATTCTGCCCCGCCTGCAATCATGCCTTCCACCGTTGGGGGCACCTGCGTACCTGGTCCGATGCCAGCCTTGCTGAATATGTCCAGGCACGGGGCTGGGAGGTGGTCTCGACGATCGTTACCCGCTTTGCGAAGCTGATTCCGGGTCGACCCTGGAAGACGCTCTGGAACCGGATCGAGTCACGCTTGACGATCAAGAAGCCGAATCTGGTAATCGTCTGCCGGGTTCCCTGAGCTAGCGACGATTCGAAGGCGGGGCCCGATACGCCGCGACCAACTCCTCATAGAGCTCGACATGGCGGGTGACGCTGGCATTCAGTGGCAGACGTTCCTCCACCCAGCTGCGACCGGCTGTCCCTAACGTCGTCCGTGCCACCGAATCGCCAAGCAGCTCCGTGAGTGTGGCCGCCAGTGCTTCGGGCGATCGTTCGCACAGCCTGAATTCCCGGTCGGCTCGCCCGAGATCATCTGACAATCCAACGAAGGGGGTAACGACGACCGGCACGGCGCAAGCCATCGCTTCGAGTACCGAGTTGGGCATGCCTTCCAGTTTCGAGGCCAGCACGCACACATCGGCCGCCTGGAGGTAGCGCGGGACATCCTCGACGATGCCTAGAAAGTGAACCCGGCCGGCGGCGATGGGATCGTTCAACAGCGAACCCATGCGATCCCTGAACTCTGATTTCTCGGCCTGGGCAATGTCGTATCGTGGCCCGGCGAACACCAGATGAACACTGGCATCCTGGGCTGCAGTCCGCAGGAATGCGTCCAACAGCAGATCGCTGCCCTTGCGTGGCATCACCGCCCCGACCGCGATGACCAACCGGGCGCCGGCGTCGATGCCCAGCTCCTCGCGGACCGATCGGCCGGTTTCGGGTGATGAAGCCGGGTTGAAGCGCGCCAGGTCGACGCCGTTTGGAATCACTTCGATGCGTGTCGAGACGTTCATTTCGCGGAGCGCGTCGCCGACCGCGCCGCTGTTGGTCACCACACAGTCCATGCTGTTGAACAGCAGGCGAAACTTGAACAGCCGCCGGTCGAAATGCTTCTTCTTGCGTTGAGTTTTCGACGCGGTGGTCACCGAGTACAGGGTTGGAATGCCGAGGCCTTGCAGACGCTTTACCCAGGGGATCGCGCCGACCCGGATAGTACCCAGCAACTGCACGACATCCGGGCGCGTGGCCGGGTCGTGACAGAAGCGGTCGAGGCCCCGGCTGAACGTCCAGCGTCGATAGGGCCCTTTGCTGGTCGGTAGCCGCAGCCGATGCACCGGCGTGCCGTTGACGGATTCCTCGGGAAGCATGGTGCCCACTTGATGGTCGCGCCAGGTTTCGGCGGCATCGCCGCGGGTGACCTTTTCATCGGTTGCCGTGCCGGCGAAGACGCGCACCGCAAGACCCTGTTCGCGAAACCCGGGCAGGTAGCGCAAGTAACGTTGATGCGATCCGCCATAGGTCGGATAGAACTGGGGCGTTGCGAAGCACAGCCGGGTGGGGGTCTCGTTGGTCATGGGTGGGCAACTTACCGCAACGAAACATCGAGGGCCACGCACGAATGAGACCGGGTCGGGTGCGGGCCTGTTAGGCTGGTCCGATTCGGATTAGAGGGGATACATGAACAACACAGTTGAATCTCCACAGCCCGCTACCGTGAACGGACCCGTCCGGTTTCGCGGCTGGCTGATCGTTGCCGTCGGTTTCTTTGCTCAGCTGTTGGCGTTCGGCTGTTCGATCGCGGTCTATGGTCTGTTTATCCCAATGCTGACCACCGAGTTCGGCGCTTCCTTCATGGTGGCGAATCTGGGGCTGTCGATTCTGGGTGTGGTGATGGCCCTGGTCGGCGTGGTCGTCGGACCGCTGCTCGACCGTCGCTCCATTCGCGGGCTGATGGTGGCGGGCGCACTGATCAACGGATTTGCCTTTCTGGCCATGTCCCAGGCAACGGCGCTATGGCAACTGGCCGTGCTGTTCGGCGTGGTGGTCGCGAGCGGTGCGGCGCTGTTCGGTCCGTTGGCGGCGAACACCGTCATCGCCAAGTGGTTCGATGTCCATCGCGGCCGCGCTGTGGGAATCGCCAGCATGGGGCCACCCGCCGGCGGCATGTTGTTGTCGCCATTGGCGGGCACGTTGATCGCCAGCTACGGCTGGCGGCCGACGCTGCTGGTGTTTGCCGCGCTGCATGTGCTGGTGATCCCGGCGATCTGGCTGGTGATCCGTAATCGACCCGAAGATGTGGGTCAGGTCCCTGACGGCGTTGTCCGGACCCCGTCGCTGCCAAGCGAGTCTGGCGTGGTGTTGGCGACGCGTGAGTGGACGACACGCGAGGTATTGCGTGCGCCGGCGTTCTGGGCGCTGGCGCTGGCGATGGGTTCGGTCGGGGCGGTTGCCGGGGCATTCAACGCCAACGTGATTCCGTATGCCGGAGATATCGGTATCCAGCTGCAGGATGCGGCATTCTTCGTGTCGGCCATCGGTGCAACAGCAATCATTGGCACGCTTGGCTTCGGACTGCTTGCTGATCGGGTCGATAACCGCACGCTGTTCTGGGTGATAGTGGCCGTGCAAGGGCTGACCTTCGCGTTTCTGCGCTGGGTCGAGCCGAGCTACGGCTCCCTGTTCGGTGCGGTGCTGGTATTCGGTCTGGCGGCGGGTGGATTGATGCCGTTGATGGCATCGGCGGTCGGACAAGGCTTTGGCGCGCCGTCGTTCGGCCGGGTGATGGGCTATATCGGTCCGGTCACCCTGCCGTTTGCGTTTCTCGGGCCACCACTAACCGGATGGCTGCGCCAGTCGACGGGCAGCTACGCCGCGGCATTCGAATTGTTTGTCGGCGTGTTCGTATTCGCCGCAATCGCGCTGTTTTGGCTGAGGCTGCCCAAGCGAGCGGACCGGCAGCGCTGACGCCTCGCGTCGTGGCTACCGGCTCGCTGAAGCCCCAGGGCGCGAACCTACGCGCCCGCCGAGATAGAGCGCTGCCGCCGCGCCCACCACAAACGTTGCGCCATAGACCAGTACGATGGTGCCCAGGCTGAAGGTGGGCAGCACCGGTGCCATCAGCATCAGCACGTGAAAGCTGATCACCAGGATCGCGATGTTGAAGAACGCCAGTTCCTTGGCAATTGGCGTGCTCAGCGTCGGATCGAGCATGCGCAGCAGCAATAGACCGCTGCCGGTCGAGCCGCAGCAGCAGCCGAAGATCGTCACTGCTCGTTCGATGCCGAGTGCCCCGAGCCGACGTGCAAGCCCGAAACAAAGGAGCGCGGTGCATGCGGCGACTGCCACGCACACCAGTGCGATCGGAACGAAGTAGGTCGCCAGCATGGCGAACTCGATACTCATCAGCGTAGCCACCACCATCAGGTCGACCGAAGAACCGGTGATGCGTTTCTGGGTTTCGTTGTCGATGTAGTGGCCGAACCCGAACGCATCGATCAGCGCTCGCAGCGCCACCGTAATCATCAGGCCGTGAAAGAAGAACAGATTGTGGCTGAAGATCAGCCCGAAGTTGACGCCGGCCAGGGTCACTTCGGCGGCCATGGGTTGCATGAACTTCAGGTATTGATCGGTCAGCAGGTACGCCACGGCGAGTATGCTCAGGTGGAACGCGAGGGTGTCTACGTTGCCAGAGTGGGTGATCTGCCGCCCGGCAGAAACCTGCGAGTCCCGCGCCAGCATGCCGGTGAGGAACTCTTCATCGATTCGTGCCGCGGGGTTGCTGTTGAGTCCGTGCCGGATGGCGTAGCGGGCGACGGGGATGCCGATGGCGAAGGCGGCGACGAACCCGATCGAGGCGTAAATCAGTCCGAAGCTGATGGCGTGGTCGATGCCAAGCTCGCCTTCCCAGATCGCGCCCATGGCCAGCGCCTGCCCCGGACCCTGCGTGAAGCCATGGGTCACCAGCATGCCCAGGTACTCGGAAATGGACTGATCGGCGAGTGCGTTGTAGCCAACGATCACAGCGAGCCCGACCAGCGCCTGCAGCACCAGGCTGGTCACCCAGACCACCGAGAGCCAGCTGCCGCCGGGAATGATCGACGTGCCCGAACTTGACTTTTCTCTGCCGGTCAGCACCAGCGACATGAAGCTCAACGTGAAGAAATGAAAGGTGAACGCCGTGAAGTCGCTACTTTGATAGCCAAGGCTCCAGTCCAGGCTGACCAGGGCAAAACCCACGCCACCGCCGATCAGGCTGGCGGGTAGCAGCGCGTTGCGGAACAGGCCTACCCGGGCCCGGAGCACCGTGCCGATCAGCAGCATGCAGGCCAGAAAGGCAAAGGCCGTCACGCCCGAAAAAGTTGAGCCCATTTCCAGTCCTCCGATTTTTCTCAGATACTCTCGTGCCGCGGTGCTTTGCTAAAAAGCCGATGCCCCGGGCAGGTGGTGGTCGCGACTGCGCACATCGAAGGTCAGCTGCAGCTGCGCTAATCCGCGCAGGAAGCTGCTGGGCACGTGCTCGAACCTGTCGTTCGGATCCGCAAGTTGAATGTTCTCCAGGCGATTCAGCAGAATTGTGAAGGTGGAGAACATCTCCTGGCGGGCCAGGGCGGCACCAGGACAGTGGTGTGGGCCCGAACCGAATGCGAGGTGCGCACCGGGTTTGCTGCGCTCGACATCGAAGGTCTCGGAATCGTCGAACACAGCTTCGTCACGGTTGGCGGAGGCGTAGCCGAGCGCGAGGCTCGAGCCTTTGGGCAGTTGCACGCCCCCGAGTTCGGTGTCCTGAGTGGCTACCCGCCAGAGGTGCAGCACCGGGGTTTCGTACCGCAATGACTCCTCGATGAAGTTTCGCAGTAACTTCGGGTCATCACGCAGCCGGTCGGCGAGTCCGGGACGCTGCAGCAGTAACATCAATGCAGATCCGATCGCATTGGTGGTGGTCTCGTTGCCGCCGGTGAGCAGCTGATCGAGCAGATCCTGGAGCTCGTTCATGGTCAGCGGCCGGGCTGGGCCACCGTTTTCGTCGACCACTTCGCTGTGCACCAGAGTGCTGATGATGTCGTCTCGGGGCTCGGTGCGACGTGCATCCATCACTTCGGCGAAGAATTGCTGCGCCTCTACCACCAGCTTGCCGCAGTTCAGTGCCTGCGCCTCGTCGGTGAAGCCACCGCCCGGCGCCAGCATCGCGTCTGACCACTCCTTGAGGCGCCAGATCTTGTCACGCGGCACGCCGAGCTGATCCGCGATTACTGTGCAGGGGAGGGGGATCGCAAAGTCGTGCATGAACTCGCAGCGCCCGGCATCGATGAACTGATCCAGCAGATCGTTGACTGTCGTCTCGATGTAGCCCGTCATGTTGCGCACGCGTTTCACGGTGAACGCGTCGTTGATCAGCTTGCGGTACTTGGTATGCACCGGTGGATCGGTGCGTTGCAGCGTTGAGACACGCGCCCAGCCGTGCTCGGTGCGGTAGTCCTCTGCGATGTCGCGCGCCAGGCCACGCTGCGCACCCAGCTCGAAAATGTTGTTGGAGAATATCTCGGGGTGCTTCTTCACGTAGCGCAGGTCTTCGTAGCGGCTGACGTACCAGGCACCCAGCTCTTCCATGAAGTACACCGGTTGTTCCCTGCGAATGCTCTGCAGGTATGGAAACGGACACTCCCTCGTTTCGTCGTCGAGCAGGTTGAAATCACTCGGTTGCGCCACTTGTGGGGTCCTCCCTTCGGCCTCAGTTGCGATGGGTCAGTTCCGCCCGAACTGGGGCGGTCGTTTCTCGACGAATGCCAGGAACGCCTCCTTGGCGTCGTCGTGAGCCATCACCTCGATGTGACGCTCGGTCTCGACGCCGATGTAGCTGCCGAGATCGAGCTGTTCAGCGTCAAGAAAATTCTGCTTCATGATTCGCAGCGCGTGGGGTGACGCCGCGGCCAGACGCTCGGCAATTCGATCGATCTCGGAGCCGAAGGCGTCGTCTTCGAATACCTGGCTCACCAGACCCATGGCGAAAGCGTCGCTGGCGCGAAACTTGTCCGGAAGAAAATACAGCTCCCGGGCTTTTGCGGCCCCTACCAGGCGCGGCAGCGTCCAGGGCCCGGCCATGTCGCCCGCCGATGCGACATTCAGGAATGCCGAGTTGAACGTCGCGGCGGTGGCCGCGAAGCGCAGGTCGCAGGCGCAGGCCCAGCCGAAGCCAGCGCCTGCGCACATGCCGTTGATCGCGGCGATCGTCACGGCTGGCATGGTGTGCAACAGCAGTGGCACCCGAAAATCGTCGGCGCTCGAGCGGTCATCCGCTTCGCCAGCGCTGTAATGCTTGAGATCGGCGCCGGGGCAGAAGCCACGGCCCTCGCCGGTCAGGACCAGAACTCTCACGTCGTCACGCTCGGCAACCGTCTCAAGGCATGCTCGGGTCTCGATCAGCATCTTGTTGGTCATGGCGTTCATCCGCTCGGGCCGGCTGAGCGTCAATCGACCGATCCCGCCGGCGGCTTCGAAACGAATGGTCTGGTAGTCGTTTGGCATGGTTCACTCCACGCCAAGGCGCTTGAAATTCGGCGCCCGCTTCTCGAGCAGCGCCGCGGCGCCTTCGCGTGCATCGGCGCTGGCGACGAAACGGTTCTGTGAGATCTCGGCTTCACGGAGCGCTTCGGTGTAGTTACTGCCAAGGTGCCGATAGACGAGTCGCTTGGTTTCGGCGATTGCCGCTGGCGCAGCTGTTTCCGCCAAACGCGTCACATAGTCTCGAGCTGTGTCGAGCAGGCGGTCGGGCTCTGCAAGATGTTCGACCAGGCCGATCGATTGCGCCGTTTCAGCGTCGATCCGGTCGCTCATCCACAGTAGATCCAGGGCACGTCCGGTGCCGACCAGACGGGGCAGCAACCAACTGGAACCATGTTCGGCAATCAGACCGCGCTTTAGAAAGATGGTGACGAAGCTGGCGTCGCGCGATGCGATCCGTAGATCACTCATCAGCGCCAGGATCAGGCCGCCTCCGGCGGCCACGCCGTTCACCGCGGCGATCACCGGTTTCGGTACCTCGAGCAGATAACTGAACAAACCGGGTAGTTCATCGGAGTCGACCGGGGTCGCCTCGGCGGGTGTGTCGCGGCTGGTAACCTCCGCAAGCGTCTGGGAGTCGAGGCCGGCGCTGAAGCCCCGGCCGTTACCCGTGATGACGATGCCCACCACCCGTGGGTCGACACTGGCGGCATCGATGGCGCTGCGAATCTCGCCAAGGGTGTGGTAGGTGAAGGCATTCAGCTTATCGGGGCGGTTGAGTGTGATCAGCGCGACCGGGTCGTCGATCTCTACCTGGATGTCGGTGTAGTCGCTCACAACAGATTCAAGCGCATGCCACAGAGATAGACCTGGTCATCACCGGAAACCACGCCGCGTGCCTCGGCAGCGGCGAGGATCGCGTCTTTGTTGCTGGTGGTGATGTCCAGCGCGCCCAGTCCCTCCGGCCGTCCGTCACTACATGCGACGAAACGCAGCGTGGCGTTGTCCAGCGGCAAGGTGGGGATGCCACCGTTGAGCACCAGCTCGATCTGGGCGATCTCCGACCAGCGGCTGGCTGTCGCTTCGGGGTCGTCGCATTGCATTTCCGCTGCGGCAATCCCGGTCACACGATCGAGACGTTGCCCTGCCTTCCAATCGGGACCTGCGGGTTCCCACGGACCATCCAGGTCGTGAGCGTGGTCGCCGACCTGTTCATCAATTTCGAAGAACGAGCCGCCGGTGTCGCGGGGATGCATCTGCATGTTCTTGAATTCGCCGCTGTCGAACTGATTGACGATGCGCACGCCCAACTCATCGACCCGAGCGCGGCGAGGTGCGTGGTCATCACACTGGGTGATCACCATGTAGCCGCCGTCGCCGCCGCGGCGGGTGAGGTAGCGGCCACCGGCGGTGTTTTCCTGGATCGGTGCCACCACTTCCAGCAGTTGATTGCCGATCGGCAGCAGCGCATTTTCCAAACCGAAATGCCCGACGCCCGGGTCGTTGTAGCAAACCGCTATACCCAGCACATCGGTGAGTTCTGCCTCCACGGGAGCGAGTTTTTCCGCCACGAGGGCGATTTGACGCAGGCGAAGCCACATGGGTTTGTCCTCCTAGTTTGACTGGCTGGCGAACAGGGTCTTCACCAGTTCCACGGTCTCCGGTCGCGCCTCTTCGGGGGTCCCCGAGGCGAACGGTGGTTTCGGGGCGTATTCGATCGCAAGCTGGACCGTACGTGCCAGGTCCTCGCCGGCTACCTCCGCCATCAACGCCAGGCCGAAATCGATTCCGGCGGTGACCCCGCCGCCTGTTGCCCGGTTGCGATCGATCACCCAACGTTCCTGCACGGGTTCCGCACCGAAGTTCGAAAGCATGTCCATGGCCATCCAATGGGTGGTGGCCTTATAGCCGTCGAGCAGGCCGGCCGCACCGAGCACCAGCGCGCCGGTACAGACACTGGTCACCCATTGGGCCTCGCGGCCCCGGTCGCGCATGAAATCGAGCACCTCCTGGTCCTCGAGCAGCGCGAAGGTCCCGGCGGTGCCGCCGCCGGCAAACAGGATGTCCGGGTCAGCCCAGGCGTCTGCGAAGCTATGCGTGGGCACCAGCGTCGCCGCGCTGTCGGACGGCACAGGATTGGTGTCTTTCCAGACCAGTTGCGTCTCACTGTCCGGCCAGAGGCTCCAGATCTGCAACGGTCCGACCAGATCCAGCAGGGTCATCTGCGGGTAGATCAGCATCGTGATTTTCATGGGCGCTCCCCTCTTATCGTCCTCACCCCCGAACCGGAGTGTGCCATAGCGCGGGCGCGTTTAGCCGTTTACTTGAACGACCCCAACTACGCGAGTTCAGTAATGACCGGCGCGTGATCGGAAGCGGTGAGCCCATCCTTCTTCTTCCGGAAATCACGATCGATCCGCGTATCGATCAACCGTTCCTGCACGCTGGGTGAACCCAACATGAAGTCGATGCGCAGTCCCTGGCCCCGGTGAAAGGCGCCGCCACGGTAATCCCACCAGGAGAAGGCTTGCTCGTCGGGATATTGGGCGCGGTACAGGTCGGTTAGCCCGCAGTCCATCAG